>Ga0255334_1000010_pt1 | contig 331745 bp, 285 predicted proteins | sample EtOH5_35cm_T3_12_FD_202080 | JGI IMG/M metagenome (GOLD analysis project Ga0255334, IMG submission 202080) | Sandy soil microbial communities from University of British Columbia, Vancouver, Canada - EtOH5_35cm_T3_129 | ecosystem: Engineered > Artificial ecosystem > Sand microcosm >... | reverse complement strand
CCTTCTCCAGTTCGCCAACGGCCTGAAGAAGGCATCCATCGAGATCGACCGCAAGATGCTGGCCGACCTCGCAGTGCACGACAAGGCTGCCTTTGGCAGCATCGTAAGCCAAGTCAAGGCCAAGCTGGCTGCTTGAGTTCACGATGAGCGGCTATCGTTCTGATAGCTGCTTGCGCAATAACAGCAAGGGCTAGGGCTTGAAAAGGCACTAGCCCTTGTTCATTTTCAAGAGTCGATATGAACGAGTTGGATTCCCTGGTCGAGAGCGCGACGCAATTGTTTGCCCAAAGCACCACCCCCGCCGATCTGGAAAATGCCAAGGCGCAGTTTCTGGGCAAGTCGGGCCGCGTGACCGAGCTCATGAAGGGCATGGCGCAGCTTTCCGTCGAGGAAAAGAAATCCCGTGGCGCGGCCATCAACGTGGCCAAACAGGCCATCGAGGCTGCGCTGACCGCGCGCCGCCAGGCACTGGCCGACGCCGAGCTGCAGTTGCAGCTCAAGGCCGAAGCGCTGGACGTCAGCCTGCCGGGCCGCCAGCGCGGGCAGGGTGGCCTACACCCGGTATCGCTCACGCTCGAACGCATCCAGGGCATCTTTGGCTCCATGGGCTTTGACGTGGCCGAAGGTCCGGAGATCGAGACCGACTGGTTCAACTTCACCGCACTGAATACGCCGGAAGACCACCCTGCGCGTTCCATGCACGACACGTTTTATGTGGAAGGCGGCACTGCCACCGCCCCCAACCTGCTGCGCACCCACACCAGCCCCATGCAGATCCGCCATGCGGTGCAGCATGTGAAAAAGCACCGTGCAGCATTGGATGCGGGCCAGTCCATGCCCGAGATTCGCGTCATCGCACCGGGCCGCACCTACCGCGTGGACAGCGATGCCACGCATTCGCCCATGTTCCACCAGTGCGAAGGCCTGTGGATTGGCGAGAACGTGAGCTTCAAGGACCTGAAGGTCATTTTCACGGATTTTTGCCGCACGTTCTTTGAAAGCGACGACCTCGTGCTGCGCTTTCGTCCGAGCTTCTTCCCGTTCACCGAGCCCAGCGCAGAGATCGACATCCAGTTCCAGACGGGCCCGCTGGCTGGCCGCTGGCTGGAGGTGGCAGGTTCGGGCCAGGTGCACCCGAACGTGGTGCGCAACATGGGGCTCGACCCCGAGAAGTACATCGGATTTGCCTTCGGCATGGGGCCCGACCGCCTGACCATGCTGCGCTACGGCGTCAACGACCTGCGCCTGTTCTTTGACGGCGACATCCGTTTTCTGTCGCAGTTCCAGTAAAGCCAGCCGATTTCGCGCCGCGCGCGTGCCCGGTGGCCGCGCTCCGCACCTTCCGAACAAGAGTGTCCGACTATGCAATTTCCTGAATCCTGGTTGCGCGAGTTCTGCAACCCCCCTTTGACGACGGCCGAGCTGGCTGAAACGCTGACCATGGCCGGTCTGGAAGTGGAGGAGCTGCGCCCCGTGGCGCCGCCGTTCACCCAAATCGTGGTGGGTGAAATCAAGGAGGCCGTGCAGCACCCTGACGCCGACCGCCTGCGCGTGTGCCAGGTGGACGTGGGTCAGGGCGCCTTGCTCAACATCGTGTGTGGCGCGCCCAATGCCCGCGTGGGCATCAAGGTGCCTTGCGCGCTGGTGGGCGCTGAGTTGCCGCCCGGCGACGATGGCAAGCCTTTCCTCATCAAGGTGGGCAAGCTGCGCGGCGTGGAAAGCCAGGGCATGCTGTGTTCGGCGCGCGAGCTCAAGCTGTCGGAAGACCATGGCGGCCTGCTGGAGCTGGATGCATCAGCTCCCGTGGGCCAGGACATCCGTGAACATCTGAATCTGGATGACACGCTGTTCACCCTCAAGCTCACGCCCAACCTGGCGCATTGCCTCAGCGTCCATGGCATTGCCCGCGAAGTGTCTGCACTCACGGGCGTGCCGCTGCAGCAGCCGTCTTTCCCCGCGGTGGGCGCCCAACTGGCCGACAAGTTGCCTGTGAAGGTGAGTGCTCCGGACCTGTGTGGCCGCTTTTCCGGCCGCATTGTGCGCAACGTGAACACGCGCGCAGCCACACCGCAATGGATGCTGGACCGTCTGGCCCGTTGCGGCCAGCGTGGCGTGTCGCCGCTGGTGGACATCTCGAACTACGTGATGTTCGAACTGGGGCGCCCGTCGCACATTTTTGACCTGGACAAGATCCATGGGGGGCTCGACGTTCGCTGGGGCAAGCCCGGCGAGCAGCTCAAGCTGCTCAATGGCAACACCATCACCGTGGACGACAAGGTCGGCGTGATCGCCGACGACAACCAGGTGGAATCGCTGGCCGGCATCATGGGTGGCGACGCTACCGCGGTGTCGGACGACACGAAGCATATCTACATCGAGGCCGCCTTCTGGTGGCCCAAGGCGGTGGCAGGGCGCTCGCGCCGCTTCAACTTTTCGACCGATGCGGGCCATCGCTTCGAACGCGGAGTGGACCCGAGCCTCACGGTGGAGCACATCGAGCGCATCACCCAACTGGTCATCGACATCTGCGGCACGCCCGAAACGGTGTGCGGCCCCATGGACGACCAGTCGGTGAACCTGCCTGTGCCCAAGCCCGTCACGCTGCGCGTGGCGCGTGCGGCCAAGGTCATCGGCATGCCGCTGACGCAAGCGCAGTGCGCGGGCGCCCTGCAGCGGCTGGGCCTGCCCGTGAAAGAAGGTGAAGGGGGCGAGGGCACGCTCACCGTCACGCCGCCTTCGTTCCGTTTCGACATCACGATCGAGGAAGACTTGATCGAAGAAGTCGCGCGCATGGTGGGCTATAGCAACTTGCCGACCACGCCGCCGCTTGCACCCATCACGCCCAAGCTGGCAGCCGAGGCCACGCGCAGCCCGTTTGCGGTGCGCCGTTCGCTGGCGGGCCTGGGATATCAGGAGACGATCAACTTCAGTTTTGTGGAAGAGCGTTGGGAGCACGAGTTGGCAGCCAACGCACAGCCCATCAAGTTGCTCAACCCGATTGCGAGCCAGATGAGCGTCATGCGCTCTACTTTGTTGGGTTCTTTGCTACAAGTTTTGAAGTTCAACCTGGATCGCAAGGCCGAGCGCGTGCGCGTGTTCGAGCTGGGCCGTGTGTTCCTGCGCGACGCCAGCGTGCGCAATACCGACACCACGGTGGAAGGTTTTCACCAGCCCATGCGCGTGTCGGGCCTGGCCTACGGCCCCAACGACGCGTTGCAATGGGGCCGCAAGGAACAGGCCATCGACTTCTTTGATGTGAAGGGCGATGTGGAAGCATTGCTGGCGCCGTTGCGCGCCACCTTCGAGCCCGGCACACACCCTGCCATGCACCCTGGGCGCTGTGCACGCGTGCTGGTGAATGGACGTGCGATCGGTTTTGTGGGCGAGCTGCATCCGCAGTGGCGCCAGTCATGGGATCTGCCCCAGGCGCCAGTGATGTTCGAGCTGGAGCTCGACGCCGTGCTGCAGCGCGTGGTGCCCCAGTTCCAGCCGGTCACCAAGCACCAGGCGGTGGAGCGTGACCTGGCGGTGGTGGTGGCCGAACGCGTAACGCATGCCGAGGTGATGGATGCCATCACGGCGGCCGTGCCCGGCACCATGCTGCGTTCTGCCGTGCTGTTTGATGTGTACCGTCCCAAGCCCTTGCGCGCTGGCGAAGCTGCGCCCGCAGGCGGACTGGCTGCCGGCGAGAAGAGTCTGGCGGTGCGCCTGACACTGGGGCGTGCCGAGGCAACGCTGGCGGAAGCCGAAATAGATACTGCAGTGCAGACTGTTGTGGCCCAATTGGCCTCCCGCACGGGTGGACGGTTGCGTGTTGGATGAAGAAAACCGGAGCGCCAACGTGATTGAATTTGCGGTAGAAAGTATCGAAACCCCCGCGCTGACCAAGGCGCAATTGGCCGATCTCCTGTTTGATCAGATCGGGTTGAACAAGCGCGAGTCCAAGGACATGGTCGACGCCTTTTTCGACCTGATCGCACAACGCCTGGTGGACGGCAAGGACGTCAAGCTCTCTGGTTTTGGCAATTTCCAGATCCGCACCAAGGCGCCGCGACCGGGCCGCAACCCGCGCACGGGTGAAGCCATCCCCATCCAGGCGCGCCGGGTGGTGACGTTTCATGCCAGCAGCAAGCTCAAGGAGCAGATCCAGTCCGCCGCTTCTGCTTCTGTGTGAAATTTGACCCAATTTCGCTGGTCGAATTGTGGCTCCGGTGTGGCATCCGTGGGCCGTCTGCAGTACGCTAGCCAGCTTTTCGTCCGAACCAGCACCCATGGGTACCCAGCTTCCTTCCATCCCCGCCAAGCGGTACTTCACGATTGGTGAAGTGGCTGAGTTGTGTGGCGTCAAGCCGCATGTCCTGCGTTATTGGGAGCAGGAATTTACCCAGTTGCGGCCAATGAAGCGGCGAGGCAATCGCCGGTATTACCAGCACCACGAGGTGCTGATGATCCGGCGCATCCGCGACCTGCTGTACGACCAGGGCTTCACCATCAGCGGCGCGCGCAACCGCTTGCAGGATCCGGCGCCTGCGGTACACGATGAGGCGATGCCGCAAGTGTTGATGTCCGGGTCGATGTCCATGCCCGTGGGCGGTGACAACGTTCGGGGCACTGGCGTCGATGTCCCCGGTGCGTTGCTCGACGGCAATGCGGTGCGTCAGGAATTATTTGAAATTCGTGCGCTGCTTTCCCTGAACTGAAGATTTTCTGTATATAATTTAAGTCTTGTCGGCGTGTAGCGCAGCCTGGTAGCGCACTTGCATGGGGTGCAAGGGGTCGCGAGTTCGAATCCCGCCACGCCGACCATTGATAGCAAAAGCCCAGAGCCGAAAGGTTCTGGGCTTTTTTGCTATGCGCGTCCGGGTTCACCTTGAACGGCCCTGCCTTTATCCTCCCATACAGGAAATCTCATGATCAGTGGACTCGTGGCAGGAAAGCTTTTTGGAGCGGCAGAACTGCGCATGGACAAGGCTGGCAAACCCTTTGCGGTGGCCAAGGTGCTGGCCACCAGCGGCGATGGCGAAACGCTGATCGTGAATGTGATCGGCTTCGAGCCCGCCGTGTGCTCGGCCCTGCAGGCGCTGGGTGAGGGCGAGCCCATTGCCCTGGCCGGTGGCCTCACGCCCCGGGTCTGGACGGACAAGCAGGGCAACACCCGGCCCGCGCTGGACATGGTGGCCCACCGTGTCCTGACCGCCTACGATGCCGGCGGCGCCCATCTGGCGTGACGGTCTGGAGGTGAGTCATGGTTGTTCTCTGCATCCAACGGTCAGTTCCCGGTTTTTCAGGCTGAAAGCGCCTGCAGCAATTCGGTTTCGATCTCGATCTGCCTGGCGTTGTTCTGCAGCTCGGGGCCCTGTATCAGAAAGGTGTCTTCGACGCGTTCTCCCAGCGTGCTCACCTTGGCCAACTGCACGCTGAGCTGGTGGCGGGCCAGGATGCGGGCCACCAGATAGAGCAACCCGGCGCGGTCGCTCGCCGAAATGGCCAGCAGCCAGCGCTGGGCTTTTTCGTCGGGGCGCAGCGTCACGCGGGGCGCCACCGGAAAGCTCTTGACGCGGCGTGACACGCGCTTGGCGGCCGGGTCGGGCAGCGGCCCACCGGTTTCGATGGCACGCACCAGGTCGCTTTCCACCATGTGCGTGAGTTCGCGGTAATGGCCGGGCTGGGCAGAGGCCACGACCTGGAACGTGTCGAGCGCATGGCCGTTGTTGGCGGTATGCACGCGCGCGTCCAGGATGCTGAAGCCGGCACGGTCAAAGTAACCACAGATGCGGACAAACAGGTCCGGCTGATCGGGGGCATAAACCATCACCTGCAATCCCTCGCCCGCGAGCGACTGGCGTGCACGCACCACCGGGTGGACCGCACCCACATGGCGCGAAAGGTGGCGCGTGTGCCAGGCAATGTCGGCGGCTTCGTGGCGCATGAAATAGCTCACATCGAGCGTGGCCCACAGCGCCTTGTGGGCCTCGAAGGGCAGGGCGTTGAGGGCCAGCAGCACCAGCGCTTCCCGCTTGCGGGCTTCGATTTCGGCGGCTGCGTCGGGGGCCCGGCCACCCAGCGTGCGCAGGGTGGCGCGGTACAGGTCTTCCAGCAGCTTGCCTTTCCAGGCATTCCAGACCTTGGGGCTGGTGCCGCGGATATCGGCCACCGTGAGCAAATACAGCGCTGTCAGGTAGCGCTCATTGCCCACGCGGCGCGCAAAGGCGGCAATCACGTCGGGATCGCTCAGGTCCTCCTTCTGGGCGATGCGGCTCATGCCCAGGTGTTGGCTGACCAGGAACTCGATGAGCCGGGCGTCCTCTTTGTCCACGCCGTGGTGGCGGCAAAAGCGGCGCACTTCCATGGCGCCTATTTGCGAATGGTCGCCCCCGCGGCCCTTGCCGATGTCGTGGAACAGTGCGGCGATGTACAAAATCCACGGCTTGTCCCAGCCTGCGGCGAGCTGGGAGCAAAACGGGTATTCATGGGCATGCTCGGCCATGAAGAAGCGGCGCATGTTGCGCAGCACCATGAGAATGTGCTGGTCCACGGTGTAGACGTGGAACAGGTCGTGCTGCATCTGCCCGACGATGCCGCGAAACGCCCACAGGTAGCGCCCCAGCACCGACGTCTGGTTCATGAGCCGCATGGCATGCGTGATGCCCGAGGGTTGCTGCAGGATGCGCATGAAGGCGGCGCGGTTGACCGGGTCGCGCCGGAAGGCGCCATCCATCACGCCGCGCGCGTTGTACAGCGCTCGCAGGGTGCGCGCCGAAAGATCCTTGAGCCCGACGGTGGTCTGGTAGAGCAGGAAGGTTTCCAGGATCGCGTGCGGGTCGCGCTCGTACAGGTCATCGCTGGCCACTTCGATGAGCCCGGCTTTCTCGAAAAATCGCTCGTTGATGGGGCGCGGCGCGTGGGTCGATGGGTTCAGGCGCTCTTCGATGTTCAGCAGCAGGATCTGGGTGAGCTGCGACACGGCCTTGGCGGCCCAGTAATAGCGGCGCATCAGGGCTTCGCTGGCGCGCATGGGCAGGCCCGTGCCATCGGGCGCTTGCGAACGGTAGCCAAACGATTCGGCCACGGCCGTTTGCAGGTCGAACACCAGCCGGTCTTCATGGCGCCCGGCAATGGCATGCAGGCGCGCCCGCACGAGGCACAGCAGGGCCTCGTTGCGCTCGATCTGGCGCACTTCGAACGCCGTGGCCAGGCCGCTGGCCGCCAGCTCTTTCCAGGTGCGGCCCAGGCCGGCGGCGCGTGCCACCCACAGAATCATCTGCAGGTCGCGCAGGCCGCCGGGCGACTCCTTGCAGTTGGGTTCCAGCGCGTAGGGCGTGTTTTCGTATTTGGTATGCCGCTGGCGCATCTCCAGTGTCTTGGCCACCAGAAATGCCTTCGGGTTCATCTGTGCGCTGTATTGCTGCTGGAACTGCGCAAACAGTGCCGGGCCGCCACAGACCAGGCGAGCCTCCAGCAGCGAGGTCTGAACCGTCACATCCAGCGCCGCTTCGGCCAGGCATTCCGCCACGGTGCGCACGCTCGAGCCAATTTCCAGGCCTGCATCCCAGCAACTGCCAATGAAGCTCTCCAACTGGGCGCGCAACTCGCATCCCGACTCTGTCGTGCAGTCTTCGGGCAGCAGCAACAGCACATCGACATCGGAATAAGGAAACAGCTGGTCCCGCCCGAAGCCGCCCACGGCAACCAGGGCCAGGTCGGCGGGGAGCTGGGCGCGCTGCCACAGCGCCTGCAGCAACCCGCCCGCGAGGGTAGAGAGCTTGCGCAGCATCACGCGGATGCCGCGGGTCGAGGCGCCGGTGGCCTGCATGGAGGCGAGCAGGGCCGCCTTGTCGCGGCGGTAGGCGTCCCGCAGGGCGTGAATTTCGGTCATGGTCAAGGGAAATGAAGAAAGCGGTGGGCCATGACCTGTGCAAGCAAGAGTTGTGCTCGCGGGCGTTGCGCCTCAGGTGGCGGTGGCCGTCACAAACGCCGGCAGCGGGGGGGAGCCAGCGGAAAGCGTCATTACCTCGTAGCCTGTTTCGGTGACCAGCACCGTGTGCTCCCACTGGGCCGACAGGCTGTGGTCCTTGGTGACGATGGTCCAGCCATCGTTGCCGAACTCCTTGATATCGCGCCGGCCGGCATTGATCATGGGCTCGATGGTGAACACCATGCCGGGCTTGAGTTCTTCCAGCGTGCCGGGGCGGCCGTAGTGCAGCACCTGGGGCTCTTCGTGGAACACCTTGCCGATGCCGTGGCCGCAGAATTCGCGCACCACCGAGAAGCCATGTCCTTCGGCAAATTTCTGGATGGCGTGGCCGATGTCGCCCAGGTGCGCACCAGGGCGCACCTGCTGGATGCCCAGCCACATGGCGTCGTATGTGAGGGCAGACAGGCGTTTGGCGGCAATCGAGCACTCGCCGATCAGGTACATGCGGCTGTTGTCGCCATACCAGCCGTCCTTGGTGATCACCGTGACGTCCACGTTGACGATATCGCCCTTCTTGAGCGGCTTGTCGTTGGGGATGCCGTGGCACACCACATGGTTGACCGAGGTGCACAGCGCGCCTGGGTAGGGCGGATAGCCTGGTGGCTGGTAGCCCACGGTGGCAGAAATGGTGCCTTGTGCGGCCATGCACTCGGCGCCCAGGCGGTCGATTTCCTGGGTGGTGATGCCGGGTTTGATGTGCGGTGCGATGTAGTCCAGCACTTCAGAAGCCAGTCGGCAGGCGAGGCGCATGCCGGCGATGTCCTCTGCGGTTTTGATCGTGATACTCATGCCGCAATTATCCCATCGCCCCTCAATCCTTGCCGGGCAAGGGCATGGCTGTGCACCGCTCCCGGTAAAATGGCGGGTTGCGCTACAAGCATCCCTTGCGTCATCTGGCCGGGCAGCGACCACCTCTGCGGGAGGGGCGAACCCGGTGATGCAGGAGGCCCGGCGCGCCTTACCCCTCTCACATTCCGAACAGGCCGCTACCGTGACTTTGCACATGACCACGCTGGCGGGCGGCAACGCCCTCAGCAACTTTCGCGCACAGCAACTTCAACCCGCCCTGGAGGCCATTCACCCCAAGATCAGTGGCATTGCGGCGCGTTTCGTGCACCTGGTGGCGACCGATGCCGCGCCCTCGGCACCCGAGCTTGAGCGCCTGGCCGCCTTGCTGACCTACGGCGACCCGTATGCGGGCCCGGAAGATGGCGCCGTCCTCATCGTCACGCCGCGCCTGGGCACGCTGTCGCCCTGGGCTTCCAAGGCCACCGACATTGCGCGCAACTGCGGCCTGGCCATTCGCCGGGTCGAGCGCATCACCGAGTACCGCATCAGCCTCAAGGCCGGGCTGCTGGGCAAGGCGCCCGAGCTGACCGCCGATCAAATGGCCCAGGTGGCGGCCTTGTTGCATGACCGCATGACCGAGTCGGTCGTGGCCGACCGCGCAGGCGCTGCGGCGCTGTTCACCGAGCTGCAGCCCGCGCCCATGGAGCATGTGGACGTGCTGGCCGGTGGCCCCGAACAAGGCAGGAGGGCCCTGGAGGCCGCCAACACCCGCTTTGGCCTGGCGCTGGCCGACGACGAAATCGACTACCTCGTCACCGCCTTCACCGGCCTGGCGCGCAACCCCACCGATGTGGAACTGATGATGTTCGCCCAGGCCAACAGCGAACATTGCCGCCACAAGATCTTCAATGCCCAGTTCACCATCGACGGTGTGGCGCAAAACAAGAGCCTGTTCGGCATGATCCGCAACACGCACCAGCTGGCGCCGCAGCACACCGTGGTGGCGTACTCGGACAACGCGTCGGTCATGGAGGGCCACCAGGTCGAGCGATTTGTGGCAAAAATGACCTCTGGCGCTTATGTATTAAGCGCGAGCAGCTATGAAAAGAGTAGTGCAACCCACCATGTGCTGATGAAGGTGGAAACGCACAACCACCCCACGGCGATCTCGCCGTTTCCGGGCGCATCCACCGGCGCGGGCGGCGAAATCCGTGACGAAGGCGCCACCGGGCGCGGCTCCCGGCCCAAGGCGGGCATGACGGGGTTCACGGTGTCCAGGCTCTGGGGCAGCACGCTGGGCAAGCCCGAGCACATCGCCAGCCCCTTGCAGATCATGGTGGAAGGCCCGCTGGGCGGGGCCGCGTTCAACAACGAATTCGGCCGGCCCAACCTGCTGGGCTACTTCCGCGAGTACGAGCAGACCGTGGCGGGCGTGGACCGGGGCTACCACAAGCCCATCATGATCGCGGGCGGCCTGGGCGTCATCGATGCGCAGCTCACCCAGAAGATCGAATTCCCTGCGGGCTCGCTGCTGATCCAGCTGGGCGGCCCGGGCATGCGCATCGGCATGGGCGGCAGTGCGGCCAGCTCCATGGCCACGGGCACCAATGCCGCCGAGCTCGACTTCGACTCGGTGCAGCGCGGCAACCCCGAGATCGAGCGCCGTGCGCAAGAGGTCATCAACCACTGCTGGGCGCAAGGCGCGGCCAACCCCATCCTCGCCATCCACGACGTGGGGGCGGGCGGTTTGAGCAACGCCTTTCCCGAGCTGACCAACGACGCAGGCCGTGGCGCGCGCTTTGACCTGCGCGCCGTGCAGCTCGAAGAATCGGGCATGGCGCCCAAGGAAATCTGGAGCAACGAGAGCCAGGAGCGCTATGTGCTGGCCATTGCGCCCGAATCGCTGCCGTTGTTCAAGGCCTTCTGCGAGCGCGAGCGCTGCCCGTTTGCCGTGATCGGCACGGCCACCGAAGAGCGCCAGCTGGTGCTGCACGACAGTGCCGCCACGGCCGACGACCAGAAGCTGCCCGTCAATATGCCCATGAACGTGCTGCTGGGCAAGCCGCCCAAGATGCACCGCGACGTGACCACCGTGCAGCGCCAATTCGCGCCCATGGACTTGACCGGCGTGCCGCTGCAAAAGGCCGTGATCGACGTGCTGGCCCACCCCACGGTGGCGTCCAAGCGCTTTCTCATCACCATTGGCGACCGCACCGTGGGCGGCATGAGCCACCGCGACCAGATGGTGGGCCCGTGGCAGGTGCCCGTGGCCGATTGCGCCGTGACGCTGGCCGATTACAAGGGCTTTGCCGGCGAGGCGATGAGCATGGGCGAGCGCACGCCGCTGGCCGCCCTCAACGCCCCCGCCTCGGGCCGCATGGCCGTGGCCGAGGCCATCACCAACCTGCTGGCCGCGCCCATCGAGCTGCCGCGCGTCAAGCTCAGCGCCAACTGGATGGCCGCCTGCGGCGAGCCCGGCGAGGATGCCGACCTGTACGCCACCGTGAAGGCCGTGGGCATGGAGCTGTGCCCGGCCCTGGGCATCTCGATCCCCGTGGGCAAGGACAGCCTGTCGATGCGCACGCAGTGGAGTGATGGCAGCGAGAAGAAAAAGGTCACTTCGCCCGTGAGCCTGATCGTGAGCGCATTCGCATCGCTGGCCGACGTGCGCGGCACGCTCACGCCCCAGCTCAACGCCACCGAAGACGACACCACGCTGGTGCTGGTGGACCTGGGCAAGGGCCAAAGCCGCATGGGGGGCAGCATCCTGGGCCAGACGCTGGACCAGAGTGGCGATGTGGCGCCAGACCTGGACGACCCCCAGGACCTGGTGGGCCTTGTCAACGCCGTGAACGCACTGCGCGCCAAGGGCCAGATCCTGGCCTACCATGACCGCAGCGACGGCGGCCTCCTGGCTGCGGTGGCCGAAATGGCCTTTGCCGGCCATGTGGGCGTGGCCCTGAACGTGGACATGCTCGTGACCGAGGGCGACGGCATCAGCGACAGCCGCATGGAAACCGGCGACGCCAAGAACTGGGCGCAGCAGGTGAGTGCGCGCCGCGAAGAGCTCACGCTCAAGGCCTTGTTCAATGAAGAACTCGGCGTGGTGCTGCAGGTGCGCACGGCAGAGCGCAGCGAGGTGATGCAGACGCTGCGCGAGCATGGCCTGTCGAAGTTCAGCCATTTCATCGGCAAGACGCGCCCGGTGTCGTCCAGCATCGATGCGGGCAAGGGCCAGTTGCAGGTCTGGCGCGATGCCAAGGCCGTGTTCAGTGCGCCGCTGGCCGATCTGCACCAGGTGTGGGACGCCGTGAGCTGGAAGATCTGCCAGCAGCGCGACAACCCCGCCAATGCCGATGCCGAGCACGCCGCAGCGGGCACGCCCACCGACCCCGGCCTGCATCTGCACCTCACGTTCGATGCGTTGGATAACGTGGCGGCGCCGTTCCTGAACCTCTCGCGCCCCAAGGTGGCCATCCTGCGCGAGCAGGGCGTCAATTCGCATGTGGAAATGGCCTACGCCTTCACCGAAGCGGGCTTCGAGGCGTTCGACGTGCACATGACCGACCTGCAGACCGGCCGCGCCAGGCTCGAAGACTTCCAGGGCGTGGTGGCCTGTGGTGGCTTCAGCTACGGCGACACGCTGGGCGCGGGCATTGGCTGGGCGCGCTCCATCACCTTCAACCCGGTGCTGGCCGCGCAGTTCCAGGGCTTCTTTGGCCGCACGGATACGTTCGGCCTCGGTGTGTGCAACGGTTGCCAGATGTTTGCCGAACTGGCCGACATCATTCCCGGCGCGCAGGACTGGCCGCGCTTCACCACCAACCAGAGCGAGCGCTTCGAGGCCCGCCTGTCGATGGTGGAGGTGCTCGAATCGCCCAGCCTGTTCCTGCAAGGCATGGCCGGCAGCCGCCTGCCGATCGCCGTGGCGCATGGCGAGGGCTACGCCAACTTCAAATACCGTGGCAACGCGGCGCAGGCGATTGCGGCCATGCGGTTTGTGGACAACCACGGCGCGGCCACCGAGCAGTACCCGTTCAACCCCAACGGCAGCGCGGGCGGTTTGACCGCGGTGACCACGGCCGACGGGCGCTTCACGGCCATGATGCCGCACCCCGAGCGCGTGTTCCGCAACGTGCAGATGAGCTGGACCAGCGGTGACCCGAGTGCACTGAGCCCCTGGATGCGTATCTGGCGCAACGCCCGCAAGTGGGTCGGGTGATCGTTTTTTGACCGGCCGGGCTGCGCGGCCCGTGCCATGCGAAAAGGCTGGGCCCTCGTGGCCTGGCCTTTTTGCTTTTGGGGCGCGTTGGTCCCGTTAGCGCAGTCGTTTCAATGATTCCTTGCGCTGCGCGCCATCCGCAGCCCATTCAACTGGCGCGACCCAAGCCAGTGCCACCGTGGAACCGGCTTTGCCGGGCCACGGGTGGCGTCCCCCTGGGGGGAAGACGCGAAGCGGCTCAGGGGGGATTTCAAGGCTTTCGCTGGTACACCAGCAGGCGCCCCTTGTAGGCTGGCAGGTCGCCGCGCACCGGGTGGTCCAGCCGTTCCTCGGTCACTTCGAAGCCGTGGGCTGCCATCTGTTTGTGGAATGCCGAGCGGTTGCCGCGGTTGGGGTCCACGATCCAGATCTGTGCATCCGCGCCTGCATGGCAGTCAATGAAACCCGCCAGGGTGGCGCGCGCATCGCGCTCATACAGCACATCGCTGCCCATGATCAGATCAAACTGCCCCTGCACGGCGCTGTCCAATGGCGGGGCTTCCTCTTCTGCGGCAGCAGCCTTACCCCACTGCCCCGTGCGGTATTTCATCGGGGGCAGGGCGTTGAGCTGCAGGTTCTCCAGCAAGAAGGGATTGGCCAGCGGGTGGCAATCGCTGGCCGTCACATCGATGCCGCGCCGGTGGCACACCAGGCTGGCCAGCCCCAGGCCGCAGCCGATTTCCAGAACCCGCTCGTTCGTGCGCAAGGGGCGCAGGGCCATGCGCGCCGCCAGCTGGGCGCCAGAGGGCCACAACAGGCCAAATATTGGCCAGGCCGCAGACGAGATGCCCAGGCGCTCTGCCACGCCCAGAGGGTCCGAAAATTGCTGGCGATCGCGCAGCGAGCGGATCAGCAGGTTATCCACGCCCGCAATCGGGACGCTTTCCTGTTTGGTGAGATAGCCTGGCATGGCGGGGGCGCGAAGCCCATGTCAGGGGACCCCGAAGTGGTGGGTGAGCCGCCGAGTATGCGCCCTCAGGTGCTTGCGTGTTCGCCCACTGGGGGCGGGCACCTGACGGGACATCGGGCTGCGTGCTGCATTGGCTGCCACGGTGCGTTGCTATAGTGCAGCCACGTTGCGGTACTGACCGTTGCCCTTCACCCGCTTTCGCCCGTTCTCCCCCCGTTTCTACAAGGAATCTCCATGGCCGCTGGCAGCCTTCTCGCATTGCTGGACGACATTGCGACCATCCTCGACGACGTGGCCCTCATGACCAAGGTGGCTGCCAAGAAGAGCGCTGCCATGGCCGATGACGTGTCGGTCATGACCAAGGTGGCAGCGCAAAAGACGGCGGGCGTGCTGGGTGACGATCTGGCGCTCAATGCCCAGCAGGTCACGGGCGTGCGTGCCGACCGCGAAATTCCGGTGGTCTGGGCCGTGGCCAAGGGCTCGCTGGTGAACAAGGCCATTTTGGTGCCGGCGGCCCTGCTCATCAGCGCCTTTGCGCCCTGGGCCGTGACGCCGCTGCTCATGGTGGGTGGCGCCTTCCTGTGCTACGAGGGGTTTGAAAAACTGGCGCACAAGTTTTTGCACAGCCCCCACCAGGACGAGGCCGCGCACGAAAGCCATGCCAAGGCCAACGCCAATCCGGCCGTGGACCTGGTGGCTTTCGAAAAGGACAAGATCAAGGGGGCCGTTCGCACCGATTTCATCCTGTCGGCGGAAATCATCGCCATCACCCTGGGCACGGTGGCGGGTGCGCCCTTTGTGCAGCAAGTGACGGTGCTCGCCGGCATTGCGCTGGTCATGACGCTGGGTGTTTATGGCTTTGTGGCGGGCATCGTCAAGCTTGATGACCTGGGCCTGTGGCTCAACCAGAAGCCCGGCGCAGCGGCCCGTGCGCTGGGTGCGGGCATTGTGCGCGCCGCGCCCTGGCTGATGAAGGCCCTTTCGGTGGCGGGCACGGCGGCGATGTTTCTGGTGGGCGGCGGCATCCTGGTGCATGGGGTGCCTGTGGTGGCCCATGCCGTGGAGGGCGTGGGCGGCGTGGTGGTCCTGTGGCCTGTCGGCGGCCTGTGGGCCGTGCTGGTTCCCAGCCTGCTGAACGCGGTGATCGGCATGGTGGCCGGTGGCTTGGTGCTGGCGGTTGTGACCTTGCTGACGCGGCTGCGCAAGGGATGACCTGCATGACCCTCGCGCGTCCGTTGTCTGTTCTGTAGTAGTGCGGACCGACCAAGGCCGCGCTGCCACCGACCGCAGGGAGTGATGCGGGTCATTTCCCAAGGGCGCCACGGCACATTGATGCATGGGTGGGTGTATGCCAACACCCTTGCGGGTAACTACCAGGAGTTTGACCTGAGGCAAGGTTGACCATTTTGCTAACAGGCTCAATTGCGGTACGGGGGCCGTCCCCGTTCAACCGCATCGAGTTCTGTATGAAAAAAAATCTGCTGGCTGTCGCCGTTCTGTGCGCAATGACCTCTGGCGCTGCCTTTGCGCAGCAAGCCGAAAGCCCTTGGCTTGTCCGCGTGCGCGCGGTGAATCTCGACAGCGCCAACAAGGACAGCACAGGGCTGGACCTGTCGATCAACAACAAGACGATTCCTGAAGTGGACATCACGTACTTCTTCAACAAGAACGTGGCTGCCGAGCTGATCCTCACCGTGCCGCAAAAGCACGACCTGCGCGCCGGCGGCACCAACATTGGCAGCCTCAAGCACCTGCCACCCTCGCTGCTGCTGCAATACCACTTTGAGGCCCCCGGTTTCAAGCCCTACGTGGGCGCCGGTGTCAACTACACGCGCTTTTCCAGCGTGCGCTTTGACCCCGCAGTGGCCGCCGCGCTGAACCCCAGCATTGACAAGAACAGCTGGGGCGGCGCCCTGCAGGTCGGCGTGGACATTCCGCTGTCCAAGAACCTGTATCTGAACTTCGACGTCAAGAAGGTCTACATCAAGACCGACGTGTCTTCCGCCGGCGTCAAGGTTGGCACCTTCAAGGTGAACCCCGTGCTGGCGGGCGTGGGCCTCGGCTGGCGCTTCTGATGCCAGGGCGCTGCGCGAGCGGCGCCTTGCAAAAAGACTCCAAGGTGGAACGGGCTGGCGCTTGCGCCGGCCTTTTTTTTGGACGATTTCCTGCGGGCTCTGGATAGCGGTTGATGGATTGCTATTTAAATAATAGCTTGTTGCGCTTGATGGTATTGGGCTGCAGCCAAAAAACCATGAAATTCCGGGAGAATCCTGGTGGAGAAAAGACTGCCCGGTGCGATACCTTGTCGGTGCATTCCTGCGCTGCCCGTCGTTGCAGGCTGTCACCCAGGGTGGGCGCAGTGGGGATAGCCTGTGGCATTGTTCTCCAACCAGATGCCCGAAGCCCACCGCCATGCCCCCCACCTGCCATAGCGACATCACCGGCGGCCTGAACCAGCGCCCTGCGCGCATTTCGCCCAAATATTTCTACGACCAGCGCGGCTCGCAACTGTTTGACGCCATCACCCGGTTGCCCGAGTACTACCCCACGCGCACCGAGAACGCCCTGATGCGGGCGCATGCGGCTGCCATGGCCCACCGGCTGGGCACGGTGCGCACCCTGATCGAACTGGGCGCCGGCAGTTGCGAAAAGGCCCGCGCACTGTGCCACTGGGTGCGCCCCGCCTGCTTTGTGGGAATGGACATTTCGGTCGGTTATTTGCAGGAGGCCGTGCGGCGCCTGCGCGCGGACATGCCGGGGCTTGACGCGCGGGCGGTGGGCGGCGACATGACCCAGGGCCTTGCGTTGCCCGCTGACATTCCCCGGGCCCAGCGCCTGGTGTTCTATCCGGGCTCATCCATCGGCAACTTTGACCCGCCCAAAGCGCTCGACCTGTTGCGGCACATGCGCGCCCTGGTTGACAGCGACGGTGGCCTGCTGATCGGCATCGATCTGCCCAAGGATGTGGCGGTGCTGGAGGCCGCCTATGACGACGCCGCAGGCGTGACGGCGGCTTTCAACCGCAATGTGCTCACGCACATCAACCGCCTGATTGGCAGCGACTTCGTGGAATGCCAGTGGGGCCATCGTGCCTTCTTCAACCGGGACGAGTCACGCATCGAGATGCACCTTGAGGCCCTCGCGCCCATCCGCGTGCGCTGGCCGGCGGGCGAGCGCAGGTTTGCTGCGGGCGAGCGCATCCATACCGAAAACAGCTACAAATACCCCCTTGGGGTGTTCACCACCATGCTGGCCCAGGCTGGTTTTTCCCATGCGCAGGCATGGACGGACGAGCAGGGCTGGTTTGCCGTGGTGCATGCCCGCCCCTGAATCCTCTGCTTTTGCGTTGTATGGCCATGAATTCCGTGCTTTTCCGCTACCTCGAAATTCGCCGCCACACCACGGCCCTGGCAGCGCCCCTGTCGCCCGAAGACTGCACCGCCCAGTCCATGCCCGACGCCAGTCCGGCCAAATGGCATCTGGCCCACACCACCTGGTTTTTTGAAACCTTTGTGCTGGAGGCGCACGAGAGCGGCTTTGCGCCGTTTCATCCGGCGTTCCGGGTCTTGTTCAACTCCTACTATCACGGTGTGGGCGCCCGCCACCCGCGGCCGCAGCGCGGCCTGCTCACGCGCCCGTCTCTGGCCCAGGTGCTGGCCTATCGGGCCGACGTGGATGCGCGCATGCTGCGCCTGCTGCCCACGGTGGCGCACGACGCGGCGCTGTGCGCGCTGGTGGAGCTGGGTCTGCAGCACGAGCAGCAGCACCAGGAACTGCTGCTGACCGACATCAAGCACCTGCTGTCGTGCAATCCGATGCATCCCGCCTACCACCCGGCGCAGCCCGTGGCCGCCGAGCGTGAAGCCGCGCAGCCACTGGTCTGGCATGAGTTTGCCGGCGGGCTCCACGAGATCGGCCATGCGGGCGGTGGCTTTGCTTTTGACAACGAGCGCCCCCAGCACCGGGTGTATCTGCAGCCCTATGCGCTGGCATCGCGCCTTGTCACCAATGCCGAGTTTGCTGCCTTTGTGGACGATGGTGGTTACCGCAATCCGGCCCTCTGGCTGGCCGAAGGCTGGGACTGGCGCGTTGCCCAGGGGCTGGAGCAGCCCCTGTACTGGCAGCGTGCCGATTCCGCCTGGCACGAGTTCACCCTTGCCGGGCTGCGCCCCTTGCGGGATGAGCAGCCCGTGGTGCACCTGTCGTACTTTGAGGCAGATGCTTATGCGCGCTGGGCGGATGCGCGCCTGCCCACCGAGGCCGAGTGGGAGCATGCCGCTGCGCCCCTGTTCTCAGGCACCATGGGCGGCGAGGCCCGAAGGGATATGCTGCACCCCCGCGCAGCCCGGGGTGTCGGTCTGGAACAGCTGGCGGGCGAGGTGTGGCAATGGACCCAGTCGAGCTACGCGCCATATCCCGGCTTTCGGGGGGCTGAGGGCGCCGTGGGCGAATACAACGGCAAGTTCATGGTGAACCAGTATGTGCTGCGGGGCGGCTCGTGCGCCACGCCGCCAGGCCATGCGCGCGCCAGCTACCGCAATTTTTTCCCCGCCACGGCGCGCTGGCAGTTTTCAGGGGTGCGGATGGCGAAAGACCGGGGCTGAGGGGCTTTCACACGCGACGGTAGCCGAAGGCCGTGCCCCGTGCCTTGATTACTGCGCCCCGGTGCCTGCCGGGGGCTTGCGGGGTCGGCGTGGCCGTGCTGGGGCTTTGGGGGGCTGCTCCAGATCCTTTTCGGCGGGAGCCGCCGGCAATGCGCTGGCGGCGCTGGAGGACGCTTGCTGCACAGTCTGCGCCTCGGGGGCTGCGGATGGCGCGATCACTTCGACCGGTGGCGACACCGCCTTGCGGCTGCGGCCACGGCCGCGCGCAGCCGCAGGTTGCGGCTCGGCAGGGGGCGCGGGCTCTGCCATCTCGGCGGGCGGCTCTGCGGCAGGGGGGTGCTGTCGGAAATAGCTGCCCATCGGCCTTTCCTGCGGCGCATCGACCGGTTCGTGAAAGGCGTGGAGGGTTTCGTTGCCGCGATGCGGTTCGTTGACAGGGACGTCGTCGTTCGGGTGATCCTCAGCGCTGGTCTGAAGCGTTGACGGCACTTCGCGCGGCACGGATTCCGATGCGTGCCTGGATCGGCCACCGCGTCCCCGCTGGCGCGGCCCGTGGCTGTCGGCGCCGTGCTCTCTCATGGACTGGGGCGCGTCCTGCCGGAAGTAGCTGGTGACGGGCCGATCTGCCGTTGCGTCGGGCCGCACAGGGGCAGCGCCGCCGCCGCCGTTGCCATGGCTGCGAAACACGTAGGCGCCCGATTTTTCATCCCGGCCAAACTCCAGCAGGCCCCGCTCCTGGGCTTCTTCCAGCAGGTTGCCAAAGGCCCGGAAGCCGTAATAGGTCTCGCTGAAATCCGGCTTGCGGCGCTTGATGGCTTCCTTGAGCACCGAAGCCCAGATCTTGCCGCTGTCGCCACGCTCGGAGACCAGTGCATCGAAGGTTTCCACGGCCAGCTCGATGCCCTGGGTGCGGCGCGACTCCTGCGCCTCCTTGCGGTTGCGCTCTTCCTCGGGCGAACGCCGGGCCACGGGCGCCACATCGGAGGGCTGGCGCCGGGCTTGCGCGCGTTGGCTCTCGCGCACCAGGTCGTCGTAAAAAATGAACTCGTCGCAATTGGCAATCAGCAAGTCCGAGGTGGACTGCTTGACGCCCACGCCGATGACCTGCTTGGCGTTTTCGCGCAGCTTGGAGACAAGCGGAGAGAAGTCCGAATCACCGCTGATGATCACGAAGGTATTGACGTGCGACTTGGTGTAGCACAGGTCCAGCGCGTCCACCACGAGGCGGATATCGGCCGAATTCTTGCCCGACTGGCGGACGTGGGGAATTTCGATCAACTCAAAATTGGCTTCATGCATGGTGGCCTTGAAGCCCTTGTAGCGATCCCAGTCGCAATAGGCCTTCTTGACCACAATAGAACCCTTGAGCAGCAGGCGTTCAAGAACCGGCTTGATATCGAACTTTTCGTATTTGGCGTCGCGCACTCCGAGTGCGACATTCTCGAAGTCGCAAAAAAGTGCCATGCTGATGTTGTCGGTGGGGGAGGCCATGGTGTTTCCATTCACGTTGCTGGCCGGATCATCACACGGAAACTGCGGCAGATGGCGGTCGCGCCGGAGGTCTCGGGCAGGCTTGCCGGTTCGTGCTCGCAGTGGATGGGCACTGGCATACTTCCAATCCATTGCTGCTCCCACGGATTCCGACATGCCCGATACCCCATCCATCGCACCAGCGCCTCTTGCACCCGCCCGCCGCGGTGTCAACGCCTGGTGGCGTGCCCTGGTCATTTTTCTGATGGTGGTTTTGCTCATCGCCTGGGCGGCCAGTGCGAGCATGGTGGAACAGCTCAAGGCCCAGATAGCGCACCTTCAGGCCAAGGTGACCATGGTGGCGCAGGTGCAGTACCTGTCGGTGCTGCTGGACGACAAGCAATTGCCGGCCCTGCTGGTGACCGCCGACGCGCAGGCCAGCGTGCTGCAGCTGCAGCGCCTGAACGAGGTGCGTGAAGGGCGGGAGGACAGCATGCAGCTGTGGGCCCTGGATGGCGACAAACCCCCACGCTCCCTGGGCGTGATCACCAGCACCTACAAGACACTGCAACTGCCCGCTCCCAGCACCGCGTTGGCGGGTGTGCAAGAGCTGGCCATCAGCGTGGAAGACAAGGGTGGCGCCGCCGAGGGACGCGGTCCCCGGCTTCCTTACCTGTTCAAAGGCAGGCTGGTTCAAAAGGCCTTGTGAGCGTTGGACGGGCTAAACGATGGGTGCCGTTGGGGTGTAGTTTGCTATATAAATAGTAGCTGCTGGCGCTTGTGGATAAAGCGCCAGGCCCTGAAAACACCCAAAGTTACCAAGCGCGCCATTCCAAGGGCGCGGCTGGCACTGCCTCAGACCTTTTCCAGCGCCTGCACCAGATCGGCCTGCAGGTCGTTGATGTGCTCGATGCCCACCGACAGGCGCACCATGTTCTCGCTCACGCCGGCCTTGGCCAGCTCGTCGGGGTTGAGCTGGCGGTGCGTGGTGGAGGCCGGGTGCGTGGCCAGGGATTTGGCGTCGCCGATGTTCACCAGGCGCGTGAACAGTTGCAGGGCATCAAGGAAACGGGCCCCTGCGGCGCGCGGATCGGCATCGCTGGCTTTCAGTCCGAACGACAGGATGCCCGATGCGCGTCCGCCCATCTGGCGCTGTGCCAGCGCGTGGTCGGCATGGTCGGGCAAGCCGGCGTAGCGCACCCATTCCACCTTGGGGTGGCTTTGCAGGAATTTCGCCAGGGCCAGGGTGTTGTCGCAGATGCGTTCCATGCGCAGCGGCAGGGTTTCGATGCCCTGCAGCGTGAGCCAGGCGTTGAAGGGCGAGAGCGCCGCGCCCATGTTGCGCAGCGGCACCACGCGGGCGCGGCCGATGAAGGCGGCGGCGCCCAGGGCTTCGGTGTAGACCACGCCGTGGTAGCTCACGTCGGGCTCGTTCAGTCGCTTGAAGCGTGCCTTGTGCTCGGCCCACGGGAACTTGCCGCTGTCCACGATGATGCCGCCAATGCTGTTGCCGTGGCCGTTCAGGTATTTGGTGAGCGCATGCACCACGATGTCGGCGCCGTGCTCGATCGGGCGGCACAGGTAGGGGCTGGGCACGGTGTTGTCCACGATGAGTGGCACGCCGTGGTCGTGCGCCACCTTCGCCAGCGCGGCGATGTCGGTCACGTTGCCCAGCGGGTTGCCGATGGATTCGCAGAACACGGCCTTGGTGCGCGCGTCGATCAGGGCGGCAAAGCTCTCGGGCTTGGCGGGGTCGGCAAAGCGCACCTCGATGCCCTGCTGCGGGAACGTGTGGGCAAACAGGTTGTAGGTGCCGCCATACAGCGTGCTGGCCGAGACGATGTTGTCGCCCGATTCGGCAATGGTCTGGATGGCCGCCGTGATCGCCGCCATGCCCGAGGCCACGGCCAGCGCGGCCACACCGCCTTCGAGGGCCGCCACGCGCTGCTCCAGCACGTCGGTGGTCGGGTTCATGATGCGCGTATAGATGTTGCCCGGCACCTTCAGGTCGAACAGGTCGGCGCCATGCTGGGCGCTGTCGAACGCATAGGCCACGGTCTGGTACAGCGGCACTGCGGCGGACTTGGTGGTGGGGTCGGGCGTGTAGCCCGCGTGGACGGCCAGGGTTTCGATGTGCATAGGTCAGTCTGTTTGTCGTGAAAGGTAGTTGATGGCCCGCGACAGGGGTGCCAGCGCACATTCTTGCACCGGCGGCCGCTGGGCCCCATCGAATCGTTTGCTATGTGCTTATGCGGCGGGATCGTCCATGGCGCTGCCGCTGGCCCGGCGCTTGCGCCGCCACGCCTTCTCCAGCTCGACCACGCAATACACCACCAGCGCCGCTGCCAGGCAGATGCCCAGCTCGCCCAGGCTCAGCGGCTCGGTTCTGAAAATGGGGTTGAGAAACGGCACGTAGATGGTGGCCATCTGCAGCGCAAACGTCAGCAGCACGGCGCCCAGCAGGGGCCGGTTGCTGGCCAGACCCTGGCGCCACAGCGGCTCGCTTTCTGAGCGGATGGCCATCACATGGGCCATCTGCGCGAGGGTGAGCACGGTGAAAACCATGGTCTGCCAGTGCGCATGGCCGGTGTGCAAGGCCCAGGCCTGCACGGCCAGGCACAGGCCGGCGATCAGCAGGCCCATGCCCAGGATGTGCTGCCACATGCCCTGGGCAAACAGGCTCTCGCCCGGCGGGCGGGGCGGGCGCTGCATGATGCCGCGCTCGGCGGGCTCGGCCGCCAGTGCCAGGCCGGGCAGGCCGTCGGTCACCAGGTTGACCCACAGGATGTGGATGGGCAGCAGCGGAATGGGCAGCAGCAGCAGCGGCGCGAGAAAGATGGTCCAGATCTCGCCTGAGTTGCCGGTCATGGCGTAGCGCACGAATTTGCGGATGTTGTCGTAGATGCGCCGGCCTTCCTTCACGGCCGCCACGATGGTGGCGAAGTTGTCGTCCAGCAGCACCAGGCTGCTGGCCTCGCGTGCCACGTCGGTGCCGCCCTTGCCCATGGAAACGCCGATGTCGGCGCGCTTGAGGGCTGGCGCATCGTTCACGCCGTCGCCCGTCATGGCCACGAAATGGCCCTGGGCCTGCAGCGCCTCGACGATGCGGATCTTCTGCGCAGGGTCCACGCGGGCATACACATGCACCTGCTCCACGCGCAGGTGCAGGGTGGCTTCGTCCAGCTGGGCCAGGTCGGCGCCGGTGAGCACGGGCGCATCGGCATGGGCCACGATGCCCAGGCGGTGCGCGATGGCGCGCGCCGTGGCGGGGTGGTCGCCCGTGATCATCACGGGGGTGATGCCCGCGCTGATGCAGTCGCGCACGGCGGCCAGGGCTTCGGGGCGCGGTGGGTCGATGAGGGCGATCAGGCCCAGCAGCTCCAGCTGGCTTTCCACATCATCCAGGGCATTGGTATCGGGCAGGCGTGCGTGGTCGCGCCGTGCCAGGGCCAGCACGCGCAGGCCCTGCGCGGCGAGTTGGTTGGCCGTCGCCAGCACGGCGGTGTTGTCCAGCGGTTCCCGGCCCGCGGGCGTCCACTGCGCCGCGCAACGGGACAGCACCGACTCGGGCGCACCCTTGGTGTACGCCACGAAGCCGCTGCCGCCACTGCCGCCACTGCCGCAGCGGTGAAAGGTGGTCATGCGCTTGCGGTCGGAGTCGAAGGGCTGTTCCTGCACGCGCGGGGTGGCGGCATCGAGCTGGGCCTTGTCCAGCCCGCCTGCATGGGCGGCCAGCACCAGGGCGGTTTCGGTGGGGTCGCCCTGCCAGTCGGTTGGGTTGGCGGCAGGGCTGGGGGTAGTGGGGGTGCCATCGTCATCGACACGGGCGTGGCGTGCGGCATCGTTGCACAGCGCGGCGGCGCGCAGGGCCTCCGCGTGCACGGGACCAGGCAACGGGTCGCCAGGTGCCCAGCGCTGGCCCTGTGCCAGCAGCAGTTCGGCGTGCATGTGGTTCTGGGTGAGAGTGCCGGTCTTGTCCGAGCAGATGGTGGTGACCGAGCCCAGTGTTTCCACCGAAGGCAGCCGGCGCACCAGCGCCTTGACCGCCACCATGCGGCGTGCGCCCAGTGCCAGCAGCACCGTGACCACGGCGGGCAGCGCCTCGGGGATGGCCGCCACGGCCAGGCTGATGGCGGTAAGGGCCATCAGCAGCGGGGATTCCCCGCGCAACACGCCCACCACAAAAATCACGATGCAGATGGCTATGACCCCCAGGGCCAGGCGCTTGCCGAAGGCCGCCAGGCGCAGCTGCAGCGGGGTATTGCGGTCCTCGCCGCCCAGCAGGCGGGCCACCTTGCCCAGTTCGGTGTGCATGCCGGTGGCCACCACCAGGCCCCGCGCGCGGCCGTGGGTGGCTGTGGTGCCCTTGAAGGCCATGTTGATGCGGTCGCCCAGGGCGCTGGTGTCCTGTGCGGCCAGGGTGTCGGTCTGCTTGGCTACGGTGACCGATTCGCCCGTGAGGGCCGATTCGTCCACCTGCAGTTGCGCGATTTCGATCAGGCGCAGGTCGGCCGGAATTTGGTTGCCTGCCTCCAGCAGCACGATGTCGCCGGGCACCAGCACGCTGGCGGGCACCACCTGCACCGCGCCGCCGCGCAGCACGGTGGCATGGGCGGCGGATAGCTGGCGCAGTGCGGCCATGGCCTGGTCGGCCCGCCAGGCCTGCACGAAGCCGATGATCGCGTTGAGCACCACGATGACCAGGATGACCAGCGTGTCGGTGAGGTCTCCGATCACGCCCGAGACCACGGCCGCGCCCAGCAGCACCAGCACCATGAAGTCCTTGAACTGGTCGGCCAGCAGCGCCAGGGGGCCGCGCCGTGCGTGGTCCTGAAGTTCGTTGGGACCGTGCCGCAGTGCGCGCTGAGCGGCTTCGTCATCGCGCAGGCCGGTAGTGGGGTTGACCCGGTAGGCCTCGGCGAGCTCCTGGGCGTCACGCAGGTGGGCGTTTGCTTCTGGGGAGGTGGCAGGGGGGGCGGTGGCAGGGGTGCGGGGGTCGGTCGTCATGCAATATTTTCGTGGGGGCGATGAACGATGCCCTGAGGGGCTTGCGCGGGAGAGTGCTTGGAGCGTAAACACGCTCTTAGAACGTGTTTACGATCTCCCAGAGGCTGCGCAGCGGTCTTTGCGGGATGGGATGCAAAGCGCGGTGCGCAGTTGATAGCTCGGCTATCAACAAGCTTTGCAACGCCGCAGACCGCCCGCAAAGACCACTGCCCGAAGGGTTGGAGCGAAATCGGGCGAGTGAACGCCCCGGCTGCTTGCATGGGCACCAGCCCATGCGGCGCATCCGAAGCATCCACGCATCCCGATTGCGCTCCAACGCAGCCCCTGCGAGGTCGTAAACACGTTCTTACAGCACCCAACCATAGCCCAGATGTATGTCATGTTTTGCCGCGACGCCGTTGCACGGCGCCGGTTGCGGCGGTATTTGCTTCAAAAACTATAGCTGCTTGCGTTCTTGTAGCAAGGGCTGCGACCCTGTTTCATGCAAATGCGTGGTCCCCATGCGCACGGCATGCCCGAGGGGGCCATCGCGTGGCAGGGGGCCTCAGGAGGGCTTGTGGAGCCGCGTCTTGTAGAAGGCCAGGGGCGCTTCGAAGGTTTGCTGCAGCACGGCGCGCTTGATCTTGCCCACCACATGCATCTCGCAGGGCTTGCAATCGAAGCGCAAGGTCAGCTTTTCCTTGCCATTGATGAGCTGCAAGGGCTCGGCCCGGATGGTGCCCTGCACTCCGGTGACGCCCTTGGCCTGCTTGGGGCACAGGCTCATCGAAAAGCGCACGCAGTGCTTGGTGATCATGAGGCTGACTTCGCCTTCTTCCTCGTGCGCCTCGTAGGTCGCGGCAATCACCTTGACGCCATGGCGCGCGTAAAAATCGTGCGCCTTGTGGTTGAACACGTTGCCCAGAAAGCTCAGCGTGTCCTGCGGGTAGGGCACGGGGGGCTCGATGGGCGTGGCGCGCGGCAGGCGCACAAAACCGGCGGCGCGCCGGGCCTCCAGATCGGCCAGGGCATCGCGGCGCAGCGCGTTGAGCACCGAGGCGGGCACGAACCAGGGCCGCGAGAGCTGCAGGGCCATGTCATGCACCGCAAAAATGCTGGCGCCGAAGCGGCCCAGTTGCTCGCGCAGCGAGGCCTCTGCCTTGGCGGCATCCGTGGCGCTCTGGTGGGCGTGCTGGATATGTGCGCTGCCCGTGTGCCCGTCTTCATCGGTCAGAGTGAGGGCAAAGCCACCGGGTGTTTCGGCCAGATGCACCCACAGGCCGATGCGGCGATCGCTGGATTTTTTCTCCAGTGCGCGCACCCAGTCCATGTCGCGGTTGCGGTTGATCCCGGTGCCTTTGCGCAGGTCCTTGAAGCCCTCCATCGGATCTTTCGGATACACGCGCCACTGGCCCACGCTGCGGGCCGACACCGGCTCGGCCACGTTGATCGCCAGGCCGATCAGCTCCTTGTGCAGGTCGTAGTAGCACAGGCCGTCGCCGTTGTGCAGCATGGTGGCCGGGTCGCTCACCTCCAGTTCCACAAAATCGGGGCCCACCTTGGTCACCCAGCCAATGGCCTGGCCGGGGTTCTTGGGGCTGTCGAAGGCGCCAATGTCGTCCTTGCGGCCGGTCACGAAGTAGTCGGTGAACTCGCGGTTGAAGTTCTGCAGCGGGTCGGGCGTGAAGGTGAAGCGGGTGCGCCCGCTGGACGAGCGCGACAACGGGTGGCCCGAGGCCTCGCGTTCTTCCAGGATTTCATCGATGAGCGTGCGGTAGTGGGCCGTGATGTTCTTCACATAGCCCATGTCCTTGTAGCGCCCTTCGATCTTGAAGCTGCGCACGCCCGCGTCGATGAGTGCGCGCAGGTTGTCGCTCTGGTTGTTGTCCTTCATGCTCAGCACGTGTTTGTCGTGCGCAATGAAGCGGCCCTGCGCGTCCGTCACCTGGTAGGGCAGGCGGCAGGCCTGGCTGCAGTCGCCCCGGTTGGCGCTGCGGCCGGTCTGCGCGTGGCTGATGTTGCACTGGCCGCTGTAAGCCACGCACAGCGCGCCGTGGATGAAGAACTCGATGTTGGCGCGGCCCGGCGCATCCACCGGACCCAACGCCTTGTGCACGGCGGCGATCTGCTGCACCGTGAGCTCGCGCGCCAGCACGATCTGCGACAGGCCCGCATCCTGCAGGAAGCGCGCCTTTTCGGGTGTGCGGATGTCGGTCTGGGTGCTGGCGTGCAGTTGGATGGGCGGCAGGTCAATCTCCAAGAGCCCCATGTCCTGGATGATGAGTGCATCGGCCCCGGCCTCGTACACCTGCCAGGCCATCTGGCGCGCGGCTTCCAGCTCGTCGTCGCGCAGGATGGTGTTGAGCGTGATGAAGATGCGGCTGTTGAAGCGGTGCGCATGCGCGATCAGGCGCTCCAGATCGCGGATGTCGTTGCCCGCACCGGCCCGTGCACCAAAGGCGGGGCCGCCGATGTACACCGCATCGGCGCCGTGGTTAACGGCCTCGATGCCAATGTCGGCATCGCGGGCGGGGGAGAGCAGTTCGATCTGGTGGGGCAGCAAGGACATGGGTGTGATTATCCCAGCGCCAACCGCCGGGTGCGGTTATCCGGAGCAGATTGGGGGAGCGCTGGCCCTGACCCCGGTGGCCTGGATTCATTCAGGAAATTCATTCAAGAAATTCATGGCCATGAAAAAAACCATGCCTGATTGCCAATGGGATGACTGCGTCCGAACGCGGGCGTACGATGCGGGGCTTTTCGCAGCCTTGAAGGCGGCGTATTTTTTATTTTGATGGAGATTGAGCCGTGATGTCTGTTTACCGCCTGCGTTTTCCCTTGCAATGGACGGCCGCTGCCGCCCTGGCAGTGGCCTGTGGCGCCACGCTGGCCCAAGAGGTGCAAACCGTCAAGATCGGCCATGCCGGCCCGATTTCTGGCGGCATTGCCCACATCGGCAAGGACACCGAAAACGGGGTGCGCATGGCCGTGGACGACCTGAACACGCAAAACCTGGTCATTGGTGGCAAAAAGATCAAGTTCGTGATCGCCGCCGAGGACGACGCCGGTGACCCGCGCCAGGCCACCGCCGTGGCACAAAAGCTGTGCGACCAGAAGGTGGCGGGCGTGGTGGGCCACCTGCAGTCGGGCACTTCCATTCCGGCATCGTCGGTCTACAACAAATGCGACCTGCCGCACATCACGGCATCGGCGTCCAACCCCGACCTGACCAAGCCCGGTTACAAGACGTCCTTTCGCCTCATCGCCAACGACAACGCCCTGGGCGCCGCGCTGGCCTTGTTTGCGGCAGACGCCCTCAAGCTCAAGACCGTGGCCATCATCGACGACCGCACGGCCTATGGCCAGGGCGTGGCTTCGGTGTTCAAGGCCACGGCGCTGCAAAAGGGCCTGAAGGTGGTGGGCGAGGAGTTCACCAACGACAAGGCCACCGACTTCATGGCCATTCTCACGGGCATCAAGAACAAGAAACCGGATGGCATCTTCTATGGCGGCCTGGATGCACAAGCGGGTCCCATGCTGCGCCAGATGGAGCAATTGGGCCTGGGCGATGTGAAGTACTTCGGCGGCGATGCCTTGTGCACACCCAAGCTGCCCGAGCTGGCCGGCAAGTCACCTTCCGTCAAGAACGTGACCTGCGCCACCGGCGGCGCATCCGTGGACAAGATGCAGGGCGGCGCCGAGTGGAAGAAGCGCTACGACGCCAAGTTCCCCGGCCAGTTCCAGATCTACAGCCCCTACGCCTACGACGCCGCCATGGTGCTGGTGGATGCCATGAAGCGCGCCAACTCGGTGGACCCCGTGGTGTACGGCCCCTTGCTGAGCAAGACCCAGTACAAGGGCGTGACGGCCAGCATCAGCTTCACGCCCAAGGGGGAACTGGTGACGCCCGCCGTCACGCTCTACACCTACAAGGATGGCAACCGCGTCCCCCTGAACTGATGCCCGTTGGATGCGCCTGGGCCTCTCGGCGTTGGCCGGGCGCTGCCCATGGCTCGAGGGCGCAGAGGGGTCCCTGCGCAAAAGGCCAGGGTTTTGCCACTACAGTGGGGCCCATGTATCTGCCGCCCCAGTTCCATTCCAACGACCCGGCCCATGCCCGCGCGCTGATGCGCGAGCACCCACTGGCCAGCCTGGTCTCCACCGACGATGAAGGTTTTCCGTTTGTTACCCACCTGCCGCTGCATGTGCAGGAGCGGGGCGACGCCCTCGTGCTGCTGGGCCATTGCGCCCGGCCCAACCCGCACTGGCGCTATCTGAAGGCGCGGCGCGAGGCCCTGGTCACCTTCATGGGGCCGCAGGCCTATCTTTCGCCGTCGGTGTACCCGGATCTGGCCCGCGTGCCCACCTGGAACTACCTGGCCGTGCACTGCCGCGTGCAGGCCAGCCTGATCGAGGAACCCGCCGCCAAGGATGCACTGCTCAAGCAGTTGATTGGCGACCACGAGCCGCCCTATGCGGCGCAGTGGCGCGGCCTGGGCGAAGCGTTCGCCCACAAGATGCTGGCGGGCATCGTGGCGTTTGAGCTGGAGGTGGTGGAGCTGCAGTGCAAGCTCAAGCTCAACCAGCATCGGCACGAATCCCACGCCGCCATGCACGCGCAGTACCGGCAAGGCAATCGTGATGCCCAGGCACTGGCGCAATGGATGGAGCGGTTGGGCATGGTGCCCGAGTCCGCGCACAACCCGGAGGTCTGAGATGCGTGCTGTTTTTGGATTGGTGGGACTGTTGGTGGCGCTGGCCGTTGTGGGCGTTCTGGCCAAGAAGCAACTGGCGGCCACCCGCACGCCAGTGCCCTCGCTGCAACTGCCGGCGGCGTCGGACGGTGCAGCCGCCCCGGTGCCGGCGGGCACGGTGCGCGAGCAAAGCCAGCAGGTGCAGCAACAGGTCAGGCAGCAGGTGGAAAGCCTGATGCAGCAAGCCCGGCCCATGCCCGACGATTCCAAGTAAATATTGAATGAAAATGGCCTGTAGCGCTTATCAATAAAGCGCTGACAGCTATTAAATATATAGCAATGCAGTCGGAGCAAGACGAGCACTGGATGCGCGAGGCGCTGGCCCAGGCGCAGGCCGCCGCGCTGGCGGGCGAGGTGCCGGTGGGCGCGGTGGTGGTGAAGGACGGCCAGGTGATCGCCACCGGCCGCAACGCCCCGGTGCTGGGGCACGACCCCACCGCGCACGCCGAAATCGTGGCGCTGCGCGCCGCGGCACAGCAGTTGGGCAACTATCGGCTCGATGGCTGCACGCTCTACGTCACGCTGGAACCCTGCGCCATGTGCAGCGGGGCCATGCTGCATGCACGCGTGCCGCGCGTGGTGTTTGGCGCAACCGACCCCAAGACAGGCGCCGCGGGTTCGGTGCTCAACCTGTTCGGGCATGCCGAGCTCAACCACCACACCGAGGTGCAGGGCGGGGTGCTGGCACATGATTGCGGCGCGCTGCTGAGTGCTTTTTTCCGCCACCGGCGCAACCAGCAGCGCGCCCAGGCCCTGGCGCGCCATCCGCTGCGCGACGACGCCTTGCGCACGCCCGATGCGGCCTTCGCCCATCTGCCCGATTACCCCTGGGCGCCGCATTTCATCAGCGACCTGCCCAGCCTGGCGGGGCTGCGCATGCACTATCTGGACGAGGGGCCTTCGCAGGCACCGCGCACCTGGCTGTGCCTGCACGGCAACCCGAGCTGGAGCTATCTCTACCGCCGCATGCTGCCTGTGTTTCTGGCGGCGGGAGACCGCGTGGTGGCGCCCGACCTGATTGGCTTTGGCAAAAGCGACAAACCCAAGAAGGACAGTTTTCACCAGTTCGCATGGCACCGGCAGGTGCTGCTGGAGTTGATCAACCGGCTGGATCTGCGCAACACGGTGCTGGTGGTGCAGGGCGCGGGGGGCATGCTGGGCCTGACCTTGCCCATGGCTTTGCCCGAGCGTTTTACGGGCCTGCTGGCCATGAACACCTTGCTGGCCACGGGCGATGCACCGCTGCCGCCCGGCCTGGTGCAGTGGCGCGAGATGTGCGCCAACAAACCGCTGTACGGCGTGGCGCGCCTGCTTGCGCGCGGCAACCCCCATCTGCGGGATGGGGAATGTGCCGCTTACGAGGCGCCGTTTCCCGACCGCGGCTACCGTGCCGCATTGCGCGCCTTTCCGGCGCTGCTGCCCGGGCATCCGGACGCCGGGGGCGCTGCGGTTTCGCGCACAGCGCGCGGCTTTTGGCAGCACACCTGGCAGGGGCGCAGCCTGATGTTTGTGGGCGCGCAGGACCCGGTTCTGGGCTTGCCCGTCATGCAGGCGCTGCAACGGGACATTCGGGGATGCCCTGCGCCCATTGTGTTGCCACATGCGGGGCACTTCGTGCCCGAGCAGGGCCAGGCCATTGCCGTGCAGGCTGTGGAATACTTCAGGCCCTGATTGCGCAGCCTGCCAGGCTGCGCGCCCCATTCTTACGGAGCAGGCCGCTGCCTGGCCTGGACGCTTTGCCCCAACACCACGACCCGTCGCACTGCGAGCACGACCACGGCCCCCAGCACATCTACATCTACTCGCCCGCCGGTGCCATCCGCGACAAGGCCGCCTTCAAGCGCGCCATTGCGCGCCTGAAGGCCATGGGCCACGAGGTGGAAGTGGACCCCGACGCCCAGGCGGTGCACACGCGCTTTGCCGGTGACGACGCCACGCGCCTGGCCGCCATTCACCGCGCGGCGGCCAGCGGGGCCGATGTGGCGCTGATCACGCGCGGCGCTTACGGCCTCACACGCATCCTGCCGGGCATTCGCTACAAGGCGGTGGCCAAGGCCATCGACGGCGGCATGAAGTTCGTGGGCCTGAGCGATTTCACGGCGTTCCAGGCGGCCGTGCTGGCGCAGACCGGTGCCGTGACCTGGGCCGGCCCCGGGTTGATCAGCGACTTTGGTGTCGAGGGCGAGCCCGACGACATCATGCTGGCCTGCTTTGATGACCTGCTGACGGGCCACGGCGAGGGCGCCGGCTGGCGCATGGCGCGCGAAAAGCCGCTGGCCGACGGCAAGCCGGCAGTGCCCGATCTGTACGTGAAGAATGCCACCCTCTGGGGCGGCAATCTGGCCGTGCTCGCCGGCCTGGTGGGCACGCCCTACCTGCCCACGGTGCGTGGCGGCATCCTGTTTGTGGAAGACGTAGGCGAGCACCCCTACCGCATCGAGCGCATGCTCACGCAACTGCTGCACGCCGGCATCCTGGCGCAGCAGAAGGCGGTGGTGCTGGGCCAGTTCACCAACTACAAGCTGGCGCCCCACGACAAGGGCTTCAAGCTGCAATCCGTGGTGGACTGGCTGCGCAGCCAGATCAAGGCCCCCGTGTTGACCAACCTGCCATTCGGGCATGTGGAGACCAAGGTGGTGTTGCCGGTGGGTGCCAAGGTGTCGTTGTCGGTGGAAGACCGCGATGCGCTGCTGTACTGGGGCCACCAGCACTGATGGCAGATTCAAGGATGACCTGTATGACCCTCGCGTGTATGTGGTAACGCGGATCGCCCGAGGCCGCGCTACCACAGACCGCAGGGAGTTATGCAGGTCATCCTTTAAGGGCCCGCAGGCTTGGGGGCGCCTCCCAGCACGCGTGGCAGTTGCCCCTGGAACAGCGGTGTCAGTTCGGCCAGCGTGGCATTGGCAAGGGGCTCACCCCGCAGTGGAATCAGCATGGTGCGCAAATCACTGCGCAGATACCACAGGGCCTCGATATCGCTGGCGTAGCGCAGCCGCATGCTCATGCGGGCGACTTCACTGCCACTCAGGCCCGTCAGGCATTGGATCATCGCGTAACGGACTTCTTCGAGGCCTTGGTTGCGCACCCAGGCAGTCGACGCAGGAGCATCGCGGCCCAGAAGGCCTTGCAGGCTGCTGCGAAGATTGGGCTTGTTCCAGCGCATGAAGGGTTGGCAGGCATGTCTGCGAGTGGCAGGAGCAATCAAGTTACGCGGGAGCAAGGCGGAGCACAAGGGGCGTGCTCCTTTTTTTGCATAAAGACAACACACCACCGTCATTTTTGTTGAGTGCCGATCGTGGGGTAACGCACGACGGGCGTCGGCCACGTTTGCGCGAGCGGAGCACTGCGCAATGCCATTTAGTGCGTGCACTGCAGCATGGCATGCACTAGACTGGTCTGAGCAAAGGCAATGAAAGGCTTGTGTCCATGAGTGTTCTATCGACGGTCGTGTTTGCGGATATTTCAGGCAGCGCGTCGTTATATGAATCCCTGGGCAATGAGCGCGCCACCGAGGCCGTCACCCAGGTCACGCATTGGATCGGTGGCACCATCGAGGCCCACCACGGTCGCATCGTGAAGAACCTGGGAGATGGCGTTCTGGGTATTTTCGGAGACGCGGCAAGTGCCGTCTCCGCCTCGGCAGCGATGCTGCGCGGACACCAGGAGCGGGTGAGCCGCTGGCCCATGCCCCTGCGCATGGGCATCCGGGTGGGCGTGGCCAGCGGCGAGGTGGTGGATGTGGACGGAGACTGCTACGGCGATGCCGTGAACGTGGCCTCCCGGCTGTGTGAGCGCGCCGGCCCCGCGGAAATCTGGGCCACGGAAGCCGCCGTGTTGCTGTCAGGCGCCGCACCCTCGGTGTGGTATCGCAAGCTCGGGATGATGGAGATCCGCGGCAAGGCCGAGATGCAGATGCTTTACCAGGTGGAATGGCGCGAAAACGAAGAGCCCGACTCGCTGACCATGCAGGCCACGCTGGCCAGCAACTTTGCGCCAGTGGACTCGATCCTGGGGCAGATCCAGTTTTCGTGGCACGGCATCGACCTGTCCTTCACCTCGACCGACGTTCCTGTGCACATCGGTCGTGCGACCGATGCCCGCCTGTGCATCAACGACCCCCGTGTTTCGCGCCTGCATGCGCGCATCGATTGGCGCAACAGCGGCTTCGTGCTGACCGACATGAGCAGTTTCGGCACCTGGGTGCGCTTTGAGGGCAGCGATGTCCCCGTTCAATTGCGCCGCGACGCCTGCATGCTGCATGGCGTTGGCGAGATGGCCCTGGGGGTTTCGTTTTCTGATTCGAGTGCCCCCGTCGTGAAATTCCAGGTGGCCGGAGGCAACGCGCACCTGGGTTGAGTTTTCAAGTGCCCTGCGCCATGCAAGGGGCTGAGGATGACCTGCATAAACCTCGCGGGTCGGTGGTAGTGCGGATCGCCCGAAGTCGCGCTGCCACAATCCGCAGGGAGTTGTGCAAATCGTCCCTAAGGGCTGGGCAACGCCGCACCGAACGAGGTGGCTCTCATTTCCGGCACAAGATCGAGGAGACAGACACATGGTGTGGGTACAGCGTGCAATCGTCGGGCTGGTGGCCGCGGCCTTGCTGGCGGGGGCAGGGGGCGCCCTGTATGTGCAGCGTGCTTTTCCGGCGCTGGATGGGCGGATTGTCGTGGGTGGTTTGCGCGAAGGGGTGCGTGTGCAGCGCGATGCCGCCGATGTCACGCACATCCGGGCGCGGTCTGCGCAGGATGCGTGGTTTGCCATGGGTTACGTGCATGCCCAGGAGCGCACCTGGCAACTGGAGTTCAACCGCCGGTTGATGCACGGCGAGTTGTCCGAAGTCTTCGGGCCCGCCACGCTGGAGACCGACAAGCTCATGCGTGCGCTCGACATCATGGGCCATGCCCGCAAGCAATTTGCCGGCCTGCCCGCCCACGCCCGCGAGGCGCTGCAGGTCTACAGCCAAGGCATTCATGCGTTCCACAAAGACCTGCCACAGGCATTGCCGCCCGAGTTCCATGTTCTGGGGGTGAAGCCCGGCGGAAAAACCGGCGCCGTCTGGGAGTCCGAAGACAGCGTGGCCTGGGCGCTGATGATGGCGCTGGATCTGAGCGGCAACTGGGGCAACGAGTTTGCCCGCCTGTCCGTGGCCAGAACGCTGGACACCGGGCGCCTGTGGCAGCTGATGCCGCCTTATCCGGGCGAGCGTCCCGCGGCATCGGCCGACCTGGCGGCGCTGTATCGGCAACTGGGCATCTACCGCGATGCGGCGATGCCCTCCGCACCCGCCGACACCGTGGGCGGCAAGCCCGAGGGAACCAGCGCCGGGCCGCAAGTCGCAGAAGGCCTGCTTTCGCGACAGGTCAGCCAGGGCATGCTGGCCTGGGCTCAGGAATTCACCCGCAATGCCGGCACCCCCGAAGGCAAGGGCAGCAACAACTGGGCGCTGGCAGGCTCGCGCACGGTCAGCGGCAAACCCTTGCTGGCCAACGATCCGCACCTGGGCCTGAGCGCGCCGGCCATCTGGTATTTCGCGCGGCTGCAGGCACCGGCCGGCGTCGCTGCCGACGGCACCCCCATCAGTGCCATCGATGTCATCGGCGCCACCTTGCCGGGGCTGCCCTTTGTGGTGCTGGGCCGCACCGACAGCGTGGCCTGGGGCTTCACCAACACCGGCCCCGATGTGCAGGATTTGTATCTGGAGCAGATCAACCCCGCCGACCCCACCCAATACCGCACGCCCGAAGGCTGGATGCCTTTTGCGCTGCGCACGGAAACCATTCGCGTCAAGGGCCAGCCGGATGTGGTGCTGGCGCTGCGCGCAACCCGCCATGGCCCTGTATTGAGCGATGTGCAAAAGTCGCATGCCGAGGTGCTGGACCTGCGCAAATACGTGCTGGCGCTGCGCTGGAGCGCGCTCGATGCCGACAACCAGACGGTGCTTGCGGGGCTGCAGACCAACCAGGCGAAGTCGGTGGATGCGCTGTTCCAGGCGCTGGAGCCCTACCACTCGCCCATGCAGAGCGTGGTGGCCGCCGATGTGCAGGGAAACATCCGCTTCAAGGCCATGGGCAAGGTGCCCCTGCGCCACGCGGGCAATGACATTCGCGGCGTGGCGCCGTCGCCCGGCTGGGATGCGCGCTACGACTGGCAAGGCTGGCTGCCCTCTGGCGAGGCGCCCGAGGATGACGGCGGCAGCGGCTGGGTGGCCACCGCCAACCAGCGCGTCACCGTGCCCGGCTACGCGCACTACCTGACGCAAGACTGGGTTTTGCCCTACCGCTTTGATCGCATAGCCCAACTGATCAAGGCTACCCCGCGGCACGATATGGCCAGCATGCAGGCGATTCAGGCCGATACCCTGTCGCTGGCCACGCAGCGGCTGCTGCCCCACTTGCGCAAGGCCTCAGTACAGCACCCGCTGGCGGCTGCCGTGCAGGCGCTGCTGCACGATTTTGATGGTGTGATGGATGCCAACCGGGCCGCGCCACTGGTGTTTGCGGCCTGGACGGATGAACTGGCGAAGGGCGTGATCGCCCCGCGCGTGGGCGAGGACCGCTTCAAAGCCACCTACGGCAAGCGCGACTACCGCGCGGCCCTGGAAGGCATTCTGGAGCGCGACGACGCCTGGTGGTGCCAGCCGCTGGCGTGCGCAGACCAGTCGGCCGCCGCGCTGGCGCGTGCGCTCGATCGCCTGCAGGCCGCCTACGGTGCCGACCCGGCCCGGTGGCGCTGGGGTGACGCCCACCCCGCGCTCAGCAGCCACAGGCCTCTGGGCAACGTGGCCCTGCTGGCGCCGTACTTTGATGTGAGCGTGGCTTCGCCCGGCGATGCCTACACGGTGAACGTGGGCCAGTACAACGCGGGCGATGTAAAAGGCCCCTTTGTGAACCGCCATGCGGCTTCGCTGCGAGCGGTGTACGACCTGGCCGATCTGGAGCAGTCGCGGTTCATCTACCAGACGGGCCAGAGCGGGCTGGTGTTCTCACCACGCTACCGCGACATGCACGCCACCTGGGCGCAGGCGGGCTACCGCCGCTTGCAGCGCGAGCCCGCGCGCATGCGCCACGAGTTGCGGCTGGTGCCCGCGCCATAGCGCGTCTTTCCTGGGGATGCGCCCATGCCCAGCGTGACAAGTCCGGCGCTGCAGTCCTTTAAATTGGGGCAAATGATGCCGCTGGCGCACAAGAAACTGCGCGAGCAGTTCGCTGATTCATGGCGTCTGAGATCCTCGGGCCCATCGTGCCGTGAGGTGGCAGTTGCTTTTCAAGGGGCAAACCGCCATTTCAGCCGCCTCAGATGTCTGCCAGCAACTCGTAGGGCAATGGCGCCAGGGTAATGGGCACACCGTCGGCCGCGCCCACCTGCAGCGCGCCTTGCGTGGCGGCAATCTGCAGTGACACGATGGCATCCACCCCGCCACCGGGTGCGGGCGCCGCCTGCACCACGGTTCCGCAAGGTTGCTCGAGGTCGCTGGCCGCAAAGACTTCGGCACCTGCCGTCACATCGGCTGTGGCATGTGCAATGAAGGCCCGGCGCTTGAGCGTGCCACGAAACTGGCTGCGGGCCACGACTTCCTGGCCCGGGTAGCAACCTTTCTTGAAGTTCACGCCTCCCACCGACTCGAAGTTGAGCATTTGCGGCACAAAGGCTTCCACCACGGGCGTGGTCAGCGTGGCCACGCCGCTGCGTACCTCGCTCCACAGCCACAGCGCCGGGTCGAGCGCCGGGCCGGCGGGCGGCGCTTCAGTCACGGGTGCCACCCACAGCGCGCGGGGCTGGCCGTCAGCGGGATACAAGTGCACCATGGTTGCAGCGCCAAAATCGGCCTTGGTCCAGGCGGGTTGTGCGCTACCAGCTATTGAATTGATAGCTCCTCCGGCCACGCCGTACAGCGCGTAATCCATCGTGGCGTCGGTCAACCTGGCCTTGGCGCGCAGCACGAACATCGATAGGCGCTTGAGCGTGGGGGCCAGCAGGTCGCGGCTGCAGACCAGCAACACCTCGGTGGCGCTGCGCTTGAAGCCGATGAAGCTGGCCTGCATGCGGCCCTTGGCCGACAAAAAGGCGGCCAGGCGAGCCTGGTCCATGCCGAGCAGGGCGAAATCCTGGGTCAGCTGGCCGTGCAGAAATTGGGCAGCGTCTTCGCCTTCCACGCGAATCACGCCGAGATGGGACAGGAGGGCAATGCCGTTGAGAGACTGGGTCATGGCTGAATTATGATGCCCGGTCTTGAAACCTGTTCAATGTCTTTTTGGAGATCGTGTTGAAGTGCCATCGGGATGAGTGGGTAGCCCGGTCGCCTGATTTCACTTCAACCCGAAGGGTACGTGCTTTTTTTCGGTGTGCGGCGTTGCGGCGCTTGCCAATAGCACGGGCTATTGGCTGCGCACCGCGCCTGGCACCCCATCCCGAAAAGGCACTTGCGCGACTCTAAAAAGACATTGAACAGGTTCTTACATACAGGCAGCAGGGTTGTGCGACGTTTACTGGCTTTGATCGTGTTGGTTGTGATCGCATTGGGCGGTGCTGCGTACTGGTGGCTGCACGAGCCACTGGCTGTGGGCCCGCAGGCGCTGGAGCTTGCCATCGAGCCCGGCACCACCCCGCGCGGTGTGGCGCGCGATGTGGTGGCGGCGGGGGTCAATACCGATGCCCGCCTGCTGTACGCCTGGTTTCGCTTTTCGGGGCAGGACCGGGCCATCAAGGCGGGCAACTACGAAATCCCGCCGGGCACGACGCCGATCGGCTTGCTGCAGAAGCTGGCGCGGGGCGAGGAATCCCTGCGCGCACTCACGCTGGTGGAGGGCTGGAACTGGCGCCAGGTGCGCCAGGCGCTGGCCAGGGAGGAGCAGCTCAAGCACGACGCGGCCCAGTTCACGGATGACGCCCTGATGGCTCAACTGGGCCGCCCCGGCGTGGCGCCCGAGGGGCGGTTTTTTCCGGACACCTACACCTATGCCAAGGGCTCCAGCGACGTCGCCCTGCTGCGCCGGGCCCTGCACGCCATGGATCGGCGCCTCGAGGCCGCCTGGGCGCAGCGCGCTGCCGACACGCCCCTCCAATCGGCGGAACAAGCGCTGATTCTGGCCAGCATCGTGGAAAAGGAAACCGGCAAGGCCAGCGACCGGGGCCAGATCGCCGGTGTGTTCACCAACCGCCTGCGGGTCGGCATGCTGCTGCAGACAGACCCCTCGGTGATCTACGGGCTGGGCGAAAAGTTTGACGGCAACCTGCGCCGCCGTGATCTGCAGACCGACACGCCATGGAACACCTACACCCGCGCGGGCCTGCCGCCCACGCCGATTGCCATGCCTGGCAAGGCCTCGCTGCTGGCCGCCGTGCAGCCGCAGGCCACGCGCGCCCTGTACTTCGTGGCCAAGGGCGACGGCACCAGCCACTTCAGTGCGTCGCTGGAAGAGCACAACCGGGCCGTCAACCGTTACCAACGCGGGCAGCAGTAGTGCTGCTGCAGCGCATGATGGTCCAGGCGTTTTCATCGCTCCCGGACCGCAGATTCAACCAAGGTTCCCATGTCACGACCCGGTCTGTTCATCACCTTTGAAGGCATCGACGGTGCAGGCAAGTCCTCGCACATCGAGGGCCTGGCGGCTGCTTTCCGCGCCCAGGGGCGCACGGTCACCGTCAGCCGCGAGCCGGGCGGCACCCCGCTGGCTGAAAAGCTGCGCGAGATGGTGCTCAACGACCCCATGGACGCCCTGACCGAATCCCTGCTGATCTTTGCCGCCCGCCGCGATCACCTGCGCAATGTCATCGAGCCCGCCCTGGCGCGGGGCGATGTGCTGCTTTGCGACCGGTTCACCGACGCGACCTTTGCCTACCAGGGAGCAGGGCGGGGTTTCGATCTTGATGTGCTATCAATATTGGAGCGCCTTGCGCAGACGGGGCTTGCGCCTGATGCCGATTTGATGCGTGAACCTGATTTGACCATCTGGTTCGATCTCGCTCCCGAGGTCGCCGCCGAGCGCCTGGCCGGTGCCCGTGTTCCCGACCGCTTTGAGGCGCAGCCCGTGGAGTTCTTCCGCCGGGTGGCCCAGGGCTATGCCGACCGCGCTGCCGCTGCGCCCCAGCGCTTTGCGCGCCTGGATGCGGCGCAGGACCGCCACCGCGTGTGGCAGCAACTCACCAGCGTGTTCGTGCGCAAGGGGTGGTTGGCGATCATGGTGGCCAGCCAGGGAGGTCCGCAATGAGCGAGAGTGCCGTCGCCCTGGCGCCCTGGATTGCGGCTCAGCGCACCAGTCTGCTGGCCCAACGCGGCCATGCCTGGCTGCTGCAAGGCCCTTCGGGGCTGGGCCAATACGCCTTGGGCATGGAGCTGGTGCGCGCATGGCTGTGCGATGCCCCCACGGCCCAGGGTGCCTGCGGCCAGTGCGGCAGTTGCCACGCCATCGATGTACGCACCCATGCCGACCTGTGCGTGCTGATGCCCGAAGTGCAGATGATGGCGCTGGGCTGGCCCCTGTCGGAAAAGGCCCAGGCCGAGATCGACGACAAGAAGCGCAAGCCCAGCCGCGAGATCCGCGTGGAGGCCATGCGCGATGCGGTGGAATTTGCGCAGCGCACATCCGCGCGTGGGCGGGGCAAGGCGGTACTTGTCTATCCGGCCGAGCAGATGAACCACATCACGGCCAATGCGCTCCTCAAGACCCTGGAGGAGCCGCCCGGCGATGTGCGGTTTGTGCTGGCCAGCGAAGCCGCGCACCAGTTGCTGCCCACCATTCGCAGCCGCTGCCTGGGCCACGCCATGGTCTGGCCTGCCGAGGCCGACATGCTGCAGTGGCTCGCCGGGCAAGGGGTGGATTCAGCAGCCGCGGCGGCGCATCTGCGCGCCGCGGGCGGGCGGCCGGATGACGCCCTGGCGCTGGCACGGTCGGGGCGCAGCCCGCAGGCCTGGGCGGCGCTGCCCCAGGCCATTGCGCGGGGCGACGTGGCGGCGCTGGGCGACTGGGCGCCCGCCCAGGCCATTGATGCCCTTCAGAAACTGTGCCATGACCTGCTGGCCGCTTGCGTGGGCGCCGCTCCGCGCTATTTCGCGTCGGGCGACCTGCCCAAGCCGCCGCCGCTGAGGTCCCTCACGCGCTGGTCGCGCGCCCTGGCGAAGGCCGCGCGCACGGCCGACCATCCCTTCAATGCCGGTCTCATGCTGGAGGCGCTTGTGGCCCAGGCGAGAAACGCCCTACACTCAAGGCACTGAAGTCGCACCCCATCACCATGAGCAGTCCATCCACAGCGCCTCGTCCCAGTGTCATGCAGCTGGCCATCAAGGAAAAGGCGGCCTTGTACGCGGCCTACATTCCCTTTTTTGTCGAAGGGGGCATTTTTATCCCCACGCCGCGCGACTACAAGCTGGGTGACGATGTGTATGTGCTGCTTACCTTGCCCGACGACACCCAGCGCTATCCCGTGGCCGGCCGCGTGGCGTGGGTCACCCCGCCGCGTGCGGCGGGCAACCGTACGCAGGGGGTTGGCATCCAGTTCCCCAAGGACGAGAAATCGCGCCAGCTCAAGGCCAAGATCGAGGAACTCCTGGGCACGGCCCTCGGTTCGGAGCGTCCCACGCAAACCATCTGATTGCCTGGTGTGATCCTGTGCCGACCCGCACTGGCTGGTCGGCTTTTTTGTTTTGAAACCGCATGTTTACCGATTCGCACTGTCACCTCACCTTTCCGGAACTGCTCAGCCAGTTGCCCGCCATCCGCCAGGCCATGGCCGACGCCCAGGTGGAGCGTGCCCTGTGCATCTGCACCACCATGGAGGAATTCGAGGGCGTGCATGGGCTGGCGCTGGCCCATGACAACTTCTGGAGCACCGTGGGCGTGCACCCCGACAACGAGGGCGTGACCGAACCATCGGTGCAGGACCTGCTGGACCGCGCCGCGTTGCCTCGCGTGGTGGCCATTGGCGAAACGGGCCTGGACTATTACGGCATGGAAGACCGCAAGGGCGGGCGCAGCATTGCCGACCTGGAATGGCAGCGCGAGCGCTTTCGCACCCATATCCGCGCTGCGCGGGCATGCGGCAAACCCCTGGTCATCCACACCCGCAGCGCGTCGGATGACACCCTGGCCATCCTGCGCGAAGAGGGCGAAGATGGTGCGGGCAATCTGGCGGGCGGCGTGTTCCATTGCTTCACCGAATCCATGCAGGTGGCACGGGCCGCGCTGGACCTGGGTTACTACATCTCGTTCTCGGGCATCGTCACGTTCAAGAGTGCGCTGGAGCTGCGCGATGTGGCGGCCTATGTTCCCCTGGATCGCATGCTGATCGAAACCGATAGCCCTTACCTGGCGCCAGTGCCTTACCGCGGCAAGACCAACAACCCGTCGTATGTGCCCCTGGTGGCGCAGCAGATCGCGCTAACGCGGGGGATCGCGATCGAAGTGGTGGCCCAGGCCACCAGCCGCAATTTCGAGGCATTGTTCAAAGGAGTGATGGCATGAGGCTGCAACGCCGTTCCGTGCTGGCCCTGGCGCTGGCAGCCGTGAGCGCGATGGCGCGCGCCGGGTCCTATGACGATTTCTTCACGGCCATCCGGCGCGATGATGGCGACGCGATTGCCGCACTGCTGCGGCGGGGTTTTGACCCGAATACGCGCGGCCCCAAGGGGCAGGTCGGGTTATCGATGGCGTTGCAACTGGATTCCCGCAAGGCCTTTGCCGCACTCATGGGGGCGCGGCAGTTGAATGTAGAGGCACGCAACGCGCAGGACGAAAGCCCGCTCATGCTGGCAGCCATCAAAGGCAACATCGAGGCCGTCAAGGCCTTGATTGCGCGGGATGCCGATGTGAACAAGCCGGGCTGGACGGCCCTGCACTATGCCGCGTCGGGCACCACGCCCGAGCAAACGCGCATCATCGCCCTGTTGCTGGAGAACCATGCCTACATCGATGCGGCGTCGCCCAACGGCACCACGCCCTTGATGATGGCGGCGCAATATGGCAAGAGCGAAGCCGTGCAACTGTTGCTGGACGAAGGTGCGGATCCTGCGCTGAAAAACCAGCTGGGGCTGAACGCCAGTGATTTTGCGCTGCGGGTCAGTCGCAAGGAGACGGCGGAAACCATTGCTGCCGCAGTTCGCCGTCGCCAGCCAAACCGCGGCAAGTGGTAGGTGGTGGCCGAGTGCGCAGCAGGCCCTTGGAACCTCTGTTCTAACCGGCGGCCGGGCGATTTTGCAGGCGGGCATAGAGCCCGCCGCTGGCCAGCAATGCGCTGTGCGTGCCTTGCTCTGCAATGCGGCCTCGCTCCATCACCACCACACGGTCGGCATGCTCGATGGTGGACAGGCGGTGGGCAATGACCAGCGTGGTGCGGCCGTGCATGAGCCGTTGCAGCGCATCCTGCACCAGCCGCTCTGACTCGGTATCCAGCGCGGAAGTTGCCTCGTCCAGGATGAGGATGGGCGCATCCTTGTACAAGGCCCGCGCGATGGCCAGACGCTGGCGTTGACCGCCTGAAAGCTGGGTGGCGTTGTGACCCACCACCGTGTGGATGCCCTGGGGCAGTGCGTCCACATGTTCCGTCAGATTCGCAGCCGCAAGGCATTCGTGCACCCGTTGCTCATCCACGCTGCCGCCCAAGGCCACGTTGGCGGCGATGGTGTCGTTGAACATCACCACATCCTGGCTAACCATGGCGAATTGCGAACGCAGCGCATCGAGACGCCATTCGGCCAGGGGGTGGCCGTCCAGCAGGATCTGGCCCGAAGAGGGGCTCACGAAACGGGGCAGCAGGTTCACCAGGGTGGTCTTGCCCGCACCCGAGGGGCCCACCAGGGCCACGATTTCGCCCGGCTGCACGGTCATGCTTACGCGGTCCAGGGCGGGTGCGTGTTCTGGGCCGAAGGACACCGTCACGTCCTGCAGGGTCAGGGCGCCTTGCGCCCGCTCGGTGGTGTATTTGCCGCCGGTTTCTGCAACGGCATCGCTGAGCAGGGCAAGCCCGCGCTCCAGCGCCGCCAGGCCCCGTGTGATCGGGTTGGCTACGTCGGCCAGCCGGCGGATGGGAGCAATCAGCATGAGCATTGCCGTGATGAACGAAACAAAGCCGCCCACCGTCACCTCCCGGGTTTCCACCGCGCCCCGGTTTTGCCACAGGGCGATGCAGATCACCGTCGACAGGGCGGCGGCGGCAAGCAACTGCGTCAGGGGCGTCATGGATGACGACGCAATGGTCGATTTGATGGCCAGGCGACGCAGGTTCCGGCTCAGGCTGCCAAAGCGTTCGGCCTGGCTCGCTTGCGCCCCGTGCAGGCGCACCATGCGATGTGCCAACACGTTTTCTTCCACGACATAGGCCAGTTCGTCCGTTGCCTGCTGGCTGCTTTTGGTCAGGTTGTACAGGCGCCGGGACAGGGTTTTCATGATCCATGCGACGCCGGGCACCACCACGGCCACAATCAGCGTGAGTTGCCAGTTCAGGAAAAGCAGGTAGCCCAGCAAGGCGATGAGCGTGAAACCGTCGCGCGACAAGCCCAGCAATGCCTGCACCAGCAGGGTGGAGCCTGTCTGCACCTCGTATACCACGGTGTTGGAGAGCGCGCTGGCCGACTGTCGGCTGAAAAGGGCCATTTCCGCGGCCAGCACGCGATCAAACAGCGCTTGCCGCAGCGCCAGCATGCCTTCGTTGGCAATGCGCGCCAGCGCATACTGGGCCGCGAACTGTGCAATTCCCCGCACCAGAAAGATGCCCAGAATGGCAACCGGAACCATCCACAGCTGCAGCGTTCCCTGGGTGAATCCACGGTCCAGCAGCGGTTGCAGCAAGGCGGGAATGAGCGGTTCGGTTGCGGCGCCCACCAGGGTTGCCACGACGGCAACGACCCAGGCGAGGCGATGGTGGCCGAAATATGTCGTGAGTCGCGACAGTCGGGCGCGCAGGCTGGGTGGGGAAGAAGGCGCGGCGGAAGCCGCCTGGGCGTTCGTGTCGGTGGCGTGCATGTGGGGCGGATTCTACGTTTCGCTGCGTGCCCATTGCACAGTTTGTCACAGGGACACATGGATGGTGTGTAACATTCACGCCTGTTCACCGGCTTTCGCTCGGTTTCCGCTGGCTGCTAATGACCACTGATCGAACTTCTATTTCCTTACCCTCCGCGGCCCTGCCGCAATCCCTGCGCCGCCGCTTGCTGGCCGCGCTGATCTCCACCCCCGCATTGCCCGTCATGGCGCAATTTCGCGTCGAGGTCACGGGCGTTGGACTGACCCAGTTGCCCGTTGCCATCGCCCCCTTTCGCGGCGAGGCGCAGTCCCCCCAGAAAATCGCCGCCATTGTTCAGGCCGACCTGGAGCGCAGTGGGCAATTTCGCGCGGTAGACGCATCGGGCTCAGCGCTTGATGAAACCTCGCGCCCCGATGTGGCTCTGTGGCGCCAAAAAAGCGCTGATTCGCTTGCCACCGGAAGCGTGACGCGTCTGGCCGATGGGCGTTTTGATGTGCGCTTTCGCCTATGGGATGTGGTGCGTGGGCAAGACCTTGGTGGCCAGAGTTTTGTGGTCACCCAAGGCGATCTGCGCCTGGTAGCGCACCGCATTGCCGACTTCATCTACGAAAAGCTGACGGGCGAGCGCGGCGTTTTCTCCACGCGCATTGTTTATGTCACCAAGGCGGCCACGCGCTACAGCCTCTGGGTGGCAGATGCCGATGGCGAAAACGCGCAGTCTGCCTTGTCCAGCCCCGAGCCCATTATTTCTCCGGCCTGGTCGCCCAATGGCGGGCAGATTGCCTACGTGTCGTTTGAGTCGCGCAAGCCCGTGGTGTATGTGCACGACGTGGCAACGGGCCGGCGCCGGCTCATCGCGAATTTCCGGGGTTCCAACAGCGCGCCCGCATGGGCGCCGGATGGCCGCACGCTGGCTGTCACCCTGAGTCGGGACGGGGGCTCCCAGCTGTACACCATTGACGCCAACGGTGGTGAGCCGCGCCGATTGATGCAAAGTGGCGGAATTGACACCGAGCCGGTGTTTTCCAGCGATGGCCGCAGCATTTATTTTGTGAGTGACCGCGGGGGCGCGCCACAGATCTACAAGGTTCCGACCGCTGGCGGCAATGCCGACCGCGTCACCTTCACAGGCACCTACAACATCTCGCCCAGCATCAGCCCGGACGGGCGCTGGCTTGCCTACATATCGCGCGTCAGCGGGGCCTTCAAGCTGCATGTGATGGATCTGTCATCGGGAGCCGTTTCGGCCATTACCGACACCAGCGCCGATGAAAACCCCAGCTTCGCCCCGAACAGCCGCCTGATCGTTTACGCGACGCAGCAGCAAGGCCGTGAAGCCCTCATGACCACCACCCTGGATGGAAAAATCAAGGCGCGCCTTGCAGGGCAGGGCGGCGACATTCGCGAACCCGATTGGGGTCCGTTTCAGAAGCAGTGAACCTTTTGGCATATTTGTATATCAAGCTCGCAGGAGAATTTTGGATGATCAAACGTATTTCCCTCGCCATCACCGTTGCAGCCCTCATGGCAGGCTGCAGTTCGGGAGTCAAGCTCGACGACGTTCCAGTTGAAGACAAAACGGCAATCCCCACCACAGGCGCCAATGGCGGTGCCAACTCCGGCGGTGCTGGACAGGGTGGTGTGGCAGGTGTCAATCTGGGGCAATCCGCGGGGGACGCAGCCGGCCCGGTCGGCGTCAGCCGCCTCGTTTATTTTGATTACGACAGCTACGTCATCAAGCCAGAATTCCAGTCGCTGATTGAAGCCCATGCACGGTTCATCAAATCCAGTGGCAACCGCAAGGTGATGGTGGAAGGTCACACCGACGAGCGCGGTGGCCGCGAGTACAACCTGGCCCTGGGCCAAAAACGGGCCGAAGCCGTTCGTCGGTCGCTCGGCTTGCTGGGTGTTCCTGACGCCCAGGTGGAAGCCGTGAGTTTCGGCAAGGAGAAGCCGGCGGTGCAAGGCAGCAGTGAAGATGTACACGCGCAAAATCGCCGCGCTGAACTGTCTTACCGTTGATGCGCGCAGCAAGGTTTCCAATGTTGGCCAAGGCGCTGATGGCTTTGATGTTGTCGTGTGCCTTTATCCCCACCGGCCACGCTGCGTTGTTTGAGGATGATGAAGCACGGCGTGCCATCCTTGAACTGCGGCAGCGGGTGGATGCACTGCAGCAGGCGAACCAGCGGTCCACGGATGATCTTCGCAAGTCGGGTGATGACAACTCCCAGCTACGACGGGGATTGCTGGATCTGCAGACCCAGATTGAAACGTTGCGCGCGGAGCAGTCCACGTTGCGCGGGCAGAACGAACAGCTGTTGCGTGACGTGGGGGAGCTGCAGCGCCGCCAAAAGGACATCTCGCAAGGCGTCGATGAGCGGTTGCGCCAGTTTGAGCCCGTGAAGGTGACGGTGGATGGACTTGAATTTCAGGCCGATGCCGCCGAAAAACGCGATTTCGAGGCAGCGCTGGCGATCTTCCGGTCAGGCAAGTTTGCAGAGGCCAGCACTGCCTTTGCCGGTTTTGTCCGGCAATACCCGCGTAGCGGCTATGTGCCATCGGCGCGCTTTTGGCTGGGCAATGCACAGTACGCGGCGCGTGAATACAAGGATGCGATCGGCAATTTCCGGCTGCTTTTGTCAGGGGCTCCAGGCCATGCGCGTGCGCCTGAAGCGGCGTTGTCCATTGCCAACTGCCAGATCGAGTTGAAGGAAACCCGCACGGCCCGAAAGACCCTGGAAGATCTGTTGCGGGCCTATCCCCAATCCGAAGCTGCCGTGGCTGCGAAAGAGCGGTTGTCACGTCTCAAATGACAGCATTGATCGTGCCCGCGCTTGTCGCAGCGGTGGAGGGCGAAGCGGGTTCCGATGCAGATCTGCAGCGCCGTTTTGGCGGTCTGGAGCGCTTGTATGGTGTTGCAGGCGCAGAGCGCATCCGGCAGTCCCACGTCGTGGTGGCGGGTATTGGCGGCGTGGGTTCCTGGGCAGCCGAGGCCCTGGCCCGCAGTGGCGTGGGGCGCATCTCCCTGATCGACCTCGACCATGTTGCCGAATCCAACATCAATCGGCAAATTCATGCGTTGACCACCACCCTCGGCCAGGCCAAGGTGGTGGCAATGCGGGAGCGCATCGGTCTCATCAATCCCCATTCCAAGGTGCTGTGCATTGAGGATTTCGTCACGCCGGAGAATTGGCCCAACCTGCTTACAGAGCCGATTGATGCGGTGATTGACGCCTGTGACCAGATCAAGGCCAAGACAGCAATGGCAGCCTGGGCACGCGACACGGGCACGCTTTTTGTCAGCGTGGGTGCTGCGGGCGGAAAGCGCCATGCGCACAAGATCGATATCGACGATCTCAGCGCAACAACGCACGATCCCTTGCTGGCGCAATTGCGCTATCGGCTGCGCAAACACCATAAAGCCCCCCGGGACGGGCGCAAGATGGGTGTCACCTGCGTGTTCAGCCGGGAAGCGGTGGCCGCGCCCGACGCCTCCTGCGCCGTGGAGGGCGACGGCACCTTGAATTGCCATGGTTACGGCTCTGTCGTGGCCGTGACGGCAACCTTTGGCCAGTGTGCTGCAGGCTGGGTGCTCGACAAACTGGCAACCCGCTCCAAGAAGCCCGATAAAATCACGCTATAATTCAAGGCTTTGCAGCAGCTGATAAAACTTCTTCTGCAAGTTGGGACGTTAGCTCAGTTGGTAGAGCAGCGGACTTTTAATCCGTTTGTCGTGGGTTCGACCCCCGCACGTCCCACCAAGTACAGCAATGAAACCCCGCTATCGATAAGATAGCGGGGTTTTGTTTTTCTGACTTATGTCGCCGGTGGTACCGGGTTTTGGCGACTAGCCCAGCATCACTCGCACCTCTTGCCCTTGCCGCGATGTTATCGATAAGGGAGGCTTGAACCTGTGTTCAGTACGCTGGAATTCGTCGGACTACCTGTCCACGTCAAAGCTTCCTTAATCTTCCAATTGCTGCTCGCAAGGTTTCATCCTTTTTGGCAAAACAAAAGCGAACTACACCCTGGTCGAATCCATCGCCGTAGAAGGCTGACAGCGGAATGGCTGCAACTCCCACTTCGCGCGTAAGCCATTGACAAAAGTCGGATTCATTCAGATCGCTTACAGCTGAAATGTCCACACACTGGAAATAGCTGCCTGTGCTGGGTAGCAGCTTCAAGCGAGAACCTTCCAGCCCTTGGCGGAACAGGTCGCGCTTGGCCTGATAGAAAGCTGGCAGTTGCAGATATGGTGCTGGATCTCTCAAATAATCCGCCAGTCCATGCTGCATCGGGGTGTTTACGGTGAACACGTTGAACTGGTGCACCTTGCGGAATTCGGCGGTGAGCGAAGCAGGTGCGGCCACGGTCCCAACTTTCCAGCCCGTGACATGGAAAGTCTTGCCAAAGCTCGATACGACGAAAGCGCGAGCGGCCAGACCCGGATAACGGGCGGTGCTCTGGTGCTCGGCACCATCGAACACCATGTGTTCGTAGACTTCGTCACTGATCAGCAGAATGTTGGTGGGTGCCAGCAGATCCTGCAGTGCGAGCATATCCTCTGCGCTCCAGATGGAGGCGCTCGGGTTGTGCGGGCTGTTGATAATGAGGGCGCGGGTGCGTGGTGTGATCGCTGCGACAATTCGACCAAAGTCGGGGCGGAATGTCCCTGGCGTAAGGGGTACGCGCACAACGGTGCCACCAGCAAGTTCAATGTTGGGCGCATAACTGTCGTAGCACGGGTCAAGCACGATGACCTCGTCGCCCGCATGGACGATGGCCAGAATGGCCGTAAGGATCGCTTGCGTGGCTCCTGCCGTGATGGTTATTTCGGTGCTTGCGCTGTATTTTCGGCCATGGAGTGCTTCTATTTTTGAAGCAACCGCTTCGCGCAATACTGCAATGCCCGGCATGGGCGGGTATTGGTTATGACCGGCCTTCATGGCATGGGTTACGGCATCGACCAGGGCGGGATCACATTCGAAGTCCGGAAAACCCTGACCCAGGTTCACTGCGCCATGCTCGGCGGCCAGCGCCGACATGACTGTGAAAATGGTGGTGCCGACCTGGGGCAGCTTGCTTGGAAATGTAGGGGTAAGCGATCTTGTGAGGGTGGGCGTCATGGGAGAAGGCACGGACGATGCAGGGAATTGACAAGTTCCAGCAGATGCTCAGAGTTCGTAATCGTTGACATGCCCCGTCATGGCGCGGGCTATCAGTTCGCGGCTCAAGCGGTCACTGAGCAATTCAGCGAATTTGTAGACAAAATTGCGCAAATAGGCGCCTCGTTTGAACGCCACGCGCGCCACGCTCTGGCCGAAAAGATGCCCCACGGGGCGCACGACCAGATCACCTACCGGATCATCGCGCATGGCCATTTCTGCGACGATGCCGATGCCCAGTCCTAGGCGCACATAAGTCTTGATCACATCGGAGTCGATGGCTTCGAGTGCAATGCGAGGCTGCAGGCGCCTGGTTGAAAAGGCCAGGTCAATTTTGCCGCGACCCGTGAACGTTGGGTGGTAGGTAATGAGGGGCTCGTGGGCTATGTCATCCAGGCCGATGCGTTCTTTCTGGGTCAGCGGGTGGCTTGGAGGGAGGACCAATACATGTTCCCACTCATAGCAGGGCAGAGTCACCAGTTCAGGATAGTCTGCCAGTGACTCGGTGGCCATACCGATTTCCGCCACTTCGTCTATCACCATGCGTGCGACCTGGTCGGGCGTGGTCTGGTGCAGGCTGATGTTGACTTTCGGATACGCCTCTCGCAGGCGGGCCACGGGGACTGGCAATACATAGCGCGCCTGGGTGTGGGTGGTCGCGATCGACAGGGTGCCGCTATCCTGCGCGCTGAACTGTTCTCCAATGCGTTTCAAGTTTCCCACCTCACGCATGATGACTTCAATGCTTTTGAGAACGTGCTGGCCGGGTTCTGTGATGCGCTTGAGCCGCTTTCCATGGCGCGCGAAAATGTCTATTCCGAGTTCTTCTTCCAACTCGATGATTGCCTTGGATACGCCGGGCTGCGAAGTGTGCAGCGCCTTAGCGGCCTCGGTCAGATTGAGGTTGCGGCGTGCTGCCTCTTGAACAAATCGGAATTGATGCAGGTTCATATCTGATGGCGACTAAGAAGTCGTATCATTATGCTGCATTTGTCTAAGAATTGGGTGTGGTTATCGAAGAGTCGCAGGCAATCTCTGCCATCAGAGCGGTCATGCGGGGATCTTCGCCAATAGCACCCTGTATGGTGAACTGCACCGATTTGTGGCGTGAGCGGAGTTGCTCTACCAGCGATGGAAGGTCTTCTCGTGCATGCTTTCCGGTGCCTAGAAACATGGGTACCACCGTTATGCGGGTGGCCCCTTGTTGAGCGAGCAACTCAACGGCTTGCGCTAATGTCGGCTCACACAATTCAAGATAGGCGCATTGCACCGGCCGGTCAGGGCATTGCGAGACAATGCGCGCGGCAACAGCTTCTATGGGCGCACGCCAAAGTGGGTCGCGTGAACCATGGGAAAAGAGCACGATGGCCGGTGGTGTTTTGGACATGAAAAACTCGTAAAGGTCCCAGAACGTGTTCACGATCCCCCAGAGGCCGCGCAGCGGTCTTTGCGGGAGGGGATGCAAGGCGCGGTGCGCAGCCAGCAGCTCTGCTATTGGCACGCATCGCAACGCCGCAGACCGCCCGCAAAGACCACTGCCCCCAGGTTGGCGCGAAATCGGGCGATTGCGCGCCCCGGCTTCTTGCATGGGCACGAGAGCCCATGCAAGAAGCCGACGCATCCACGCATCCCGATCGCGTTCCAACGCGGCTCCTGCGAGATGACCGCAAACACGTCCTTAGCGCCGCAATACCAGCCAGCCAAAGGCTGCAAGCGACAATAGGGAGTAAATCAATCCTGGGGCAGCAGCCGTTAGCCACGGCGACCAATTTTGCAGATTGCCGGCGTAGCCGAATACATTGTTCAACAGGAAGAAACTGATGCCTGCCATTACGCCGCCAAACACGTACCCCGCGATGCCGCCGGCACGAAAGTGCAAGTAGGCAAAGGGCAATGCCAGCACCACCATCACCAGGCAGCTCAACGGGTAAAAAACCTTGCGCCAGAATTCAATTTCATATCGTTGTGCTGACTGGCCGTTGGCATCGAGATGCCGGATGTACTGAAACAGGTCAAACGTTGCCATGCGGTCGGGCTTGATCAGCGAGGCCGCCACCATGTCCGCACTGATGCGAGTCGGCCATTGCATCGTAGGAACCTGTAGGTGTTCCACCTGCGCCTCTTCGCTGTCTGGCTGAAGGAAGCTGCTGCGCCGTACCTGTTGCAGCTCCCAACTCCCAGGGGAGGCGAAGCGCCCGGTTGCGGCATGGGTCTGGGAGGCCAATTGGCCCTTTTCATCAAACTCGAAAAGGCGCACGTCCAACATGCCGCCATCGGGCGTCAATGCGCGTACGTTCACTGCAAAAGAGTGGTCTTGCTGGCGCTCCTTGAGCCAGGCACCAGTGGCCCCAGACGTCAAGCGGCCCAGGTGGCGCACTTTGATAAGCTGCGCTGCACGTTCAGTCAGGGGGGCAACGTAGTCGCCCACGGCAAAGGTCAGCAGCACGAAGAATCCACCCAGGGTCAGCAAGGTGCGCAATGCCTGCCATGGGCCCATGCCGCTGGTGCGCATGATGGTGAACTCGGAGCTTTGCGCCAGCCGCGCCATCACGAAAATGGTACCGATGAGCACTGTGATGGGTAATAACTCATAGAGGTGGCTGGGAGTGCTCAGGGATACAAACAACAGCGCATGGGAGAGCTGGTAGCCGTCAGGACCGGTCCGTCCTACCAAACGCAGCTCGTCAATCAGATCAAAGAAAAAAAACAGTGCCAGAAACCCGACGGTCACAAATCCCACTGCAAGGAGGGCTTCGCGATGGATGAAACGGCGAAGAACTTTCATGCAGCGCTCCGGGTTGGCCCTAGACGCCGCAGCGTCCAGTGGTTGTGCCGCACGGCCAAAATGGCCAATGCGAGAACGAGCGTGCCACCGTGGAGGGATAGCATAAAGGCCGGCAAGCCCAGCTTTCCTGCCCCGACCCAGCTTTGACCCAGCGTCATGAGGTTGTAGTAGACAACAAAGGCAAACAGCGCAAACATCATGCTGCCGCTGCGTCCGGCACGGGGGTTCACGCTGGCCAGGGCCAGGCCTAGAACCACAAAATTGATGGCTGCCAGCGCCAGCCCCAGCCGCCAGCCTAGTTCTGCCTGGTAGGCAGGTATTGTTGACTGCAAGAGCAACTCATGCGTGGCGCGGGTCTTGACCGCGAGTTGTTCTGTTGCCGTGCCGGATGCCGACCCGATACGGGTGCCGTACTCGGAAAACTCACTGATCTTCAGGCCAGGCTGGTCCGTTGTGGATTCCAGTCGCTGCCCCTGGCTGAGCAATGCGAAGCGTTCGCCTGCGCGTATTTCGAGTCGGGCACTTCGGGCAGACGTCACGGATTCCTTGGTGCCATTGCTGGCCGCGATGAAAATGTTGTTGCCCACTTGGGTGTCCGGACTGTCCTTGTCAATAAAAAACACCCGGTTGCCGTTGGCTGATTCCTGAAACTCGCCCGGCGCAATGCGGTCAATGTCACTGCGTTGCTCGTAGCGTGTCTTGAGTTCCTGAATCTGGGCGTTAGCCCATGGCCAAACCCCCAATGACAGGATGGCAATGACCGCCATCACGGGCCACGCAAAGCGCAACAGGGGACGAAGAAGGCTCACGAGTCCTTGGCCACCAGAGAACCAGATAACCATCTCGCTGTCCCGGTACATTCGCGACAGGACGCTCACCACGGCCACGAAAAGACTCAGACTGAGGATGGTTGGGAGCTGTCCCAGCACCGTAAAGCCCATGACCAGCATGACATCGGAGGGGCTGACGCTGCCGCGCGACGCCTGTCCGAGTGTACGAATCAGCATCATGGTCATGACCACGGTGACCAGCACCACAAGCGTCGCGCCAAAGCTGCGCGCCAGCTCTTTGCGAATGGATGAATCGAATAACATTGGCTCGAAGGAAAACACCGATTATGAACTTTGATCTGAAGACTCTGGAGTTGCCCGCAGCGGCTGCTGAAAAATGCGACCTGCTGGTCGTTTTGGTATCCGAGGGCTTCAGGCCGGGGCAGGACGCTTTGTCGGTGCTCGTGGCCCATGCGCTCAAATGCGGCGACCTGGATGCCAAAGCTGGCAAGCACCTCCAACTCTATCTGGCACCTGCTGTCAGCGCGCGTCGCGTTGTTCTTTTGGGCGCGGGCAACGGTTCGGCCCGGGCCATTCGTCAGGCCTTGCAGGCGATTGCGGCAACCTTCAAGCTGCCTCAGGTCAAGCGTGCGGTGGTCTGCTTTGCCGGAGAAGCCCAGGCCGATGGCGTCTGCGCCGGAGTGCAGGCAATCGCTGATGCCAGTTATGTTTACACCACCACCAAGCCCAAGGCCGATGCGCGCACCTTGAATCGGGTGGTAATCGGGGTCGCTCATGCTGAAACGGTGCGAGAGGCATTTGCGCAAGGGGTAGGCCTCGTGGAAGGTGTGGAGTTTGCCCGCGAATGGGGTAACCGTCCGGCCAACCACGCGACGCCAAGTCTTTTGGCGGAAGCCGCCAAGACCCTTGGCCGGCAACCCCGCATCCAGTGCAAGGTGCATGGCCCCGCCGAAGTGGCCCGCCTTGGCATGGGTGCATTCATGGCGGTAGCGCGAGGTTCGGAGGAGCCGTTGCGGCTGATCGAACTTCGATACAGCGGTGCAGGTAAAACCGATGCCCCGGTGGTACTGGTGGGTAAAGGCATCACTTTTGACACCGGTGGCATTTCCATCAAGCCTGCCGCCGAGATGGACGAAATGAAATTCGACATGTGCGGTGCAGCGAGTGTGCTGGGAGTGTTTCGCGCTCTTGGAGAGTTGCAACCTGCAATCAACGTGGTAGGCCTCATACCGGCCTGTGAGAACATGCCAGACGGCCGGGCCGTGAAGCCGGGTGACGTTGTTACCAGCATGAGCGGTCAGACGATCGAGGTCTTGAACACCGACGCAGAAGGTCGGTTGGTTCTGTGTGACGTATTGACCTATGCCGCCCGCTTCAAACCTGCATCGGTGGTGGACATCGCCACCTTGACCGGTGCCTGCGTGATAGCCCTGGGCGCAGTGCGCAGCGGACTTTTTGCAAACAACGATGCGTTGGCATCTGCCCTGTCCGCGGCAGGGGATGCGGCTCAGGATCTTTGCTGGCGCATGCCGCTGGACGAGGACTATGCCGAGGGCCTGAAGAGCAATTTTGCAGACATGGGCAATGTGGCAGGGCGAGCCGGTGGTTCCATCACTGCGGCCAAGTTCCTGCAGCGATTTGTGGGAGAGTTTCCTTGGGCGCACCTCGACATTGCTGGCACTGCCTGGAAAGGTGGAGCGGTCAAGGGGTCCACTGGCCGGCCGGTAGGCTTGCTGGTGCATTACCTGCTAGGCCATGCACAGCAGTTGTCTGCAAAGGATGCGTTGAAGGATGCCGGGCCATCGGCACCGTCGACCCGGCGCAAGGTTCGCTCAAAACCTGCCTGACATTGTCATGACTGAAATAGCTTTCCACTTCAATGCGCCGGACAAAATGGCCTATGCCTGTCGGTTTGCCCGCAAAGCGCAACGCAATGGCGTACGGCTCGTCATCACGGGTCCTGCGGACACACTGGCGGAACTGGATGGCATGCTCTGGAGCATGATGCCGCAGGATTTCGTGGCCCATTGCCACAGCGACGCTGGGGAGGAGCTCTTGCGTTTTTCATCGGTGGTGCTTGCTGTGGATGTGCGGCAAGCGCCCCATCAAGAGATGCTGCTGAATATGGGGGACGCTGTGCCTGAAGGGTTCGGCAGTTTTGACAGGTTGGTGGAGGTGGTGAGTGCCACAGATGGGGCGGACCGCAATGAAGCACGTGCCCGCTGGCGTCACTATGCGTCACGGGGCTACGCCATCACGCGCCATGATTTGGTAATGAAAGCTGACTGATGTCCCTTCCACCCAAATCGCTCCCCCGTTTTGTGCCGACCCTCACCGAAGTGGTGCTCGGGCCAGATGTGCTCCCCGTTTCAGTGCCCCTGGCGCAACCTAGCCAATCGCCTGTGGTGGTCGCACCTGCCATTGCGCAGCCTGCGCCGTCAATCCAGGAAAGGGCCGCAGTTCCTGCTGCACCCGTTCGATTGATGGACAAGGGCGTGGCGGCCATTTTCGGAACCAAGCCCATTCCAACGTCTGCCAATCCCCGAAGCCCTTTGCCGCCGGGCATGGAAGAGTACATGGTGCACTGTGTGATGCAGCGCGTGGAAGTAGTGCTGGATCAGCGGTTGCGCGAGGCGATCGCGCTGGTGATCCAGGAGCAGACACGCTCCTTGCTGCCTCGCTTGCGTGAAGAGATCGAATCAGTGGTGAGACATGCGGTATGTGAAGCCGTGACCGACGAGTTGGCCAGTGGCAATCCGTCGGAGTCTGGGAGTTGATAGGGTATTTCCCTGTGGTTTCTCTCCCATTTACGCGTGTTCCCTAATGAACTGGCCCGTAAATTGCGTTATGTTCGCCTGCGTTGAGACACAAGAATTATTCTCAGCGTTTATCTTTACTGGAGATTGATATGCAATTGAAGTTGAAACTGACCGTGGTTGCTGCTATCGCGGCTGTTGCTGGTATGGCCTCTGCACAAGAGCAAGTGGTCAAGATCGGTCATGTGGCTCCGGTTTCCGGTGCCCAAGCTCACTACGGCAAGGACAACGAAAATGGCGCGCGCATGGCCATTGAAGAGTTGAACGCTCAGGGCATCACCATCGGTGGCAAGAAGATCAAGTTCGAGTTGCAAGCGGAAGACGATGCGGCGGATCCCAAGCAGGGCACGGCAGCTGCACAAAAGTTGTGCGACGCCAAAGTGGCGGGCGTCGTGGGTCACCTCAACTCCGGCACGACCATTCCTGCATCCAAGGTCTATAACGACTGCGGCATTCCCCATGTCACGGGTGCAGCCACCAACCCCAACCTGACAAAGCCTGGCTACAAGACCACCTTCCGCATCATCGCCAACGACAATGCATTGGGTGCGGGCCTGGCTTTCTACGCGGCGGATACGCTCAAGCTCAAGACGGTCGCCATCGTCGATGACCGCACGGCGTATGGCCAAGGTGTGGCCAACGTGTTCAAGAAGGTTGCTGCCGAAAAGGGCATGAAGGTGGTGGACGAGCAGTTCACCACCGACAAGGCGACTGATTTCATGGCCATCCTGACGGCCATCAAGTCCAAAAATCCTGATGCCATCTTTTTTGGCGGCATGGATCCCCAAGGTGGCCCGATGCTGCGCCAGATGGAGCAATTGGGCATGGGCAACGTGAAGTACTTTGGTGGTGACGGAATCTGCACCTCCGAAATCGCCAAGTTGGCTGCTGGTGCCAAGACGCTTTCCAATGTGGTTTGTGCTGAAGGTGGCGCATCGCTCGACAAGATGCCCGGCGGCAAGGCCTGGAAAGCCAAGTACGATGCCAAGTACCCAGGTCAGTTCCAGGTCTATAGCCCCTACACCTACGACGCTACCTACCTGATCGTGGACGCCATGAAGCGTGCCAATTCGGTGGACCCCAAGGTCTATACCCCCGAATTGCTGAAATCGCAGTTCAAGGGCGTGACCTCCACGATCGCATTTGAGCCCAATGGCGAAATAAAGAACCCCGCTATCACCCTGTATGTTTACAAGGATGGCAAGAAGACCCCTCTGAATTAAATTCAGAAAGACCTCTGGTGGTATCTCGGGGTGCTGCCAAAAAATGGCTTCCTAAGGAAGCCATTTTTTATTTCGCCATGGCGTCAACACCAAATTTGGCTGACCTCGCTGAGGCTTGCCATAGCGAGTTTCCCTATGGAACAAGCAGGTTCACCATATGTCGATGCTTTCCGTAACCCGCTCCGCTTTTCCTTCGCTTGGCTCCCAGCCGACACCTGGAAATCGGGGTTTCTCTAGGTTAAGCAATGTCTCTCCGGTGCGGTTCATCCGCGAAAAACGGAGCGCCACTACTATTCTGGCGCCTGGGGCTGCGCACGAAGGACTGCCCAGGGAACCTATTCGTTAGTCAGGTTGGCTGAGTCGCCTCGGCATGGAATACGCGCATGCGCAACGCGTATTGGCAATGATGATGGTGAACAAGCGCGGTCGACTCAGCGCACGAACTGTCGCCGAAGTGGCTGACGGCAGTGATTTCGCCGTTGTCGATCAACTTCTGCAAATTGCGGTAAACAGTTGCCAGCGAGAGCGTCGGCACCTCGGTTAGCACCATTTTCTGCATTTCTTGCGGAATCGGTGGCCAGCCGACGATATCAATGACCGCGCCGATGGCACCGCGCTGGCGGGTAGAGCGATTCTTGGCGAGGGCTAGGTGCAGGCCGCTCAATACAGCCCGTTCGGGCTGGCCGTATGGCCCGGTTGGTCACATACCCACAGCGCCGAGTGGGCTACTGATGAAGTGAGCTTGGGGTCAGGTTTTACCTGCGGGTTTTAGTTCTCATGATGATCTGACTGGCCGTTAACCCGGTCGGCAGGGGCCCCTGCGCCGAGTGCGTCATTCACCCGTTATAGAAAGGCCTTCGGCGTCGTACCGGCAAACCATGGGAATTTCTTTGCCACGAGCCCGGCCCAGATGCCCTGCCAAATGCGCTATTGACGCCATTCAAGGCTTTTGTTTGGACCGAAAATAAATCGGACATCCGTTCTATTTTTATGGCATACTGATTGAATCTTCTTAGCCTCTGAAGGTTTTTATGAACGAAAAATGGTCGCGACGAATCGAGCTGATCTGCGCGTGGTGTGGCCCGGCATTTGTCATTCTGTATGGTCTGAGCTGGGTGGTGCTGGGCCACAACTACCCGCCGCCCGACCCCCTGTTCTCAGCCCAAGAACTGGTAGACAATTTTTACCTGAAGCACCGCGACAGCATCATGCTGGGCCAGTCGCTGTCCACTGCCTTCGGCATCCTCTACCTGATCTGGGCCTGTCAGCTCAGCGTGCAAATGTGGCGCCGTGGCGCACCCCACATCCTGTCGCTGCTGCAACTCCTGGGCGGCCTGCTGACCGGCTGGGTGCTGATTTTCTGCCCCGTACTGTGGGTGTGGTGTGCTGAGGTGGCGGGCACCGCAGACCCCGAGTTGATCAAAATGGTGCACTTTCTGGCCTGGTACACCTACGACATGACCTACTGGATCACCACCATTGAGGTCGTCGCGTTGTTCGTCTTTGTATTGATGGACAAGCAGACCCCGGCGCTGATGCCCAAGTGGGCGGCTGGGCTCGCCTTGTTTTCCGGCCTGTCTTTTCTGCCGCTCACCTTTCTGCCTTATTTCAAGTCAGGCCCCTTCGCGCTCAACGGCTACTGGTCCTACCATGTCGCCTTCATCAGCTACGGCATTTTTACTGCGGTGATCGGGGTCTACATGGCGCAGGACATCAAGCGGCTACGGATTCCCGCAGTGGCCGGCCTGGCCCAGGCCCTCAGCCAACGCCAGACCGGGCGTTGAGCATGCATGCTCCCACGCCGGCATCCCCCCCGCTGCGGCAACGGCTGGCGCGCGTGCTGCGCCGCTTTTTGGCGCCTACCCCAGCAGCGGCCCGCCCGCTGGCGCAAGCCAGCGCCTACCGAGACATCGGTGGCCTCGCCTTAGAGGTGGAGCGAGTACGCGAGATGGTGGAGCTACCGCTGCGCCAGCCTGCGCTGTTTCAGCACCTGGGCGTGGAGCCGCCCCGGGGCCTGTTGATGTATGGCCCACCAGGCTGCGGCAAGACCCTGATCGCCCGGGCCGTGGCCCGCGAGACCGAGGCTGTCTTTTTCACCGTCAACGGCCCTGAGGTGGTGCAAAAACACTACGGCGAATCCGAAGAACTGCTCCGCAACGTGTTCGAGCAAGCCCAGAGCCATCCCAGCGCCATCATTTTCTTCGACGAGATCGACGCGTTGGCGCCTCACCGCGATACCGTGCTGGGCGATGTGGAAAAGCGCATCGTCGCCCAGTTGCTGGCCTTGATGGACGGAGTTGCATCGCGAGGCCGTGTGATAGTGATGGCCGCAACCAATCTGCCCAACCAGCTTGACCCTGCGCTGCGGCGGCCAGGCCGCTTCGACCGCGAGATCGCCATCCATCCGCCCAGCAAGGCTGGGCGGATGGAGATCCTGCAAATCCACACCCGCACCATGCCGCTGGCCGAGGACGTAATGCTAGAGCGCATTGCCGCACACGCCCATGGCTTTCTAGGTGCAGACCTAGCTGCCCTCTGCCGCGAAGCGGCCATGGCCAGCGCCCGCAACTGGACATCGGGGTCGCCAGACATGTCCGTCCAGAACCCCGAAAACCTGCGCGTACACCAGCGGCATTTCGAACAAGCCCTGCACGGCTTGCAACTGTCCACGCTGCGCGAGCTGTCCGAGATCCCGCCCGAGACGCGCTGGGATCAGGTTGCCGGCCTGCACGCAGCACGCCAACGCCTGCGCGAGGCACTGGAATGGCCCCAGAGCCATCCAGCACGCTTCACCCGCGTGGCCGCCCAAGCGCCGCGCGGGATCCTGCTCACTGGCCCCAGCGGCTGCGGCAAAACCTTGTTGGCGCAGGCCTTGGGCAGCAACACCGCGTTGAACTTCATCGTGGTCCAAGGCCCCGAACTGCTTTCCAAGTGGGTGGGCGACACAGAACGAGGCATCCGCGAACTGTTCCGGCGGGCCCGCCAAGCGGCACCGGCTGTGTTGTTTATTGACGAGATTGATGCCATCGCTCCGCCAAGGGGTGGAAACGACAGCAACGCGTCAATGGTCGACCGCCTGGTAGGGCAATTGCTGCTGGAGCTGGACCGCGCCGATCCAGCCGCACCGGTGCTGGTGCTGGCTGCCACCAATCGCCCCGACCGCATCGACCCGGCCCTGCTGCGACCGGGTCGTTTCGACGCCATCATCACTCTGGCACTGCCAGACGAGAGCGAGCGCCTAGCCATCTTGAAGGTGCATTGCGCCGGCTGCCCACTCGGTATCGAAGTCAACTTGGCCAGCCTGGCCCACGCCACGCCGGGCCTGAACGGTGCCGAACTTGCGGCGCTGTGCCAGCGCGCCAAGCTGCTGGCCATTGCAGCATCCATCGCCCGTCAGCCCGTGGGCGAGGACCTGCTGTTCACGGTCAATCAAACGCATTTCCTTGCGGCCCAGGTCGAGCTGGCAAGCACACGGCGGGTCGGCCAAGCACCACCCCCGGTTGCCGCATAATTGCCGCCGCAAGCGGTGAGGCAATGGGCCTCGCCCAAACTCCCACCCAAACATGCCATCGCTCTCCAAAGGCGAAACCACCGCAGAGCGGATTCTCCATGCGGCCTTCAAGTCCATCGCCACGCGCGGCTGTAGCGCGGTCACCCTGCGAGAAATCGCGCAAGCTGCCGACGTCGCGTTAAGCCAGCTCAACTATCACTACGGTAATCGTGACCGCCTGTTCACTGCGGTACTCAAACGCATGAAGCAGGACTATGTCGCGGTGCTGGACGAGCGACTGGACGGTAGCCGCACATTGGTCGAACGGGTGACCATCTTGGTGGACCACAACCGCCACATGCTGCAAGAAAGTCCGGATACCTATCGCGCGTTTCTCGAGTTTTTCAATTTCGGCACCAGCGCCGATGCTTTTCGCCAAGAAGTGGCGGGCTTTCTTGACGACATCGCAAATCTCATTGAAACCCGCATCGACCAGTCTGTCGATACAGGCAAAAAAACCGTGTCGGCGGCTGTGGTCACCCGCTTCATCTTGTCCGCCTCCTTTGGCATTTCCTTGCAACACCTTTTGAATCCCGACAACACCGAAGTACTGGCGGGCTTTGACTTGCTCAAGGCGGGCGCTGCAGGTTGGACCAGCTAACCGGTGTTCGCTCGAATCCGCTACCCGCACTTAGGGCGTGGTCTTCAAGTGGCAGCCCACATGGCTGCGGCGGTTGCAAAGGGATGTTGTGCCGGTGTTCAGCGCCGAACCTGCAGCGCGCCCGGGTTCACGATATTCGTGGGTGTGCCCTTGATGTAGTTCACCACGTTGTCGAAGGCCGCGCCAAAGTACAACTCGTAGCTGTCCTGCTCGACGTAGCCGATGTGGGGCGTGCAGATGCAGTTTTCCAGGCGCAGCAGGGCGTGGCCCTGCAGGATGGGTTCGCTCTCAAACACATCCACGGCTGCCAGACCGGGGCGTCCGCGGTTCAGGGCCGCAATCAGGGCATCGGGCTCAATTAATTCGGCGCGCGAGGTGTTGACGAGCAGCGCGGTGGGCTTCATGCATGAAAGATCTTCCAGTGAAATGATGCCACGGGTCTCGTCATTGAGCCGCAGGTGAAGGGAAAGCACATCGCATTGCGAGAAGAATTCTTCCCGGTTGGTGGCAGCCTGGTATCCATCGGTCAGTGCCTGGGCGCGTGAGGCCTCACGACCCCAGACGCGTACGTTCATGCCAAATGCGCGGCCATAACCCGCCACCAGTTGACCGATACGGCCGTAGCCCCAAATGCCCAGCGTTTTGCCCCGCAACACGCTGCCGAGGCAGAAGTTTGGCGGCATGGAAGCCGCCTTGAGGCCGGACTGCTGCCAGGCGCCGTGCTTGAGGTTGGCGATGTATTGCGGCAATCGCCGCATGGCTGCCATTACCAGTGCCCAGGTCAGTTCGGCTGGGGCCACCGGTGAACCAACTCCCTCTGCCACGGCAATGCCGCGCTCGGTACAGGCCGTCACATCAATGTGGCTCCCGATCTTGCCGGTTTGGGCAATCAGTTTAAGCCGGGGCAGTTTTTCGACCAGTTGGCGCGTGATCTGGGTGCGTTCACGTACCAGCACGATGATGTCTGCATCCTTCAGGCGCACAGCCAGTTGCCCCTGACCTTTCACCGTGTTGGTGTACACCTTTGCAGAATAGGGGTCGAGCCGGCTCGCGCAATGGAGTTTACGCACCGCATCCTGATAGTCATCCAGAATCACAATATTCATCCCGCCATTGTGCCTTGGCGGGAACTGGGCGGGGATTGGGCAGGCCCAAGGGCCTTGATCAGAATGCAACGCTTTGTGGCACAACTATGGCACCAGAGCCAGGGGCGCAGCCATCAATGGCGCCATGTCTCGCATGCCGTCATGCGCTCGAGCTCTGCGCAGACATCGGCCATCCGGCCCGCGATGACCATGCGCCCGACCTCTGAGCGTGATGCCGCATGCAGAACGCGCACCGGGCGTCGGGCACTATGGCGGCTGGTAGCGTCCGGCCCGGTGGAGCCGGACGGCGCACTTTGCACGCGACCAGCAGCGTGGCGGCATGCGCTGGCCGGCACTGAAACTGCCGTGTCGGCGGTGAAGGCCGGCGGTTGGAAATGTGGCCTCGACTCCGCGGCGGTGCCGGGCACCGCGCAGGACGAAAGACCTTCGAGACCGCCGCCGACGGTGCTGGCAGGGGGTACAGCACTGCGCGGATGCGCGCAGCGCTGGGGGTGAAGCCACTGCGTGAAGGCGTGAAGCGGTTGAGAAAGGGCAGAAAGAGCGAACAAGGCAAGTCCCATGTGAAAACTCCGTGTATCAGGGGTTGAGCACAGGCAGGATTGCAACGCGGTGCGCACTCTCAGGGCTGGAAAACCGCCACGGGTTTGCCAAACGCCCGCCACCTGAGGCGCGCAACAGAGGGCGCATTTACATGAGCATGGTGTTGCGGATCAAGCCCACAGCCAGGCCTTCTATCTCGAAAGCCTCGCCCGGTTGAACAACGATCACGGGGTAATCGGGGTTTTCAGGAAGCAGCTCGATGGTGCCGGCCGTGCGGCGCAGGCGTTTGACGGTGACATCATCACCCAGCCTTGCCACGACGATCTGGCCGTTGCGCGCTTCCCGTGTGGACTGCACGGCGAGCAGATCGCCGTCCATGATGCCGGCGTCGCGCATGGACATGCCGCGCACCTTGAGCAGGTAGTCGGGTTTGTGTTGAAACAGGTTGTTTTCCACGCTGTAGGTCTGGTCCACATGTTCCTGCGCGAGAATCGGTGAGCCAGCGGCCACGCGACCTATCAGGGGCAGAACCAGTTGCGACAACCCTGGCATGGGCAGACTGAACTGGGTGCCGCGCGCCGCATTGATGGAGCGCACTGTGTCGCTGCGCAGGCGGATGCCGCGGGATGTGCCGCTGACCAGTTCGATAACGCCTTTGCGCGCTAGGGCTTGCAGGTGTTCTTCCGCCGCGTTGGCCGATTTGAAGCCCAGTTCGGTGGCGATTTCTGCCCGTGTTGGTGGCGCACCCGTGCGGGAAATGGCCACCTGGATCAGGTCCAGGATTTGTTGCTGGCGTGCAGTGAGCTTGGGATTGTCGAGCATGGCATTTCCAGTGTGTGTCACCAAGATGGCGGGTAACTGTGTATTTACTGTGTATTAATCCAGTAACTGTATTTTTCACCAGTTTTTCAAAGGATGCAAGTGAGCGCGCAAAAAATTGTGGTGTTGGGAACAGGTGGAACCATCGCTGGCAAGGCTGCCACCCAGGCAGACAACATTGGCTACACCGCCGCGCAGGTGGGCGTCGAGCAGTTGCTGCATGCCGTGCCCGGCCTGCAGGCGGCGGCAGCTGGCGGTCTGGTGGCCGAGCAGATCGCGCAGCTGGACAGCAAGGACATGGAGTTCAGCGTGTGGCGTTCGCTTGCACAGCGTTGTGCCAGCGCTCTTGCCGATCCCCAGGTGCGAGGATTGGTCATCACCCATGGCACGGATACGCTGGAAGAAACCGCCTGGTTTTTGCACTCGGTGCTGGATGCCCACAAGCCGGTGGTGCTGACCTGCGCGATGCGCCCCGCGACGGCATTGACGCCCGATGGTCCGCAAAACCTGCTTGATGCCGTCGCCGTGGCGATGACAGTGGGGGCCCGGGGCGTTGTGGTGGTGGCGGCCGGCGTGGTACACGGCGCACAGCGTGTCCAGAAAGTGCACCCCTACCGCGTGGATGCGTTCAGCTCAGGCGATGCCGGGCCGTTGGGCTGGGTGGAGGAGGGGACGGTGCGGTTGGCACAAGATTGGCCTTCAGCGCAATCGGGACAAGCGCAATGTGCTATTGAAAAGATAGTAACCTGCACGCAATGGCCGCGCGTGGAGGTGGTCATGAGCTATGCGGGTGCCACGGGTGCCCTGGTGGACTCGCTGGTGCGCGATGGTGTGCAGGGCATCGTGGTGGCCGCCACGGGCAATGGCACGATTCACCAGGCCCTCGAATCGGCACTGCTGCGGGCGCAGGCGGCTGGTGTGAAAGTGGTGCGTTCCACCCGCTGCCCGGAAGGCCAGGTGTTGCCCAGGCCCGGTGATGCTTTACCCGACTCCCGGGGCTTGTCTGCGGTGAAGGCACGCATTGCGCTGATGCTGGCGCTGCTGCCTTGATCGAACTGTGGCCGTGTGGCGGGCGGCCACGGGCCGTGGCCCGCCCATGCCGCCAGGCTCAGCTGGACAGGGCCTGAAGTGCGCGCGCCGTGATCTCTTCGACGCCGCCCGTGCCGCTGATGGCACGGTATTTGGGGGCTGCGCCGGGCTCGGCCTTGGCCCAATTGCTGTAGTAATCCACCAGGGGGCGTGTCTGGTCGCTATACACCTGCAGACGCTTCTTGACCGTTTCTTCCTTGTCGTCTTCGCGCTGAATCAGGTCTTCGCCCGTCACGTCGTCCTTGCCTGAGACCTTGGGCGGATTGAACTTGACGTGGTAGGTGCGGCCGCTGGCAGGGTGCGAGCGGCGGCCGCTCATGCGTTCGATGATGGCGTCGAACGGCACATCGATTTCCAGCACATAGTCGAGCTTGACGCCGGCGTCCTTCATGGCATCGGCCTGGGGGATGGTGCGGGGGAAGCCGTCAAACAGGAAGCCGTTGGAACAATCGGGCTGCGTGATGCGTTCCTTGACAAGGCCGATGATGATGTCATCGCTGACCAGGGCACCCGAATCCATCACGGCCTTGGCCTGCAGGCCCAGCGGCGTGCCAGCCTTGACAGCAGCGCGCAGCATGTCGCCGGTGGAGATTTGCGGGATGCCGTATTTCTGGCAGATGAACGTGGCTTGCGTGCCCTTTCCGGCACCGGGGGCGCCCAACAGAATCAGTCTCATGGAAATCCTCGAAGGTTAGAAATCGGCTGGCACTACTGGCGCAAGGCGCAGCGAGGCGCCCGAGATGCAGTGCTCTCTTTGCGGTCAAGGATAGCATGTGAGTACCTTGCCCTGGCTTACGGCGGCGCTCGCAAATCAGGTGGCGGCACGCGTGGTTTCAGGCCAGCAGCGCCCGCACCCGGGTCAGGTCTGCCGGGGTGTCCACGCCTGGGCCGGGGGCCTGCGCGGCAATGTGCACGGCGATGCGGTGGCCATGCCAAAGTGCCCGCAATTGTTCCAGCGCTTCCACCGCCTCGGTGGGTGCCTGGGCCAGGCCCGGAAACTGCCGCAGAAAACCCGCGCGGTAGCTGTAGATGCCGATATGGCGTAGCGGTGCAAATCCGTGCAGGGCGGCCACGCCCGGTGCGGCCTGCGCCGCGGCACCTTGCCACCAGGCTTGGCCCGCATGGTCCCGGGCGTGCGGAATCGGCGCACGGCTGAAATAGTGGGCCAGGCCGCGCGCGTCCAGCACCACCTTGACGACGTTGGGGTTCTCGTAGTCGGCCCGCGTGTGGATGGCATGGGCTGCCGTGCCCATGCTGGCTTCGGGGCGTGCGGGCAGCAGGGCCGCTACGGCGTCGATGAGGGCGGGGTCCATCAGGGGTTCGTCGCCCTGCACGTTGACCACCACGGCATCGCCGTCCAGACCCAGTTGCATGCAGGCCTCTGCCAGCCGGTCGCTGCCGCTGGCGTGGTCGGTGCGCGTGAGCAGGGCTTGCACCCCATGGGCCTGGCAGGCCTGCAGGATGCGCGGATCGTCGGCGGCCACCACCACGCGGGCTGCGGCGCTTTGTGCGGCGCGGCGGGCCACATGCACCACCATGGGCAGGCCGGCGATGTCGGCAAGGGGCTTGTCGGGCAGGCGGCTCGATGCCATGCGTGCCGGGATCAGCACCGTGAAGCCCGGCCCCACCGCTGGGCTCACGCCTGCAACTCCTCGTCGGTCAGGGTGCGCGCCTCGTTTTCCAGCAGCACCGGAATGCCGTCGCGCACGGGGTAGGCCAGGCGCGCGCTGCGCGACACCAGTTCCTGGCGCTCGCGGTCATAGGTCAAGGGGCCTTTGGTGACAGGGCAGACCAGCAATTCAAGCAGTTTGGGATCCATGGCGGCGTTTTCCGGAAATCAGGCAGAGGGGGATGATAGCGGCGCGCCCCGCCACGGCGCGAGCCGGGCATCCAGTGCTGCGACGAAGGCCGGATCGACCTCCAGCTCCAGCGGCACGGCCAGCGCATCGGGGTGCAGTGGCCAGAGTTTCACGGCGTCTTTTTCAGTGAAAATCAGCGTTATGTCTTTATTGGATGGGCGCTGCCAGCTATTGAAATCATAGTGATCTGGCAGTGCCTCGGCACTTGCCAGCTGCAGGCCTTGCGCCCGCAGCATGGCAAAGAATTCGCCGGGACGGGCGACTGCCGCCACGGCATGCACAGGATGGCCCCGCAACGACGCCAGGGGAACTTGCCGGCCATCCGCGCGCAGCGCATGCGGCGCCAGCCTGCGCTGCAGCGCAAAACTCGGGGCAGGCCCGATGGGGCGCTTGCCAGCGTGCAGCACCCAGTCCACATGTCGCGGCCAGGGTTCGCGCAGGGGACCTGCGGGCAGCAGAAAGCCGTTGCCCACGCCGTCGCTGTTGAAGACGCAGATTTCCAGGTCACGCCCCAGCGCCAGGTGCTGCAGGCCATCGTCGCACACCAGGATGTTGGTGCCAGGGTGCGCGGCCAGCAGCGCGCGCGCCGCCGTGATGCGCCGTGGCGCCACAAAAACGGGCGCATGGGTGGCGCGGGCGACCAGGGCGGGTTCATCCCCCACTTCCAGGGCCGGGCTGTCGGGGTGCACCGCGCGGCAGTCGTGGGTGCTGCGGCCATAGCCGCGCGAGATGACACCGGGCTGCCAGCCCTGCGCCTGCAAATGCCGCACCAGGGCTATCACCACGGGGGTTTTGCCTGCGCCGCCGGCAATCACATTGCCCACCACGATGACGGGCGGGCTGGTGTGCTCGGTGCGCAGCACGCGCAACCGGTACAGCCCTTTGCGCAGCGCCACCAGGGCGGCATAGATGAGAGACAACGGCCACAAGGCCCAGGCCGCGGGCCCGCGGGAGCGCCAGATGCGTGCCAGGCCCCTGGGCTGCCGGCTGGCTGCGTCCCGGGTGGTGGCGGTAGAAGGTGAGGGCGGCTGCGGCCCGGCGGCAGCCATCGAGGCTAGCGGCCGTTGCCCGCGCGGGCCGATGCCGAAGACTGCGTGGCAAACGTGATCTGGCTGAGGCCCACGCGCCGCGCGGCCTCCATCACGGTAACGACCGCCTGGTGTGGCGCAGTGGCGTCCGCACTGATGATGACCACGCTGCCCTGGCCCGCACTGGCCACCTTGGCCAGCGCACGGGCCACGGCGTCCACGCTCTTGCCGTCCACGGCGGTCTTGTTGACGGCATAGCGGCCATCGGCCGCCACGGCCACGATCACTTCCTTGGGATGGTCGCGCTGCTGCTCGGCGTCGGCCACGGGCAGCGTCAGTTGCAGTTCGGTGAACTTGCTGTAGGTGGTGGTCAGCATCATGAAGATGAGGATCACCAGCAGTACATCGATGAACGGGATCAGGTTGATCTCGGGTTCATCCTTGGCACGGGGGCGGAAATTCATGCGCTCAGTCCTTCAAGCATAGGTTTTGCCCGCCGGGCCGCCCCAAGGCAAAACGCGGCCCCCTTGGGGGGCAGGGAGCCACGCGCAGCGGGCCGACCGTGGGGGCACTCATTTGGCTTTGCGCAGCCGCAGGATATGGCGCACAAACTGCTCGGAGGCCAGTTCCAGCGTGAGCAGATAAGCGTCCACGCGGCTGCGGAAATAGCGCCAGAAGATCAGCGCCGGAATCGCCACGATCAGGCCGAACGCGGTGTTGTACAGCGCAATCGAAATGCCGTGCGCCAGCTGCGCCGGGTTGCCGCCGCCCATGGCCTGGCTGGCGCCGCCGGCGCCCACCTGCGAGCCGAAGATCTCGATCATGCCGATCACGGTGCCCAGCAGACCCAGCAGCGGGGCCGCCGAGGCGATGGTTGCCAGGGCGTTGAGGTATTTTTCGAGCCGGTGCGCCACGGTGCGCCCCGCGCCTTCCATGGTGGCGCGCAAATCCGCCTCGGTGCACTGGGGGTTGTTGTTGAAGGCGCGCAAGCCGCTGGCCAGCACCTCGCCGAGCGCGGAGTTTTGTGCCAGCTGGTTCACCACGTCGGGCGTGGGAACGGCCTTGGCCGAGACAGTGATGGCTTCATCCAGCAGCTTTGGGGGGGCGACGCGCGCAGTTTTCAGGGCCACAAAGCGCTCGAAAATCAGCGCCAGTGCGAGGACGGAGCAGGCGATCAGTGGCCAGATGGGCCAGCCTGCGGCTTGTATGATGGACAGCAATTCTCTCTCCGCACAGGTGAAGGCAATTGGCGATTATGGCCCAGCCGGTCAGGCATTCCACGGCACAAAAGGTGACGTGAATGTACAGGCCGTTTGCCTTTTCTCACCCACAAAATTTGTGGATAACTTTGTGGGCAACTGGGTGTCAGGGCCTCGCAAAGTGGCGCCACACCGTGGGTTCAACAGATTGATGAAAAATTGATCAGTGAAAAATCGTTATAAATCAACAGGTTGCACGAATATTCGTGTTGTCTGGCAGGTCTTGGCCTCATGGATAGAAGTGCCGGTCGCTCACGCTGCGCTGTGGAATAGTCGCCTGGCGCATTGCCTGCAAACGCTGATGCGGCCTCATGCCTGAGCACTCCAACGGCGCAGCGGCGCCGCGTATCTGGGAAGTGGGCGCGCTGTGCCGCGCCATTGCTGATGCGCTGGAGGCGCGATTCAACCCGGTGGCCGTGCGCGGCGAGATCACGGGCTTTTCGCGCGCATCGAGCGGGCATTGCTACTTCTCGGTGAAAGATGCGAACGGCCAGTTGCGTTGCGCCATGTTCCGCCGCTCGGCGAGTCTGCTTGATTTTGCGCCGCGCGATGGCGAACTGGTGGAGCTGCGCGGACGCATCGGCGTGTACGAGGCGCGGGGCGATCTGCAATTCATCGTCGAGAGCATGCTGCGCGCGGGGCAGGGCGCGCTGTTCGAGCAGTTTTTGCGGCTGAAGGCGCAACTGGAGGGCGAAGGCCTTTTTGATGCAGCGCGCAAGCGGCCCCTGCCGCTGCAGCCACGGGGCATCGGCCTGGTCACATCGCCCGGCGCGGCGGCGCTGCACGATGTGGTCACGGCCTTGCGCCGCCGCGTGCCACATATCCCGGTGGTTCTGGTGCCGGCCCAGGTGCAAGGAACCGCGGCGCCGCAGGCCCTTGTCGCGGCGCTATCAAAACTGTATCTGCTGGCGCAAGCTGGACGGGCACCAGAGACTGATTTTGCTCAAAACCCTGCGATCGATGTGATCCTGCTGGTGCGCGGCGGCGGGTCGATGGAAGACCTCTGGGCCTTCAACGACGAACAGCTCGCGCGCACCATCGTGCAAAGCCCGGTGCCGCTGATTTGCGGCGTGGGGCACGAAACCGATTTCACCATTGCCGATTTCTGCGCCGACCTGCGTGCGCCCACGCCCACGGCGGCCGCCGAGCTGGTCGCCCAGCCGCGCGAGGTGTGGCTGGGGGCGCTCGGCCTGCTGGCCGGCCGGCTGGCCGATGGCGTGCAGCGCCAGCTGGACGCCCGCCACCAGCGGCTGGACCAGGCCGCAGCCCGCCTGGGCCGCCCCTCGGGCATCGTGGCCCGCCAGCAGATGCAGCTGACCCGCCTGGCTCAGCGCATGCGCCATGGAGTGCTATTGAAAATGCAGCGTCTTGCGCAGATGCAGCAAGCGCTGGAGGCCGAAATGCCGGCCCGGCTGCAACGTCAGCTGGCGCTGCATGCCGAGCGGCTGGACCGCGCGGCCCTGCGGCTGGAACTGCTCGACCCGCGCCTGGTGCTGCAGCGCGGCTATGCGCTGCTGACCGACACCGCGGGCCAGGCCGTCACCAGCGTACGCCAGGCGCAGCCGGGCGATGCCCTGCGCGCGACGCTGGCCGATGGCGCGGTCGATGTCACCGTGGTGCAGCCGCGCCTGCTGTAGGACAAACACGCCTTCGCGCCTTCGCGGCATCAAGGCGGCTGTTCGCACGCCCCGTGCAGCACAGGTCCATGGATCTTTCTACAATGCGTGCTCGCCCATACCTGATTGCGATGCAGCCGGGTATCCGGAAATCCCAGAATTTCAACCCACGAGGAAACACCATGGAACACACCCTTCCCCCGCTGCCCTACGCCATCGACGCACTGGCCCCGTATTACAGCCAGGAAACGCTGGAATACCACCACGGCAAGCACCACAACGCCTATGTGGTGAACCTCAACAACCTGCAAAAGGGCACCGAGTTTGAAGCCTTGACGCTCGAAGAGATCATCAAGAAGTCGTCCGGCGGCATCTACAACAACGCCGCCCAGATCTGGAACCACACCTTCTTCTGGAACTGCTTGAAGCCCCAGGGCGGTGGCGAGCCCACGGGCGCGCTGGCTGCGGCCATCAACGCCAAGTTCGGCTCTTACGCGGCTTTCAAGGAAGCCTTCGTGAAGTCCGCCGTGGGCAACTTCGGCTCGGGCTGGACCTGGCTGGTGAAAAAGGCCGACGGCAGCGTGGACATCGTCAACACCGGCGCCGCCGGCACGCCGCTGACCACCGCCGACAAGGCGCTGCTGACGGTGGACGTGTGGGAACACGCCTACTACATCGACTACCGCAACCAGCGCCCCAAGTTTGTCGAAACCTTCTTGAGCAACCTGGTCAACTGGAAGTTTGCCGAAGCCAACTTCGCCTGAAACAGGCAGCAGGGGCGGGCACTTCGCCCACTTTGCCCACCTTGCCCCTGAAACACAAAACGGCCCGCGCGGGCCGTTTTGTGCTTTTTGGGGCTTCAACGCGTCGAAAACGGGGTTCCACCGAGCTTGAAACCGGCCTTGATGCCCTTCTTTCCAAACCATCCCTGGTTCATCTCCAGCACATAGCGCACGGGCCTGGCCGAACAATGCGAGTCGGTGGTCTGGGGCTTCATGTCGGCCAGGTTGACGATGGTGCCGTCATCGGCCACAAATGCCGCCGTCAGCGGCAGCAAGGTGTTCTTCATCCAGAAGCATTGCACGCCGGGCTGGTCAAAAATGAACAGCATGCCTTCCTGGGCCGGCATCTCCCGCCGATGCATCAGGCCGGTCTGGCGTTCCTGCGGGGTCTGCGCCACCTGGGCGTCGATGCGGTGCATGCCGGCAGTCAGTTCGACGCGCTGCAGGGCCAGCTGGGGCCCGTCCTGGGCAGGTGTGGCAGTGGCCCACAACGCCAGCGCGGCGGCCACGAAGGCGGTCACTGCGGGCGCGATGGGGCCTGAAATGCGGCGAGAGGAACGGTGGCTGGCAGAGGGCATCGTTGGCATGGAGAGCAGGCTTTCAGTGGTGGCAAACAGGTGCAAACAGGTGCGTACGGTAACAGCGGCAGGCGCAAGCCCGAAACAAAACCGCCCGCGGCTGCGGGCGATTTTGAACCAACCGGGGCCGCCGCTTGGGGCCGGCCCGTGCCGTGGAGGTCAGACGGCTTTCTTGACGGGCTTCCTGGTCTTTTTGGGAGCTACTTTCTTGTGCTTGGCCGCGGCAGGTGCCTTGGCCGCCTTGGTGGCCTTGGCGGCAGGAGCCGCTGCGGGTGCAGGGGCTGCCTGGGGGGCCGCAGCAGGAGCGGGAGCGGGGGCCGGTGCCGTAGCTGGGGCTTGTGCAAAAGCACCCGCAGCGAACAGACCGGCCATCAGGACAGCGAGTAGTTTTTTCATATGTGCCATTTCCTTGACGAAGCGTCGGGTTGAGGGCTTCGCGAACCGCCGCGAAGCTCCACCTCCAACGATAGCAGCTCTATGGGCGTTGACATGGAAATCCACAGTGCAGGCCTCCTGGATCAAAAAATTGGTCAATTTGCGCACTTTCATTTCACATTGCGATATTCCATTGCAAAAAAGCCCGGTGGGGGCCGGTCCAAGTAAGCACAATGGCGGGGTTCGATCACTGCTACCGGCTGGGCCACCAACCGGTGGTTTTTTCAGCCATTTCTTGAAGTAAGCGATGAGTACCCAGCAACCCACCATCATCTACACCCTGACCGACGAGGCACCCCGCCTGGCCACGGCTTCTTTCCTGCCGATCGTGCGCGCCTTTGCCGCGCCTGCGGGCATCAACGTGACCGAAAGCGACATCTCGGTGGCGGCCCGCGTGCTGGGTGAGTTCCCCGAATTCCTGCGCGACGACCAGAAGGTGCCCAACACGCTCGCCGCGCTGGGCAAGAAGACCCTGGAGCCCGATGCCAACATCATCAAGCTGCCCAACATCAGCGCGTCGGTGGGCCAGCTGATCACCTGCATCAAGGAGCTGCAGGGCAAGGGCTATGCCGTGCCCGACTACCCTGAAGACCCCAAGACCGAAGAAGACAAGGCGATTCGCGCGCGCTATGCCAAGTGCATCGGCAGCGCTGTGAACCCCGTGCTGCGCGAGGGCAACTCCGACCGCCGCGCGCCCCGGGCCGTCAAGGAATACGCGCGCAAGAACCCCCACAGCATGGCCGAGTGGAGCCAGGCTTCGCGCTCGCATGTCTCGCACATGCACCACGGCGACTTCTACCACGGCGAAAAATCCATCACGCTGGACAAGGCCCGCGACGTGAAGATGGAGCTGATCACCCAGAGCGGCAAGACCATCCTGCTCAAGCCCAAGGTGTCGCTGCTGGACCGCGAGATCATCGACAGCATGTTCATGAGCAAGAAGGCCTTGCTCGAGTTCTATGAGAAGGAAATCGAGGACGCGCACAAGACGGGCGTGATGTTCTCGCTGCACGTCAAGGCCACGATGATGAAGGTCTCGCACCCCATCGTGTTCGGCCACTGCGTGAAGATCTTCTACAAGGATGCGTTCGCCAAGCACGGCAAGCTGTTCGACGAACTGGGCGTGAACGTGAACAACGGCATGGCCAACCTGTACGAGAAAGTGGCCACACTGCCCACCGCACAGCGCGAAGAAGTGCTGAAAGACCTGCACGCCTGCCATGCCAGCCGCCCCGAGCTGGCCATGGTCGATTCGGCCAAGGGCATCACCAACTTCCATTCGCCCAACGACATCATCGTGGACGCGTCCATGCCCGCCATGATCCGTAACGGCGGCAAGATGTGGGGCGCCGACGGCCGCCTCAAGGACGTGAAGGCCGTGATGCCCGAATCGACCTTTGCCCGCATCTACCAGGAAATCATCAACTTCTGCAAGTGGCACGGCGCGTTCGATCCCAAGACCATGGGCACGGTGCCCAACGTCGGCCTGATGGCCCAGCAGGCCGAGGAATACGGCTCGCACGACAAGACGTTTGAAATCTCGGAAGACGGCGTGGCCAACATCACCGACCTGGCCACGGGCGAAGTGCTGCTCTCCCAGAACGTGGAAGCCGGCGACATCTGGCGCATGTGCCAGGTCAAGGACGCCGCAATCCGCGACTGGGTCAAGCTGGCCGTCAACCGCGCGCGCAACTCGGGCATGCCCGTGGTGTTCTGGCTCGACGCCTACCGCCCGCACGAGGCCCAGTTGATCACCAAGGTCAAGATGTACCTGCACGAGCATGACATCAACGGCCTCGATATCCAGATCATGAGCCAGGTGCGCGCCATGCGTTACACGCTGGAGCGCGTGGTTCGCGGCCTGGACACCATCAGTGCCACCGGCAACATCCTGCGCGACTACCTGACCGACCTGTTCCCCATCATGGAACTGGGCACCAGCGCCAAGATGCTGTCCATCGTGCCTTTGATGGCAGGTGGCGGCATGTACGAAACCGGTGCGGGCGGCTCGGCACCCAAGCATGTGCAGCAGCTGGTGGAAGAAAACCACCTGCGCTGGGATTCGCTGGGCGAGTTCCTGGCGCTGGCCGTGTCGCTGGAAGACCTGGGGCTGAAAACCGGCAACGCACAAGCCAAGGTGCTGGCCAAGACGCTGGACGCCGCCACTGGCAAGCTGCTGGACAACAACAAGAACCCCTCGCCCAAGACCGGCCAGCTTGACAACCGTGGCAGCCAGTTCTACCTGGCCCTGTACTGGGCGCAAGAGCTGGCCGCGCAGACCGACGATGCCGACCTGGCCAAGCGGTTTGCCCCGCTGGCCAAGCAGTTGGCCGCCAACGAGCAAAAGATCGTGGACGAGCTCAATGCCGTGCAGGGCAAGCCCGCCGATATCGGCGGTTACTACCTGCCCGATCTGGCCAAGCTCGATGCCGTGATGCGGCCCAGCCAGACCCTGAACGCGGTGCTTGCCGCCGCTGGCGCCTGAGATAGAAATGGATGGCTGCCCGTGATGCACGGCAGCCACAAAAGGTGAGCCGAAATGCCGTGCCGTGGGCCAACGCCCGCAGCACGGCATTTTTCTTGGGCGCTGCGCTGCGGGGCGATCGGGTGGCTTCGATCGGCCGGGTGCTGTCTCGCCCCTTTGGCTGCAGGGCGGCTGCAGGCAGGTGCCGGGCATTCTCAGTGGTCGGCGGCACAGGGGAGCCGCTAAAATTCAAGCGTTTTACGGATTTTTCCAAAACCGCTGTAGTGCATTCCAACATCCCACCGGAGACACCCGCCATGACCAACTACCAGCACATCAAAGTGCCTGCCGAAGGCCAGAAAATCACCGTCAATGCCGACATGTCGCTGAATGTGCCGGACCAGCCGATCATTCCCTTCATTGAAGGCGACGGTACCGGTGCCGACATCACCCCCGTGATGCTCAAGGTGGTGGACGCCGCCGTGGCCAAGGCCTACGGTGGCAAGAAGAAGATCCACTGGATGGAAGTGTTCGCGGGGGAAAAATCCACCAAGGTATATGGCCCCGATGTGTGGCTGCCCGAAGAAACCCTGCACGCCGTCAAGGACTACGTGGTCTCCATCAAGGGCCCGCTGACCACGCCCGTGGGCGGTGGCATCCGGTCGCTCAACGTGGCCCTGCGCCAGGAACTCGACCTGTATGTCTGCCTGCGTCCCATCCAGTATTTCGACGGCGTGCCCTCGCCCGTGAAAGAGCCGCACAAGACCAACATGGTCATCTTCCGCGAAAACTCGGAAGACATCTACGCGGGCATCGAGTTTGAAGCCGAGAGTGAAAAGGCCAAGAAGCTCATCAAGATCCTGCAGGATGAGTTTGGCGTCAAGAAGATCCGCTTTCCCAACACGTCGGGCATCGGCATCAAGCCCGTTTCGCGCGAAGGCACCGAGCGCCTGGTGCGCAAGGCCATCCAGTACGCCATCGACAACGACAAGCCCAGCGTGACCATCGTGCACAAGGGCAACATCATGAAGTTCACCGAAGGGGGCTTCCGTGACTGGGCCTACGGCCTGGCGGCCAAGGAGTTTGGCGCCGAACCGATCGACGGTGGCCCCTGGATGAAGTTCAAGAACCCCAGGACGGGCAAGGACATCGTCGTCAAGGACAGCATTGCCGACGCGTTCCTGCAGCAAATCTTGCTGCGTCCCGCCGAATACTCGGTGATCGCCACGCTCAACCTGAACGGCGACTATGTGTCCGACGCCCTGGCCGCGCAAGTGGGCGGCATTGGCATTGCCCCCGGCGCCAACCTGTCCGACACCATCGCCATGTTCGAAGCCACGCACGGCACGGCGCCCAAATATGCCGGCAAGGACTATGTGAACCCTGGTTCCGAAATCCTCTCGGCCGAGATGATGCTGCGCCACATGGGCTGGGTGGAAGCGGCCGACCTCATCATCAGCTCGATGAAGAAGTCAATCGCCAGCAAGAACGTGACCTACGATTTCGCCCGCCTGATGGAGGGTGCCAAGCAGGTGAGCTGCTCAGGCTTCGGGCAGGTGATGATCGACCACATGTGACCGTGAACGCTGGCGTCCACTGGCGCTTCCACAAAAAAATGCCCCGGTGCCTTGAAAGCACCGGGGCATTTTTTATGCAGCCCCCTGAAAAAACCGGCTGAGGGACGGCCCCAGGGCGGATGGGCCGTGGAGCCCCTTAACCTTTTTGCACCATCTTGATCACGCTGGAGAAATCCTCCCCACCGTGCCCCGCCATGCTGTGTGCGGCGTAGATGGCGCGGGCCAGGCCGCCCAGCGGGGTGCTGGACTTGGTGGCTATGGCGTTCTCCTGGGCCAGGCCCAAATCCTTGAGCATGAGGTCGGTGCCAAAGCCACCGGCGTAGCCCTTGGAAGCGGGGGCGTTTTCGTGCACGCCGGGGAAGGGGTTGTACTTCTCCAGTGCCCAGTTGCCGCCCGAGCTGCGGCGCATGATTTCCGAGAGGACTTTGGGGTCGAGGCCGTTGGCCACGCCCAGGGCGATGGCTTCGGAAGTGCCCGCCATCAGGATGCCCAGCAGCATGTTGTTGCAGATCTTGGCGGTCTGGCCTGCGCCCACGCTGCCTGCGTGGAAGATGCTGGCGCCCATCTTTTCGAGCAGGGGGCGGGCACGCTCCAGGGCTGCCGCTGCGCCGCCGACCATGAACGTCAGCGTGCCCGCAATGGCGCCGCCGGTGCCGCCGGAGACGGGAGCGTCGATGAAGTCCACGCCTTGCGCCTGGGCGGCCTGGGCCACTTTTTGCGAGGTGGCTGCGGCGATGGTGGACGAGTCGATCACCAGTGCCCCCTTGGTGATGTGGGCCAGCAGGCCGGGCTGGCCGTTGCTGCCCAGAAACAGCGCTTCCACATGGTGGCTGGCGGGGAGCATGGTGACGATGGCCTCGGCGCCCTGCGCGGCGGCGGTGGCGCTGGCGGCAATGGCCACACCGTCGGCCGCCAGCTTGTCGCAGGCGGGTTTAGACAGGTCGAACGCCTGGACTTCGTGGCCGGCCTTGTGCAGGTTCAGGGCCATGGGGCCGCCCATGTTTCCGAGGCCGATGAATGCGATTTTCATGGTGTGTCTCCTTGTGGTGATGTGGGTGAGGGATGGATTGGTGGTATCTATTTGATAGTTACTCGCGCTTGTTGCATAAGCGCTAGCGGCCAAAAAGGCTTGAAATCATGGGGTGTCGTCGTCAAAAATGCTGTGCCGCTTGCCCTTAGGGGTGGACGGTGTTGGGGAAGAGCGGGTAACTGCCGTGGCGCGCTTGCGTGTTGGCGTGGCCTTGGCCTGCGGGTTGTAGGCCAGCGCTTCTTCGAGCCAGAAATTCCATTGCACACGCGTGGCGTAGCCGTTGGGCTCGATCCAGAAGTAGCCTTGCATCCTGCCCTCGGGCGACAGCTCGCGCGTGTTCTGCATTTCCTGAAACCCGGCATGCCGCCCGGGCGGCAGGCGCACCAGCAGTTCGTCGCCCTTGACGCCGATGCACAGCTTGCCGGCCACAAGAAAGCAGTAGCTGCCAAACAGCGTGCGCTCTTCCACGTCACTGCGATGCGCCAGCGCGGCGCGCACGGCGTCGATCAGGTGCAGGGTTTCGTCGGAAAGAGGACGTGCGGGCATGATGGTTTGAATGAAATCAGCCTGTGGTGCTTGATGGATAAGCGCTGGCAGCTATTAAAAAGCTAGCGTATGACATCGGGTGCATCGCCTTCGAGCATGCGCCGCGCAATGATCACGCGCATGATTTCGTTGGTGCCTTCGAGGATCTGGTGCACGCGCGCATCGCGCAGCAGGCGCTCCAGCGGGTATTCGCGGATGTAGCCGTAGCCGCCGTGCAGCTGCAAAGCGTCGTTGATGACGTTGAAGCCCGCATCGGTGGCGAAGCGCTTGGCCATGGCGCAGTAGGTGGAGGCATCGCGCGCACCGGCGTCGAGCTTGCTGGCGGCCAGGCGCACCATCTGGCGCGCGGCCACGAGTTCGGTGGCCATGTCGGCCAGCTTGAACTGCAGCGCCTGAAAGCTCGCGATGGATTTGCCGAACTGCTTGCGGTCGTGCATGTACTGCTGCGCGGCGTTCAATGCGCCCTGCGCCGCGCCCACCGAGCAGGTGGCGATGTTGATGCGCCCGCCGTCCAGGCCCTTCATGGCGATCTTGAAGCCTTCGCCCTCACGGCCCAGCAGGTGGTCGGCAGGGATGCGCACGTTGTCGAAGCTGATGGTGCGCGTGGGCTGGCTGTTCCAGCCCATCTTGTGTTCCTTCTTGCCGTAGGTGATGCCGGGGGCATCGGCGGGCACTGCGAAGGCGCTGATGCCGCCAGCGCCCGATGCCGCGTCGCCGGTGCGCGCCATCAACACCAGCACGTCGGTGGCGCCCGCGCCCGAGATAAAGGCCTTGCTGCCGTTGATGGCGTATTCGGGGCCCACCAGCTCGGCGCGGGTCTTGAGCGAGGCGGCGTCCGAGCCCGCGCCGGGCTCGGTCAGGCAGTACGACGCGAGCTTTTCGCCCGTGGTGAGCAGCGGCCCCCAGTGGTCGCGCACGGCGGGTGTCGCCCAGGTGCCCAGCATCCAGGTGGCCATGTTGTGGATGGTGATGAAGGCGGTGGTGCTGGGGTCGATGGCGGCCATCTCCTCGAACACCAGCGTGGCGTCCAGGCGGGGCAGGGCCAGGCCACCGGCGTTTTCTGGTGCGTACAGGCCGCAAAAACCCAGCTCGCCGGCTTTGGCAATGGCTTCGCGGGGGAAGATGCCTTCGGCATCCCACTGCGCCGCGTGGGGCGCCAGTTCGGCCTGGGCAAAGTCGCGCGCCGTCTGGGCGAAGGCGCGTTGTTCTTCGGTGAGTTCAAAGTCCATGGGGGAATCTCGCAGGGGTCTTGCGACGAAGGGATCTGTCAGGGCTTTGCGGGCGTGTCGGCACTCAGCCAGCGCATGATGCCCTGGCGGCGCTGCAGCGTCTCGCGCGTCAGGCACTCATGGTAGAGCCGGGGGCCATCGGGCTGCTGCTCGGTGGTGCGCGTGGCCTGTTTGCAGCGCGTGGTGCGTTCGCGCAGCCAGGCGCTGTGCTCCTGGCGCAGTTGCGGGCGCTCGTGGGCGGCCAGTGCACGCATCACGTCGGCATACAGCACGGCCAGGGTGGTGTCGGCCGCCTGGAAATCCTGCACCGCGCAGGCATTGACCTCGGCCACGGTGCCGCCAGCGCGGCACGCGGCGCCCGCCTGTGCCCACGCACCGCCTGCCTGCAGCGCAAGCAGGGCGGTGGCGCAGAAAGTGACAACAGGCGTGCAGCCCGCCATTACTTCAGGCTGATGGTGGTGTTCACGCCCTGCGACGTGGTGCTGTCATCAAACCAGCGGGCCGTGACCGTTTTGGTCTGGGTGTAGAACATGATGACCTGCTTGCCGTAAGGTCCCAGGTCGCCCAGCTTGGAGGCGCGCGAACCCGTGAACGAGAACAGCGGCACCGGCACGGGGATTGGCACATTGATGCCGACCTGGCCCACGTCGATCTCTTCCTGGAACTTGCGGGCCGCAGCGCCGCTTTGCGTGAAGATGGCCGTGCCATTGCCGTTGGGGTTGGCGTTGATGAACTCGATGGCTTCATCGATGTCCTTGGCGGGCACCAGGGCCAGCACGGGGCCAAAGATTTCCTGGTCGTAAATGGCCATGCCGGGCTTCACGTTCGAGAAGATCGTCGGGCCCACGAAGTTGCCCTTTTCATAGCCGGGCACGACGGGCTTGCGGCCGTCCAGCTCCAGCGTGGCGCCATCGGCAATACCGCGCTCGATCAGGCCTTCGACGCGGGCCAGGGCCGAGCACGACACGACCGGACCCACATCGGTGCCCTTTTCGGTGCCGCCGCTGACCTTGAGCGTCCTGGCCTTGGCCACCAGCTCGGGAATCCACTTTTGCGATTCACCCACCAGCACCACCACGGGCAGGGCCATGCAGCGCTGGCCCGCCGCGCCGAACGAGGCGCCGGCGATGGCGTTGAGGGTTTGCTCCTTGTTGGCGTCGGGCAGGATGATGGCGTGGTTCTTGGCGCCCATCATGCATTGAGCACGCTTGCCGGCCAGGGTGGCGCGGTTGTACACATGGGTGCCGACCTTGGTGGAGCCCACGAACGACACGGCCTTGATGTCCTTGTGGTCGCAGATGGCGTTGACCGCGCGCTCGCCACCGTGGATCACGTTCAGCACGCCGGGTGGAATGCCGGCTTCGAGCGCCAGCTCCACGAGGCGCATGGTCACCATCGGGTCCTGCTCGGAGGGCTTGAGCACGAAGGTGTTGCCCGTGGCAATGGCCATGGGGAACATCCACAGCGGAATCATGGCCGGGAAGTTGAACGGCGTGATGCCCGCGCACACACCGAGCGGCTGCAGCAGGGTGTAGGTGTCCACGCCACCGGCCACGTTGTTGGCCAGCTCACCGAGCTGCAGGTTGCCGATGCTGGCAGCATGCTCGACCACTTCGAGGCCGCGAAACACGTCGCCTTCGGCGTCGGGCAGGGTCTTGCCTTGCTCGGCCGTCAGCAGGGCGGCCAGTTCGCCCATGTTTTCACGGATGAGCTGCTGGTATTTGAGGAAGATGCGGGCACGCGCGCCAATGGCGGTTTTCTTCCAGGTCTTGAAGGCTTCCTTGGCGGCGGCCACGGCGGCTTCGATTTCTTCGTCGGTGGCAAAGGGCACGCGGGCCAGCACCTCTTGCGTGGCGGGGTTGACCACGTCGCGCCACTCGGTGGTCTTGGACTCGACAAACTTGCCGCCGATCAGCAGCTTGACGGTGGGGGCCAGTGCGGCCACGTTGGTGGGTGCGTTCATGTGATTGTCTCCTGAAGGTGTTGCCAAAGTGCGGGCCAGAAGCCCGAAACCCCGCTATGGTAGCTGTGCGAAATTGTCAGCACAATAGACAATGGTGCGCAGAAGGTTTGCAAAAATGCACAGCACTACAGCACCCAGATCCGGAACGTCACCCAACAGCACGCATGGCCGCGGAGCCGGCGCAAGGCGCACATCGTGGCCTCGAAGTGTGACCGCAGGGGGGCGGTCATCGGCATCAAACCCTGTCTGACTACACGGCGCACCTGTGCGGAAAAGGCATGTACAGCGCCACCGAGAAGCCATGGCGCTGCGCCTCCTGAATCAATGCGAGCTTGGACGGGTGGGAGAACACGGTTTCGCTCGCAAACGGCGTGTGTGCTGCGAGCAGGGTGGCGCGGCGTGCCTCGGCCCAGGCGCGGGCGGCTTCGGAGCGCTCTTGTGCGTTCGCGATGTGCTGCAGATGTTTTCGCTCGTGCAGGTCCGCGTTCACGAATTCGAGTGGGGGCCCCAGAATGCCTTCGCGCACCAGAGCGCGGTAGAGCGTGGACTTGCCCGCGCCGTTGGGGCCGGCGAGCAGGTGAAACCAGAGCGGCGAGGCCGTTGCCGCGCGGGGCGCAGGCATGCGCTCAGGCTGCGTGGGACTGGTTATCGCGCACCACTTCGCGTACGCGCTGGGCCAGCGAACCGCTGGTTTGCGCGGCCAGCAGGCGGGCGGTCAGTGCGTCCACCGAAGCGGGGGCCGTGGCCTGTGTGTAAGGGGCGGCTTCGTATTGCTCGATGGCCGTGCGCGCTTCTTGTACGCTCAGGCCAGTGTGCTCCACGATCTGGCCCAGCGTGGCCCAGTATTCGATCTGGCTGGCCACCGAGCGGCGCATGGGCTGCGCGGCTTGGCGGGCCTGTTCCACGAGGGTGCTGGGCAGTTTGACGGATGCGAACGGGGTAGATGCCATGAGTGTCTCCTGATTGGCGCAATTTGCGCCATTAGGTGGCCGCCCGCAAGTTGTGACTTGGGGTTCGATTTCCATCGAGTGCAAGATGGATGTGGCGTCTGGCGTTTGTGCAAAATTACCGGTGCGAGAGAAAATGGCTCGCTTGATACTTGCAAATTTGCACATGGGTGGCCCCTGGGCTGCCGGACGGAGACCGCCATGGACTGGGACAACCTGCGCTATTTTCTGGAACTGGCCCGCGCCGGCACGCTGGTGGGCGCGGCGCGGCGCCTGGCGGTGGACCACACCACCGTGGCCCGGCGCATCCAGGCGCTGGAAAAGCAGGTGGGCTCGGCCCTGTTTGCGCGCGAGGCGGGCGGCCACCGCCTGACCGAGGCCGGGCGTGCGCTGCTGCCCCAGGTCGAGGCCATGGAGGCCGCCTTTCTGGCCGTGGAAAATGCCGCGCCGGGCGTACGGCAGGGCCTGCACGGCCTGGTGCGCATCGGCACCACGGAGGGCTTTGGCAACCTGATCCTGGCGCCGCAACTGGCCCGGTTTGCGCTCGACCACCCGGGGCTGGTGGTGGACCTGCTGGCGCTGCCGCGCCTGGTGCACCTGTCGCGGCGCGAGGCCGACATCGTCATCTCGCTGGAGCGCCCGGCGCGCGGCGCGGTGCTGGTGGTCAAGCTCACCGACTACGTGCTGCAGCTCTACGGCACGCGCAGCTACCTGGACCGCCATGCGCCCATCCACACGGCCGACGACCTGCGCGGCCACACCTTCATCAGCTATGTGGACGATCTGCTGTTCAGCAAAGAGCTGCAGATCCTGGATGAACTGCACCGCCCCGCGCACTTTGCGCTGCGCAGCACCAGCATCCTGGCGCAGTACGAGGCGGCGCGGGCCGGGGCAGGGCTGGCGGTGTTGCCCGCGTTTGTTGCGGCGCAAGACCCGTCGTTGATTCCGGTGCTGCCGGGGGTGGCGCGGTTTCAGCGCACGTTCTGGATGTCGATGCCGGGCGACAACAAACATGTGGCGCGCATGCAGGCCACGTGGGCCTTTTTGCGCGAGGCGGTGGCGGCGCAGCAAGGGCTGCTTGTGCCGGATACAGGTACTACATAATTAATAGCTATTAGCGCTTTATGCATGAGCGCTCAAGGGCATTTTGTTTGATTTTTTGCCACCTGCGCCAACCCGGAGTCTTTGATGGGGCGCCGGCAGCCTGGGGGCTTGATGATTTTTGCCTTCTTCGGCATTGGTCCGTACCATCTGCCATCGCAGCCTCGGTCACGCAACGGGCGTGGCCCCCAGCCTGATTGCGAGGATGCAATGGAGGTGACCCATGGCCAAGTACCGGATATTGAGCCTGGACGGCGGCGGTCTGCGCGGCCTGATCACGGCGCGGCTGCTCGCGCGGCTCAACGCCCATCCTGCGATTGCCGGGTGGCTCGGCACGGTGGACCTGTTTGCCGGCACCTCCACGGGCGGCATCCTGGCGCTGGGGTTGGCCAGCGGCAAAACGCCCGAAGAAATCTGCGATGTCTACAAACAGCGGGGCGGCGCCATCTTTGACGACAGCATCTGGGACAACCTGCGCGACCTGGGCAAAACCATCGGTGCGGACTATTCGGCCAGAGGGCTCAAGGCCGAGCTGAAGAAAGTGTTCGGCACCCTGCAGCTCAAGGACCTCACCCGCAAGGTGGCCATTCCCACCTTTGACCTCGACAACGAAGACGTGGCGGCCCGACGCACCTGGAAGCCCAAGATTTTTCACAACTTCAAGGGTGCCGACTCCGACGGCCAGCAACTGGTGGCCAGCATTGCGCTGTACACCAGCTCGGCGCCCACCTACTTTCCTTCGGCCGATGGCTATATCGACGGCGGCGTGTACGCCAACAACCCCAGCATCGTGGCGCTGGCACAGGCCATCTCGCGCCGCAACCAAGCCGCAGAGCGGGCTGCGCTAGACGATGTAGTGCTGCTGTCGCTGGGCACCGGTGTGAGCCTTACGTATATCAAGGGCCAGACACTGGACTGGGGCTATGCCCAGTGGGCGCAGCCGCTGATCAATGTGCTGATGGATGGCGTGGCGGGTATTTCGGACTACCAGGCCCAGCAACTGCTGGACGACCGCTATCACCGCCTGCAGATCGTGTTCGACCCGCGCGAGACGATACCGCTGGACGCGGTGGACAAGCTCGACCGCATGGACGAGATTGCCATGGCGCACCCCCTGGATGCCGTGGCACCCCACGCCAATGCCAACAACCCCATCAGCACGGTGGACTGGATTCGCACGGTGTGGCAGTGAATAGGGGGCGGATGCCGATGCCGTGCATGCGGCGCCTGAGCCGGCGCCAGGCCGACATCGTCATCTCGCCCGAGCGCGCCACGCGCGGTTCGGCCATCGTCACGCGGCTGGCCGAATGGCCGAATGGCCAAATGGCCGACTGCACGCTGCATTTTTGAAGTCAGCGCGAGCGCCGGGCCTGCCAGCCGCCGGGGCCCTGCGCGAAGATATTCATTACGAATGCACAAGAGGTGAAGGCGTCGCCGATGCGAAAGCGTGACAGAGACCGGACGGCGTGCGCCCCCGGATCACCTATTGATCCGGCCCGATGAAGTTTGAACCGTTCGCCCTGAGCCCGCCGAAGGGCTTCGACAAGCCTGTCCTGAGCCCGCCAAAGGGCTCAGCCTGAACGGTACTTGAGACATTGAGACATCAAAGGGCCGGATCAATAGCCTGCATCAGATCTTGCCCATCAGCAGCAGGATCACCAGGATCAGCACCACCAGCCCGATGCCGCCGCTGGGCCCGTATCCCCACGAGCGGCTGTGACCCCAGGTGGGCAGGGCCCCCACAAGGATGAGGATCAGGACGATCAGAAGAATCATTGAAATGGACATGGCAGTTCCTTCTGTGGTGAATGACTGCATTTTTCCCGGTTGCAGACCCCGCCGATGCAGGCGCATGGCTTGACTTCACGTCAGCCATTGCCGATGGCGGACGTGGGAGCGCGCCGCGGGTGTGAGCCGTTGGCCAGCCATCGCGGCTTTGTGAATGGCTTGTGGCGAGTGCTATTGAAAAAAGAGCTACTGGCGCTTGATACGTAAGCGCTAGCAGCTGTTTTTGCTGAAATTGACTGTGGCAATACGTCTTTAGTGCGCGCCGCCCGCATCCACAGCGGCACCACCCGTCACGCGGGCGGGGCGTTTGGTCAGCCAGATCATGGCGATCAACAGCAGGAACAGGCCGGCCGAACCCAGAAAGATGTCGTTGGCGGCGCGCGTGAAGGCCTGCTGGTCGATCAGCCGATTCACCTGCGCCAGTGCCTGCAATTGCGTGAGGCCCGATGCCATGAGGTTGTCGAGCGTCACGGCAAACACGCCCTGGCCTTGCACCAGGCCCTCGGTCAGGTGCGCATGGTGCATGGCGGCGCGGCTTTCCCACAGCGTGGTGGCAATCGATGTGCCCATGGCCCCGGCAGTGATGCGCACGAAGTTGGAGAGGCCGGCGGCGGCCGGAATGCGTTCGGGCGGCAGGCCCGCCAGCGTGAGCGTGGTGAGCGGAATGAAGAAGAACGCCATGGCCGCGCCCTGCAGCAGCGTGGGGATGAGGATGTGCACAAAGTCGGTCTGCACCGTGAACTGCGAGCGCATCCACAGCACCACGCCGAACACGATGAACGCCCCCGTGGCCATGCGGCGCGGGTCCCACTGGCCTACCTTGCGGCCCACCAGCGGTGTGAGCAGGATGGCGAACACCCCCACGGGTGCCAGCGCCATGCCCGCCGAGGTGGCGGTATAGCCCATCCACTGCTGCAGCCACAGCGGCAGCAGCACCACGTTACCGAAGAACAGGGCATAAGCCACCGACAGCGCCAAGGCCCCAAACGTGAAGTTGCGGCCCTTGAAGAGCTTGAGGTCCACCACCGGGTGCTTGTCGGTCAGCTCCCACACCAGAAACACGGCAAACGCCACCACGGCCACCACGGCCATCAGGATGATTTCGCTGGAGGCAAACCAGTCGAGTTCCTTGCCCTTGTCGAGCATGAGTTGCAGCGCGCCCACCCACAGCACCAGCAGCGAAAGGCCCACGGTGTCGATGGGCAGCTTGCGCGTGGGGGTTTCGCGCTTTTGGTAGATGCCCCAGGTCAGGGCGGCGGCCAGCAGGCCCACGGGCACGTTGATGTAGAAGATCCACGGCCACGCGATGTTGTCGGTGATCCAGCCGCCGAGCAGCGGCCCCACCACGGGCGCCACCAGCGTGGTTACGCCCCACAGGGCCAGGGCGGTGCCCGCCAGCGCGCGCGGGTAGCTGGCCAGCAGCAGGGTTTGCGAGAGCGGAATCATGGGCCCGGCCACCAGGCCTTGCAGGACCCGGAACACCACCAGCATTTCGAGCGAAGAGGCAAATCCGCACAGCCATGAGGTCAGCACAAACAGCAGCACGCTCATCGTGAACAGCCGCACCGCGCCAAAGCGCTGCGTGAGCCATCCCGTGAGCGGCACCGAAATGGCGTTGGCCACGCCAAAGCTGGTGATGACCCAGGTGCCCTGGCCGGGGCTGACGCCCAGGTCACCAGCGATGGCGGGAATGGAGACGTTGGCGATGGACGAATCCAGCACGTTCATGAACGTGGCCAGCGACAGCGACAGCGTGCCCAGCAGCAGGGCGGTGCCTTGCAGTGGCGGGTGCGCTGCGGGCGCGGCTGGGGTGGCAGGCGCAGGCGGCTGGGCCGGGTCGGCGGTGGGGTTGGCGGCAGTCATGCGGGCCTTGGGTTACTGCACCACGGCAGCACGCAGCGGCGCGGCGGCCAGCATGGGGGCCGCCGCGGCCGTGTTGGACATGGTGGATGTGCGTGCATGGGGCGCGGTGCCTGCCTGCGCCTTGCGGCCCAGGTTGGCGGCAATGATGTTGGCCACATCGTCATCTGCGGCCTTGAGCTGCTTGTCAAACACCGTGGTGGCGGCCACGGGCGCGGTGCGCTGGGTGTCGGCCAGGGCCTTGCCGCTCAGGTCGGCCGTGTTCACTTTCACCTCCATCGACAGGCCCACGCGCAGGGCGTGCTCGGCCACTTCCTTGGGGTCCAGCGCAATGCGCACCGGCACGCGCTGCACCACCTTGATCCAGTTGCCGGTGGCGTTCTGCGCGGGCAGCAGCGCAAAGGCCGACCCCGTGCCAGCGCCCAGGCCGGCAATGGTGCCGTGGTAGGTGACTGGGGTGCCATACACATCGGCCACCAGTTCGGCCAGTTGGCCAATGCGCAGGTTCTGCAGCTGGCTTTCCTTGAAATTGGCATCCACCCACAGGTCGTTCAGCGCCACCAGGGTCATCAGCGGGGCGCCGGCCTGCACGCGCTGGCCCACCTGCACCCCGCGCTTGGCCACATGGCCGTCGAGCGGGGCCACCAGCTGGGCGCGCTGCACGGCAAGATACGCCTCGCGCACGCGGGCCGAGGCGCGCAGCACGTTGGGGTGCTGCGCGATGGTGGTGCCTTCGGTCTGCGTCTGGCTGGCGGCCAGTTGCTCGTGCGCGGCCAGCACGGCCGACTGGGCCGCGGCCACGGTGCTTTTGGCGGCGGTGACCTGGGCGGTGGCGTGCTGGAACTCTTCCTTGCCCACGGCGCCGCTGGCCATCAACGGGGCGCGGCGGTTCACGTCGTCCTGCAGGCGGGCGGCATCGGCCTGGGCGCGGGCCAGGTCGGCGCTGCGCAGGCTCACCTGGGCCTTGAGGGTGGAATTGTTGGCATACAGCGTGCGCACCTCGCGCACGGTTTGCGCCAGCTGGGCCTCGGCCTGGTCCAGCGCCACGCGGGCGTCGGCCGGGTCGAGCTTGACCAGCAGCTGGCCTGCGCGCACGTAGTCGGTGTCGTCCGCACCAATCGAGACCACGGTGCCGCCCACCTGGGGCGTGATCTGCACCACGTTGCCGGCCACATAGGCGTTGTCGGTGGTTTCAAAGTGGCGTGCGTTGAACCAGTGCCAGCCGCCCCAGCCGAGCGCGGCAATGGCCATGGCGGCGGCAATCATGGTCAGGCCCCGGCGGCGGGCAGTGTTGGCTTCGTGGGAGGTAAGGGGTTCGCTCATGGCTGCGATCTTTCGGAGTGTTGTGTGTTGTTATGGGGTTCAGCGCGGGCCAGTGCTTTTCAGCGGACGGCGGTTTGCAGGGTGGCGGTGTCGTCGGTCCAGCCACCGCCCAGCGCCTTCATCAGCACCAGGCGCGTGTCGAGCTGGCGGGCGCGCAGGTCCACGGTCAGGCGGCGTTGTGCCAGCACCTGGCTTTCTGTGCTGAGCACCACCAGGTAGTTGCCCAGGCCCGCGCGGTAGCGCTCCTGTGCGAAGCGGTAGGCCTTTTCGGTACCGGTGGCTGCATCGTTCTGCAGGGCTTGCTGGCGGGTGAGCGACTGCACCGAGGCCAGGGCATCGCCGGCTTCCTTGACGGCATCGAGCAGGGTGCCGTTGTACTGCGCGATGGCGGCATCGAGCTCGGCCTGGCGGCCGCCCAACTGGGCGCGTAGCCGGCCGCCATCAAAAATGGGCAGGCGCAGGGCGGGTGTCACGCCCACCTGGCGCGAGTCGGCGCTGAAAAGCTTGTCGAGCCCCAGCGAGTTCAGGCCGATGAAGGCGCCAATGTTGATGTTGGGATAGAACTCGCTGCGCGCGCTGTTGACGCCCTGGGTGGCGGCCTCTACACGCCAGCGTGCGGCCACCACATCGGGGCGGCGGCCCAGCAGATCGGTGCCCAGCACCTCGGGCACAGCCGTGGGTTGCAGTGCGCTGAGCTGGGGGGCGAGCGCGTGCAAGGCATCGGGCTCCTGGCCGCTGAGCACCGCCACCTGACGGCGTGCCAGGGTGATCTGTTCATCCAGCGCCTCGACCTGCGTGCGCGCATCGGGCACGGCGGCCTGGGCCTGGGTCAGCTCCACCTGGCTGTCCAGGCCGGCGGCCGTGCGCTCTTGCGTCAGCCGCTGTTGCTCTTCGCGCTGCGCCACGGTGCGTACGGCCACGTCGCGCTGCGCCACCAGCCGGGCCAGCGCCACGTAGCTGCGGCCCACCTGGGCGGCCAGCGCGTTGGCTGCGGCGGCGGCATCGGCCTGCGCAGCGCGGGCCTGGCCCAGTGCGGCCTGCAATTCGGCCGCGTGTTGGCCAAAAAAGTCGGGAGCCCAGGTCAGCGATGCCTGCACCGTGCCACTGTTGTAGGTGTTGCCGGCAATGGGGGCGGGCACCAGGCCGTTGGTGGAATAGCGCTGGCGCGTGGCGTCCACGCCCAGGGTGGCCTGCGGGCCGTTGGCGGCCTCGCGCGCCTGGCTCAGGGCCACGGCCTGCTCCAGGCGGGCGCGGCTGACGGCCAGGCTCGGGCTGCCTTGCAGCGCCTGGTCGATCAGGTGGTTGAGCTGCGCATCGCCCAGCGCCGTCCACCACCGCGCAGGGGCGAAGGTGTCCGCTGCCGGGGCCGAGTCGGCCAGGCCCAGCGCGGCGGGCGTGGTCTGGGCCAGCGGGGTGTGAGAGGGCCCCGGGTTGGCACACCCGGTGATGAAAAGCGCACTGGCCAGTGCAACGGCCACGGTGGCAAGGTGGCCTGGTGCGCCAGAAAAGCGCGAAGGTGCAGGGTGGGGCATGGAGGGTGCGTTCATGAAATGGTTGGGGTGCGGCTTACCCGGCGGCAGCGTCGGGCGGCGGCGTGGTCTGTTGCCGCAGCGCTTCGCCGTTGGCCAGCATGCGGCGCAGCATGTTCAGCAGCATCTGCCATTCGTCCTGGGTGAAGTCGATCAGGTGGCCGTTGAGCACATCGGCCAGCACGCGGGGCACCTTGGCGGCCACCACCTGGCCTTCGTCGGTGAGCGTGAGGTGCACCACACGGCGGTCGGCGGTGGAGCGCTCGCGCCGCACCAGCCCCTTGGCTGCCAGCCGGTCCAGCGTGCGCGTGATGGAGGCCGGGTCGGTCTCCAGATCGCGCGCCATGCTGGCCAAGGTGGCGTTTTCGCAGAACCCTATCTTGTACAGCGGCAGCCACTGTGCATAGGTCAGGTCGTGGCAGGCAAGATGGCTGTCGGCTTGCGCCCGGATGGACGACGTCACCTTGCGCATCAGGTAGCCCACGCTGTCCGCGGGGTGCATGTGATCGGGGTGGTAGAAGCCCTGGATGGCGGGTTTTTGGGATGAATCAGGCATGGCACGAATTTAATTGCCTAGACAATCATTGTCTAGGCAACAATTTAATCCATGCATCGTACCGGGGTCATTGCAACGCCCGAGATTTTCAAGAGGCCGGTGGATGACCGGGGTGGCCAGCGCCGCCAGGCCATCGAACCAGCGGCGGCGTCCATGGCGATGGCAGCGTGAAAAACCCCCTGGCCCCCCGCGCTTGAAGGCCTTGCCCGTGCCTTAGGGTGGCCTATCCCAGCAGCGCCACCACCGCGGTCAGCACGCCCAGCACGAGATTGATGCCTACCCAGGTGCGGACGCTGGCCAGCGCTTTGCCGCCAGCGGGCCAGTCGGACGCGGCCACGGCGCGTTGCAGGCGCTTGAACAGCACGAAACGGATGTGGCCGAAAATGGCCGCCATCACCAGCCCAAGCGTGGCCATCACGGTCCAGTCCAGTGGCATGGCAAAGCGGCCACCCGATTGCGCTGCCTCGCGCGCTGACTGGCCGATCATCCACACGCCGCTGGCCAGCACCAGCACCACGGCCACCAGCACGGCGGCAAAAAAGCGCTGCAGCACGTCGTGCATGAGCCGCACGCGCGCGGCGGGTTCCAGCGCCTGGGCCGCGGGGCGCAGGAAAAAGTGGGCAAACACCATGCCGCCAATCCAGACGATGAGGGACAGGAGGTGGATGAGTTTCAGGCTGGCATATAGCATGGTGCAGGTCTTTTGAAGAGGAGGAAGGGGGCTGCTGCCTGGGTCAGGGCGACGCGCAGGGGGTGCGGGATGCCATTGTGCGAGGGCATCAGTGCGGTACGCCCGACTGCGGTGTGTCCCGCAGCGCCCGGCCTGGTGCGCTGGCCATGCGCACCTGGTTGCCGCCGCCTTTCTTGGACAGGTACATCGCAGCGTCCGCATGGCTGAGCAGCAGGCTTTCGTCGCCACCGTGGTCCGGGTAGATGGCAATGCCGATGCTGGGCCACATGGGCACCTGGTGGCCCTCCAGATCAAAGGGCTGGATGAAGGCAGCCAGGATTTTTTCTGCCACCGCCGTTGCCTGCTCGGCCGCATGGCCGCTTTCCAGCAGCACGACAAACTCGTCGCCGCCCAGGCGTGCCACGGTGTCCGAGGCGCGCACGCATTCCAGCAGTCGCTGCGCCACGCGCTGCAGCAGCAAGTCTCCCATCGAGTGGCCCAATGTGTCGTTGACCTGCTTGAAGCGGTCCAGGTCCACAAACAGCAGCGACAGCAGCGTCTGGTCGCGCTGGGCCCGGGGCAGCGCGGTTTTCAGGCGATCCAGAAACAGCTGCCGGTTGGGCAGGTGGGTGAGCTGGTCGTATTGCGCCATGTGCTGCAACCGTTTGCGCATTTGTGTGCGCTCTATGGCGGATGCCACCTGGGTGGAGACGAATTGCAGCAGTTCCTCGTCCCGGCTGGAGTAACGCGCCTCCTCGGAGTAGCCCTGCAGCACCAGCGCGCCCAGCACGCCCGCCTGGGTGTGCAGCGGCACACCCAGCCAGTAAAGCGGCCTGGGGGCGAATGCCATGTGTGGCGCCGTGGGGGGCAGGCTGTCGGGTGTGAGCAGCAGCGTCTTCCCGTTGCGGATGACGTGGGAGCACAGCGCGTCCGCATCCAGGGGGCGCGGTGCGGGGGCTGGGTGGCGCTCGTTGACGTGGTAGGGAAAGCTGACCGTGTCGTGCAGTCGGTCGTGCAACGCCACGGAAAAATTGGAGGCGGGCAGCAGCGTGCCGATGGTCTGGTGGATCTGTGCGAACAGCGTGACCAGGTCTTCTGCGGCCTGCGCGGCCTCTGAAATGGAGTAAATGGCCGCTTGCAGCGCTTCGGTGTGCTTGCGCTCGGTGATGTCGTGCGCCACCGCCAGCCGGACTTGCTGTTCCTCCACCCACCGCGCCGTCCAGCGGATATGGGCGATCTGCCCATCCTTGCGCACATAGCGGTTCTCGAAGTGAAACTGCAGCGCGCCTGCCATGATGCGTTGCGCCGCTTGCAGGGTGCGCTCGCGGTCGTCGGCGTGCACCAGCTCGATCATGCGCCGGCCCACCACCTCTTCGGGGGCATAGCCAAAAATGCGTTCGAAGGAGGGGCTGACATACACAAAACGGCCCTCTGCATCGACGATGCACACGGCGTCCAGTATCAGGTCCACGATGGTCGGGGGGGCAAGGGCCGTCATCGCAGGCGCGGGAAAGTCGCGTAGTCCGGAAAAAGGGTGGGCATGAGGCGCTTTGCGAAGCGATTGACGGTCCCATTGTGCCTGCGCAAGGGATGACCTGCCTAACCCTCGCGCGTCGGCGGTCGTGCGGATCGGGATGGGCAGCAAGGCGTCTTTTTGCAGCCAATAGCCGGGCCATTGGCAAGAAAAGCAACGCGGCGGATCGCCCGAGGCCGCGCTGCCACAGGCCGCAGGGATTTATGCCGGTCATCCCAAGGTGTCGATGCGGTCCCATTTTGAAGCGGCGGGCCTGGAAATGCCGCTATTCTTCGGGGTATCTGTCCTGGCTCTTTTTCGCTGTCCGTCTGTTGGTTTTCAGGGTTCCACTTCTTGATGGTGTTTTTCCGTTATCTGATCCGCTATCGGCATTGGCTGCTTGGCATTGCCGTGGCTGTGCTGGGACTTTTGACAACGGCGTGGCTGGCGCAGCAGCAGGCGCGATCGGTGGCCGCGATCTCCGAGGCCCGCTTTCTGCACGAAGCGCAGGCCTTTTCGGATGCCCTGGCGCAGCGCATGGCCACGAACACCGAAATCGTCAATGGCCTGCGGGGCCTGTTCACGGTCAACCCGGTGCTCAGCCATGCCGAGTTCGAGCGCGTTGCCCGCGAACTGGACGTGCGCCAGCGTTACCCCGGTGTGCGCAACCTGGCCTTCACGCGCTACGTGACCGCCGCCCAGCGACCGGCATTCGAGGCCCGCGTGCGGGCCGACACGTCGGCACATCCACAGGGGCTGCCGGACTTTGTCATCCACCCCGCGGGCGAGCGGCCCGAGTATTTTGTGGCCGAGTACCTGTGGCCCGAGGAGGGCAACAAGGGCGTGCTGGGCCTGGATATCAGTACGCAGCCCGCCAATCTGGCGGCCATGCATTACAGCCGCGACACCGGCAAAACGGTGGTCTCGGCCCCCTTCGATCTGCTGCAAGAGCAAGGCCATCGCACCGCATTTGTGGTGCGGGTACCTGTTTTTGGCCTCGCCCGACCGGGCGAGTCGCCGCCGTTTCTGGGGGCGGTGGCGTCCACCATCCTTGTGCATGACCTGGTCGAGAGTTTGCGCGAGCGGGGCTATATGCATGGCATCGCGGTCTCGATCACCGACCATGGCCCGGTGCATGCCGGCGCGGCGGGCGCAGAGGGTGAAAAGGGGCTTCCCCTGCTGGCGCTGACCGACGCTCCACTGGCCTCGGCGGCGCTGCATGAGGTGGACCTGGATGTGCACGATCGCCACTGGCGCCTGGGGTTTTTACCCACGCAAGACTTCCTCTCACCCTCCGAGCGGCGCCTGCCGATGCTGGCCGGGCTGGCGGGGGCGCTGGTTTCTGTGCTGCTGGCCGCGCTGGTGGTGTTGCTGGGCCGCCGGGGCGCGCTGGCCCTGGCGCAGGCGCAGGTGTCTGACGACGCCCGGCGCCAGAGCGAGGAGCGCTTCAGCGCCGTTTTCAAACAGGCGGCCGTGGGAATGGCGCAGATCGATTCGCAGACCGGGCGTTTCGTTCGCGTCAACCAGAAATATGCCGATATCGTCGGTTACTCGGTTGCACAGATGTGCCAGACCGATTTCCAGGCCATCACGCACCCCGATGACCTGGCCGAGGACCTGGCCCATATGGAGCGCCTGAAAGCGGGCGAGATTGCTGAATTCCATATGGAAGAGCGTTATTTCCACCGGGATGGCCACACCCTGTGGGTGGATCTGACGGTGTCTCCGATGTGGGAGCCGGGGGCGCGGCCCGACTTTCACATCGCCGTGGTGCAGGACATCACCGCCCGCAAGCAGATGGAAAACAGCCTGCGCGGCAGTGAGTTGCGCCTGCGCGGCATTTTGCAGCGCCTGCCGGTGGGCGTGTGCCTGGTGCAGGAGGACGGACACATGGCATTTCGCAACGAGCGGTTCGTGCAGATTTGCGGCTACACCGAGGCCGATGTGCCCACGGGCAACGCGTGGTGGCCCACGGTGTACCCCGACGTGCAATACCGCGAGCGCGCCCGCGCCGAATGGACCGCGGCGCGCGCCAGGGCGATCGAAGGCGACGGCACCATTGAATCGGGCGAGTACACCATACAGTGCAAGGACGGCAAGCTGCGCACCGTGGAAATTGCCGGTGTGATAGTGGAGGGCGGCCATCTCTTTACCCTGGTGGACCTCAGCCAGCGCAAGGCCGACGAGGAAGAAATCCGCTACCTGGCCTTTTACGATCCGCTGACACGCCTGCCCAATCGCCGCCTGCTCATGGACCGGCTGCAGCAGACGCTGGCCACCAGCGCACGGCACCGGCGCAGTGGCGCCTTGCTGCTGCTGGACCTCGACAACTTCAAGACCCTCAACGAAACCCAGGGCCACGAGCGCGGCGACCTGCTGCTGCTGCAGGTGGCCCAGCGGCTGCGCGGCTGCGTGCAGGACAACGACACCGTGGCGCGCCAGGGGGGCGATGAGTTCGTGGTGGTGCTGGAAGACCTGGGCGACAACCCCGAAGAAGCGGCGGCGCGCAGCGAGGAAATCGGCCAGAAGATTCTGGCGGCGCTGCGCGAGCCCTATCAGCTCGATGGCCAGGCCCACCACAGCTCGCTGAGCATGGGCATCACCATTTTCAGCGGCATGCGCGAAACCGTGGACGAACTGCTCAGGCGGGCAGACCTGGCCATGTACCAGGCCAAGGCGGCGGGGCGGGACACCCTGCGTTTTTACGACCCGCAGATGCAGGCCGTCGTGAGCGCCCGGGCGGCCATGGAACTCGACATGCGCGCCGGGCTGGCACAAGGGCAGTTCGAACTGTATTACCAGCCCCAGATGGAGCATGGCCGCATCACCGGCGCCGAGGCGCTGCTGCGCTGGCGGCATCCGCACAATGGCTTCATCTCGCCCGGCCAGTTCATACCGCTGGCCGAGGAGTCGGGCCTGATCCTGCCGCTGGGCGAATGGGTGCTCAATTCGGCCTGCGAGCGCATGGCGCTGTGGGCCCATCAACCGGGCCTCGCCACGCTGGACCTGGCCGTCAACGTGAGCCCGCGCCAGTTTCACCAGGGCGGTTTCGTGCCCCAGGTACTGGCTGCACTGGCGGGCTCGGGCGCCGATGGGCATCGCCTCAAGCTGGAGTTGACGGAAGGCCTGCTTCTGGAGGATGTGGAAGACACCATCGATAAGATGGGCCAGCTGCGGGGCTACGGTGTGGGCTTCTCGCTGGACGACTTTGGCACGGGGTATTCGTCGCTGGCCTACCTCAAGCGCCTGCCGCTCGACCAGCTCAAGATCGACCAGAGCTTTGTGCGCGATGTGCTCACCGACCCCAACGACGCCGCCATCGCCCGCACCGTGGTGGCGCTGGCCACCAGCCTGGGCCTGCGCGTGATCGCCGAGGGCGTCGAAACCGAAGCCCAGCGCGAGTTCCTGGCCCGCAACCATTGCCACGCCTGGCAAGGCTATCTGTTGAGCCCGCCGATGCCTGCGGCAGAGTTTGAAGCGCTGGTGCTGCACACCAATGGCCCCGTCCGGCCGCAGGCCTAGGAGGCTGTCGCTCTGCCGTCATCCAGGATCAGTCAAAATTGATAGCTGCAAGCGCTTATCCCATAAGGGCAATGGCAATATTTGACCTGATTGGCGACTTGGCTCAAATGTCTCGCCCCATCATTGCTTGAACAAGCCATCCCATCCCATCCCATCCCATGTGCGGGCGATCTGATTAGCGACCTGTCTCAGATGTCTCACCCATCCGTTCGGGCTGGGCTTGTCGAAGCCAGGGCGCTCCTTGCAAACAGCCCTTCGACAAGCCTGTCCTGAGCCTGCCGAAGGGCCCAGGGCGAACGGGGTCTGGGAGATGTCGCCAATCAGATATTTGATACTGAATCCGCTCTGGCAGGATGGGCAGACCCAGTCGTTGGCCAACGGGCTGGAAGCGCCCCGTAAAAAGCGCTCGCTGAGCGCTTTTTACGGGAGCAGGCGAGAAGCCGCCTGGTCTGTTATTGAATTGCGCTGTGCACTCAAACCTTGCGGCGGCGGGCCAGCGAGGCGCCGAGCAAGGCCAGACCCGCCAGCGCGATCGAGCCAGGCTCGGGGACTTGCGTCGGGCCGCAATTGGGCGTGCCCACAACGCAACCTGCAAATGCAAAGGATTGGCCACGGGTGCCGACGTCCTGGAACTCCACGCCATAAGGGCTCGTGAACGAAATTCCATTGGTCAGGAAGTTGCCAGCGGTTATCAGGGTCAGTGAAAAGTTATCCACGCCTCCCTCCGAAAGACCATTGTTGATGTTTCCGCCAGGGCAGCCGTTGCTGCGCCAAATGCAAAGATCCACCGTCTGGAATGTCGGGAGGGTGGCGTTGATGCCCGCGTCCCAGGCCCCTGTGGCCGATGCCCCTGTCAGTGTGGGGCTGACAACGTCAATACCGAACGACATCAGCCGGTTGGTGCCCGGCCCGAAGGAGTTGTTCGAAACAGTCAAGCCAAAGGTTGCACTGTTGGCCGAAAGTGCGTTGAGCGTGAACTGCATCGTCGCGGACAGCGTGGCGCCGTCGCGGGTCGTCGAGTACAGGATCGAACCCGTGTCGGTCACGCTGTCGAAGAGCATGACCGCCGCTTGGGCGCTGCCAATTCCCATCAGTCCGCCACAAAGGGCAACGGCTTGAAGAGCTTTCTTGAATTTCATGGTGAACTCCCTCGGAGTTTGCGTGCAGCGGTGAAAACCAGAAAGCATGGTGTATGCCACCTGGAAAATACCGAATGAAATCAAGCCGTTGGCGTCCGTGCTTGGTAAGACTTCTGGTGAAGTGTAAAAAATTTTGACAAGCAGGGGGTGGCCTGCATGCGGGGCCATGGTCTGAGAGCGTGTTTGCGATCTGAGGCTCGCGCTGCCTGGCCCTCCAACGCCGCGAAGGCGATGGGCCCGGCCATGCCATGCCATGCGGCACCGCCACCCGCCTCGGTTACCATTCACCCCCTTGAACTGCCGGGCATGCCAGCACGTCCGGCGGCGACTACCGCCCGGCTTTGGCGCAGCGCCAGCGCCGCGGTGTTACAGGTGATTCGTGCGACTCAATTCCATCAAACTCTCCGGCTTCAAGTCGTTCGCCGACCCCACCAACTTCATGCTGCCCGGGCAACTGGTCGGCGTGGTGGGGCCGAACGGCTGCGGCAAGTCCAACATCATGGATGCGGTGCGCTGGGTGCTGGGTGAGAGCAAGGCCAGCGAACTGCGCGGCGAGTCCATGCAGGACGTGATCTTCAGCGGCACCACCACCCGCAAGCAGGCCAGCCGCGCCAGCGTGGAGCTGGTGTTCGACAACTCCGACCACCGCGCGGGCGGCCAGTGGGGCCAGTACGGCGAGGTCGCCGTGCGCCGCGTGCTCACGCGCGACGGCACCAGCAGCTATTACCTCAACAACCAGCCCGTGCGCCGCCGCGACGTGCAGGACGTGTTCCTGGGAACGGGCCTGGGGCCGCGCGCCTACGCCATCATCGGCCAGGGCACCATCAGCCGCATCATCGAGAGCCGCCCCGAAGAGCTGCGCCTGTTCCTCGAAGAAGCCGCTGGCGTCTCCAAATACAAGGAGCGCCGCCGCGAGACCGAAAACCGCCTGTCGGACACGCGTGAAAACCTCACGCGGGTCGAAGACATCCTGCGCGAGCTGAACGCCAACCTCGAAAAGCTCGAAAAGCAGGCCGAGGTGGCCGCCAAATACAACACGCTGCAGGCCGACGCCACGCTCAAGCAGCACCAGCTGTGGTTTTTGAAGCGCGCCGACGCCGAGGCGGAGCAGGGCAAGGTGCGCCTCGATGGCCTGCAGGCCGTGAACGACCTCGAAGCGCGCATGGCCGACCTGCGCGCGGTCGAGTCCGACCTCGAAACCATCCGCCAGGCCCACTACGCGGCGGGCGACCAGGTGAACCAGGCCCAGGGCAAGCTCTATGAAGCCACGGCCGAGGTCGGCAAGCTCGAAGCCGAGATCCGCTACGTGATCGAAGGCCGCCAGCGCGTGGAGCAGCGCCTCGTCACTCTGGCCGAACAAATCGCCCAGTGGCAGGCCCGCAAGGAAGAGGCCGACATCGAACTCGAAAACCTGGCCGGTGCCGGTGTGGACGCCGAAGAGCGCGCCGAGATGCTGGCCGCCCAGGTCGAAGAGCAGGCCATGCAGCTGCCCGACCTGGAAGAAGCCCTGCGCCAAGCGCAAGGCCGCACGGCCGAGCAGCGCAGCAGCGTGGTGCAGGTGCAGCAGCAGATTGGCGTGCTGGCCGCCGAGCAGCGCAGCATCGACGAACAAAGCCGCCAGCTGGACAGCCGCTTCGAGCGCCTGCGCACCGACCGCAACGCCCTGGCCGCGCCCGACGAAGCCCGCCTGAACAACCTGCGCGAACAACTGGCGGAAGCGCAGGAAATCGCCGAAACCACCGAGGCCCGCCTGCACGAGCTGCAGGAGTCCGTGCCCCAGCTTGACGACGACCGCCGCACTCGCCAGCAGGCCGTCAACACCGAAAGCGCACGCCAGGCCGACCTGTCGGCGCGCATGGAAGCGCTCAAGGCGCTGCAGGAAAAGGTCAAGACCGATGGCAAGCTGCGCCCCTGGCTCGCCAAACATGGCCTCGATGGCCTGCAAGGCCTGTGGAGCCGCATCCACATCGAGCCCGGCTGGGAGAACGCGCTCGAAGCCGCATTGCGCGAGCGCCTGGCTGCGCTGGAAGTAGGGCGCCTGGACATGGTGCGCGGCTTCCTGGGATCGGGCGGCAACGATGCCCCCCCCGCGCGCCTGGCCTTCTACAGCGCGCCCGCTGCCGGCCACCCCGAAACATCGTCGCCCCACGCCCGCCTGTCGGACCTGCTGCGCCTGAATGATGCCGGCCTGCGCGCCGTGATGACCGACTGGCTGCAGGGCTGCTATACCGCGCCCACGCTCGACGAGGCCCTGAGCCGCCGCAGCACGCTGCAACCCGGCGAAGTGGTGTTTGTGCCCACGGGCCACGCGGTCAGCGCCCACAGCGTGAGCTTTTACGCGCAGGATTCCGAACAATCCGGCCTGCTGGCCCGCGCGCAGGAAATCGAGCACCTCGAAAAGGAGCTGCGCGCCCAGGCATTGATCGCCGAAGAATCGCGCACGGCCCTGGTCCGCGCCGAGGCCGCGTATGCCGATGCCTCCCAGCGCCTCGTGGCGGCACGCCGCGAAGCCACCGAAACGCAAAGCCGCGCGCACGAGCTGCAGGTCGAGACCCTGCGCCTGACCCAACTGGCCGAGCAGACCCGCGCGCGCAGCCAACAAATCGACGGCGACCTGGCCGAGGTGGAAGCCCAGCTGGCCGACCTGCAGGAACGCCGCGTGGCCGCCGAGGCGCGGTTTGAAGAACTCGACATGCAGCTGGCCGACAGCCAGGAGCGCGAGGCCCAGCTGGGCGACCGCGTGATCGAAGCCGAGCGCAAGCTCACGGCCTGCCGCGAACAGCAGCGCACGCTGGAGCGCCAGGCGCAAGAGGCCACGTTCTCGCAGCGCAGCCTGGAGGCGCGGCGCGCCGAGCTGTCCCGCTCCATCGAAACCGCCACGCACCAGGCTACTTCGCTGGCCGACGAGCAGCAGCGCGCGCAGGGCGAACTGGCCCGCCTGTCCGATGCGGCAGCGCAAGGCGGCCTGCAGCAGGCGCTGGATGCGAAGATGGAGCGCGAAAAGGCCCTGTCGGCCCAGCGCAGCGAATACGACGACCTCACCGCCAAGCTGCGCGCCAGCGACGAGCGCCGCATGCAGCTCGAACGCGCGCTCGACCCGCTGCGCGCCCGCATCACCGAGTTCCAGCTCAAGGAGCAGGCAGCGCGCCTGGGCCTGGAGCAATACACCACGCTGCTGACCGACGCGCAGGCCGACCTGGAGGCCGTGGCCCAGTCGATTGCCGACGGCAACGTGCGCATGGGCGGCCTGCAGGCCGAAATCGACCGCCTGCACCGCGAGATCGCGGCCCTGGGCGCCGTGAACCTGGCCGCGCTCGACGAGCTGAAACTCGCCAGTGAACGCAAGATATTCCTCGACGCGCAAACGGCCGACCTCACCGAGGCCATGAACACGCTCGAAGACGCCATCCGCAAGATCGACGGCGAAACGCGCCAGCTGCTCTCGGGCACATTCGACACCGTCAATGCCCATTTCGGGCGCATGTTCCCCGAACTGTTCGGCGGCGGGCAGGCCCGGCTCATCATCACCGGCGACGAAATCCTCGACTCGGGCGTGCAGGTGATGGCGCAGCCGCCCGGCAAGAAGAACCAGACCATCCACCTGCTGTCGGGCGGCGAAAAGGCACTCACGGCCATCGCGCTGGTGTTTGCCATCTTCCAGCTCAACCCCGCGCCGTTCTGCCTGCTCGACGAGGTGGACGCGCCGCTGGACGACGCCAACACCGAGCGCTATGCCAAGCTGGTCTCCAGCATGAGCCGCGAAACCCAGTTCCTGTTCATCAGCCACAACAAGATCGCCATGGAAATGGCCGAGCAACTGATCGGCGTGACCATGCAGGAGCAGGGCGTCTCGCGCATCGTGGCCGTTGATATGGAGTCTGCCTTGTCCATGGCAGACGCTTGAACCTACAGATCCAACCATGAGCACATTGCAACTGAGTCTGGCCATCATCGGCGGCCTGGTGCTGGCCCTCATCGTGGCCTACAACGCCTGGACCTCGCGCCGCAACGCCCCCAAGCGCGCCGTGCCGCAAGAGCCCGAGCGCACTGCCGAGCCCACGCTGCGCCAGGAGCCCGCGTTCGATGTCGATGCCGCTGCGCCGGTGGATGGTGGGGCGTTTCACGGCCTTGATCGCGGCCCCGAGCCCGCCAGCCACACGGTGGATGCCGACGACGCCATGGAGCTGCCCGTGCCGCCCCTGCTGCACGAACGCCGCCTGGGGCTGGACCCGCTGATCGACATCATCGCCACGCTGCAGCCCGAGCAATCGGTGTCGGGCGATGCGGCGCTGGCCGCCTTGCCGCCCACGCGCCGCGCGGGCAGCAAGCCCTTTGCCATCGAAGGCTGGAGCGAGGTGACGCAGCAGTGGGAAACGCCCACGCCCGGCCAGCGCTACCAGAGCTTCCAGGCCGGCGTGCAACTGGCCAACCGCACGGGCGCGCTCAACGAGATCGAGTTTTCGGAATTCGTCGTCAAGGCCCAGGCGTTTGCCGATGCCGTCAACGCGGCGCCCGATTTTCCCGACATGCTGCAGGAAGTGGCCCGCGCCCGCGAACTCGACCAGTTTGCCAGCGACCACGATGCCCAACTGTCTTTCATGCTGCGCGCCCGCCAGGCGGCCTGGAGCCCCGGCTATGTGCAGCAAAATGCGGCCCGCCTGGGCTTTGTGGTGGGCGCCATGCCCGGCCGGCTGGTGCTGCCCGCTGGCAGCGCCGGCCTGCCGCCCCTGCTGACGCTGGGCTACGACACGCAGGCCGCCTTGTCGGAAGACCCCGACCAGTCCGCCATCCGCGACATCACCCTGAGCCTGGATGTGGCGCAGGTGCATCGCAGCGAGCAGCCCTTCGCCCGCCTGCGCGAGGTGGCCGCCGCCCTGTGCGAGGCCATGGATGGCGTGCTGTGCGACCAGAACGGCCAGCCCCTGCCCGCCATGGCCATGGACCCGATTGCCGCCGACCTGGAACTGCTCTATGACCAGCTCGATGGGCGCGAATTGTCGGCAGGCTCGGTGCTGGCGCGGCGTCTCTTCAGCTAAAGATATGAAACACCCCCTGAGCCGCCTTCGGCGTCTTCCCCCTCAAGGGGGACGACCCCTTCGCTGCGGGGCGGCCCTTGCTCGGTGTCCCTGGCATGGACCGCGCCAGTCGTATGGGCCGCTGACGGTGCCTTACGATGCCGATCATTGAAATGACCGAAAATTTAGACCTGTTTTCGGCCCCAGCGCCCGTGGATAAAGCGCAACCAGCTATCAAAATAAAAGCACTGCGCGACCAACTCAACCACTGGGCGCACCAGTATTACGTGCTCGACGCGCCCACGGTGCCCGACGCCGACTACGACCACGCCTTCCGCGAACTGCAGGCCCTGGAGGCGCTGCACCCCGACCTCGTTACGCCCGATTCCCCCACGCAGCGGGTGATTGGCGCGGTGATGGACGGCCTGGCCCCGGTGCGCCACGCGGTGCCCATGCTCAGCATCCACACCGAGACCGACACCGAGGCCACTGGCGCACAGGCTTTCGACGCCCGCGTGCGGCGCGAACTGGGCCTGGCGGAATCGGACCCGCCCATCGAATACGTGGCCGAACCCAAGTTCGACGGCCTGGCCATGAGCCTGCGTTACGAAAACGGCCGCCTCGTGCAGGCCGCCACGCGCGGCGATGGCGAGGTGGGTGAGGATGTGACGCACAACGTCCGCACCATCCGGCAAATCCCTTTGACCCTGCCAAATGGCGTGCCAGCACTGCTCGAAGTGCGCGGCGAGGTCTACATGCGCCGTGCGGATTTCGACGCACTCAACGAACGCCAGCGCGAGCAGGGCGGCAAGACCTTTGTGAACCCGCGCAATGCGGCGGCGGGCGCGGTGCGCCAGCTCGACTCGGGCATCACCGCCCAGCGGCCCTTGAGTTTTTTTGCCTATGGCCTGGGCGCCATCACGCCGCCTGCCGAGGGCGGGCCGGTGTTCCGCACGCACTACGAGATGCTGCAAACCCTGAAATCCTGGGGTTTTCCGGTCGCAGCACAGGTGCAGATTGCGCAAGGCGCTACTGAATTAGTAGCATTTCACCAGCAGGTGGGTGCCAGCCGCGATGCGCTGCCGTACGACATTGACGGCGTGGTCTACAAGGTCAACTCGCTGCAGCTGCAGCGCGACCTGGGCTTCAAGACCCGCGAGCCGCGCTGGGCCGTGGCCCACAAGTACCCGGCACAGGAGATGGCCACGCGCATCGACGGCATCGATGTGCAGGTGGGCCGCACCGGCAAGATCACGCCCGTGGCACGCCTGGCGCCCGTGTTTGTGGGGGGCGTGACCGTCACCAATGCCACGCTGCACAACCTGTTCGAGATCCGCAAGAAGGGTGTGCGGGTTGGCGATACGGTCATCGTGCGCCGTGCGGGCGATGTGATTCCGGAAGTGGTGGGCGTGATGCCCGGCAATCGCACGGGCTATGTGCCCAACTTCCAGATGCCCAAGACCTGCCCCGTGTGCGGCAGCGACGTGGTGCGCGAGAAGGGCGAGGCCAACCACCGCTGCACCGGCGGGCTGTTCTGCGCCGCCCAGCGCAAGGAGGCCATCCTGCACTTTGCCGCGCGCCGCGCCATGGACATCGAGGGCCTGGGCGACAAGCTGGTGGACCAGTTGGTGGACGCCAACGTGATCCGCACGCTGCCCGACCTGTACCGGCTCGGCCTCACGTCACTGATCGCGCTGGAGCGCATGGCCGAGAAATCGGCCCAGAACGTGCTGGCCGCGCTCGAAAAATCCAAGCAGACCACGCTGCCGCGCTTTCTGTTCGGCCTGGGGCTGCGCCATGTGGGCGAGGCCACGGCCAAGGACCTGGCGCACCACTTTGGCACGCTGGACGCCATCATTCATGCTTCCGTCGAGCAACTGCTGCAGGTGCCCGACGTGGGCCCGGTGGTGGCGCAAAGCCTGCACACCTTCTTTCAGCAACCCCACAACCGCGAGGTGGTGGAGCAGTTGCGCGCCTGCGGCGTGACCTGGCCCGAGGGCGCCCCGGCCGGGCGCGCGCCCCAGGTGCTGGCGGGCAAGACGGTGGTGCTGACCGGCACCTTGCCCACCCTGAGCCGCGACGCCGCCAAGGACATGCTCGAAGCCGCCGGAGCCAAGGTGGCCGGTTCGGTCAGCAAGAAAACCAGCTATGTGGTCGCCGGCGAAGAGGCCGGCAGCAAGCTCGCCAAGGCCCAGGAGCTGGGTGTGCCCGTGCTGGACGAGGCCGGCATGCTGGCGCTGTTGCAGCACGCGGGCGCGCCGTCCGCAGAGGAAGGCGCCGCCTGATGGCGTTGTCCCGTCGCGCACCCCGGCTGGGGCTGGCACTGGGCAGTGGCTCGGCGCGTGGCTGGGCGCATATCGGGGTGCTTCAGGTGTTCGACGAGGAAGGCATGCGCCCCGACATCGTCTGCGGCTCGTCGATTGGCGCGCTGGTGGGGGCGGCCTACGCTGCGGGCGAGCTCGCGCGTTTCGCGGACTGGGTGCAGGGCCTGGGCATGCGCGACGTGTTCGGCTTCATGGACTTCAACCTCACGGGCGGCATGCTCAAGGGCGAAAAGCTGATTGCTTTCTGGCGCCGCAATTTCGCGGACTTCGACATCGAGTCCTCGCCAATCCCGTTCGGCGCCGTGGCCACCGATCTGCATTCGGGCGCGGAGGTGTGGCTGCGCCACGGCTCCATCGCCGACGCGGTGCGCGCCTCGATTGCGCTGCCGGGCCTCTTCACGCCCGTGGCGCGAGAGGACGGGCGGCTGCTGGTGGATGGCGGCATCGTCAACCCCGTGCCCACGTCGCTGGCGCGCGCCATGGGGGCGGACATCGTGATTGGCGTGGATTTGAACTCCGACATCCTGCACCGCCACATGCGGCCGCTCGCCGTGGTACAGGCGCCAGCGCCCGATGCCGAGGCGGTGCCCGAATCACAGCCCGAGCCCGCGCCGCCCAAGAGCGCGGGCTGGATGCAGCGCCTCACCCCCTGGCGCGCCGACGGCCCCGCAGCGGCCGCGCCGCAGCGCGTGCCTTCGGTGCTGGACGTGGTGATGACCAGCGTCGCCATCATGCAGATGCGCATCACCCGCAGCCGCATGGCCGGCGATCCGCCCGAGGTGTTGGTGGCGCCTGCGCTGGCCAACCTGGGGCTGCTGGACTTTCACCGCGCCAGCGAGGCCATCGAAGAGGGCCGCCGCGCCGCCAGGGCCAGCCTGCCGCAGCTGCAACGCTTCATGCGGTGACGCTCTTAATTTAATAGCTAATACCGCTTGATACATAAGCGCTAGCGGCGCTTTTATACTGTTTTTCATGTCTCTTTCCGAATCCCTGTCAACCCGCTGGGCTGCGCTGCGCCCGGTGCTGGCCCGCCTGGTGCGACGGCCCGAGCGGCTCGTGTCGCTGCGCAGCCTTGCGTGGCTGCTGGCCGCCTTGCCGCTGGCGCTGTTGCTGTATGCGGTCGCGCTGGTGCCTTTCACACCGGGCATCAGCGACATTCGCAAGGCCAAGAGCGAGCTGCCCGCGCAACTCATGTCGGCCGACGGCAAGCTGCTGGCCGAATACCGCTGGGCCAACCGCGAGTGGGTGGCGCTCGACCGGATTTCGCCCAACGTGGTGAACGCGCTCATCGCCACGGAGGACCACCGCTTCTACAGCCACTGGGGCCTGGACTGGCGGCGCACGGCGTCGTCGGTGGTGCTCACGCTGCGGGGCGACCCGCAGGGCGGCTCCACCATCACGCAGCAGCTGGCGCGCAATCTTTTCCCCGAGGAAATCGGCCGCTCGCGCACCCTCGCACGCAAGCTCAAGGAGGCGATCACGGCCCTCAAGATCGAGGCGTCTTACACCAAGCCCGAGATCCTGGAGACCTACCTCAACACCGTGCCGTTTCTCTACAACGCCTATGGCATCGAGATGGCCGCGCGCACCTATTTCGACAAGTCGGCCGACAAGCTCAACGTGCTGGAAAGCGCCACGCTGATCGGCATGCTCAAGGGCACGGCCTATTACAACCCGGTGCTCAACCCCGAGCGCGCGCAGGCGCGGCGCAACACGGTGCTGGCGCAGATGGTCAAGCGCGGCAAGCTCGACCCGAAACAGCTCGACGGGCTGCAAAAGCGCCCGCTGCGCATCAACTTCGAGCGCCAGACCGAGGTCATGGGCCCCGCGCCGCACTTTGCGATGCAGTTGCGCAAGCAGTTGATCGACTGGGCCGACAGCAAGGGCTACAACCTGTATTCCGACGGCATCGTGATTCACACCACCATCGATTCGCGCCTGCAGGCCTTTGCCAACCAGGCCGTGGCGCGCCAGGGCCGCCAGTTGCAGGGCGTGGCCGATGCGGCCTGGGGCCGGCGCGATGGCTGGACGGCGCGCAACCCCCTGGTGCAAAGCCTGGTGCGGGAGTCGCCCGAGTACCGCACCGCCGCTGCCAGGGAAGATGCCCCGCCGCCCGACGAGATCCTGAAAGACCTGCTGGCCGACGCCGCCTTCATGCGCAAGCTGCGCGACGAGAAAACCCGGGTGCAGGCGGGCTTTCTGGCCCTGGACCCGCACAACGGCCATGTCCGTGCCTGGGTGGGCAGCCGCGACTTTGCCCAAGACCCCTTCGACCATGTGCAGGCGGCACGCCGCCAGCCCGGCTCCACCTTCAAGCCTTTTGTGTATGGCGCGGCCTTTGCGCAGGGTGCGCTGCCCAGCGACACGCTGATGGACCAGGCGGTCGAGATACCACTGGGCGGCGGCAATGTGTGGCGCCCCAGCGATGGCGGCCCACCCAGCGATGAGCCCATGACACTGCGCGATGGCCTGGCCTATTCGAAGAACACCATCACGGCGCAGCTCATGCAGCGGGTGGGGCCTGCCAAGGTGGCCGATCTGGCCCGCGCCATGGGCGTGCGCCAGAGCACGCTCGACGAGGTGCCCGCGCTGGCGCTGGGCACCAGCCCGGTCACCCTCAAGGAGATGGTGACCGCCTACGGCACCATCGCCAGTGCCGGCCGTTATCACGCGCCGGTGCTGATCACCCGCATCGAAGACCGCCGTGGCAATGTGCTGCAGACCTTTGCCGACGCCGCGCCCGAGCAGGTGCTGGCCCTTGAGGCCGCGCAAACCCTGCGCGACGCCATGCGCGGCGTGATCGACAAGGGGACGGGCGTGGCCATCCGTGCGCGCTACGGCATAGAGGCCGACGTGGCGGGCAAGACCGGCACCACCCAGGACAACGCCGACGGCTGGTTCATCCTGATGCACCCGCAACTGGTGGCCGGTGCCTGGGCTGGCTTCAACGATGGCCGCATCACCCTGCGCAGCGACTACTGGGGCCAGGGTGCGCACAGCGCGCTGCCCATGGTGGGTGACTTTGTGCAGCAGGCGCTGCGCACCCGCATCATCGACGCCGGCGAGCGGTTCGTGGACGAAGAGCAGGCCAGTCCGCTGGGCCGTGCGCTGGAGGGCATGCGTGGCTGGTGGAACGGCCTGTTCGGTTCCGAAGCCGCGCCACCCACGTCGGCGCCGCCAGAGCCGCGCCGCGCGCCCGAGCCGGTGGCGCCCGCGCCGCGGCCCCAGATGGCGGAGCCCCCCGAGCTCAGGCCACTGCCCGACGCCAGCCCCCAGGCGCCAGTGCTGCGCCCACCCGATCTGGTGGTTGCGCCCACGCCCCCGTCACCGGACTCGGTGGAGCCGGGCAGGGGGGTAGACCGGCCCGGGCCGGCGGGTGCCAACCCGCCGCTGGTGATCGAAAGCCTTCCCTGAACCGGCTTGAGCGCACGGGCTTGCCAACAGCCATGCGTTTTGTTGATTCGGCCCTTTGATGTCTCAATTTCCGTTCAGGCTGAGCCCTTCGACTGGCTCAGGACAGGCCAAGCTCAGGGCGAACGGTTCCAGCTTCATCGGGCCGGAACAATATCGTGCAGTCACATGCCAAGGTGCGTGCCAGCGCAGCCCGCCAGCGCCAGGGGCGTGAAAAACAGGGAACATTCCTGCAGCCCGCGCGTTGAAGCCGTCGTTCACCATGGGAATCCGCAGCCACCTCGATGACGAAGAATGCGCCGCGCATGCGCAGCGCGGCGACCGTGCGGCGTTTTCGGAGCTGGTGGGCCGGTACCAGTCCAGCGGCAGCCACCGCCCAAGGCGGGGGCCACGCAGCCAAGCCCCGTGAACCTGCCGGATTACCTGGAACTGAGCGCCGAACAACGCCAGCGCTGGCACCAGCTCGAGCCCGACTTCCTGCACGTCGATGCAAGACTGCCGACCCGGCAAGCGCAGCAGTCCACGGAACAGGCACACGGGCCCAGGTGCAGTTTGACTTTGCTGCAAAGAGAGCGCACCGTGGTGAACGGGTTGCCGGCCAGGTGCGTGCCATCTGCCTGCTGGCGCCATCGGCCTTTGGTTTCTTCCCTCTACCAGGGCGAACATGTATTTCCGGTTGGCGCAACGGGGCCCGCCCGACCGGTTTACCTACCAAGGCCCCTTGCGCAAAGGAAACACCATGGCAACATACATCGCACTGTGTAATTTCACCGACCAGGGCATCCGCAGCGTCAAGGAAACCACCAAGCGCGCCGATGCAGTGAAGGAGGCGGCCTCGAAGTTCGGCGCCAAGATGACTCAAATCTATTGGACGCTGGGGAAATACGATTTGGTGACGCTGATAGAAGCCCCGGACGATGCGGCCGCTGCCGCATTTGGGCTGGCCATCGGCAGCGCCGGAAATATTCGCCTTCAGACCCTGCGGGCTTTCTCCAAGGACGAAATGGGCACTATTCTGGGCAAGCTGGGGTAGCGGCCCAGCCCTTGTGCCAGTGACAGGCCATCCCCCTCATGCCGCCAGCTGTTGCAGGATCTCCTGGCTGCCGAACCCGTCGCGCAGCAACGCCATCAACTGCCCTGCATCCATGCACTGCACCAGTGTCTGTCCGCGGTTGGCCCGGATCAGGCGGGTGATGAGTTGACCTTGCTGGCCGGGTATGGCCGGGGCTTTGATGATTTGGTCGTGTGCAAAGGCGGTGACACCGTGCAGCTCGCTCACCAGCAGGCCTGTGCGGCGGCCACCGTGCTCCAGCACGATGACCTGGCTGTTCTGCGTGATTTCCGAGGGCTTGCCGCGCAGCAGATGGCCCAGGTCGAACACCCAGACGTAACCGGTGATGCTGTCACGTGCCTTGCGCGCCAGCGCGCCCACGCAATAGGGCAGGCGGCCCGCCGATACCGGGGCGATGGCGCTGGCGCTCAGCGCTTCGAGCACCGATCCGGCGTCCAGGGCGAACAGTGCGGAATCGACGAAGAAGGTGGCCATTTCCTGGCCGTCCACTGCATGGGCGCTGGATTGCAGCACGGTGCGCTGGCGCTGGGCGGCATCGAGCGCGCCGCTTTGTACGGCGCCCAGCGACTCGAACGACAGCGCCAGCACATCGTCGCGGTAGCCATCGCTGACCTTGAATTCGCGATAGCCGTTGGAGGCCGAGCAGCCGACGATGCAGTAATGGCCGTCATGGACCATGGCGCGAGACAGGCTTGCGCCACGACCGAGCTGCAGCATCTCAGGAGGCAAAGGCATGGCGCTGCCCACGGCACGGCGCGGGTCGGTGCTGGCCAGCACCAGGCCCTGGCGGTCGACAAACACCGTGCCGGTGCCGGGCTTGCCGGCCGTGGCGCCGCGCAGCATGGCGTCCAACTCGGTTGCTGCATTGAAGACGATGCCTATGCCGCCGACCACCGCCTGGGCATTGCCCGGCGCGCGGATGGCTGCGTGGTACACGTAAGTGGCCTTGCCATCGCACAGTGGCGAGGGTTGCCAGGGCGTGGCGTGGTACGACTGGGTATCGGGCAGTGCCAGCACGGCGGCCAGCGTCGCGGTATCCACGTGGCTGCCCAGCACAGAGCTGCCGTCCTCCGTCTGGGGTCGGCTGGTGGCGACGATGCGGCCCTGGCGGTCGTACACCACGAGGCGGGTGTACACGGTGTAGAGCGCGTTGATGTGCTCCAGAATCTGATGAATCTGCTGCCAGTCGGCGTCATCGGGCTGCGCCAGCGCGGCACGCAGTTCAGGCGTGTGGGCCCACCAGCGGCAATCGTTGGCGCGCTCGTACAGGTTGCGGTCCAGGAGGTCCACCAGCAGGCAGGTGAGAAGCTCGCTGTCGCGCATGCGCGAGCTGAGCACGGTGTCGTACAGGTCGCGGATGGACTGGGTGAACACCTCGTTGGTGCGCGCGCCGGTTTCACCAATCTGCTCCAGCACGGCTTTGAGCTGGTGCTGGCCGCCGCGCTCGCCGGCCGTCATGACCTGGCCGTTCCACACCACGCGGCGAATGGTGTCCGCCGCAGTGACGATTTCATGCAGCGGCGGGCAAAAGCTGTGCGCATGGGCCAGCAGGCCCTGGGCGATGGCCGGCTCCAGGTTGTCGATGGCGCGGCCCTGTTTGTCGGAAAACGCCAGTTCGATCGGCACCATGACCTGGCCCTTCCAGCCCGGCGGGCCGGGATAGCCCTGATAGCCCTGCGATGCCATGGTCTGCACCAAATAGGTGCGTCCGCTGCGCACCAGCAACTGCGGCGCACCATGCTGGTTCACGGGCACCGGGGCTCCGACGGGAATCCACAGCGGGTCGCCACTGGCAATCACACGGTGCTGGCCGTCCAGCAGCAGCGCAATGCTGCGGCGATTCTCTTTGGCGCGGGAGTGGAAGATGCCTTCCATTTCACCCTGAAAGGCAAAGCTCAGGCACAGCACGCCCACGGGCTCGCCGGTGCGCGGGTCGAGCATGCGGTGTGAGTAGATCAGCGCGTGCTCTTTGCCGGGGCGCAGGCCGGTGGGGCGGAAGGTTTCGACGTAGCCGTGTTGGTGCAGCGTCTGCGCGATCAGCGGGTCGTGGCTGCCTTCCACGGGCGAGTCTTCGTCAATCTGCGCCAGCACGGTGCCGTGGCGGTCGAGCAGCATGATTTCGTCGTACACGGTGTACTTGTTGCGGTATTCGCGCAGGCGCTCCAGCACCGGCTCCGGGTCGGTGTCCTGGCCCGCCACGAAGCGGCACAGTTCCTGGTCGGTGGCCAGAAAGCCCACGTCGGCCGTGCGCTCGTAGAGGTTGCGCACCACGATGTCGATCACATGGTGGGCGCTGGTGCCGATTTCGGTCATGACTTCACTGAGCGACTCATGCACCAGTGAGCTGACCAGATCGCGCTCCAGCCTTTGAAAGCCGGCACGCGTTGCCGCCATCATCGGCAGGATGCTGTGGGCCTCCTCGGGGCAGTTCATCTTCGCCGACGATTCGATCAGGCGCCACATCAGGTTGAGCTCGCGCAGCGAGTTTTCGCAGCGCAGCACATCGCGCATGAAGGGCATGAACTCGTCGGTGTTCAGGCTGGTGTTGGGAGCCACGCTCATTGTCTTATCTCCTTCTGGCACGAGAGCACAAAGCCGCTGCCGTGTCCGGGTTACTTGTTGACACATGTCAAGCAATAACCGGGCCCAAGCGTTGCTGCAGTGGAGAAGAAAGGTTGCCAATGAAAACGGCCACTGTACGCAGTGGCCGTTGGGCAATCAGAAGGCGATGCCGGGCGCGCAGGAATTACTCGAGGTCGATGCAGTGCAGCCCGAAGTGGCCTTTGCGCCGGTCGGAAAAATAGTGTTCAAGCGTTTCCTTGACGGTGCGAAACGCCAACTCGTCCCAGGGCACGTCGGCTTCGGTGAACAGGCGCGCCTCGATGGTCTCAAAGCCGGGCTTGAACTGGTCGCTCAGCAGCCGGGCGCGGTAAAAAAGGTGCACCTGGCCCACGCGGCGCACGTTCAGCAGGCTGAACAGCGGGCCCATCTCGATCTGGGCGCCGGCTTCTTCGTCGGTTTCGCGGGCCGCGCCCTGGGCCGTGGTTTCATCGAGCTCCATGAACCCGGCCGGCAGCGTCCACTTGCCCCAGCGCGGCTCGATGTTGCGCTTGCACAGCAGCACCCGGCCATCGGCGAACTCCGGCACGGTGCCCACCACGTTCAGGGGGTTTTCGTAGTGCACGGTGTGGCAGGCAGGGCAAACGGCGCGCTGTTTGGTGTCGCCGTCGTCGGGCAGGCGGTAGACGACTGCCGTGCCGCAGGCGCGGCAGTGTTTAATGGGGCTGCGCAAGGTCATGCAGGAAATATAGCTAAAACAGGCCGCTGGCGCTTATGCATAAAGCGCCAGCAGCTATTAAAAGTGAAGTGAAGTGAATGCGGGCGCTGCCTGGGCGGCTACACCACGCTCAGGCGCAGCGTGGGCAGGCCGTCCACGCCGCCTTCCAGCGTGTCGCCGCGCACCACGGCGCCCACGCCTTCGGGGGTGCCGGTGTAGATCAGGTCGCCGGGGGCCAGCTCCCAGGCGGCGGACAGGTGCTCGATGGTTTCGGCAATGTTCCAGATGAGCTGGGCCACGGTGCTGCGCTGGCGGTCGGCGCCATTGACCTGCAGCCAGATGGCGGCGTGGGCGATGTCGCCTGCCTGCTCGGCCGGGGTGATGGGGCCGATGGGGGCGCTGGCGTCAAAGCCCTTGCCGATGCACCAAGGGCGGCCTTGCTTCTTCATGTCGTTTTGCAGGTCGCGGCGCGTCATGTCCAGGCCCACGGCGTAGCCGTAGATGTGCTGCAGTGCATCGGCGGCCTTGATGTTCTTGCCGCCCTTGCCGATGGCCACCACCAGTTCGATCTCGTGGTGCAGGTTGGCCGTGAGGCTGGGGTAGGGCAGCAGGCCGGTTTCGCCGGCGTTGACTGCGACGATGGCATCGGCGGGCTTCAGGAAGAAGAACGGCGGCTCGCGGCCGGTGAAGCCCATTTCCTTGGCGTGCTCTTCGTAGTTGCGGCCCACGCAGTAAATGCGGTGCACCGGGAAACGGTCGCCGGAGCCCACAACGGGCACGCTGGCCACGGGCGCGGGAGAAAAAACATAGCTCATGTTGGTCTTTCTTCTACAGGATGTGTCAATGGCGCGGGCATGGGCGCGCTGGCGGGCGGTGTTGCCGTTGCACGGTGAGGCGCCGCCCTGCCGCAGTGTGCCACGGGGCCAGCGGGTCTGCCGTGGGGCGCTACACTCGCGTCCATGGCACAGAGCTTCGATTTTCGCAAGCTGTTGTGGGTTACGCCGGCAGGCGAGGCGGCGGCGGCGCCGCAGATGCGGGGCGCGGCCCAGCGGGTGCAGGAGCGCCTCGTGGCGCCGCGGTCGCAGGGCGAGGCGGCGCAACTCAAGTCCCTGCTGGCCAAGCGGGTGTCCGCCCTGGCAGTGCCAGGCAATGCCAGGGCCCCGCACCAGCCGCTTTCACACCTACCTCCGCTCTCCAGCCCATGAAACTCTTCAATTATTTCCGCTCGTCAGCCTCGTTTCGCGTGCGCATCGCGCTGCATTACAAGGGGCTCGACTACGACTACATCCCGGTGCACCTGGTGCGCGGCGAGCACCACGACCCGGCCTACACCGTCCGGGTGGGCGATGCGCTGGTACCCGCCTTGCTGACCGACGATGGCGTGGCGCTGTCCCAGTCCATGGCCATCATCGAATACCTTGATGAAACCCATCCTTCACCGCCCTTGTTGCCCGCCGGGCCGCTGGCCCGCGCCCAGGTGCGCGCATTGGCCCAGATGGTGGCGTGCGATATCCACCCGCTGAACAACCTGCGGGTGCTGAAATACCTGGTGCACGAGCTGAAGGTGGACGAAGCCGGCAAGAACGCCTGGTACAGCCATTGGGCCCGCAGCGGGCTGGAGGCGTTCGAGCGCCAACTGGTGCTGCTGGCGCAGCAGCGCGCCACGCAGGGGCTGGCGCCTTCGGTGTATTGCTGGGGGGATGCGCCCACGCTGGCCGATTGCTGCCTGGTGCCGCATGTCTTCAATTGCCAGCGCTTCAACGTCAATCTGCAAGGGCTACCGCTGACCATGGCGGCCTTTGCTGCCTGCATGGCGCTGCCCGCCTTTGAGCGGTCGCAGCCCTCGGCCTGCCCGGACCACCAGCCGTGAAAAAACCATGAACCAGCCCCCGGGCATTGCCCACGCCGACTGGCTGCAGCCGCAGTGGCCCGCGCCTGCCGGTGTGCACACCCTGTGCACCACGCGGGCCGGCGGTGTCAGCAGCGGCCCTTATGCCAGCCTGAACCTGGGCAGCCATGTGGGCGATGCGCCCTCTGCAGTGCAGGCCAATCGGCAGCGGCTGCAGGCGGTGGTGCAGGGTGCCACCGCGGGCGCCCGTGCGGTGTTTCTGAACCAGGTGCATGGCACGGTGGTGGCCGATATCGACCCTGCCACGCCCGATGGCACCGAGGCCGACGCCTGCGTGGCCACGCAGCCGGGCGTGGTCTGCACCATCATGGTGGCCGATTGCCTGCCCGTGCTGCTGGCCCATGGCTCGGGCGCCATGGTGGGCGCGGCCCACGCGGGCTGGCGCGGGCTGGCGGGGACGGACGGGATTGGCGTTCTGGAAGCGGTTTTCGAGCAATTCAAGGCTCTGGTCCTTGCGGATAAAGCGCTAGTAGCTATCAAAAACGAAGTGACCGACACGCTCGGCGGCAGCACCATGGCGTGGCTGGGGCCCTGCATCGGCCCCACTGCCTTTGAGGTGGGCACCGAGGTGCGCGAGGCATTTTGCCTGCACCACCCGGCGGCCCAGGCCTGCTTTGTGCCGCAGGGCCATGGCAAGTTTCTAGCCGATCTGGCGGGGCTGGCGCGACTGCGCCTGCGCGCGCTGGGCGTCACGCAGATCTACGGCAACGACAGCAGTGCGCCCTGGTGCACCGTGGGCAATGCCTCACGGTTCTTTTCGTACCGGCGCGACCAACCGGCCCTCGGCGGCAGCGGCCGCATGGCCGCCTGCATCTGGCGCGACGGAAGTAGCTGACGCCGCTTGCGGCGATGGCTCCGCTTCGGGCGCAATGGGCGCTGGCGCTTGCTGCGCCGCCTGCTGGGCGTCATGGGCGGCCTGCTGCGCCTGTTCGCGCGCCTTGATGGCCCGCTTGCGCCCGGGCGTGCCCAGGATGTATGCCACGATGCCCATCGGCAGCAATCCATACAGCACAAACGTGACGAACGCGCCCAGCAGGCTGCCGGTGCTGCTGGTGGCTTCGGCGACGGCCATCATGAGGGTGACATACAGCCAGGTGAGGATTACGAGGTACATGCGCAGTAGAGAGAAAGACGCTGGTGAACGTTGCCTTGCGGCACCATGTGGGCAACAATGGTGCCAATGCCCATGCAGTGCGACCGCCCCACCATCGAGGAGACAACATGAATTCTGAAGCACTCTGGGCCCAAGGCGCCCAGCAATTCCAGCAGATTTTCGGTGACAGCTGGACGAAGGCGTTGCAGTCTTTTCAATCCACTGAAGTGGCGGGGCGCCTTCCGGGTGCCGCCCCCGTGCAGTTTTCCTCGACCAAGCTGCAGGCGCTGCAACTGCAGTATCTTCAGGATGCCAAGGAACTGTGGGCCCAGGGCCTGCAGGCCGCACCCGAGATCAAAGACCGGCGTTTCACGGGCGATGGCTGGGCCGCCAACCCGGTGGCGGCTTTTTCGGCGGCGGCCTACCTGCTCAACGCACGCACCCTGATGGGCCTGGCGGATGCGGTGGAGTCCGACGAAAAAACCAAGGCGCGCATCCGTTTTGGCGTGGAGCAATGGATGGCCGCCATGGCACCCAGCAACTTTCTGGCCTTCAACGCCGAGGCCCAGAAGAAAGCCATAGAGACCAAGGGCGAGAGCATTGCCCTGGGGCTGAAGAACCTGCTGCACGACATCACCCAGGGCCATGTGTCGATGACCGACGAAAGCCTGTTCGAGGTGGGCCGCAATGTGGCCACCACCGAAGGCGCCGTGGTGTTCGAAAACGAGCTGTTCCAGCTACTCGAATACAAGCCCCTGACCGCCAAGGTGTACGAGCGGCCCTTCCTGCTGGTGCCGCCCTGCATCAACAAGTTCTACATCCTCGATCTGCAGCCCGAGAATTCGCTGATCCGCTACGCGGTGGAACAGGGTCACCGCACCTTCGTGGTGAGCTGGTGCAACCCCGACGATTCCCTGGCGCACAAGACCTGGGACGACTATGTGGAAGACGGCGTGATGGCCGCCATCGACGTGGTGCAGAACATCACCGGCGCCGAGCAGATCAACGCCCTGGGTTTTTGCGTGGGCGGCACCATCCTGAGCAATGCGCTGGCGGTGCTGGCCGCACGTGGCGATGAGCCGGTGGCCAGCGCCACCTTTTTGACCACGCTGATCGATTTCACGGACACCGGCATCCTTGATGTGTTCATCGACGAGAACTTCGTGAAGTTCCGCGAGATGCAGCTGGGTCATGGCGGCCTCATGAAGGGGCAGGACCTGGCCTCGACCTTCAGCTTCTTGCGCCCCAACGATCTGGTGTGGAACTACGTGGTGGGCAACTACCTCAAGGGCGAAACGCCGCCACCGTTCGACCTGCTTTACTGGAACAGCGACAGCACCAATCTGCCCGGGCCGTTCTACGCCTGGTACCTGCGCAACTTCTACCTCGAAAACAACCTGGTCAAGCCCGGCAAGCTCATCGTGTGCGGCGAGAAGATGGACCTCGCCAACCTCACGCTGCCGGTCTATATCTATGGCTCGCGCGAAGACCACATCGTGCCCATCAACGCGGCCTATGCCTGCACCCAGGTGCTGCCCGGCAAAAAGCGCTTTGTGATGGGCGCCTCGGGCCACATCGCCGGTGTCATCAACCCACCCGCCAAAGGCAAGCGCAGCCACTGGATTCGCGCCGACGGCAAGCTGCCCGCCACCCTCGACCAATGGCTGGAAGGCGCCACAGAGCATCCTGGCAGTTGGTGGACCGACTGGTCCGGCTGGCTCAAGGGCCACGCCGGCAAGCAGATTGCGGCGCCCAAGGCATACGGCAAGGGCACCCGGTTCAAGGCCATCGAGCCGGCGCCGGGCCGCTACGTCCAGCAAAAAGCCTGACTGAACTGCTCAAAAGGGCTGCGAGAATCTGCAAAAAAACGCCGGGGCCCGAAACGGGCCCCGCACCGATCTATCTTGAAAGGACTTTCCATGGAAGACATCGTCATTGTTTCAGCCGCCCGCACCGCCGTGGGCAAATTTGGCGGCGCACTGGCCAAGACGCCCGCCACCGAACTGGGTTCCATCGTGATCCGCGAGGCCATCGCGCGCGCGGGGCTTGCCTCCGACCAGATCGGTGAAGTCATCATGGGCCAGGTGCTGGCAGCCGGCGTGGGCCAGAACCCTGCGCGCCAGGCCTCCATAAAGGCGGGCGTGGCCAAGGAAACGCCAGCCCTCACCATCAACGCAGTGTGCGGCTCGGGCCTGAAGGCGGTGATGCTGGCGGCCCAGGCAGTTGCCTGGGGCGACAGCGAGATCGTGGTGGCCGGCGGCCAGGAGAACATGAGCCTGGCACCCCATGTGCTGAACGGCTCGCGCGACGGCCAGCGCATGGGCGACTGGAAGCTGATCGACTCGATGATCGTCGATGGCCTGTGGGACGTATACAACCAGTACCACATGGGCATTACCGCCGAAAACGTGGCCAAGGCCTACGGCATCACCCGCGACATGCAGGACGCCCTGGCCCTCGCAAGCCAGCAAAAGGCCGCTGCCGCGCAAGACGCAGGCAAGTTTGCCGATGAAATCGTCGGCGTGAGCCTGGCCCAGAAAAAGGGCGACCCCATCCTGTTCAATGCCGACGAATACCTGAACCGCAAAACCAGTGCCGAAGTGCTGGCCGGTCTGCGCCCCGCGTTCGACAAGGCGGGCACGGTGACGGCGGGCAATGCCTCGGGCATCAACGATGGCGCCGCTGCCGTGGTGGTGATGAGCGCCAGGAAAGCCGCTGCCCTGGGCCTCAAGCCCCTGGCCCGCATTGCCGCCTTTGGCACCAGCGGCCTGGACCCGGCCACCATGGGCATGGGCCCCGTGCCTGCCTCGCGCAAGGCGCTGCAGCGCGCCGGCTGGAACGCCGCCGATGTGGACCTGTTCGAACTCAACGAAGCCTTCGCCGCGCAAGCCTGCGCCGTGAACAAGGAACTGGCCATCGACCCCGCCAAGGTCAACGTGAACGGCGGCGCGATCGCCATTGGGCACCCCATCGGCGCCTCGGGTTGCCGCATCCTGGTGACGCTGCTGCACGAAATGCAGCGCCGTGATGCCAAGAAGGGCCTGGCCGCGCTGTGCATTGGCGGGGGCATGGGCGTGTCCTTGGCTTTGGAGCGCTAAACGCTGCCAACGCGCTGCGCAGGCGCCCTGAACAAAGCCGCGTTGTCACGCGGCTTTTTTTTACCCGCTGGGGGTTTACCACGCCGCCGACCCAAGACAAGGATTTTTCTCCATGCTGACAATGGGTTACGAGTGTGGTTTTGGCAAGTCTCCGGGCCTGCGAACTTTTACGGTTTGGATGTGCCCCCAAGTGCGTTCGCCCCATTTTTTTGAGTGCTCGCGGCCTGCCATGGGGCAGCGCTTGGAGCGGGCAGGGCGCGCCTGACCCTTTTGCCTGGCGCGGCTGCGGCGGATGGCCGCACTCTGTGCTCATTACCGTGCGGTACACGCGGATCTTGGTGAGTCGGAGCGGTGTTGCAGAAAAATGGGCGCGTCAGTGTTTTCCTTCACGCAATGCCACAATTCTTGGGTAGAGTGGCACGGAGCACTTATAACCGGGAGAAAATCAGATGAGCAAGAAAGTAGCGTATGTCACGGGCGGCATGGGAGGCATTGGCACCGCCATCTGCCAGCGTTTGCACAAGGAGGGGTTCACCGTCGTTGCTGGTTGCGGCCCGACACGGGATTTCACCAAGTGGCTGGACGAGCAGAAGGCGCTGGGTTATATCTTTTACGCATCGGTGGGCAATGTGGGCGACTGGGAGTCCACCGTTGAAGCCTTTACCAAGACCAAGGCCGAACACGGCCCCATCGATGTGCTGGTGAACAATGCCGGCATCACGCGCGACCGCATGTTCCTCAAAATGACCCGCGAGGACTGGGACCAGGTGATCGAGACCAACCTCAACAGCATGTTCAATGTCACCAAGCAGGTGGTGGCGGACATGGTGGAAAAGGGCTGGGGCCGCATCATCAACATCAGCAGCGTGAACGGCGAGAAGGGCCAGGCAGGCCAGACCAACTATTCCGCCGCCAAGGCCGGCATGCATGGCTTCAGCATGGCGCTGGCACAAGAGCTGGCCACCAAGGGCGTGACGGTGAACACCGTGAGCCCAGGTTACATCGGCACCGACATGGTCAAGGCCATTCGCCCCGATGTGCTGGAAAAGATCGTCGCCACCGTGCCGGTCAAGCGCCTGGGCGAGCCCAGCGAGATTGCGTCCATCATCGCCTGGCTGGCTTCGGATGAGGGTGGCTATGCCACCGGCGCCGATTTTTCCGTCAATGGCGGCTTGCACATGGGTTGATACCTGCAGGCAGGCAACAAAAAACCCCGCAATGCGGGGTTTTTTGTTGAGAGGAACATGAATGAAGGGGCTGCCGCCGCCATTTTTGTGGGCGGCTGCCACGCCCTCAAAGGCGGGCCGGTGCGCGCTTGCGGTCGCGTTCGTCTTCGGGCCAGGCGGACAAGATAACGGTGGTATTCATACTGGAAAACTCCTGTGATGTACCAACAACGCGTTCGCTTGGGGCTTGGTTGACCTCCCAACGCAAAAAAATGCAACCAGATGAACCACCATTTGAGTGAAAACTTTAGCTTCAAAATAAATAGCAACCAGCGCAGGTTGCTATTGGATCGAAGCCAAAAATAGTCGCGGAAAATCAGAAGATTTCATGTATCAGGCGCTGGCGCTCACGCCCATTTCTTCCAGTTCGGCGGAAATCTCCAGCCAGCGCTCTTCCAGCCGCGCGGTTTCGTCGTGGCCGGTTTTCAGGCGCCGGCCAAGGTCTGCGATTTCAGCCGGTGGCAGCGCCTGGGTGAGGCGCTGTTCCAGGTCGGCCCGTTCGGCAACCAGGGCGGACAAGCGTTGATCGATCTGTTCGATCTCGCGTTTCAGGGGCCGGGTTTTTTCGGCCAACTGCTGGCGTGCCTGGGCATCCTGCTTGCGCTGCTCCTTGGCGTCGACAACAGGTTTGGCATCATTTTGGCCTCTGGCGCTTGTCTGATCTGCGCCAGCAGCTATTGAAACAGGAGCAATGGCCGCGGCGGCCACGGGCGCCGTTGCTGCACCGGCCTTGAGCGCTGCGCTCTCGGCTGCGGCCTCCAGCTTGGCCAGCTCGCGCTGGCGCTTGGCTTCTTCCAGCAAATAGCGCTGGTAGTCGTCGAGGTCGCCGTCGAACGGCCCCACGGCGCCACGCCCGACCATCCAGAACTCGTCGCACACGGCGCGCAGCAGGGCGCGGTCGTGGCTGACCAGCATGACGGTGCCTTCAAACTCGTTGAGCGCCATCGACAGCGCTTCGCGCGTGGCCAGGTCCAGGTGGTTGGTGGGCTCGTCGAGCAGCAGCAGGTTGGGGCGCTGCCAGACGATCATGGCCAGCACCAGGCGGGCCTTTTCGCCGCCGCTCATGCTGCCCACGCTTTGCTTGACCATGTCGCCGGTGAAGTTGAACGTGCCCAGGTAGCTGCGCAGGTCTTGCTCGCGGCTCGGTTCGCGGCTGTTGGGGCCCAGCTCGCGCGCCAGGCGGATCATGTGCTCCAGCGGGTTCTCGTGCGGGCGCAGCACGTCCAGTTCCTGCTGGGCGAAGTAGCCAATCGACAGGCCCTTGCCCTCTGTCACCGTGCCGGCCAGCGGCACCATGGTGCGGGCAATCGTCTTGACCAGCGTGGACTTGCCCTGGCCGTTGGCGCCCAGAATGCCGATGCGCTGGCCGGCCAGCACGCTGCGGCTGACGTTTTGCAAAATGGTGGTTTGCGCCCCATCTTCCGTGCGGTAGCCGAACGCGGCGTCGCTGATGGCGAGCATCGGGTTGGGCAGGTTCTGCGGCTCCTTGAATTCGAAGGTGAACTCGGCGTCGGCCAGCACGGGCGCGATCTTTTCCATGCGGTCGAGCGCCTTGACCCGGCTTTGTGCCTGCTTGGCCTTGCTGGCCTTGGCCTTGAAGCGGTCGATGAACTTCTTGAGGTGGGCGATCTTTTCCTGCTGCTTGGAAAAGCTGGCCTGTTGCAGTTCAAGCTGCTGGGCGCGCAGATCCTCGAACTTGCTGTAGTTGCCGCCGTAGCGTGTGATCTGGGCGTTGTCGATGTGCATGGTGACGTTGGTCACGGCATCGAGGAACTCGCGGTCATGGCTGATGACGATCATCGTGCCTTCATAGCGCTTGAGCCAGGCTTCCAGCCAGACCAGGGCGTCGAGGTCCAGGTGGTTGGTGGGCTCGTCGAGCAGCAGCAGATCGGAGGGGCACATCAGCGCGCGGGCCAGTTGCAGGCGCATGCGCCAGCCGCCCGAGAAGCTGTTGACGGGCTTGTCGAGTTCGGACACCTTGAAGCCCAGGCCCAGGATGAGGGCCTGCGCGCGGGGCTCGGCGTTGTGCGCGCCGGCATCGGCCAGGTCGGTGTAGGCGTGGGCGATGGCCATGCCATCGTCTTCGGCCTCGGCTTTGGCCAGTTCGGCCTGCAGGTCGGTCAGGCGCGTGTCGCCAGCCACCACGAACGCGGTGGCGGGTTCATCGGTTTCGGGCATGTTCTGCGCCACCTGTGCCATGCGCCACTGCGTGGGGATGGTGAAATCGCCACCGTCTTCGTGCAGAGAGCCGTTGAGCAGGGCAAACAGGCTGGATTTGCCAGCGCCATTGCGCCCCACCAGGCCCGCCTTCTCGCCGGGGTTGATGGTGGCGTTGACGCCATTGAGCAGCACCTTGGCGCCGCGGCGCAAGGTGACATTTTTAAGAGTGATCATCAGGAAGAAAAATAGGCGACCAGGGCCTGGCGTGTTGCCACAAGCACCTGGTCTTCGCCCGCGCTGGTATCTATCCAGTACACGGGCAGCTGCCCGAAGGCGGCTTCAAAATGGGGACGCTCGTTGCCGATTTCGAGAACGAGCACCGCATTTTCGCTCATGCGGGCGGGCGCGTCCTGGAGCAGCTGGCGAATGAAGTCCATTCCATCGGCGCCGCCCGCCAGCGCAAGGGTGGGTTCGGCCCGGTATTCGGCGGGCAATTGCGCCATGCTGGCCGCGTTGACATAGGGCGGATTGCACAGGATCAGGTCCCAGGGGCCGGGCAGTTGCGCCAGGCCATCCGACAGTTGCAGCGTGATGCGGTCTTGCAGGCCGTGCCGGTCCACGTTGATGCGGGCCACGGCCAGCGCATCGGGCGAGATGTCGGCGCCCGTGACTTCGATTTCGGGCCAGGCCATGGCCGCCAGCACGGCCAGGCTGCCGTTGCCGGTGCACAGGTCGAGCACGCGGCGCGTGTGCTCGCCCAGAAAATCATCGATGCTGCCATCGGCCAGCAACTCGGCGATGAGACTGCGCGGCACGATGGCGCGTTCGTCCACGTAGAACGGGACACCTTGCAGCCAGGCCTCGCGGGTGAGGTAGGCGGCGGGTTTGCGGGTGCGAATGCGCTCATCAAAAAGAATAGCTGCCTGCGCAAGCTCATCGGGAACTACAACCCGATTTGCCACGGAATCGGGGCCATCTCCCAGGTCGCTGTCCAAGTTGCTGTCCAGTGGCAGCCCCAGGCGCCACAGCACCAGCCAGGCGGCTTCGTCCTGGGCATTGGTGGTGCCGTGCCCGAAGGACACGCCAGCGGCTTTGAGCAGATCGGCGCCGGACTGCACGAGCGCGGCCACGGTGCCGCCTTGCAGGGCGGGCAGGGCGGTGCCGGTCATGCCGCGGCTGCCTGGGTGGCCGGCAGTGCGGCCGATGGCGCCACGCCGGCCTGCTGGTTCAGGTTTTCGAGGGTGCGGCGGTAGATGTTCTTGAGCGGCTCGATCTCGGCCACCACCACATGTTCGTCAATCTTGTGGATGGTGGCGTTGGGCGGACCCAGTTCAATCACCTGCGGGCAGATCTGCGCGATGAAGCGGCCATCGCTGGTGCCGCCGGTGGTGGACAGCTTGGTGGTGATGCCGGTTTCGGCCAGGATGGCCTGCTGCGCGGCCGTGACGAGGTCGCCCGGCGTGGTCAGGAAGGGCTGGCCGCCCAGCGTCCACTGCAGGTCGTATTCGAGGCTGTGGCGGTCCAGCAGGCTGTGCACGCGCTGCTTGAGCTTTTCGGCGGTGGATTCGGTGGAGAAGCGGAAATTGAAGTCCACCACCACCTCGCCCGGAATCACATTGGTGGCGCCGGTGCCGCCATGCACGTTGCTGACCTGCCAGCTGGTGGGCGGAAAGAAGGCATTGCCCTGGTCCCACTCGGTGGCGGCCATTTCGGCCAGCGCGGGCAGGGCCTGGTGGATGGGATTGCGTGCCAGTTGCGGATAGGCGATGTGGCCCTGGATGCCGCGCACGGTGAGCTTGCCGCCGAGCGTGCCGCGCCGGCCGTTCTTGATCATGTCGCCCGTCTTTTCGACCGAAGTGGGCTCGCCCACGATGCAGTAGTCCAGCGGCTCGCCGCGTGCCTTGAGCCGTTCCACCACCACCTTGGTGCCATCGACCGAGGGGCCCTCCTCGTCGCTGGTCAGCAGGAAGGCGATGGAAATCCGTGGATCGGGGTGGGCGGCCAAAAACTCTTCCACCGCCACGACGAAGGCGGCGATGGAGGTCTTCATGTCGCTGGCCCCGCGGCCGAAGAGTTTGCCGTCCTTGTGGGTGGGCGTGAACGGGTGGCTGCTCCACCGCGCCAGCGGGCCGGTGGGAACCACGTCGGTGTGCCCGGCAAACACTATTGTTTTTATAGCTTGCTGCGCAGGTGGTACAAGCGCTGCAGGCCGTTTTGCCCATAAATTGCTGACACGGAAGCTGTCGGGCCCGCTGTCCAGGCGCTCGCAGACAAACCCCAGCGGGGCCAGGCGTGCCGCGAGCAGGTCGAGGCAGCCTGCGTCCTCCGGCGTGATGGAGGGCAGGGAGATGAGCTGTTCGGCCAGGTGCAGGGTGCGGGACATCGGGAAGTTCAGAGGAAACCGGGTCAGGCGGCTTTGACGTCCAGCACGATTTCGGTGAAGGAAGGTTGGTCGTCGGGGGTGTCCCGCGCCTCTTTTTGGGCCTTGGCCGCGTTGGCCGCCAGGGCAAAGTCGTTTTGCAGGCGCCACATCAGGTTGGTGGGCGAATCAGCGTAGGCCAAGCCTTCCTTGCGGTCGATCCTGCCTTCCATGATGAGGTGGGCCAGGGCTTCCTCAAAGGTCTGCGAACCTTCGGCCATGGATTTTTCCATGGCCTCCTTCACGCCCGAGAAGTCGCCTTTTTCCACCAGTTCGGAAACCAGCTTGGTGTTGAGCATGACTTCCACGGCGGGCACGCGGCCCCCGTCCACCGTGCGCACCAGGCGCTGGGACACCACCGCCTTGAGCGCCGATGCCAGGTCGCCCAGCATGGTCGGGCGCACCTCGACGGGGTAGAAGCTCAGGATGCGGTTGAGCGCGTGGTAACTGTTGTTGCCGTGCAGCGTGGCCAGGCACAGGTGGCCCGACTGTGCATAGGCAATGGCGGCCGACATGGTTTCGCGGTCGCGGATTTCGCCAATCAGGATCACGTCAGGGGCCTGGCGCAGTGCATTCTTGAGCGCGGTCTGCAGCGACTGGGTGTCACTGCCGATCTCGCGCTGGTTCACGATCGATTTCTTGTTCTTGAACTGGTATTCGACCGGGTCTTCGATCGTGAGGATGTGCCCGGTCAACTGTTCGTTGCGGCTGTCGATCATCGATGCCAGCGTGGTGCTCTTGCCCGAACCCGTGGCGCCCACCACCAGGATGAGGCCGCGCTTTTCCATGATCAGCTCGCGCAGCACGGACGGCAGGCCCAGCGAGTCGAGTTCGGGAATCTGCTGCGTGATGAAGCGGATCACCACCGCATAGCTGCCGCGCTGGCGCATGGCGCTGATACGGAACCGGCCCACACCGGTCAGGGGCACGCCCATGTTGAGCTCGCCGGTTTCTTCCAGCTCTTCGATGCGGTCCGGGGGCACCACCTCGGACAGCAGGTTGCGGGGCGCGTCGGGCGGCAGGATCTGGTTGTTGATCGGCACGCATTCGCCATTGATCTTGATCAGCGCCGGCGCGTTGGCCGACAGATAGACATCGGAGGCCTTTTTCTCCGCCATCAGGCGAAGAATTCGTTCCATCGTGCTCATGGTGTTTCCCTCTTGTCGTTCGTGTCGGTTGCGGCGCTGATCGCGCGGGCGTGGATGGTCAGCCGGTCTCAGTCGCGCAGCAGGTCGTTGATGCTGGTCTTGGAGCGCGTCTGTGCATCCACCTGCTTGACGATGATGGCGGCGTACATGCTGTACGGCGCGCCATTGGCGGCGGTCTTGGGCAGGTTGCCGCTGACCACCACCGAGCCCGATGGCACGCGGCCGTAGCTGATCTCGCCCGTGGCGCGGTTGAAGATGGGGGTGCTTTGGCCCAGATACACGCCCATGCCCAGCACGGAGTTCTCTTCGACGATCACGCCTTCGACCACTTCGGAGCGGGCGCCGATGAAGCAATTGTCTTCGATGATGGTGGGATTCGCCTGCAGGGGTTCCAGCACGCCACCCAGGCCCACGCCGCCCGAGAGGTGCACGTTCTTGCCCACTTGCGCACAGCTGCCCACGGTGGCCCAGGTATCAACCATGGTGCCTTCATCGACATAGGCGCCGATGTTCACGTAGCTGGGCATCAGGATCGCGCCCTTGGCGATGTAGCTGCCACGGCGGGCCACGGCTGGGGGCACCACGCGCACGCCGGTGGCGGCCAGCTCCTGCGGGCTCAGGTGGGCAAACTTGGTGGGCACCTTGTCATAAAAGCCCAGGTCGCCGGCCGAAATGATTTCGTTGTCTTTCAGTCGGAACGACAGCAGCACGGCCTTCTTGATCCACTGGTGCACGGTCCATTGGCCCACGCCTTCGCGGGTGGCCACGCGCAGCTTGCCGTTGTTCAGTTCGGCAATCACGTGCTCGACGGCGTCCAGGATTTCCTGGGGTGCGGCGGCAGGCGAAAGGTTGGCGCGGTTGTCCCAGGCGTTGTCGATGAGGGTTTGGAGTTGTTGGGTCATGGTGTCAGGCAATACGGGATTGGATGAATTGGACGATGCGCAGCGCGGCTTCCACGCATTCTTCGGTGTCGGCCACCAGGGCCATGCGCACGCGCTGGGCGCCGGGGTTGCTGCCCTGGGCCTCGCGGGCCAGGTAGCTGCCGGGCAGCACGGTGACATTGTATTGAGCCAGCAAGGCCCGGGCGAACTCGGTGTCGTTCATGCCCAGGGCTTCGGGCACCTTGGCCCAAAGATAAAAGCCGGCGTCGGGCAAGGAGACCTCCATCACGCCGGCGAGCAGGGGCGTGACCTGCGCAAACTTCTGGCGGTAAAGCGTGCGGTTTTCCACCACATGCTGCTCGTCGCCCCAGGCGGCGATGCTGGCCGCCTGCACCACCGGGCCCATGGCGCTGCCGTGGTAGGTGCGGTATAGCAAGAACGCCTTCATCAGCACGGCATCACCGGCCACGAAACCGCTGCGCAGCCCCGGCACGTTGCTGCGCTTGGACAGGCTGGTGAACGCCACCAGGTTCTTGAAATCGCCGCGCCCCAGCCGGGCGGCCGCCTGCAGGCCACCCAGCGGCGGCTCATCGCGGAAGTAGATCTCGCTGTAGCACTCGTCCGAGGCGATCACAAAGCCATGGCGGTCGCTCAGCTCAAACAGCTTTTGCCATTCCGACAGCGGCATCACGGCACCCGTGGGATTGCCGGGCGAGCACACAAACAGCAATTGGGTGCGTTGCCACACCGCATCGGGCACGGTGTCCCAGTCCACCGCAAAGTTGCGGGCCGGGTCGCTGGGGGCATAGTGGGGCGTGGCGCCGGCCAGCACGGCCGCGCCCTCGTAGATTTGATAGAACGGGTTCGGGCAAACCACCACGGGCTGGCCCCGGGACGGGTCGATCACGGTCTGGGCAAAGGCAAACAGTGCTTCGCGCGAGCCGTTGACGGGCAACACCTGCGTGCCGGCATCCACGGCCAGGTCGTAGCGCCTGGACAGCCATGCCGAGAAAGCCTCGCGCAGGCGCAACTCGCCCGCCGTGGCCGGATAGCTGGCAAGCCCGCCCAGGTTGGCGCTGATGGCATCCTTGATGAACGGCGGCGTGGGATGGCGCGGCTCGCCCATGCCCAGGCTGATGGGGCTCAAGGCCGACGGGGGTGTGACCCCCGCAAAAAGCTGCCGCAGCCGCTCGAATGGGTAGGGCTGCAGGTGGGAAAGCAGGGGATTCATGGGGCTGCATTATGGGCGATGCCATGCCCGCACCGGCCGACCCACTGCGCCGCACGAAGGATCGGCCCATGGAAAACCCTTGAGGACCGCATTTGTCAATCCGGCGTAAGTGGTGATTCCTACCATGGATGTAACCATTTCAAACAGATCGGAGACACCATGGCTGGATTCTCGTTGCTGCGGCCGGGTCGGCGGCTCATGCGCTGGCTCCATCTGCCGGGCAAGCTGGTGATCCCCGGCGCCGTGTTGCTGGCCACCGTGGCGGCCGCCGGTGTTTCGGCGCCTTGGTGGCTGGTTCTTGCGGGCGTTGCACTGGGGCTGTATCTGCTGCTGGCGCTGTATGCCAGCCTGTCGGCCGACCTGGCGGGCCTGGCGCACGCCATGCAGCGCACCACCAGCGGGGATCTGTGCGCGCGCGCGGGTGTTCATGGCAAGGACGAGGTGGGCGGCATGGCCCAGTCGCTGGACCACATGGTGCTCACGCTGTCGTCCATGGTGGCCGACATACGCAGCAATGCCGCACTGGTGGCCCACGCCGGGAAGACCCTGGCCCACGGCAACCGCGCGCTGGCGGACCGCACCGAGCAGCAGGCGGCCAACCTGGAAGAAACCGCCGCCAGTGTGGAGCAGTTGTCTGCGGCCGTGCAAAGCAATGCGCTCACAGCGCAAGGGGCCGACCGCCGTGCTGCCCAGGTGCGGCAGGCGGCCGATGCCGGGGCGCAAGCCATGGCGAGCGCGGTGCAGTCGGTGCAGGCCATCCAGCAGGGCGCGCGCCGCATGACCGAAATCATCGGCGTGATCGACAGCATTGCCTTTCAGACCAATATCCTGGCGCTCAACGCGGCCGTGGAAGCGGCCCGCGCCGGCGAGCAGGGGCGTGGATTTGCCGTGGTGGCCGGGGAGGTGCGCACGCTGGCCAAGCGGTCCGCCGACGCAGCCCAGGAAATCCGCCAGCTGATCGGTGCGTCGGTGGAGCAGGTGGAGGCCAGCGCCGGCCTGATCCGCACGGCGGGGGAGGGCATCGCTGAAATGGCGGGTGGTATCCGCAGCGTGGCTGCCAGCATGTCGGAGATATCCGGCTCCAGTGCCGAGCAGAGCACGGGGCTGCGCGAAGTCAGCGCTGCCGTGCAGCAGCTGGACCAGATCACCCAGCACAACGCCCAGATGGTGGGCCACGCCGTGCAGCAGGCCGAAGCCCTGCAAAGCCGTGCATCGACACTGTCGCGCGCGGTGTCGGCCTTTCGGCTGCAGCAGGGCACGGCCGAGGAGGCGGTGGCGCTGGTGAGCAAAGCCGTGGCGCTGCACAAGACGAGCCCGCGGGATGCGTTCTTGCGAACCATCACCGACAAAAGCCAGCCGTTTCACGACCGCGACATGTATGTGTTTGCGCTCGATACGGCGGGCGCCTATCTGGCATTCGGCGGCAATCCTGCCAAGGTGGGGACGCGGGTTCAGGACATTCCCGGCATTGCCGGGGATCGGCTGGTCAGCGACATTGTTGCGCAGGCCGACCGTGCACCGGGCTGGGTCGAATACGACATCACCAACCCGGCCACCGGCGCGGTGCAGACCAAGATGTCGTTTGTGGCGCGGGTGGGCGATTTGTACCTGGGGTGTGGCGTTTACAAGAGCCTGGCAGTCCGCTGAAGCGTTGTCACTGCCCGCGCCACGACGGAGAGCGACGCGGTGCGCGCCGCATTCCTCATTGCGAGGGCGGGTTGCGCCGCTGTCGGGCGCGGGCCATGGCCGCGGCGATGGCTGCCTGGCGCGCCTCGTGGGCCGTTGACGCGGGCGAAGCCAGCGCGATGGCCGCTGCAGGAGCTGGGTGCGCTTCGGTGGGCGTACCCGCATCGGGCTCGGCCTCTGGCGTTTGGGCGCTGTGCTGCGCCAGCCGTTGCTGGTGATTGGCGTAGCGCTGGCGCGCACCGTCGGCCTGGATCTGGGTCCAGGCGGCCCAGCCGGTGGCGCTGCCACTGGCGCTTTCCAGCTCGATGCAGTCCACCGGGCACACGGGAATGCACAGCTCGCAACCCGTGCAATGGGCTGGCATCACGGTGTGCATGAGCTTGTTGGCTCCCACAATGGCGTCGGTCGGGCAGGCCTTGATGCACAGGGTGCACCCGATGCACCAGTCTTCATCGATCACGGCCACCGTGCGCGGGGCTTCCAGTCCATTTGCGGGGCTCAGTGGCTGCACGGCCTGGCCTGTGATGGCGGCCAACCGGACCACCCCCTCCAGCCCGCCTGGTGGGCACTGGTTGATGGGCGCAAGCCCCTTGGCAATGGCCTGCGCATAGCTTGCGCAGTCGGGATAACCGCAGCGGGTGCACTGCGTCTGGGGCAGGGCCGCGTTGATGCGCTCTGCCAACTCGGCCGCGTGCAGCAAGCTCGGCATCAGGCCTTGCGTGCTGCCGGACGCTTGGCACCCGGTGCTACTGGCGCAATGCTACGTGCCGTATCGGCGGTTTTGGCCGCGGCCGCCGTGGTCGGGACTGTGCTGGCGGCGTCAGTGCCTGCGGCTTTCACCCATCGCGTTGCAACGACGGCGGGCGCCGGGTTCGAGCGGGCTGGCTGCACGGCCCTGGGCTTTGCCACGGCGGCGGAAGCGGTCACGATGGGCGCCACGGCCTTGGCAGTGCGCTTTACCGGGCGGGCGCTGGCGGTCTGCTGGACGACCTGGGTGACTGCTTTGGCCGGTGCCGGGGCCGCAACCACGGGCGCGCCGGGCGCGGGTGCTGCGCTGACAGCAGCGGCAAGCGGTTCACCGGTGGGGGTGGTGGCCGCAGGCGTCGATGACCTGGCGGATGGCTTCTCGTGCTGCTGGATGAAGGCACGCACCTTGGGATACACGATGTCGCGCCAGCGGCGGCCACTGAAAATGCCGTAGTGGCCCGCGCCCTTGGCTTCGAGGTGATGCTGCTCCTTGCGCTCGATGCCCGTGCACAGGTCGTGCGCGGCCTCGGTCTGGCCCGAGCCCGAAATGTCGTCGAGCTCGCCTTCCACCGTGAACAGCGCCGTGGTGGTGATGTCCTGCGGGCGCACGCGCTCGATCTTGCCCTCGGGCGAGCGCACATCCCAGGTGCCATGAACAAGTGCGTAGTCCTGGAACACCGTCTTGATGGTTTCCAGGTAATAGTCCGCATCCATGTCCAGCACGGCGTTGTATTCGTCGTAGAACTTGCGGTGGGCTTCGGCGCTGGCGTCGTCGCCCTTGATCAGGTCCTTGAAGTAGTCGTAGTGGCTGGTGGCATGCCGGTCGGGGTTCATGGCCACAAAGCCGGTGTACTGCAGGAAACCGGGATACACAAGACGGCCCGCACCCGGACAGTTGTCGGGCACGCGGAAGATCACATTGTTTTCAAACCACTCGTAGCTGCGATTGGTGGCCAGGTTGTTCACCGTGGTGGGCGATTTGCTCGCATCGATGGGGCCGCCCATCATGGTCATGGTGATGGGCGTGGTCTCGCCCCGGCTGGCCATCAAGGACACCGCAGCCAGCACCGGCACGGTGGGCTGGCAGACGCTGATGACATGGCAGTTGCCATAGATGCCTTGCAGGTGGCGAATGAACTCCTGCACATAGTTGACATAGTCATCGAGGTGGAACTCCCCCTCGGACAGCGGCACCAGGCGGGCATTGCGCCAATCGGTGATGTAGACCTTGTGGTCCTTGAGCATGGTGCGCACCGTGTCGCGCAGCAACGTGGCGTAGTGGCCTGACAGTGGGGCCACGATCAGCACCACGGGCTGGCCCTTGAGCTTGGTCAGCGTGGCCGGGTCGTCCGAAAACCGCTTGAAGCGGCGCAGTTCGCAAAAGGGCTTGTTGATCTCGACGCGCTCATGGATGGCCACGCCGACGCCGTCCACGTCCACCGTCGGGATGTCAAAAGCCGGCTTTTCATAGCCCTTGCCCAGGCGATACAGCAGGTCGTAGCCGGCAGAAACACGCTGCGCGAGCGGAATCTGGCTCAGGAGCGATGCGGAGTGGCTGTACAGCTTCGAGGCGGCCAGAGCAAAGTCGGCAAAGGGCTCCATCAGGGAGCGTTGGGTTTCGTAGATCTGGTAGAGCATGGGGTGAAACTCCGTTATGTTGCAGTGCAATATAACAGCATGTGGTTACGGATGTCTGGAGTGGAACCACCAATGCGAGGTCGCCTTGGTGACGGCCTGGTGACTTTCGTGTCGGTCCGTTATCGTGATCTAAATGCTATATAAATAATAGCTTCTGGTGAAATACTATCAATCGTTTCATGCCGATTTGATGCCTTAATGGCTGTCACGCAGCTGCCTTGCCCGGCTTCAAGTTCTGCCATGTTCCTGCAGCCACGCCTCGAAGGTTTCCCGGGCCACGTTGCGCAGGGCCGGGCGAAACGCGATGCTGTTACTGAGGTACAGGCAGTGGCGGATCACGGTGTAGGGGTTGAAGCTGCCCTGCGGGTTCTGTTCTTCAAAATGCAGCTTGTAGCGCTTGACCACGGCAATGGTTTCGCGCAGCAGCGCATTGAAGCGGGCGCGGGTCATGCCGGGCGACCAGCCCTGGATGTCGTCCACAAAGCTGTCCACCTTGAAGGGTTCGAACTCAAAATCCTTGAAGAAGTGGTTGGCAATCTTGAGGAAGGTGAAGGCGTTGAGTTCGCTGCCTGCGGTGGGCGTTTTTTCAGCCACCTGCACACCGGTTTCGGGCAGGGCTTCGGCGGTTTCGTCGGGGGCCTGCAGCAACTCGGCCGCAGTGGCATCCCGGATCTGGCGGAATTCGCGGTCGGCCAGCTCGAACAAGGCCGACAGCACATTGATGCGGCGCTTGAGCTGGCCGGGAATCGACTTTTTGTACTTGATCTTGTGGTCCAGCACGCTCCATGAGTCCTGGATGATGGTGCGCACCTGCAGCTCGAACGCATGGGCCGCGCACGCGGCGTGCTCGGGCAACGCCCGCTGGGCGGCGTTCAGCCGCAGGTCCAGGTGCAGGCCCTTGTAGCCGAACGAGGCATCGGTGCTCTCCACGGCGGCCACCTTGTCGGTGACATCCATCACGTCAAAGTGCGATCGCACCAGGTGGGCCACCTTATCGAGCTCGTCTTCATACAGGCAAACCACGCGCACCCCGATCAGGTCGGTGATGTAGGGGGCAATTTCATAGGGCTGGTTGGCCTCCTCCAGCGCCGGCCGGTACTTGCGGGTGAACTTGCGAATGGCCTCATCCTTGTCCTTCACGCGCCCCTCCACCTTGGCCACATCCACCTGCCCCGAAGGGGTCAGCAATGCGGTGAGCAGGGCGACGAACGATGCGCAGGCCTCCTGCAGGCGTGGCAGGTTCTGGTCGTGGAAGGCATGGAAACGGGCTTCCTCCCGTTCGAAGTCAAGCGATGGCATAGGGTAGTTCTCGAATGCACCTGTGGCCTGGATCGTAAGGCTTGCATCGGCATGTGCAGCGGCCGGATGGCAGGTGCATTGCCGTATTTTCGTGTTGGTACTCCACGCCTCGGGGCTGCAGGGGCTGCGGGGGCGCATAAATACTTAGGGCCGGCGGCCAGGACCTTGCCCATAATGGTGGCAGGCAGTCTTGGCGCTTGCGCGCCGCCGGTTTTCGCGGACTGCCTGTCGCGACCCACAACAATCCACTTTTGTGAACCCATGAGCCAAGCCCGCCAGCATGAGGAGCGTCCCGACACGGAAAGCCGCTGGCGCCCGCTCGCGCTGTCGGGCCCGGTGCTGACAGTGTTTCTGCTGGGGCTGACCTTCCTGTACTGGCAGGCTGCAGAGCGGGAAGCCGGGGCCAAAAGGCGCCAGGCATTCACCACCTCGGTGGACCGCATCGTTTACAGCCTCAAGGACCGGATGGCCACCTTCGAGTTGGTGCTGCGGGGCGTGAAGGGGTATTACGACGGCTCCGACAGCATTGATCGCGATGAGTTCCATGCCTATGTGGGAGCGCTGCGCCTGTCGGAAACACGGCCCGGGCTGCAGGGCGTGTCGTATGCGCTGGATCTGCCGGCCGACCGGCTGGACGCCCATACGGCGCAAATGCGAGCCCGGGGCTTTTCTTCCTACACCATGCACCCGCCGGGGGTGCGCGCGCGTTACACACCCATCACCCACATCGAGCCTCAGTCCACCGACAACTTCAAGGCCCTGGGGTTTGATATCTCCACCGTGCCGCCCGCCCGCGAGGCCCTGGATCGCGCGCGTGACACCGGGCAGCTGGCCCTGACCTCCCGGCTCAGGCTGCAGCAGGATATCGGACGCGATTCCGTCACCGGGCTGGTGATGTACCTGCCCATTTATCAAAAGGATGCCGACCTTGACTCGCTCGAGGGTCGCCGGCGCGGCATTGTGGGCTGGGTGTCGGCGCCTTTTCGCGTGCCCGAACTGCTCAAGGGAATGACACAGCAGCTCGATGCCGACATCGACCTGGCCATTTATGACGGCAACCCGGCGTCGGGCGGCAGCCTGCTGCATGGCAACACCAACCTGCCCACCGCCCTGGAAGGCGCGCCGCATGGCTTGCGCGCCACGCAGCAAATGCACCTGGGAGGGCGCACCTGGACCCTGGTGATGCAGTCGCTGCCGGCTTTCGAGCAGCGCTTTGACGACACAGACAACGGCCTGTTTGCCGCCATGGGTGCCGCCGTGAGCCTGCTGGTGGGCGGGCTGATCTGGGTGATGGCCACGGGCCGCGAGCGCGCCATGGGCCTGGCCCGCCGCATGACGCAGGCGCTGCGCAGCACCCGGGACGATCTGGAAAGCACCCTCAACGCCATTCCGGACCTGTTGTTCGAAGTGGGGATGGATGGGCACATTTACCATTACCGCTCAGCGCGTTCGGCGCTGCTGGCCGCGCCGCCCGAGATGTTCCTGGGTCGGACAATGGACGAGTTCGTGCCGCCAGAGGCTGTCGCCGGATTGCGGGCCGCGCTGCAGGCGGCTCACGACACGGGCTATTCGATCGGCCACCAGTACCGCCTCGAACTGGGGCACCAGACCCACTGGTTCGAGTTGTCCATTGCCCGCAAGGAAAGCGCCACGCCGGGGCAGGACCCGCGTTTCATTGCCTTGTCCCGGGACATCACCGAACGCAAGCTGGCAGAGGCCCGCACGCACCAGCTGGCCTACTTCGACGCGCTGACCGGCCTGCCCAACCGCCGCATGCTGCTGGACCGGCTGGATCACTCCCTGGTGTCGGCGCGCAAGTCGGGGCAGGTGGGGGCGTTGCTGTTCATTGACCTGGACAATTTCAAGCAGATCAACGATGCCCGCGGTCACCCGCTGGGAGATGTGCTGCTCAAGCAGGTGGCGCAGCGCCTTACGCAATTGCAGCGCCCCGGCGACACCGTCGCGCGAATAGGGGGGGACGAATTCGTACTGCTCGTCAACGGCATTGCCACCGACATGGAATCGGCCGGGCGCAGCGCATTGCTGGCGGCCGAGGCCGTGCGCGCTGCCCTGGAGGCGCCGTACACCATCGACACCCACCTCTACAGCAGCACCGGCAGCATCGGCATCACCCTTTTCCCCAAGCGCAGCGAAGAAGTCGAGGACCTGCTGCGCGAGGCCGATACCGCCATGTACCGCGCCAAGGACCTGGGGCGCAACCGCATCCGCTTTTATGAAGACGACATGCAGGCCGATGTGCAGGAGCGACTGGCGCTGGAGCAAGACCTCAAAAAGGCCAGCACAGAGGGCCAGCTGGTTGCGTTCGTGCAGTCGCAGGTGGATGCGTCCGGCACCGTGATCGGCGGCGAGCTGCTCATGCGCTGGAACCACCCGGTGCGCGGCAGCGTGCCGCCCAGCCGCTTCATTCCGGTGGCGGAATCCTCGGGCCTGATCCTGCGCATGGGCGACTGGATGATCCGGCAGGCCTGCGAGACGCTGGCACGCCTGCACGCAGCGGGGCAGGATCTGTCGATCTCGGTCAACGTGAGCGAGCGCCAGTTTCGCCAGGACGATTTTGTCGAACGCATACGCGACATGCTGGCGCAGACGGGCGCTCCAGCGGCCCAGCTCATCCTCGAGGTCACCGAAAGCCTGTTTATCGAGAACCTTGACGACGCCATCGCCCGCATGACCGAACTGCGGCAGTTGGGTGTGCGCTTTTCGATCGACGACTTTGGCACCGGCTATTCCAGCCTGGCCTACCTCAAGCGATTGCCGCTGTACGAGCTGAAAATCGACAAGAGCTTTGTGCAGGACACGCCCGACGACCCCAGCGACACCGCCATCGTGCAATCCATCATCTCGGTGGCGCGGCACCTCAAGCTGCGCGTGGTGGCCGAGGGCGTGGAAACGCGCGCCCAGGCCGACTTTCTGGTTACCAGCCATTGCGACTGCCTGCAGGGCTATCTTTTTTCCAGGCCCGAACCGTTGCAAGGTTGGGTGGCGCGCCAGTTGGGCGGCGTGTGACGGTGCGATGGGCCCGTGGCCCGCGTCCCAAACCACGGCCAACCAGCACAGCCATCACCGGGCCGGCGAATCCAGCTCAGAAGGTGTGAATGAATCCAGGGCGTCCGAGCGGGCCGCACCAACGCGCCCCATCCAGGCGCAAGGCACCGCCATGGCGAGCATTTGCAACGCCGAGGGGGTGCGTTTTGCGGTGCGAGCGGGCATGGCGGGTTCGCTCACACCTTCTCAGGCCTCGACCGGGCTGGCGTGCGCCAGGGCCATCACTTCGTGCGGTGGCAGGCCTTTGAGGCGATGGTCGCTCCACACCTGGCGCCAGCGGCGTGAGCCCGCCAGTCCATGGCGCAGGCCCAGCATGTGCCGCGCGATGCTGGCCCAGGGCGTGCCATGTGCGGCAGCCTCGCGCGCCATGTAGTCCACCATGGCGGCTTCCACGTCCTCGCGGGTGAGCGTGCTTGGTGGGGCGCCGTAATACAGCGCATCCCAGCGCGCCAGCCACCAGGGGTTGTGATAGGCCTCGCGGCCCACCATCACGCCATCGAGCCCGGCCAACTGCTCCTGCACGGCGGCATCGGTGTTCAGCCCGCCGTTGATGGCAAAGGTCAGGTGCGGAAAATCCGCCTTGAGCTGGCGCACCACGTCGTAGCGCAGCGGGGGCACTTCGCGGTTCTCTTTGGGTGACAGGCCTTTGAGCCAGGCGTTGCGCGCATGCACGATGAACACCGTGCAACCCGCAGCGGCCACGGTGCCGACAAAGTCGCGCACAAAGGCGTAGCTTTCGTCCTTGTCGATACCGATGCGGTGCTTCACCGTGACGGGCACCTGCACCACGTCCACCATGGCCTTCACGCAGTCGGCCACCAACTGGGGCTCGTTCATCAGGCAGGCGCCAAAGGCACCGCGCTGCACGCGCTCGCTGGGACAACCGCAGTTGAGGTTGATCTCGTCATACCCCCATTGCTCGCCCAGCCGCGCGCAGTGCGCCAGATCGGCCGGCTCGCTGCCACCCAGCTGCAGGGCCACGGGATGCTCTTCGGCGTTGAAGCGCAGATGGCGCTGCACATCGCCATGCACCAGCGCGCCCGTGGTCACCATCTCGGTGTACAGCAGGGTGTGCCGGCTCAGCAGCCGGTGCAGGTAGCGGCAGTGGCGGTCGGACCAGTCCATCATCGGGGCGACGGACATGCGCCAGGGGCTCAGGGTGGATTCCACAGAAAAAACAAGAAGCAGGATGGAGGGGCTACCGCGGTGGCTGGCAAGAAAAAACGCCTTCGCGAAGCTGCAGACAAAAGCCGTGATTATCCCACCTGTGCCATGCAGGTGCCCGATTGTGGATATATGCAAAAAATGCCGCAAGCGCTTACCCATAAAGCGCTGACAGCTATCAAAACGGAAGCATTGCCTTAGCGCCCGGCAGATTTTTGGTAGATGCCCTCGATGGCCTCTGAAAAATGCGCCGTCAGGTTGTTGCGCTTGAGCTTGAGCGTGGGCGTCAGGAAGGTATTTTCAATCGTCCAGGGCGTGAGCGTCAGGTGTACCGCGCGCGGCACGGCGTAGCGGGGGAAGCTGGCGGTGTTTTTCTCCATGCGTGCCAGCACGGCCCGGTGCACGCTCGCGTGGTTCAGGCTGCCGGCCTCTTGCGGGTTCAGGCCCAGGTCGGCGGCCATGCGCTGCCATTCGCCGGGCTTGAGCACCGCCACGCAGGCGATGAAGGGGCGGTTTTCGCCCACCACAAACGCCTGCTCCAGTGCCGGGTCGGCCAGCAGCGCCAGTTCCAGGTCGCCCGGCGGCACTTTTTCGCCGGTGGAGGTGACGATGATTTCCTTGATGCGGCCTCGGATGTAGATGCGGCCATGGACGATTTCGGCCTGGTCACCCGTGCCCAGCCAGCCGTCGGGGCCCAGGATTTTGGCGGTGTCATCGGGCCGCTTCCAGTAGCCCCGCATGACGATGGGGCCGCGCACCTGCAGCTCGCGGTTTTCGCCAATGCGCACCTCCACGCCGGGCAGGGCCTTGCCCACGCAGGCCGGGTCGTTGTCGGTCAGCGCGTTCACCGACACCACGGGCGCGGTTTCGGTCATGCCGTATCCCTGGATGAGCGGCAGGCCCAGGCCCAGAAAACATTTGGCAATGGTGGGCGACAGCGGCGCGCCACCACTCACGGCCACGCGCACGCGGCCGCCAAACTGCGCCAGCAGCGGCTTGGCCACCAGCGCCTGCAGCAGCGGCCAGGGCAGGGCGGCCATCCAGCCGCCGGCGTTGCCCTCGTCGACTTTGGGCGCAGGCAGGCCCTGCTGGGCGCAAAAGCGCCGCCAGCCTTTGGCTTGGGCGGCTTCATACAACTGCATCTTCCAGGGCGAGGGCGACAGCTTTTCGAGCAGCTTGGCGTGGATGCGTTCGTAAATGCGGGGCACCGACACCAGCACGGTGGGGCGCACTGTTTTCAGGTCTTCGGCCAGCAGCGGCACCGAGCGTGCATAGGCCACGCAGCTGCCGGCCGCAATGGGCAGGTAATAGCCGCCCGTGCGTTCAAAGGTGTGCGACAGCGGCAGGAACGACAGGAACATATCGTCCACCGTGGGTACGATGCGTTCGAGCACCGCCTTCACATCGCTCACCACATTGCGGTGCGTGAGCATCACGCCCTTGGGCTTGCCGGTGGTGCCCGAGGTATAGACGAGGGCGGCCAGGTCGTCGGGTCCGGGCGGCGTGGGAGTTGCCACCGGGGTGGCTTCGGCCGCGCCGGCCAGCCATTGCGCCAGCGTGCCGACCGCAGGGCCATCGGCGGTGGCCGCAGACGGCGCCAAAACGGCATCCTCATCGGTGATGACCACGGCGCGCAGCGCCGGAAACGGAGTGCCTACGCCACGAATCTTCTCCCACTGCGCGGCTTGGCCCACGATGAGCATCGAGGCTTCGCAATCGGCCAGGATGTAGGCAATGCTGCCGGGGTTGTCGATGGCGTGCAGGGGCACCGGCACGCAGCCCGTGGCCAGGGTGGACTGGTCGGCGCACATGGCGTTCAGGCCGTTGGGCAGCAGGATGGCCACGCGCGCGGCGGTGGGCAGCTGCATGGCAGCCATGGCCCGCGACCATTGCGCCACACGCTGTGCGGTCTGATTCCAGGTCAGGCTGATCCAGGCCTGTGTGGAGGTGTCAAACGCACGGTAGGCTTCGGCGTCGGGGGTGCGGGCAGTGCGGTAGGCAAGGAGCTGGGGCAGCGTTTGGACGCTGGCGAGATCGGACGAAATAGAAGTCATCAAATGATGTGTTGGATCGCGGGTGTGCCGCTTGGGTGCCTATCTGCGAGAAAACCCGGGCAATGATACCGACAGGAATGCGCGCACCGCGCAAGGGGGGGGGCGCCACGGGGATGCGAATTCGGTGGTGGGGAATATGCCGCGACCGTCGCCCAAGGCTGCCGTTGCATGGCACCGTAGAGCATGCGCAATTACGGGGCAGATACGTTTGCGTCAATACTGCTTCACGCAGAACGCCTACAGTGAAAGCGTATACGGGGGAGCTCAATGCGCAACATCAAACGTTTTTTCTGGACCTTTCTCTGCCTCCTGACGGGGCTGTGGCTGATTAGCGATCTGATGAACTGGTCGGCGCCCGCCAACTTTTTTGCCTGGCGGTCGGTGCTGATGCAGTACAGCGGGGTGCTGGGCATTGGCGTCATGAGCGTGGCCATGGTGCTGGCCGTGCGCCCGGTGGTGTTCGAGCCCTATCTGGGCGGGCTGGACAAGATGTACCGCCTGCACAAATGGCTGGGCATTTCGGGCCTGGTGATTTCGGTGGCCCACTGGCTGCTGGCCCAGGGCACCAAGTGGATGGTGGGCTGGGGCTGGCTGCAGCGCCCCGCGCGCGGCCCGCGGCCGCAATTGCTGGATGCGCCCATCCAGCAGTTCTTTTTGAACCAGCGCGGCCTGGCCGAGAGCATTGGCGAATGGGCCTTTTATGCTGCCGTGCTGCTGATGGTGCTGGCGCTGGTCAAACGGTTTCCCTACCGGTATTTCTTCAAGACGCACCGCCTGCTGGCCGTGGCCTATCTGGCGCTGGTGTGGCACTCGGTGGTCTTGCTGAAGTTTGATTACTGGAGCGGCGTGCTCGGCCCGGTGATGGCGGTGCTGATGGCTGTGGGCACGGTGGCTGCGCTGATGGTGCTTTTCCGGCGGGTGGCGGTGGGCCGCCAGGTGGTGGGCGAGGTGACCGGCATCCGGCGCCATGAATCGTTGGACGTGATCGCGGTGGACATCCAGTGCAAGGGCCGGTGGGCGGGGCACGAGTCGGGCCAGTTTGCCTTTGTCACGCTGCATGCCGACGAGGGGCCGCACCCCTACACCATTTCGTCCGCCTGGACGGGCGACGGGCGCATCACGTTCATCATCAAGGCCCTGGGCGACTACACCCGCACGCTGAGCGAAAGCGTGCACATTGGCGATGTGGTCAAGCTGGAGGGGCCTTACGGCCAGTTCACCTTCCAGGGCGCGCAAAAGCGGCAGATCTGGGTGGGTGCGGGCATTGGCATCACGCCGTTCATTGCCCGCATGAAGGCGCTGGCAGTGGCGCCGGATGGCAAGGCCATCGACCTGTTTCATCCCACGGCGGTTTATGACGAGCACGCCATCGGCCTGATGACCCGCGACGCCGAGGCCGCCGGGGTGCGGCTGCATGTGCTCTGGAGCCAGCGCGACGGCCAGCTCAACGCGGCGCGCCTGACAGGGCAGGTGCTCGGCTGGCGCGATGCCGATATCTGGTTTTGCGGCCCGGCGCAATTTGGCCAATCGCTGAAAAAAGACCTCGTGGCCATGGGGCTGCCCGAAAACCGCTTTCACCAGGAGTTGTTCCAGATGCGGTGATTCGCCGCAGCGGGCGGGGCGGCGCTGCGGGGTCAGGTCGCCGCTTCGAGCCCCTGCGCAAAATGCGCCTGCATGGCTTTCGCCGTGGCCTTGGCATCGCGCGCCACCATGGCTGCCAGGATGGCGCGGTGCTCGTTCAGCGAATCGTCGATGCGCCCCTGCTTGAGCAGCGAGTTGTGGCGGTTGAGCTTCATCACCTTGCGCAGGTCGGCCACCATCTGGCTGCGCCAGCGGTTGTCGGCCAGCTCCAGCAGCCGCATGTGAAAGCGCTCGTTCACGGCAAAAAAGCGCTCGCGCTCGCTGGCGGCGGCTTCCAGCTCGTCGTGCAGGTCCTGCAGCTCTTGCAGTTGCGCGGGCGTGGCGGTGGTGGCCACCACGCCGGCCGCATCGCTTTCGAGCAGGCTGAGCAGGTGGTAAACGTCGCGCAGGTCTTTTTCACTCATCTCGGTCACATAGGCGCCCCGGCGCACCTTCATCGTGACCAGGCCCTCGGCGGCCAGCACCTTCAGCGCTTCGCGCAGGGGGGTGCGGCTGATGCCGAATTCCTCCGCAATCTTCAATTCGTCAATCCAGCTGCCGGGTTCGAGCTCGCGGCGGAAAATGCGCTGGCGCAATTGCTCAGCCACTTCAACATACAAAGCGCGGGGCGTGAGGGTGAGGGCAGACATGGGGCGGATTGTAAGTCGGCAAGAATATTTTGAATGAATAATTATGAATGATGTAAACTCGCCGCCACATCGGGATCAGCCCTTGCGCCCTTTCACGTCCCAACGCCATCTTCGGAGAAGCCTTCGCCATGAGTGACAAGCCCCATAAAAACGCCCCCGAGTTCGCTGCCGCTTCGCTGGAGGCCTGGACCAACGCCGCTGCCAAGTCAGCCCCCGGTGGCGACGTCAGTGCCCTCAACTGGTTGACGCCCGATGGCATCACCGTCAAGCCGCTGTACACCGCCGAAGACACGGCCAACCTGCCCTACGCCAACACCTTGCCCGGTTTTGAGCCCTACCTGCGCGGCCCCCAGGCCACCATGTATGCGGTGCGGCCGTGGACGATTCGCCAATACGCAGGCTTTTCCACCGCCGAAGAATCGAACGCTTTCTACCGCAAGGCCCTGGCGGCGGGCGGGCAGGGCGTGTCGGTCGCGTTCGACCTGGCCACGCACCGCGGCTATGACAGCGATCACCCGCGCGTGACCGGCGACGTGGGCAAGGCCGGCGTGGCGATTGACTCGGTCGAGGACATGAAGATCCTGTTCGACCAGATTCCGCTCGACAAGGTGAGCGTATCGATGACCATGAACGGCGCCGTGCTGCCCGTGCTGGCCGGCTACGTGGTGGCGGCGGAAGAGCAGGGCGTGAGCCAGGACAAGCTCTCCGGAACGATTCAGAACGACATTCTGAAAGAGTTCATGGTGCGCAACACCTACATCTACCCGCCCAAGCCTTCGATGCGCATCATCGGCGACATCATTGGCTACACGGCCAAAAACATGCCCAAGTTCAACTCGATCTCGATCTCGGGTTACCACATGCAGGAAGCCGGGGCCAACCAGGCGCTGGAGCTGGCCTTCACGCTGGCCGATGGCAAGGAATACGTGAAGACCGCCATCGCCTCCGGCCTGGACGTGGACGAGTTCGCCGGGCGCCTGTCGTTCTTCTGGGCCATTGGCATGAACTTCTACCTTGAAGTGGCCAAGATGCGCGCCGCGCGCCTGCTGTGGTGCCGCATCATGAAGGAAACCGGCGCCAAGAACCCCAAGAGCCTGATGCTGCGCACGCACTGCCAGACGTCCGGCTGGTCGCTCACCGAGCAGGACCCCTACAACAACATCGTGCGCACCACCATCGAGGCCATGGCGGCGGTGTTTGGCGGCACGCAGAGCCTGCACACCAACGCGCTCGACGAAGCCATCGCGCTGCCCACCGAGTTCAGCTCGCGCATCGCCCGCAACACCCAGCTCATCATCCAGGAAGAGACCCACATCACCAACGTGGTCGACCCCTGGGCCGGCAGCTACATGATGGAAAAGCTGACCCAGGACATGATGGACGCCGCCTGGAAGATCATCGAAGAAGTCGAGGCCATGGGCGGCATGACGCAGGCCGTGGACAGCGGCTGGGCCAAGCTCAAAATCGAAGCCGCCGCCGCTGAAAAGCAGGCGCGCATCGACTCGGGCAAGGACGTGATCGTCGGCGTGAACAAATACAAGCTGGCCAAGGAAGACCCGGTCGATATCCTGCAGATCGACAACGTGATGGTGCGTGATGGACAGATTGCCCGTCTGGAAAAAATCAAGGCAAATCGCGATGCAGCCAAGGTGCAGCAAGCGCTGGATGCTCTCACTTCTGCAGCAGAAGACGGCAGCGGTAACCTGCTGGACCTGGCCATCAAGGCCGTGCGCCTGCGCGCCACGGTGGGCGAGGTGAGCGACGCGCTGGAAAAGGTTTACGGGCGCCACCGCGCCGATACACAAAAGGTGACCGGTGTGTACGCTGCCGCTTACGACTCGGCCGAAGGCTGGGACAAACTCAAGGCCGAGATCAACGAATTTGCCGAAAAAGAAGGCCGCCGCCCCCGCGTGATGATCGCCAAGCTGGGCCAGGACGGCCATGACCGCGGCGCCAAGGTGGTGGCCACGGCTTTTGCCGACCTGGGCTTCGATGTGGACATGGGCCCGCTGTTCCAGACGCCCGAGGAATGCGCGCGCCAGGCGATCGAAAACGACGTGCACGCCGTGGGCGTCTCCACGCTGGCCGCCGGCCACAAGACGCTGGTGCCGGCCATCATCCAGTCGCTGAAGGACCAGGGTGCGGACGACATCATTGTGTTTGTGGGTGGGGTGATCCCCGCGCAAGACTACGAGCACCTGTACGAAGCGGGTGTGAAAGGCATTTACGGCCCCGGCACGCCGATTCCGGCCAGCGCCAAGGATGTGCTGGAGCAGATTCGCAAGGCGGTGGCGTGACCCCTGCGGCGCTTCTCGATGGCGTGGTGCACGGCACGGCTGCGATGCAGCGCCGCGCCATGTCCAAAGCCATCACCCTGCTCGAATCCACCCGTGCCGATCACCGCGCGCAGGGCGACGAGCTGCTCACGCAGCTGCTGCCCCACACCGGCAAGGCGTTTCGCTTAGGGATCAGCGGCGTGCCTGGCGTGGGCAAGTCCACCTTCATCGAGGCGCTGGGTCTGTACCTGATTGGCCTGGGCCACCGCGTGGCGGTGCTCACCATCGACCCGTCGAGCACGGTGTCGGGCGGTTCCATCCTGGGCGACAAGACGCGCATGGAGCATCTGTCGGTGCACGAAAAGGCCTACATCCGCCCCAGCCCGTCGAGCGGCACGCTGGGCGGTGTGGCCGAAAAAACCCGCGAGGCCATGCTGGTCTGCGAAGCGGCGGGTTACGACGTGGTGATTGTCGAGACCGTGGGCGTGGGCCAGAGCGAGATTGCCGTCAATGGCATGACCGACATGTTCGTGCTGCTGCAGCTGCCCAATGCAGGCGACGATCTGCAGGCCATCAAGAAGGGCGTGATGGAGATTGCCGACCTGGTGGTCATCAACAAGGCCGACATCGACAAGAACGCCGCCACACGGGCCGAGGCGCAGATCACATCGAGCCTGCGGCTTTTGAGCCAGCACGGCAACCCCGAGAACGCCCACCACAACGAGACGCTTTGGCACCCCAGGGTCGTGCAGATCAGCGCGCTGCTGGGGCAGGGCGTGGACAGCTTCTGGGCCGCCGTCACGCAGTTTCGCCAGCTGCAAACCGCCAATGGCCGCCTGGCCACGCGGCGCGAAAAGCAGGCGCTGGCCTGGATGTGGGAGCGCATCGATGCGGGCCTCAAGCTCGCGTTTCGCCAGCACCCGCAGGTCAAGCAGCTGCTGCCCCAGTTGCAGGCCGATGTGGCAGCAGGGCGCATTGCGGCATCCACTGCGGCAAGAAATCTGCTGCTGGCGCAATCTGGACAAGCGCAAGCAGCTACTAATTAAATAGCATAACCACCGAATTCACCAAAGGACGACCATGCAAGACATCCTGGATCAACTGGAGAAAAAGCGTGCGCTGGCACGCCTGGGCGGCGGGCAAAAGCGTATTGATGCGCAGCACGCCAAGGGCAAACTCACGGCGCGCGAGCGCATCGAGCTGCTGCTGGACGACGGCACGTTCGAAGAATGGGACATGTTTGTCGAGCACCGCTGCACCGACTTTGGCATGGAAGACAACAAGATCCCCGGCGACGGCGTGGTCACCGGCTACGGGATGATCAATGGCCGACTGGTGTTCGTCTTCAGCCAGGACTTCACCGTGTTTGGCGGCGCCTTGAGCGAAACCCATGCCGAGAAGATATGCAAGGTGATGGACCAGGCCATGAAGGTCGGCGCGCCTGTCATTGGCCTGAACGACTCGGGCGGGGCCCGCATCCAGGAAGGCGTGGCGTCTTTGGGCGGTTATGCCGACGTGTTCCAGAAGAACGTGCTGGCCAGCGGCGTGATTCCGCAGATCAGCATGATCATGGGCCCCAGCGCCGGTGGCGCCGTGTATTCGCCCGCCATGACCGACTTCATCTTCATGGTGAAAGACAGCTCGTACATGTTCGTCACCGGCCCCGACGTGGTCAAGACCGTGACACACGAAGAAGTCACGGCCGAGGAACTGGGCGGCGCCATCACCCACACCACCAAGAGCGGCGTGGCCGACATGGCGTTCGAGAACGACGTGGAGGCGCTGATGATGCTGCGCCGCCTGTACAACTACCTGCCGCTCAACAACCGCGAAAAGGCCCCGGTGCGCCCGAGCAACGACCCGGCCGACCGCATGGACCTGAGCCTGGACACCCTGGTGCCGGTCAATGCCAACCAGCCCTACGACATGAAGGAGCTGATTGTCAAGACCGTGGACGACGGCGACTTCTTCGAGCTGCAGCCCGAGTACGCCAAGAACATCGTCATCGGCTTTGCGCGTATGGAGGGGCAGAGCGTGGGCATCGTGGCCAACCAGCCGCTGGTGCTGGCCGGTTGCCTGGACATCAAGAGTTCCATCAAGGCCGCGCGTTTTGTGCGCTTTTGCGATGCGTTCAACATTCCCGTCATCACCTTCGTGGACGTGCCCGGCTTCATGCCCGGCACTTCGCAAGAGTACGGCGGCATCATCAAGCACGGCGCCAAGCTGCTCTATGCCTACGCCGAGTGCACCGTGCCCAAGATCACCGTCATCACGCGCAAGGCCTACGGCGGCGCGTACGACGTGATGAGCTCCAAGCACCTGCGTGGCGACGTCAACCTGGCCTGGCCCAACGCCGAGATTGCGGTGATGGGCGCCAAGGGCGCGGTGGAAATCATCTTCCGCGAAGACAAGAACGACCCCGTGAAGCTGGCCGCCCGCGAAGCGGAATACAAGCAGCGCTTTGCCAACCCGTTTGTGGCCGGTGCGCGTGGCTTTATCGATGACGTGATCCTGCCGCACGAGACGCGCAAGCGCATCTGCCGCTCGCTGGTGATGCTGCGCGACAAGAAGCTGGAAAACCCGTGGCGCAAGCACGGGAACATTCCGCTGTAAGCACTTATGTTGCCCCTTCATGCGCCAGCCAGACGGTGCTTTTTGACTCCGATACCGCAACTGTCAGCCGCTGCGGATTTGTTAGCGTCCGCTGCCGATAGCCTTTTGGTTGGCGACACGGCGAGCGCCCGCCAGTTGGTCGCAGAGGCAGACATGCCTGTGATTGCCGCCTACACCTCACTGGTGACAGGTGCCGTGAATCCGCTTGTGCACTGGCAATCGGCAATGCCTTCTGCTGGCGCAGAGTCTGGGCGCAGCGCGCAGCGCATGCCGTCATCGAGTGTTGAGCGCGCTATCTGCGTGAGAGATGGCTGGCGGTGTCGATATTGCGGCTCCCGTGTGATCGACCGCAGCATGCGGGCGCGATTGCATCGCTGCTTGCCTGACGTTGCGCGCTGGGGTGCACGCAACGTCGATAAACACTCTGCGCTGGCGGCCCTCAGCGCATCCCTTGACCATGTAGTTCCACACAGCAGAGGCGGCACCAATGACGAGCCCAACTTGGTGACTGCATGCAACGCCTGCCAGTTCGGCCGAGGCCAATGGACATTGGATGAGGTCGGTTTCTATGATCCTCGGGAATTTCCACCGACCAGTGATTCGTGGGATGGTCTGACGCGATTGAGTCGCTTGGCAACTACTTCAAACGATCTTCAGTGAAAGAGACAAACATATGTTCACCAAAATCCTGATCGCCAACCGTGGCGAAATTGCATGCCGAGTGATTGCAACGGCGAAAAAAATGGGCATCGCCACCGTCGCCGTCTACTCCGACGCCGACAAGGAAGCGCGCCACGTCAAGCTGGCCGACGAGGCCGTGCACATTGGGGCGGCGCCTTCGCGCGAGTCGTACCTGCTGGCCGACAAGATCATTGCCGCCTGCAAACAGACGGGCGCGCAGGCCGTGCACCCCGGCTACGGCTTCCTCTCCGAAAACGAAGCCTTCGCCAAGCGCTGCGAGGACGAAGGCATTGCCTTCATCGGCCCCAAGGCGTTTTCCATCGCGGCCATGGGCGACAAGATTGCTTCGAAGAAGCTGGCGCTGGAAGCCAAGGTCAACACCATTCCGGGCTACAACGACGCGATTGCCGGCCCAGAGCAGGCGTTGGAAATCGCCAAGGGCATTGGCTACCCCGTGATGATCAAGGCCTCGGCCGGCGGCGGTGGCAAGGGCCTGCGCGTGGCGTTCAACGACAAGGAAGCGTTTGAAGGCTTTGCCAGCTGCCAGAACGAAGCGCGCAACAGCTTTGGCGACGACCGCATCTTCATCGAGAAGTTTGTGCAGGAGCCGCGCCACATCGAGATCCAGGTGCTGGGCGACAGCCACGGCAACGTGATCTACCTGAACGAGCGCGAATGCTCCATCCAGCGCCGCCACCAGAAGGTGATTGAAGAGGCACCGTCGCCCTTCATCTCTGATGCCACGCGCAAGGCCATGGGCGAGCAGGCCGTGCAGCTGGCCAAGGCCGTGAAGTACCAGTCGGCCGGCACGGTGGAGTTTGTGGTCGGCAAGGACCAGGACTTCTACTTTCTGGAGATGAACACCCGCCTGCAGGTGGAGCACCCGGTGACCGAGTGCATCACCGGGCTCGACCTGGTGGAGCTGATGATCCGCGTGGCGGCGGGTGAGAAGCTGCCCCTCACACAGGCCGACGTGAAGCGTGACGGCTGGGCCATCGAGTGCCGCATCAACGCGGAAGACCCGTTCCGCAACTTTTTGCCCTCCACCGGCCGCCTGGTGCGCTTTCAGCCGCCCGAAGAGTCGATGTTCCAGTCGGACACCAGCAAGAAGCTGGGCGTGCGGGTGGACACGGGCGTGTACGAAGGCGGCGAGATCCCCATGTACTACGACTCGATGATCGCCAAGCTCATCGTGCACGGCACGGACCGCAATGACGCCATTGCCAAGATGCGCGCGGCGCTCAATGGTTTTGTGATCCGTGGCATCAGCAGCAACATCCCGTTCCAGGCCGCATTGCTGGCGCACCCGAAGTTTGTGTCCGGCGATTTCAACACCGGCTTCATCGCCGAAAACTACAGCAAGGGCTTTGCGGCCGAAGACGTGCCGCACGAAGACCCGCTGTTCCTGGTGGCGCTGGCCGCCTACATGAACCGCCGCTACCGTGCCCGCGCTTCGGGCATCAGCGGCCAGCTGGCCGGGCACGAGGTGAAGGTGGGCGAAGAATTCGTGGTGGTCACGCTGGGCGCCGAGGGCCAGAATCAGCACCACGACGTGACGGTGACCGATTTCGAAATTGAAGGCAAACTGCGCTCCAGCGCAGTGGCCGTGGGCGGCAATAGCTATCAGATCAGCAGCACGGCCACGCTGGGCCAGATCCGCGTGCAGGGCGCCTGCAACGGCCAGGGCTTCACGGCCCAGGTGGAGCGTGGCGTGGGCAAGAACCCGCTGGCGCTGCGCATTGCGCACAACGGCACGCAGATCGACACCATGGTGCTGTCGCCGCTGGGCGCGCGGCTGCACAAGCTCATGCCCTTCAAGGCGCCGCCCGATCTGTCCCGGTTCCTGCTCTCGCCCATGCCCGGCCTGCTGGTCGATGTGGCGGTGCAGCCCGGCCAGAAGGTGCAGGCCGGTGAAAAGCTGGCCGTGATCGAAGCCATGAAGATGGAGAACATCCTTTTTGCCGCGCAGGACGGCGTGGTGGGCAAGGTCGTGGCGGGCAAGGGCGAGTCGCTGGCGGTGGACCAGGTGATCCTCGAGTTCCAGTGATCCCTGCCCAAATCCAATCCGGGGGCCTTGCGCCCCTTTTTTGAGTGTTTTTGGCCTATCGCGCTTGTGCAGCAAGCGCAGTCAGCTATTGATTTTGAAGCAAACCAAGGCTTCAGCCACGGGAGAATTTCCATGACAAGCAACGCAGCACAACGCCCCTTCAAGGTGCTTGGCATCCAGCAGGTCGCCATTGGCGGCACCGACAAAGGGCGCATGAAAACCCTGTGGGTGGACATGCTGGGCCTCACGCAGACCGGCACCTTCCAGAGCGAGCGCGAAAACGTCGATGAAGACATCCTGGCCATGGGGCAGGGCGCGTTCAAGGTCGAGGTGGACATCATGCAGCCGCTCGACATTGACAAGAAACCCGCCGTGCACACCACGCCGCTCAACCACATCGGCCTGTGGATCGACGACCTGGCCGCGGCCGTCGAGTGGTTGACCGCGGAGGGTGTGCGCTTTGCGCCGGGCGGTATCCGCAAAGGCGCCGCAGGCTACGATATCTGCTTTCTGCACCCCAAGAGCAACGACGAGTTTCCTATCGCGGGCGAGGGCGTGCTGATCGAACTGGTGCAGGCCCCGCCGCAAGTGATTGCCGCGCTGGGTTGACGCATGGTCCGGCAGTGCCGCCGTGCGCGGGCTCCTGCGTTTGTTAAATACTTTCGGATGAACTAGATAAATGGATCGACGACAGACAACGGACCGCCGCAGCGGCCAAGACCGACGGCAAGAAGAGCAAGGCCCGCCAACCAACTATGAGCGGCGCCGCAGCATCGAGCCCCGTCAGCCCGAATTGACCGAGCTGCAGCTGAGCGAGGAAGAGCTGAAAGCGCTGGGCTTCGTCCCGGACCAGCCCAAGTAGGGCCTGTGCGCACTGGCTGTCACTTTTTCCTTCTTCCTGCGCATTCGTTGCCCCGACCCTGAAAGACCCTTCATGCCCTCAATTGCCACCCCATCCACCAGCCAGCCGCTGCAGTTGCATCGCCGGGTTGCCCCTGCCGCCGCCCAAGGCCCCTGGACGGTCGATGCCATCCAGGCCCTGCTCGACAAGCCTTTTATGGACCTGCTTTTCCAGGCACAGACCGTGCACCGCCAGCACTGGCCCGCAGGCGACATCGAGCTGGCCACGCTGCTGTCGGTCAAAACCGGCGGCTGCCCCGAGAACTGTGGCTACTGCCCTCAGTCGGCCGAGTTCGACACCGGCGTGAAGGCTGAAAAACTGATGGAAGTGGATGAAGTGGTGCGCGCCGCCCAAGCCGCCAAGGACGCCGGCGCCACCCGCTTTTGCATGGGCGCCGCCTGGCGCGCGCCCAAGGACCGCGACATCGAAAAGGTCAGCGCCCTGATTGGCGCCGTGAAGGGCCTGGGCCTGCAGACCTGCGCGACGCTGGGCATGCTCGAATCGCACCAGGCGCAGGCGCTCAAGGACGCAGGGCTCGACTATTACAACCACAACCTCGACACCGCGCCCGAGTACTACACCGACGTGGTCAGCACCCGCGCCTACCAGGACCGGCTCGACACCCTGCAGCATGTGCGCAGCGCCGGCATCAGCGTGTGCTGCGGCGGCATTGTGGGCATGGGCGAGGCGCCCGTGCACCGCGCGGGTCTGATTGCCCAGCTGGCCAACCTGCAGCCCTACCCGGAATCGGTGCCCATCAACAGCCTGGTGCGTGTGCCCGGAACGCCGCTGGCCGACAGCGAACCGGTGGACCCGTTTGACTTTGTGCGCGTGATTGCGGTGGCCCGCATCACCATGCCCAAGGCCCGCGTGCGGCTGTCAGCCGGACGCCAGCAGATGGGCGAAGCGGTGCAGGCACTGTGCTTCATGGCCGGGGCCAACTCGATTTTTTACGGCGACAAGCTGCTGGTGACCGGCAACCCGGATGTGGAAGCCGATGTGCAGTTGCTGGCCAAGCTGGGCCTGAACGGCCACCGCACCACCACGACCGAAGCGGATGAGCTGCCTGCGCATTCGCAACCACAAGGGGTGTGCGCCTGACGCCCGCGCACCTGCGGTATTGCGGTGGCCGTGGCAAGAAAAATGCTATGCAATAAATAGCTGCTAGCGCACTATCCATAAGCGCTTTCGGCTGTTTTTGTGCCAAGTCAGGCGGCGCAGCCCTCGGCCATGGCGTCCCAGGCTTTGAGGGCTTCGGCGGCGTACATCAATGATGGCCCGCCGCCCATGTAAACGCTCACGGCCAGCATTTCTTCGAGTTCGGCGCGTGAGGCGCCCAGTTTTTGCAGCGCCTTGACGTGAAAGCCGATGCACCCCGAGCAGTGCTGGCTCACGCCAATGGCCAGGGCGATCAATTCCTTGTGCCTAGCGCTGATCGCGCCTTCGGCCATGGAGGCCTGGGCCAGTTGGGCAAACCCCCGCATGGCTTCGGGCTGGGCCTTGCGGAAAGTGGCCAGGCTTTCATTGATATCGTGTATCAGACCGACATGGTCAAAGGTGCTCATGACAGGATTTCCATCAAAAAAGGGGAATCAATAAAACGGATCGGAAAAAAGCTCCGCCAGGACCGCAGGCTCGCGCGGCCCCATCGACGGCATGTGCGCCGGTTTTAGGGTTACTTCGTCATGGGGCAGGTGTTGATGCCCAGCAGACCGTAGGCCGGGCAGAAGCGAAACAGGCCGGTGGCCAATGGCACCACGCCCAGCCAGCCCCACCAGCCTACGGTGCCGGTGGCAGCCAGGGCGATCAGCACCAGACCGGCCACGATGCGCAATACACGGTCTATGGTTCCAACGTTGACTTTCATGATGACTCCTTGGGTTCGCAACGGCCTCCGGCACGGAAGCCTTTCATGCACGAGCAGCGGCACATCCAGGATGCACCGCGGGTTTGATGGACAGGGCGGTCACAGCGCGTTGGCGCGCAATGGCCGCCGGGTTGGTCGAAGACCACGTGGCCTCACGGTCCCGGTGGCGTGATCAAAGAAGGTTTGTATCTGGGGCTTCATCGGTCCGCTCCGTGGATTCCAATTTCGACACGGAAAGTCTATTTACATATATATTGTTAGTCAATAGAATATCAATACTGAATTTGAAAAGGAGCGCTCCACCATGCTCACTGAGACACCCATTGACCTTGAAGGCCTGCGCCGCTCGGCCGACAGCGCATGCCGCCTGATGAAGGTGCTTTCCAACCCCGACCGCCTGTTGCTGCTGTGCCAGCTCAGCCAGGGCGAGAAGAGGGTGGGGGAGCTGGAAGAGCTGGTCGGCATCTCGCAGCCCACCCTGTCGCAGCAACTGGGGGTGTTGCGGGAGGAGGGCCTTGTCAACACCCGCCGCGAAGGCAAGGGCATTTATTACGAAATCGCCAGCCCGCAAGCCCTGGCCGTGATGAACGTGCTGTTTGAGCAATTTTGCGGACCCACCAAGGAGCAAGCCACATGCTGATCGACTGGATCCATTTCACCCCCTGGACGGCTTTGGCAGGCGGCGTTCTGCTGGGCCTGGCCTCGGCACTTTTCGTTCTGCTCAACGGCCGCATTCTGGGCATCAGCGGTATCGTGGGCGGTTTGCTGCGCCTGCGCAGGGGCGACATCGGCTGGCGCGTGGTCTTTGTGCTGGGAATGCTGGCGGCACCCTGGCTGTATGGATTGTTGGCCGCGCCCACGCAGCCGCGCATCGATGCGGGCTGGGGCATGGTGGTCCTGGCGGGCCTGCTGGTAGGCGTGGGTACGAGTTATGGATCGGGCTGCACCAGCGGCCACGGTGTGTGCGGGCTTTCGCGCATGTCGCCCCGGTCTCTGGTCGCCACCCTCGCCTTCATGGGCGCCGGGTTTGTCACCGTGTTTCTCATCCGGCATGCGCTGGCTTGAGCAATTCAGCATCCATCGGAGCAACGATATGAAAAACCGAATCTCGGAATTTGTGGTGGGCCTGGTTTTTGGCCTGGGTCTCATCATCTCCGGCATGACCGACCCCGGCAAGGTCCTGGGCTTTCTGGATCTGGCAGGCCTGTGGGACCCCTCGCTGGCCTTGGTCATGGGCGGCGCCATCGCGGTCGGCATTTTTGCGTTTGCCGTGGCCAAGAAGCGCACGACCAGCTTTTTGGGCGGCGCCATGCACTTGCCCAGCTCCCGCGATATCGACCGGCGCCTGGTGATCGGCAGCCTGATCTTTGGCGTTGGCTGGGGCATTGCGGGCTTTTGCCCTGGCCCCGCCATCGTCTCTGCAGGCGCTGGCCAGCCCAAGGCGATCGTGTTTGTGTTGGCCATGCTGGCGGGCATGTGGCTGTTTGAGCTTGCCGAGGGCAGCACACGCCGCACCCCCCGCACCAATGCCGAAGCGCATTGAAATGCACCTGCAAACCGTTGCACTGACCGCCGACTTTGCGGTGTCACCCCCGTGGTCGATGGTCGATTTCGCACGGGTGTCGGCACAGGGGTTCAAGACCGCCATCGACAACCGTCCGGACGTGGAGGGCGGGGACGTCCAACCCCACAGCGCCGGGCTGGAGCGCGCCGCCAAGGCGGCGGGGCTGCACTGCGCGTATCTGCCGGTGCTCAGCGGCGCCATCACAGCAGCGCAGGTGCAGGCTATTCTTTATTCTTGCATTTTATATTTAACATAATATACATCGTATCTAGTCGCAGAATTTGGCGCAGGGTGCTACACCAGATCCGTCGGGACAACGAAATTCTGGTAACCGGTCATCCCAACCTGTGGAACCAGTCAGGGATGAACTGCACAACTGCCTGCGGCCTGTGGCAGCGCGGCCTCGGGCGATCCGCTGCAATGCTTTTCCTGCCAATGGCCGCGCGGGTTATGCAGGGCATCCCTAACCACGGTCACGCAACTGCCCGCTCCTGTACTATCAACGCGTATGACGTTCCCAAAACCGACCACTTCATCTTCGATCCACTTCGGTCACCAAGACAAGGTCTGCATCGTCACCGGCGGTGCCCAAGGCATCGGCGAGGCTTGTGTCCGCCGTTTTGCGGCCGAAGGTGCCAAGGCGGTGATTGTGGATGTGGACGTCACACGGGGCCAGGCCTTGGCCCAGGAGTTGGGCGCGCTGTATGTGCACTGCGATGTGGGCGACAAGGCGCAGGTGGACGCGTTGGTGGTCCACGTCCTTGCAGCCCATGGCCGCATCGACGTGCTGGTGAACAATGCAGGCATCTTCCGCGCCGCGGACTTTCTGGAGGTGACCGAGGCGGACTTTGACGCCGTGCTGCGGGTCAACCTCAAGGGCTCGTTCCTGGTCGGCCAGGCGGTGGCGCGGGCCATGGCGGCTTCGGGTGGTGGCTCCATCGTCAACATGAGCTCGGTCAACGGTGTGCTGGCCATTCCCAACATCGCCAGCTACAACGTCAGCAAAGGCGGCGTGAACCAGCTCACGCGGGTCATGGCGCTGGCGCTGGCCGACAAGAACATCCGCGTGAACGCCGTGGCTCCCGGCACCATAGCCACCGAGCTGGCTGCCAAGGCGGTGCTGACCAGCGATGAAGCCAGGAACAAGATCATGAGCCGCACCCCCATGAAGCGCCTGGGCGAGCCGTCGGAGATTGCGGACGTGGTGGCCTGGCTGGCCAGCGATGCCGCCAGTTATGTGACCGGCGAGATCGTGACCGTGGATGGCGGGCGCATGACGCTGAACTACACCGTTCCGGTTTGATTCACAGAAATACTACTGAATTGATAGCTGCTAGCGCTTGCCAGTTAAGCGCCAGCGGCCATTTTTATCGTATTTTCAAGTTTGTGGCATACGCCGCAGCAAGCCCGCCATGCTGCGCGGCCAGCCCACCGGCCCGAACCAGGCACCACCCGCAATGGCCCAGGCATTGACCACGCCGTACAGCACCAGGGCCACCCCCTGCGCGGCAAACACGGCCGTCAAACCACCGCCCCAGCGCAACGCCAGCCAGCCACCAATGACGGCCACGGCCAGCCGGGCCATGTTGCCGATCACCGGCCAGAGCAGGCGCCCTGCCCCTTGCGAGGCAAAGTACAGCACCAGGCCCAGGCCGAAAAAGCCATAGACAGGGCCCACGGTGCGCAGATACAGGGCGCCCGCCTCCAGCATGGCCGGATCGCTGTTGAACAGTGACAGCCACGCGCCCGGAAACGCTGCAGCCCACAAACCAATCGCCTCGGCCATCACAAACGCCATGGCCGCACCGATCCAGGTGGCGCGCAGCGCTCGCTCGCGCTGGCCTGCGCCAATGCTGGTGCCCACCATGGCCACCAGCGGTGCGCCCAGGCCGAACACCAGCGGCACCAGCAGATATTCGAGCCGCGACGCCGTGCCGTAGCCCGCGATGGCCGCGGTGCCAAAGCCACCCACCAGCGCGGTGGTGACGCCGATGGCCAGATTGGTGGCGACGGTAGAGACCGTGCCCACCAGCCCGACCCGCAGGATGTCCTTGAACAAGACCCAGCGAAAACGGATGTGTGTGAGCGATGGCCGCAGCAGGCTGCGCGATGACCATAGATACCCCGCCAGCACTACGCTGCCGATAAGGTAGTACGCCATCAGCGCCATCGCGCCCCCGGCAATGCCCAGGCCGGGCATGGGCCCCCAGCCAAAGATGAGCAGTGGCGACAGCGGCACCAGCACCAGCGCGCCCAGCACCGTGACATAGGCCGGCACCGCCATGTTGCCGGTGCCCCGGATCACGGCCGACAGCGTGTTGAACAGCCACACCAGAAACGCGCCCGCAAACACCCAGTTGGAATAGACCAGCGCCGCATCCAGCGCACCGCCGGTGCCGCCCATGCGGGTGTAGAGCCAGCGCCCTCCTCCCACCACGCCCACCGTGAAGACCAGCGCAAACACTGCCGCAATCGCCAGCGCATGCAGCACCAGTGCATCGGCATCGTCACGCCGCCGCGCTCCCAAAGCGCGGGCAATGGCCGACGCAATGCCGCCGCCCATGGCGCCGGCGGAGGTCATCTGCATCAGCATGACGACCGGAAAGACCAGCGCCATGCCCGCCAGCGCATCAGTGCCCAGCTTGCCCACAAAGTAGGTCTCGATGAGCCCGACGCCCGCCTGCGCCAGCATCACCAGCACATTGGGCGCCGCCAGCCGCAGCAGCGTGGGCGCGATGGGTGCCTCCAGCAGCATGCGGGTGCGGAGGTTCAGGGTATCGGTCATGCCGTCACCGCTGCAGCAGCACCGGGTTTGCGCGGCACCACGATGCGCACGGTGGATAGCTGCAGCACATCGCCGTGCTGGTTGCGGGTTTCGCTGCGCACAGTGACCATGCCACGGTCAGGCTTGGACCTGGAGGGCTGGATCTGCACGACCTCGCTCACCACATGCAGCACGTCGGTGGCGCGCGTGGGCCGGGGCCAGCTCAGCTCGCCCCCTGCCCCGATGATGCCACCCGCAATCGGCAGGCCACTGGTCACCTGCAGGCGCATCGTCACGGCCGCCGTGTGCCAGCCGCTGGCCGCCAGGCCACCAAACAGCGTGGCGCGGGCGGCGGTGTCGTCCAGGTGGAAAGGTTGCGGGTCGAACTGCGCAGCAAACGCCTTGATCTGGGCCTCGTCCATTGCGTGCTCACCGCTTTTGAACTGATCGCCGACGGCAAGGTCGTCCAGGTAGATGAGGTCCATGCTCGCACAAGCGAATGCAGTGGGCTGAACGGTTTCATTCGCCATGGCCAGATTCCTGCGGCGGGAGGGCGGCCAACAAGGCCAGCGAATCGTCCACCAGGGCATGCAGCGCCAACACGCGCTCCACGCCCAGCGTTTCGTTCAGCGCCAGTTGCGCGGCCTTCCAGTGGCGCTGCGCTTGGGCGCGTTTGTCACGGCCCGTGTCGGTGATGTGCACCAGGCGGCTGCGGGCATCCGCGCCCACCTCCAGCGTCACCCAACCCGCATCCACCAGGGGGCGCAGGTTGCGTGTCAGCGTGGAGGCATCCATCTTCATGGCCACCGCCAGGTCGCCCGGGCGAATCGGCCCCAGCTTGAGCACGTGCGACAGCAGCGAATACTGCGTGGTCTTGAGCCCGCACTGCGCCATTTCGGCGTCGTAGTGGGTCGCCACGCGGCGCATCAGCTGGCGCAGCTTGAAGTTGGTACAGCCCTGCGGCAGCGCCTGGGCAACGGGCGTTACGGCAGGGTCCATGGTGGATGTTTCTTTGGCTTGCATGGATTTGATTGTATCTGCAATAATTGCATATGCAATACACCATTTTCAACCCCAACGCCGACCAGGACACACCATGACCCAACACAACCACCTTGAACACTGGCTCGCGCAGGAGCGCGACATCCTGGCGCGGCTGGATACCGGCCCCGGCCCGGGCGTGGCCCGGCGGGAACAGATCGCCCACATGAATGGCCTGGAGCAGATGCAGGCCATGCTGCGCGGCGAGCTGCCCTACGCCGCCATCGCCAAGACGCTGGACTTTTTGATCGTGGAGGTGGGCGAAGGCAGCGCCATCTTCCAGGGCACACCGCGCCTGGAACACCTCAACCCCATGGGCACCGTGCACGGCGGCTGGTTTGCCACCCTGCTCGACTCCGCCCTGGGCTGCGCCGTGCACACGCGCATGGAGCCGGGGCGCGGCTACACCACGGCCGAGCTGGGCATTAACCTGGTGAAGGCCATCACACCCAAGGTGCAGCGCGTGCGCGCCGAAGGCCGCGTGATCCACTGCGGGCGCCAGCTGGCCACGGCCGAGGCGCGCCTGGTGGGGCCGGACGGCACGCTGTATGCCCACGCCACCACCACCTGCCTGGTCTTCGACTTGCCGGCACAATCGAAGGGATGAAATTCCTCCACACGATGCTGCGCGTTGGCAACCTTCGACGCTCGATTGATTTCTACACCCAGGTACTGGGCATGCAACTGCTGCGCCAGTCCGAAAACCCCGAATACAAATACTCGCTGGCCTTTCTGGGCTTTGAGGGCGGCAACCCCGGCCAGGCCGAGATCGAGCTGACCTACAACTGGGGCACCGAGAGCTACGACCACGGCAATGCGTATGGCCACATTGCGCTGGGCGTGCCCGACGCCTACGCCGCGTGCGAGAAGATCAAGGCCGCTGGCGGCAACGTGACGCGTGAGGCCGGCCCCGTCAAGGGCGGCACCACCGTGATCGCGTTTGTGACCGACCCGGATGGCTACAAGATCGAGCTGATCCAGCGCGCAGAGGGCTCGGGCGGTGCGGGCCTGGGGTAACCAATTACTATCAATTAAATAGCTGCTGGCGCTTTATGGATAAGCGCTAGCGGCATATTTAACCAATAAAAAACCCGGCATTGCCGGGTTTTTTATCAAGGCAGGCCCGCGATCACTGGGCGCTCAAGGCCACTTCCACGCGGCGGGCTTCGGCATTGCTGCCGCTGGCCTTGGTTTCTTCGGGCTTCTTGAGCTCGATTTTGTCTTCTGCCACGCCCAGCGCTTTCAGGGCATCGCGCACGGCAAAGGCCCGCTGCTTGGCCAGCTCGGCGTTCAGGGCCGCATTGCCGGTGGCGTCATGAAAACCCGACACCACCGCCTTTTTGCCTTCGGCCACACCCTTGACCACATCGGCCAGGGCTTCGTTGGCGCCCGCGGCCAGGTCGGCCTTGGCGCTGGCAAAGTAGAACTTCACCACGCCGTTTTCCACGCGCACGCTGGCGCCGTCGGTGGCCGCTGCGTCAGCGGCGGGTGCTGCTGGCGCGTTGCTTGCTACAGCGGTTGCAGCAGGCCTGGGCGCTGCCGAGCCGCCCACGCGCTTGACCACCACGGTGCCCACGACCACAGAGATCAACAGCGCAATCAGCGCGATCAGGAAACCGAGGGCAAAACGTTGCTGGCTGTCGTCGTCCGAGCTGTTGAAAGACATGGTGCAGAACTCCGTAAATAATGGTTCGTTGGATAAGCCCGCGATTCTAAAGTGTTGCCATGACGATGCTCCCCGCCCCCCTCCGTGACCCGGCACCCATGCTCGAGCGCGCCCTGCATGACTGGGGCGGCCGCGGCGATCTGTGGGTGTTCGGCTACGCCTCGCTGATCTGGCGGCCCGATTTCGACTTCGCCGAGCGCAGGGACGCGCGCGTGCACGGCTGGCACCGGGCGCTCAAGATGTGGAGCCGCATCAACCGGGGCACGCCCGAGTGCCCCGGCCTGGTTTTTGGCATGTTGTCGGGCGGCAGTTGCCGGGGGATGGTGTTCCGTGTAGAGCAGGCCCATGTTCCCGGGGTGATGGAGACGCTCTGGCAGCGTGAGATGCCCTTGGCGGTCTACGACCCGCGCTGGCTGACCTGCCACACGCCCCGTGGCCCGGTGCAGGCGCTGGCCTTCACCCTGTCGCGCCGCAGTCCGAGCCACACGGGCGAACTGCACGAAGACGAATACCGGCGCATCTTCCTGCAGGCCCGTGGGCGCTATGGCACCACACGCGACTATGCGCAAGCCACGTACGACGAGCTGCGCAAACATGGCATCCACGACCAGGCCCTGGGCCGCTTGATTGCGCTGGCGCACCACCAGCCCTGAGCCCATGGCGGGGCGCATGCCCCGAATGAGACTGCCAGGACCACCCCCGATAATGGCGCCCATGCACTGGTATGCCGTCACCTCTTTTCTCGCAGGCCTCGTTGTCGTCATCGTGGGCGCCGAGTTCATTGTGCGGGGCGGCTCGCGGGTGGCGGCCATGCTGGGGGTTTCGCCCATGATCCTGGGCCTGACGGTGGTGGCCATTGGCACCAGCACGCCCGAGCTGGCCGTGGGGCTGACGGCGGCGGCCGAAGGCAACGGGGGGCTGGCGGTGGGCAACATTGCCGGCACCAACATCGTCAACATCCTCTTCATTCTGGGCCTGAGCGCGTGGATCAAGCCGCTGAAGGTGCAGTTGCTCAGCCTCAAGCTGGATTTGCCGGTGATGGTTGTCTCGGCCCTGGCGCTGCTGTGGATGGCATGGGACGGCGTGCTCAGCCGCCAGGAAGGCGCATTGATGGTGGGCGCATCGGTGGCGTACACCATTGCCATGGTGAGCCTGAGCCGGCGCGAAAGCCTGCCCATAAAGCAAGAGTTCTCGCGCGAGTACAGCGCCAAAAATATCCTGCCCCGTGTGGCCACGTTGCAGGGCACGGTGAGCGTGCTGATGCTGGCCGCCGGCATCGTGGTGGTGGTGGTGGGCGCAGAGTTGCTGGTGTCGGGGGCCGTGGACATGGCCCAATCGCTGGGTGTGACGGACGCCGTGGTGGGCCTCACCATTGTTGCCATTGGCACCTCGGCGCCCGAGCTGGCCACCACCATCATGGCCACGCTCAAGAACGAGCGGGACATTGCCATTGGCAACCTGATTGGCAGCAGCACCTACAACATCCTTTTCATCCTGGGTGTCACCTGCCTGGCGACGCCTGGCGGGGTGCCGATGGAGGCCTCGCTGCTGCACGTTGACCTGCCGCTGGCCGCGCTGGTGGCGCTGTTGTGTGTGCCGGTGTTCGCGAGCGACCGCCTCATTTCACGCAAGGAGGGGGCTTTCTTTGTGGCCGCCTACGCGGTTTACCTGGGCACGCTGATTTTCTTGCGGGCGTAAGTGGCGCGGGCGCCGCCACCGGGGCCACCGCATCCGGACCATCGTGGAGAATGACCGGCTTCAGCCCTCGATTGCCCATCGGAGAATCACCATGGTCCCCTTGAACCGGCTTGTCGCCGCCACCGATCTTTCCGCACCCGCGCGCCATGCGGTGGAGCGTGCCGCCAGCGTGGCGCTGGCTATCGGAGCGCAGCTCGATCTGGTCCACGTTGCCACGCCTGCACCGATTGAAAAGCTGCGGCGGCTGGCCGGGCAGATCCCGTCGGATCTGGAAAAACTCATGCTGGAGGCGCCGCGCAACGCCATGCAGGAGCTGGCCAATGCGCTGGCGCAGCGCCATGGCGTCACCGCGCAAGTGCATGTGGCAAGCGGGTCACTGCTGACTGAATTGCGCCATCGCACCGAAACGATCAATGCCGACCTGGTGGTGCTGGGAGCGCGGGGCGCCAGTTTCATGCGGCACATGCTGCTGGGCTCCACGGCCGACCGCATGGTGAGCAAGGCGACGTGCCCCATGCTGGTGGTCAAGCAGGCACCCCATGAGCCCTACAAGACGGTGCTGGTGCCCGTGGACTTTTCCGCGTGCTCCCTTCGCTCCATCCGCCTCGCACAGGCGGTTGCGCCGGGGGCCGCGCTCATCTTGCTGCATGCGTATGACGTGCCGTTCGAGGGAATGATGGAATACGCCGGCGTGCAAACCGAGCAAATCCAGCAGTACCGCGCCAATGCGCGGCAGGAAGCCCAGCAAGGCATGGTCGCGTTGTGCGAGGCGGCGGGCCTGAACCCTGCGTTGACGCCCACGCTGGTGCTGCACGGCGACCCGTCACTGTTGCTGGTTCAGCAAGAGCAGGAGCTCGACTGCGACCTGATCGTGATGGGCAAGCAAGGGGACAACGCGGTGGAAGACATGCTTTTGGGCAGCGTCACGCGCTATGCCCTGGCCCAGTCGCAGTGCGATGTGCTGATAGCGGTGTGACCTGCAGGCACAGCCACCGCACCGCACGCTGTTGACCGCTGCTGCCTGCTGTTGACGGCAGTTGTGGTTCCGGGTTGCCGGATGGAGAATGTGCCCCGGACACCAAGGCGCCGACCGGCAGCGCCTGGGGCAAGCCCCCATCTTCGTGAATGCCGGTGGTTCCCTTCAACCTACTTCAGGAGTCTCAGACATGTCCTTGCACACCGTTTTCCTATCGGCCGCCGTGGTGGCCTCGCTGGCGGGCTGCGCCGCGTATTCGTCAGGCCCCAGCGCCACGGCCCAACTCGAACCCACGCGCGGCAACACCGCTGCCGGCACGGTGACGTTTGTCCAGTCGGGCGATGCGGTGAAGGTGTCTGGCTCCATCACCGGCCTCAAGCCGGGCGCCGAGCACGGGTTTCACATCCACGAAAAAGGCGATTGTTCCAGCGGCGACGGCCTGAGCACCGGCGGCCACTTCAACCCCGGTGGCAAGCCGCATGGCCACCATGGCATGGGCGAGCACCACACGGGCGACCTGCCCAGCCTCAAGGCCGATGCCAGTGGCGTGGCTGCATTCAACTTTGAATCGCGCACGATCCGCGTGGGCGGCAGCGCCAATGACATCGTGGGCAAGGGCCTGATCGTGCACCGCGACCCGGACGACTACCAGACCCAGCCCACCGGCAATGCAGGCCCGCGCCTGGCCTGCGCCGTCATCACGGCCAAGTAACGGCCTGCAACGGTTCGCGTTACCCGCGCGCTGCCAGCAATTGCGCGGCGCGCTCCAGGTCCTGCACGGTGTCCACATCGGTCACCGTGCCCACATCTTCCACATCCACCCACCGCACCCTGCCCTGCCGGGCCTGCTCGCGCACCACGCTGGCAGCGCCCTGCTCGCCGTGCAGCGCCAGCAAACCCTGCAGGCATTGCGCCGCAAAGCCCACCGGGTGCCCGCGTTCACCGTTGTGCACCGGCACCGCCACGGCACAGTCGGCCAGGGCGGTGGCGATGGTGCGCAGGGTTTCGGGCTGGATCAGCGGCAGATCTCCCGGCAGCACCAGCCAGCCGGGGGCATCCGCCGTGGCACGCACCGCTGCAGCGATCGAATCCCCCATGCCCGGATGGCCTGCGTCTTCCAGATGCCAGGGCAGGCCGCTGGCGCGCACGGCGGCCAGGGTGTGCTCCAGCACCGTCTTGCCGCCCAGGGGTGCGCGCAGCTTGTGCGCCGCACCGCCCGACGCCGCAAAGCGCTCGCCCCGGCCCGAGGCCAGTACCAGCACCATGACAGGACCCGCCTGGCTATCGCTCACACCAGTCTTCCATTGAGCGCAGGACTCCCATCACCGTCCGATACTGGCGCGGCCAAGCGCGTGTACCCGCGGAACCGGCTTTGCCGGGCCGCTGGGTGCGCCCCCTGAGGGGGAGGCGCCGCAGACGCTTCGGGGGGCATCACAGCTTGAACGGCAGCTCGCGCGGCGTCTGGCCCGTGATCTGGGCAATGGCGTTGGCGAATGCAGGCGCCAGCGGCGGCAGGCCGGGTTCGCCCATGCCCTTGGGTGGGTCGGCGCTGGGCACGATGTGCACGGCCACCTGCGGCATGTCGGTGATGCGCGGCACGGCATAGTCGCCAAAGTTGCTCTGCTCCACCACGCCGTCCTTGAGCGTGATGGCGGCGCCCGGCAGGCACATGCCCAGGCCCATCAGCGCGGCGCCCTGCACCTGGGCTTCCACGCTTTGGGGGTTGACCACCAGGTTGCAGTGCACACCGGCGGTGATGCTGTGCAGCTTGGGCGTGCCGTCCTTGACGGATGCCTCGACCACATAGGCTACCACCGACTCGAACGACTCGTGCACCGCCACGCCCCAGGCGCGGCCAGCCGCGAGCTTCTTCTTGCCATAGCCCGACTGCGCCACGGCCAGCTGCAGCGCGGCCTTGTGGCGCGGGTGCTTGTCCCCCATCAGGGCCATGCGGTAGGCCACGGGGTCTTGTTGGGTGGTGCGCGCCACTTCGTCGATCAGCGTCTCCATGACATAGGCCGTGTGGGTGGAGCCCACGCTGCGCCACCAGAGCACGGGCACGTTGACCTGCGGGTGGTGCACCGACAGCCTCATGGGCACGTCGTAGGGTTCTTTCATGCCCTCGATGGTGGTGGCATCCACCCCGTTCTTGATCATGAAGGCCTCGAACGGCGAGCCCTTGGCGATGGACTGGCCCACGATGGTGTGGTCCCACGCCAGGATCTTGCCTTGGGCGTCGAACCCGATCTCGGCGCGGTGCACATGCAGGGGGCGGTAGTAGCCGCCCTTGATGTCGTCCTCGCGGCTCCAGAGCGTGCGCACCGGCGCGTTGATGCCCGCCGTGCGCGCCGCCTTGGCCACGCCGCAGGCCTCGACCACGTAGTCGCTGGTGGGGATGGCGCGGCGGCCAAAGCCGCCACCGGCCATCTGCGTGTGCACCTTCACGTTTTGCGGTTGCAGACCCAGCGTCTTGGCGGCGGCCATCGCGTCCAGGCCGGGCATCTGCGTGCCCATCCACAGCTCTGCCCTTTCCTCACCAGCCTTACCGTCGAGCTTGATGGTGCAGTTCAGCGGCTCCATGGGCGCGTGCGCCAGGTAGGGGAACACGAACTCGGCACTGATCTTGTGGGCCGCACCCGCCAGCGGCGCCATGTCGGCCTGCATGGCCACCGCGCCGGGCGTGGCGGCCAGCTCGCGGTATTGGGCCAGCAACTGGGTGGTGTCGGGCTTGGCCACCGCGCTGGTGTCCCATTCCACCTTGAGGGCATCGCGCCCTTGCTTGGCGGGCCAGTAGCCATCGGCCACGATGGCCACGCCCTCGCCGCCCCGGTCGGTGGGCACGCGCAGCACGGCTTTCACGCCCTTGATGGCCTTGGCGGCGCTGTCGTCCAGCGATTTGAGCTTGGCGCCAAACACCGGCGGGCGTGCCACCACGGCCGTGAGCATGCCGGGCAGGCGCACGTCAATGCCGTAGTCCTGCTGGCCGCTCGACTTGGCCTTGGCATCGAGCCGCCCGGTGGGCTTGCCGATCAGGCGGAACTGCTTGGGGTCCTTGAGCGTGACCTTCTCGGGCACGGGCTGCTTCATGGCGGCTTCGGCCAGCGCACCGTAGCCCAGCTTCTTGCCGCCGGGGCCGAACACAAAACCATTGCTGGTGCGCAGCGCCGACGCATCCACGCCCCACTGCGCCGCAGCCGCCGACACCAGCATGGCGCGGGTGCGTGCGCCCAGTTCGCGGTACTGGGTGTAGGAGTTCTTGATGGAGCTGGAGCCGCCCGTGAGATGTATGCCGGCAATGGGATCGGCATAGGCTGCGCTCGCATCGCCGTGCACGCTGCGCACCTTGCTCCAGTCGGCATCGAGTTCTTCGGCCAGGATCATGGGCAGGCCGGTCTGCACGCCCTGGCCAAAGTCCAGGCGGTTGATGGTGACGGTGACCGTGCCATCGGCGTCGATGCGCACAAAGGCCGAGGGTTGCTCAAACGGCTTGAGGCCTGCGGGCGCGGTGGTTGCCGCGGCGCCCTGCGCGCCCGCCACCAGCGGGAACGCGCCCAGCGCAAAGCCCGACGCCGCCGACACCTTGAGAAAGGTGCGGCGCGCCACGCCTTCCGGCGCATCGAATGCTCCTGAATTGGTAGCACCTTGCGCTTTATCCATAAGCGCTTGAAGGTGTTTTGGCATGAAGAGGTGTGCCTGGCCCTGCAGGGCGTGGGAATCGAAGTGCATGGTGTTCTCCTTCAAGCCAGGGTTTTGGCTGCGTCATGGATGGCCGCGCGGATGCGCACATAGGTGCCGCAGCGGCACACGTTGCCCGCCATGGCGGCGTCGATGTCGGCATCGCTGGGCTTGTTCTTGCCCTTGAGCAAGGCGGTGGCGCTCATGATCTGGCCGCTTTGGCAGTAGCCGCATTGCGCCACGTCGTGCTTCACCCAGGCGGCCTGCACGGCCTTGCCCACCTTGTCCTGGCCCACGGCCTCGATGGTGGTGATCTTCTGCCCTGCGGCGGCCGAGATGGGCGTGATGCAGGAGCGGACAGGCGCACCGTTCAGATGCACCGTGCAGGCCCCGCACAAGGCCTGGCCGCAGCCAAACTTGGTGCCGGTCATGCCCAGCGTGTCGCGCAGGGCCCAGAGGATGGGGGTGGATTCATCGGCATCCACAGCCGTGTCTTTGCCATTGATGTTGAGGATGGGCATCGTGGATTCTCCTGGGATAACAAGGTCATTCTTGGGGGCGCGCACAGGGTCGTGCAGCAAACCAGATCGGCACATTACGCCTTCCTGCATCCCTGCGCCCGCACAAGGTTACTCGGTGCATCCGGTGGGCCGCCTGCCCGCACCGGGGCGTGCACAATCGTGCCCATGACCACCTCCATCGCCGACCTTCGCAAGAGCTACGAGCGCGCCGAACTCAACGAAGACGCCTCGCACGCCGCCCCCCTGCAGCAGTTTGACCAGTGGCTGAAAGAAGCCATCAGCGCCCAAGTGCCCGAGCCCAACGCCATGACCGTGGCTACCGTGGGCAGCGACATGCGGCCCAGCACCCGCGTGGTGCTGATCAAGGGCTATGACGAGCGCGGCGTCGTCTGGTTCACCAACTACGACAGCCGCAAGGGCCGCCAGATCGCCGGCAACCCCTATGTGGCGCTGCAGTTCCACTGGGTGGAACTGGAACGCGTGGTGCGCATCGAGGGACTTGTGGAAAAGGTCAGTGACGAAGAAAGCGACGAGTACTTTGCCAGCCGTCCGCTTGATTCGCGCATCGGCGCCTGGGCCAGCCCGCAAAGCCAGGTGATCTCGGGCCGGGGCGTGCTGGTGGCCAATGCGGCCAGGTTCGGCGCGCAATTCATGCTCAAGCCGCCGCGCCCGCCGCACTGGGGGGGTTACCGGCTCCGGCCTGATCAATGGGAGTTCTGGCAGGGCCGCAAAAGCCGCCTGCATGACCGCCTGCGTTACCGCCAGGAAGGCGGCGCCTGGGTGCGCGAGCGCCTGGCGCCCTGAGAAGGTGTGAAAGAACCCACCATGCCCGCCCGCACCGCACAAACGCACCCCCTCGGTGTTGCAAATGCTCGCCATCGCCCGCGCCATGGCTGTGTCTTGCGCCTGGATGAGGTATGTTCGCGCGGCCCGCTCGGACACGCCGGATTCCTCCACACCGTCTGAGCACATCTACAACCGGGCCGCCAGCAGCAGCGCCACCGGCACCGTGACCAGCGCCAGTGCGGTGGACACGGCAATGCTGGCGGTGACTTCATCCTGCGCCACCTCGTAGCGCTGGGTGAACAGGAACACGTTGGCACCCACGGGCAGCGCCGCAGCCGCCACCATCACGGCCAGCGACAGACCCGACATGCCCAACGCCCACCCCATTGCGCCCAGCAGCAGCGGGTGCACGATGTTTTTCACCAGGGCGATGCGCAGCGCGGCCTTGAAATACGTTCCCACCGTGCTGAAGGCCAGCGTCACCCCCACCAGCAGCAGTGCCAGGGGGCCCAGTGCCTGCCCCAGCAGCAGCAGCGGCTTGCCGATCACTTCGGGCACCACCAGCCCGGTCTGCGCAAACAGCAGGCCCGCAATGATGGGCAGCGGCACCGGGTGCGCGATGCCGTTGCCAATGGCCTGCAGCACCGTGCGCAGCATCGAATGCTGCGGGCCGTCGCCCGATCGGGCGCGCTCGCGCGCCTGCGCCAGCTCGAACACCACCGTGGCGGCAGTCAGCAAAATCAAGGAATGCACCGAAATCAGCGTAAACAGCGTGACCAGTCCCGCCTGGCCAAACACCAGCCCCACCAGCGGCACGCCGATCATGATGGTGTTGCTGAACGTATTGGCCAGCCCGCGTGCTGCCGCCAGGCTGCTGAAACCTTGCACCACCAGCGTGGCGGCAAAGATCAGCCCGGCGGCGGCGAAATAGACGGCCACGGGGCCAAAGTCGAGGTCCTGCACCCGCACCGTGCTCATGGTGCGAAACAGCAGCGCGGGCGTGAGCACCATGAACACGAGGTTGGACAGATCCTTGACCGACGCGGCCCGGATCCAGCCGCGCCGCCCCACAAAAAAGCCCAGCGCAATGAACAAGATGACAGGAATCAGGGACGCAAAGACGGGGGAGTTCAAGGTGTGGCGGGCGCGGTGCGCTGAAAAAGAGGGGTTGGGACAGCCCGGCGCCCTGCGCGTGCCAGAACTACTGTTTTGATAGCTGGTAGCGCTTGTCCATCAAGCGCCAGCGGCTATTTTGGCTTAAAAATCACTGCCACGCGGACAACACGGCGCCGCCCACGCCGCAAGCCAGCACCACCGCCCAGGGCGGTGCGCGCCAGAACACCAGCGCCACAAAGGCGGCCAGCGCCAGGCCAAAATCGCCGCTGCTGTGGATGGAACTGGTCCACATGGGGTTGTAGAGCGCCGCCAGCAGCAGCCCCACCACCGCCGCGTTCACCCCCGCCAGCGCCGCCTGCGCGTGCGGGCTGCTCCGCAGGGGCGTCCAAAACGGCAGGGCACCTGCCACCAGCAGAAATGACGGCACAAAAATCGCCACCAGGCACACCGCGGCCCCCAGCCAGCCGCCCGGCCAGATCTGCATGGACGCGCCCAGAAACGCCGCAAACGTGAACAGCGGCCCCGGCACCGCCTGCGTGGCGCCATAGCCGGCCAGAAAGGCATCGGCCGGCACCCAGCCCGGCCCCACCACCTCGGCCTGCAGCAGCGGCAAAACGACATGGCCGCCGCCAAACACCAGCGCGCCCACGCGGTAAAAAGCATCCACCATGGCCAGCAGCGAACCGGGCCACAGGCGCACGGCCAGCGGCAGCAGCACAAGCAAGGCAGCAAACGCCAAAAGCAGCGCAGCCCCCGTGCGCCGGCGCAGCGGCACCTGCAGGCCATCCGGCGCACCGATGGGCGCTTCGGGCGCCGACGCCCTGCCCCGACCAAACAGCCACCAGCCCGCCACGCCCGCTGCCAGCATCACGCCCACCTGGCCCCACACACCGGGCACCAGCAGCATCGCGCAGCACGCCAGCACCATCAGCGTGACCTTGGCCCGCCCCACGCACAGGCTGCGCGCCATGCCCCACACCGCCTGCGCCACCACGGCCACGGCCACCACCTTGAGCCCATGGATGGCGCCCTCCGGCAGCACGGCATGTCCGCCCGCCAGGCCCAGGCCGAACAGTGCCAGCACCAGCGCCGACGGCAGCGTGAACCCCAGCCATGCGGCCAAAGCCCCCGGCATGCCCGCCCGCACCAACCCCAGCGCCATGCCCACCTGGCTGCTGGCCGGCCCGGGCAGAAACTGGCACAGCGCCACCAGGTCGGCATAGCTGTGCTCGGTCAGCCACTGGCGGCGCTGCACGAATTCATCACGAAAATAACCCAGATGCGCCACCGGACCGCCAAACGACGTGAGGCCCAGGCGCAAGAAGGTCCAGAACACCTGCCATGCAGAGGTGTGGACAAAGGGGGCGGCTGCCATTGCGGGCTGGTGTTCAGGCATGCTGAGCGGTAAAAATCAAACCGGTGCGCAGTGCGTTACGGGGCGGCATGCCCATCGCAACCCTGCCCGCCAGGATCGCAGGTGCCCGGGCACCCCGCGGCAAGTCGCCGTGGCCATATCCGTGACGCGCCCCACCCGTCCAAGGTGCTGGCGGGCAAAAGCGTGTTGACATCCAGCGAATCCACCGCCAGCCGGCATTGCAGTCGTGATCGGGCCAGCACGTTCAAGCCGCTGCCTGCAGGGCCTCAATCCGGTTCCTGCCGTTTTTCTTGGCCGCATACAGTTGCTGGTCCACTGCCTCGATAAAGCCCGACGGTTTCATGCGGTCGCCTGGAACGACGGTGCCAACGCCGATGCTGACAGTGACGCGCTGATCCAGCGGTGATTGCGCGTGCGCTATCGCTTGCTTCTGAATCAGCCGCTGGCAGCGTTCGGCGACTTTCAGTGCCACCGAGGCGTCGGCTTGCGGCAACAGCACGACGAACTCTTCGCCGCCAAAACGCGCAACCAGGTCGCGTGGACCATCCAGGGCCAGGCTTAACGTTTGGGCGATATCCACCAGGCATCCGTCGCCGCGGACATGCCCATAAAGATCGTTGTATTGCTTGAAAAAATCGATGTCGATCAACAGGATGGACAGCGGCAGGCCATGGCTGCGAGCACTTTCCCATTCCAGTTCCAGGCTGGCATCAAACCGGCGCCGGTTGGCAATGTTGGTCAACCCGTCTTTGAACGACAGCGCCTCCAGTTCCTTTTGCAGGGTGAGCAGTTTTTCTTCCGTCTTTTTTCGCTCGCTGATGTCAAACATGAAGCCGATGAGCGCTTGCGCTTCGCCCTTGTCATTGCGAACTACGTGAACGACATCGCGTATCCACACATAGCCGTTGTCCTTGGTGAGCGCCCGGTAGTCCGCCTCGTGGTCAACGCCGGCCTGGGACTGTGCCACGCAGAAATTCACCACATGTTCACGGTCATCGGGGTGCATGCGCATCGCCCAGTCCTCGGCGCTGATCCAGCTTTGCGGGCTCCAGCCCAGAAGTGCCTCGATCTGGGGGCCGATGTAGGCAAACTTCATGGTGGCCCAATCGATCTTCCACGGAATGGCCTTGGTCGATTCCAGAAGTGTTCGGTAAACCGCGCTGTCATTACCGAGGTCCATCACGTCGGACATGCTCAATCCCTCCCTGGTCAATATCGTTGAAATTATTGCTGATCGGTCGCAGCCCGGGCGGTGACATGCCCCCTGGAGACTCGGGCGCAGATGAAACCAGCACCACCACGGCATCATGGCCTGCATCGGCGTTGTGCTCCCGGGCACTGACGGAATTTTTTACACATCAGCGAACATCAGGGCGGAAAAACAACGTAAGTCATTGATTAGTAATAATATTCACGATTGGCACAGTGATTGCTTTGGTAAAAAATTGATACACCTGCCCGACCCAACCAAGGAGAAATCATGATGCCGACTGGAACCAAACTCGCTGTTTTGGGCGTTCTATCGAGTGCCCTTTTTGCAGCGCATGCTGCGCCAGTGACCTATCTGGCGGCAGACAACAACGTGTCCTCGCTCGCACAAATGGTCAACTCGTCCGCAGCCGCCGCATCGTTCCTCTCGGTCGCTGGCAGCCTGAACACCGTGGATTTTGAATCCCCCTTGCCCGCCAACCTCACCATCACCGGTGGCACCACGACCAACGATTCCGGATGTGGCGCCGTGTGCGGATTCAATACCACTGCAGGTGGAGCATTCTTTCGAAACGTCATTGGCGGCTCGGTCACTTTTTCCTTCGCCAACGCGGTGGATGCTTTCGGCTTTTTCGTGAACGGCCTGCAGACCGATCTGGTTCCGCAGCAAACCATCGTGTACGTGGATGGCTCGTCGGTCACACAGACCATCAACATGCCCTCGGCGGTCAACGGTGGTGGAGCGTTCGTCGGCTTCATTGACTATGGACAGTTGATCGCCAGCGTCACATTCAATGCGACGAACGACATTCTTGGATTTGACGACCTGCGTTTCGGCCGGTCGGCCAACAACCCGACTGACCCCAACAATGTGCCCGAGCCCGGCTCCCTTGCGCTGCTCGGTGCGGCGCTGGCGGGGCTCGCAACGACCCGTCGCCGCAACAAGCAAGACTGATCGGTTGAGCCACCGTCCGGCTCGTGGAAGGTTGCTCACCCTGCATCTCCACCACCCGGACACGCGCCGGATTGCGGGCAGGCAGGCAGGCAGGCAGGCAGTTCGGCCGAATGACTCTCTGCACTTTGGCATGCTGATGGACAGGTTCGCCCCCGCAAGACCTCGTCCATGAAAGCAAGCCCCCGATGGCTCGGCGCAGCTACCCAGCAATGACCGCGATGAGGCATCGCTGAACTGAACTTGGCGCAGGTCGCGTTCAGTGATTCAGAAGACCAGGCCCCAACCACACACCACTGCGCAAGCCATCGGGCCGTTGCGGCGCCCACACCTGCGCGCTGGACTCCCAGGTTTCCTCCTGCACATTGAGCCCGGCAAACACGCCGTAGCCATGCCCCGCGCGGATTTCGCCCCCTGCACACAGGCTTTCGCCGGCTTTGATAGCGCCCTGGGTGTGAATGCACTCGCCTGCCTTGATGCCCCAGCCCGCCTCCAGGTGCGCCACGCCGGTGATGGCCCCGCCCACCACAATGCCCTGCCCTGCCCGCAGGCTCTCGGCCCCCGTCAGGTGGCCGCCCACGCGCAGGCCCTTGCCGCACTCCACCAGGCCATCCACGATGAGGTCTTGCCCCACAAAGGCGCCGCCCTTGAGTTGCAGCTTTCCGTGGCACACCACATCCCAGGCGGCCCGCAGGTCGCCCGCGCAGGAAATGCTGCCCCCCACCTCCACGCCCCAATCCGCGCGCACATCGCCGCCCGCCTGCAGCGTGCCCTGGCTGACGATGATGCTGCCCGCCACGCGAATGTCTTCCCCCACCACCACCGCGCTGCCCGCCCGCAGCCCGCCGCCCGCGCGGATCGACCGCCCCGCCTGGATCACCGTGGCCACGTCGATGGAGCCACGCACCTCCACCGTGCCGGCAAACACAATGGCCTCGGCCTCCAGCGCATCCACCGCCAGCACCGCATTCGTCGGCCCAAACTGCGCGAGCAGCCAGCAGGCATCCTCCACGCGCCCGGCGTTGACCAGCGTGTCCAGCGCCTCCTGATAGCCGCTGCCGTCCTCCACATGGCGGCTGAACCAGCGAAAGCCATCGGCACACGGGCTCTTGGCCCGCAGAAACTTCTTGGTGAATTCCATGGCCATCACTCCGCGCGCGACGCGGCGGCGGCCACAGCAAGCGGGGGGCATGAAGCGAATAAGGTGCAGATGGGCGTGGTGCCACCGGCAAGGTCTTGGGGGTACATGAGAACGCATCTCCTGAAGGAGCGGCCCGGCGTTCGCTACTACAAAGCCACCGGCCGCCATCGCGCTGGGCAGGTGCCCGGCGATGGATGTTCTGCGCAGATGAGGGGGAAAGAAGGTTTATCGCCGGGCTGAGGAATGTGCGACCGGCTTGTAGGGCCAGATCTCACGCACCACGGCGCCCCCGACAACCACGCACAGGCAACCGCGCAGCGGGCCTGGGTGGAACAACATGGGGGATTGGGACAACATGGGGGCGGATGGTATCAGTGTGGCGGTATCGCACTGGAATGGGTGGGTTTATTGCGGGGTGGAGCCTTCGCTACCCCGCCGCCACGACGACATGCGCCTGAATTTTGCCAGCCACGGCGCCCTCGCCATGGCAGCGGGCAATCGCCTCCGTCGCCCGGTCCGTCGCAAGCTGAAGCAAACCGGCATCGCGCGCCTCGATTTCATTGCGCAGCGGCGTTCCCTGGCAATAGGCGGTGGCAGCGTCGCGTGCCGAGGGTGCGCGACTCACCCGCTCGCGCGTCTCGATGCTGATGTCGGTGAACCCTGCGCGGCGCAGTTCCTCGCGGATCAGCGCAACATCGTGATACCCGTGGGGTGTGCGGGCAAGGAACCGCGGAGGATCATGCGGAAACACCGTGGCGACGGCGCTGGTGACCTCGTCGGCAAAGGCGTTCTCCTCGATCCGGTCCCACACACTGAAGACAAACCGACCGCCCGGCCTCAGCACGCGATGCGCCTCCCGGTAGCCCGCAACCTTGTCGGGGAAAAACATCGCGCCAAACTGGCAGCAAACGACGTCGAACGAGGCATCTTCAAACGGTAGGTCGAGCGCGTCTGCCTGCCGCCATTCAATGCGGCTGTCGGCCCCCTGCCGGCCAACGGCATAGTCGAGCATGGACGGGTTGAGGTCCGTCACCACATAGCGGGCGTCGGCACTGAGCTTCGGTGCAAGCGCGCGCGTGACAACGCCACTGCCGGCCGCCGTTTCAAGCACCGAGCCGGGCGAGAAGGCGGCAACGAGGACCGCGAGGTCGGCGGCATAGGCCTCGAAAATCAGGGGAACCATGAGCGTGTCATAGAGCTTCGGTATCGAGCCCGCGAACACCTTGTCGCTTTCAGCCATGAGACCTTCCCCTTCTGAGCTCGGCGTGGAGCCCTTGATTGACGACCCACATACGACCAGATCAAGCCACCCATTGTTGGCAACCAAGCCGGCGATTGCTGACCAGGCGCTATGGTGGCTATGCAAGTTAGCGTCGTCAATGACGCTCGCGGTGTGCCGCTGCTGCAGGGGCCATTGCCGCTCACGGCCTGTGGTGCCACTTGCAACGCGCACCAGTGTGAAGCGAGGACGGCGGAGTAATTGCTATATAAATAATAGCTATTACTGCTTTATGGTAAAGCGTTAATAGCCAAAAAGGCTTGAGAATTTAGATGGAAATATGGACCATGTCGGCAAGGTCTTCTCTTCAATACCTGTCAGGCAACCACCCCCCGCAGGGGCAAGATTCCGCGAATCCGATGCTGGCGTTTGATGGCTTGCGCGCTTGACCGCGAGGAAGAATCTGAAATCGGCCAGAAGCCAGTGGCGGCTAGCAACAGCAGACGCTCTACTGAATAAGGTAAGCGGCCCGCAGAATGCCCACGGGGGTTTCCGCGATCAAGAAAGCACCAAGCCAGAAAGGCCCCGGTTGAGACCAAAGCGAACCGCGTGCCATGAATTGACCTAACTTTGAAGCTGAGCCGCGAGCGGCGGCCTGCCGATGCGAGTCGGCTCGAGCGACTGGTTAGGCCTCTCGGTTTAGGCCTCGACGAGGTAGCGGTCGACGGTATTCCAGGTAATTGTGAATAGTCGTTGGCGGTCAGCGGAGGTTGAGCCAATTACATAGCCATGACGCAACGGGTCAGCTGCCGCCTTGATCTCCCGTAACGTTTCTTCTTCACAGTGGGCGATCTCTCGGAATTTCTGCCACTGTGTCGCCTTGCTCTCTTGCGCTATGGAATGAACTGCTGCGCAGTGATGTCGCAGTGCTTCAATGGCGCGGTAGCAATAGAAGCCGGTGTCGTCGGCATGCTTCATGGCGGAAACGAGATCACCGAAGCACCGATTCAGATAGATTCCATTCCGTCCGGTCGTCTTCTCGCGCAGCTTGGCCAAGGCCTCGGAAAGATCGACATCCTTACTTCGTTCAGTAAGGCATGGAATATCGATGCCAAATACATAGTCAGTGGCAGGTTCCTGCCGCAGAACTCGCGTTAGTTCGAAGTCGTAGGCATAGCCCTTCAGATAGCCAATCATCTGCAACTGACTTTGAACAATGTTTGCGACAACATTGCGCAGGTCAAAAATGTCCCAGTCGTGATCTGTCTCGATCCAGACGACTACTTGATTGAGAAGGATGCTGACCTTGGCTGTAGCCTTGATCCCGGACGATAGATGTTCGAAGCCCAGTGAGAACTGCAATGTAAGCTGGGCTCGCTCGGGAAGTACCACTCCTTGGAAGATGTAGGGTTGCATGATTTCGATGCCTAACGTTTGAATTCAGCGGCCTTGCGCGGCTTTATGCGCAAGGTCCGGTGGAATGATGGGTTAGCCCGCATGCATATTGCGGAGCATGCCCGCAGCTGAAAAATACGACATGACTACAACTGCCGAAAGTGCAAAAGTGAAAAAATAAAACACTAAGAGAAGCTCGATAAACTCGACAAAGCGGAAATGCCAAGTGGCCCTCATTTTTGCAGCTAGGCGGCGACGATACCCGAGGATGCCTCGTGCAGTGAGCCTTTCCTCCAGCCGTGTTCGCCAAGCCTTCCAGTTGCCAAAGCAATGCTCGTAAAAGAGGGCGGCGTTTACATAGAAAGCCAACATGAACGCCCCGAAAAACACCCACCAGACAAACGTTGGCACGAAATTGCTTAGGTCGATGCGCGAAAACTCCAGGTTCTTGCCGTAAAGAAAAGTGACGGTCAGCAGAACAATTTGAGGAGTGAGATTGCGAAGAAACTCAAGATAGGGGGCTCTGCCGCCATTGAGCAAATACAGGCGATCTCGAATTCTTAACTTCCTCATAGGCGGCATCGGGGCAAGAGGTCTTTGCGAGCTAACGTAAAAACCTGCGGGATAAACTGGACTTTGCGGGATATTCTGGACACTGATTCCTCCCGGAAGTGGCTTCCACCCTGGGTTTGCAGATGTAGAGCTGTTCAAATATTCAGGTATAAAAATTCCGCGAAACCCCGCAAGCCCAACTCGGCAAACAACTATAGCTTGCGAACGTCTGCAGCTTGGTCTCTCAACGGCAACGTTTTGGGCGGCGAGCAGCCCGGTCACTCCACCGCAAGTCATTGGCTAGGCATTCGCCTTAAAACGCCACCTTCACCCCCACCGTCAAATTCCGCCCCATCAACGGCGCGGCATTCTTGATGAACGAGGTATGCGCATACGCCAGGCGATCGGTCAGGTTGTTCGCCTTCAGATACACCAGCCACGGCGTGCCTTCATTGAAACGCCCGTTGTAGCTCACCCCCAGGTTCAGCATGCCGTAGCCGGGCGTGGCGCTTTCGAATTCGGCCACGCGGCTCTGGCGAGCGACTTGCACCCATTCGACCTGGCCTTCCCACGCGTTCCAGTTGGCGTCCAGACGCACCCCGGCGCGGGTGGCGGGGATGCGCGGCAGCAGACCGCCGCCGTCGTTGAGCTTGGCGCGCACGGTGTCGCCGAACAGGGTGACTCCCAGGTTGCGCGTGATGCGCTGGCGCACCTGGCCTTCGATGCCGGTGAAGGTGGCGTCGGCCTGGCTGTATTGCAGCAGTTGCAGGCCATCCACCTCGTCGAGCGTGCGGCCGTAGATATAGTTGCTGATGCGGTTGCGGAAAACGCTGACGCCGAAGGTGGTATCGCCGCTGGTCTTCTTCAGGCTGACGTCGATGTTCTGCGAGGTTTCGGAGCGCAGGTCGGCGTTGCCACGTTCATACGTGCTGGTGGCCATGTGCAGGCCACGGGCGTACAGCTCTTCGGCCGACGGGGCCCGGCTGGCGCGGGTGAACGAGGTGCCGACCTGGTAGCCGGGCGTGAACTTCCACACCGCGCCCAGCGATGCCGAAGTGCCGTTGTGGCTGCGTTCGAGGCCGCTGGCCGAACCTGACGCTATGGCTTCAGCCGTCTGGCGGTCGTGGCGCAGGGCGGCTTCAAAGCGCCAGTCGTTCCACCGGTATTCCTCCAGGACGAAGAGGCCTGTCTTGCGGGTGACGGTGGGCTGCACATAGGCCTCTTCGCCTTCGGCGCTGAACTTGCGTTGCGAGGTTTGCAATCCAACAACCCCCTTGAACCCGGCGATGGGCTCGTGCTGCAGTTCGATGCGGGTGTCGTAGGCCTTGTTCTTGAAGGTGGTGCTGATGGCGCCGTCTTCGACCTCGTCGTGCCGGTAATCGGTGACACCCGCGCGCAGGCGCAGTGCCGAGAAGCCTGCGAACGGGTTGCGCAGCTCGCCACGGATGTCAAAGCGTTCGCTGCGCAAATCGACCACCGGAACGTCACCCTCCGCAGCGCTGTGAACGTGGTTATTTTCTGCCTCCCCCTCGTGCGCGCCGCAATGCAGGCTGCTGCCGTCGGCAGAGCAACCGTCAAAGCGGGCGTTGTGGCCCGGCAGTCCGTAGCGGGCGGTCTGGCGCGTGTAGGCAGCGCCCAGGTAGCCCCGCTCGCCCACCCACGACAGGCCCACGCTGCCGGTGTCGGTGCGGTTGAAGCTGCCCTGTACCTTGTTGCCACCCGACCAGCCCTTGCCCACGCGGTAGTCGCCCGCGTCGCGCGCCACGCCTTCCACATGCACGGCCAGGTTGCCCGCGCCGCCGGTCAGCGCAAAGGCCCCGGCCCCCTCGCCCGCACCAGTGTTGGCGCGCAGCTCGGCGCTGCCTTCATAGCCCTTTTTGGGGATGGCGGTGGGCACCTTGCCGTCGAGCACGTTGACCACGCCGCCCACGGCGCCATTGCCATAGACCAGTGCGGAGGGGCCGCGCAGCACTTCGATTTGCGTGGCCAGCATGGGCTCGGACACCACGGCATGGTCGGGGCTGATGGTCGATGCGTCGTGCAGCTCGGCGCCGTCGCTCAGCACCTTGACGCGCGGGCCGTCCATACCCCGGATGATGGGGCGGCTGGCGCCTGCGCCGAAGTGGCTGCTGGTGATGCCGGGCTCGCCGCTCAATGTTTCGCCCAGGGTGGCCTCGCGGCGGCGCACCAGTTCGTCGCCTTCCAGCACGGTGGCGGGCGTGGTCATTTCATTGGCGCCCAGTTGCAGGCCGCTGGCAGAGACGGTGACGGGGGGCAGGCTGGCGGCCTGCGCAGCTACTGGAGCATCGTCTGCGGCATGGGCCAGGCTGCTGCCAGCCAGGGCCAGCCAGGCGGCGAGGGCGAGTGGGTGGCGTGCGTGAAGGGTGAGTGATGTAGAAATAGCAATCATGGTGTGTGGGTCCAAAGGGCATGGCGCGACCTGCCTGGCAGGCATGGGCGCACGGCATACCGGTCTGCACACATGGCGCAGGATATGAATGAAAAGTGCCTCTAGCGCTTGATGGTCAATCGCTCGAAGCTATGAAATCAGGAGTAATTGGCGCGTATGGCGCGCACTGTGTGCCCACGCAGCGGTGGGCAGTTGCGTGGCAGGTCAGCCCGCAGGGGCCGGTGGCCCCCGGGCCTGGAACAGCCCGACATGCCGCACTGCGATGCGCTCTGGCGCGGGTGCGCTGGGCGCCACGGCTGGTGCCGCCGGGGGCAACACGGGCGCACTGCAGGGCAATGCAGTGCCCAGGGCCAGCTGGTCGAGCAAGAGGCAATCGACGGGCGCATGGCCCGAGAACAGCGCGGACAGCAGGCTGGGTGCGTAGGCGGCTGGGGTGGCGTGGCCAGAGCCACCGGCCCCGCCGTCATCGTGCAGCGCAACAACCGCTGGCGCCGGGGTGGCGTGCAGCACCTGGTGCCAGCGGCCCAGCGCGGGCGCCAGCACCAGGGCCAGCAACAGGCCCCACACCGCAGCACGGCGCAATGCGGCAGGCAGAGTCACGAAGGTGTTGTCTGAGGTGGAGGATGCGGGCTGCATGGCGTGGGCGCAGCGCAGCGCACTGCAAAGGTGCCCATATCGCTAGCGGGCTGCATTGTGCCCTGCAAAATCCCGCGTCGCAGCAACGCCGGGCGCTGGATCAATCGGGCTTCAGGTAGCGCGCAAAGGTTTTGCGAAATTTGTCCACCTTGGGGCCCACCACAAACGCGCAGTAACCTGCGTTGGGGTTGGTCGCAAAGTAATCCTGGTGATAAGCCTCGGCCGCGCTGTAGCTGGCCAGCGGCTGCACCTCGGTGGTGATGGGCGCGCCAAACAGCTTGTCTTGCGACATCTGGCGGATCATGTCGTTGGCGATGTCGCCGTGCTCGGGGTTCTCAAAATAGATGCCGCTGCGGTACTGCGTGCCCACATCGTTGCCCTGGCGGTTGAGGGTGGTGGGGTCGTGGGTGTGGAAGAAGATTTCCAGAATCTCCTGCAGGCTGATTTCGTCGGCATCGAAGGTCAGGCGCACCACTTCGGCGTGGCCCGTGTCGCCGCTGCACACCTGTTCGTAGGTCGGGCGCGGCACATGGCCGTTGCAGTAGCCGCTTTCCACATCGGTGATGCCGCGCACGCGGTCAAAAACGGCTTCGGTGCACCAGAAGCAGCCGCCTCCCAGGGTGATGGTTTGCTGTGTCATGGACTTTCCTTGCCAAGGTGGATGTGCAGCGCCGCATTATGAATTGACGACGCTGCAGGCGCTCGCTACATTACTAACCAGTCAGTCATTAAAAATGCACGCCCCCATCTCCCCTTCTCTCACGAATACGGCCAAGCGCGAACGGCGCAAGGAGGCGCGCCCCGGCGAACTCATCAAGGCGGCGCTGGAGTTGTTTGTCGAGAAGGGCTTTGCGGCAACCCGGGTGGATGAAGTGGCGGCGCGTGCGGGGGTGTCCAAAGGCACGCTGTTTCTTTACTTTCCCAGCAAGGAAGAGCTGTTCAAGGCCGCCGTGCGCGACAACATCGCGGGCCGGTTTGCCGAATGGATGCTGGAGCTGGACGCTTTCGAGGGCAGCACGGACGAACTGCTGCGCACTTGCTACAAGGTGTGGTGGGAGCGCATTGGCAACACCAAGGCTTCGGGCATCACCAAGCTCATGCTGAGCGAAGCGCACCATTTCCCCGAGATCACCCAGTTCTACCAGCGCGAAGTGATGCGCCCTGGCCAGGCGCTGATCCGCCGCATCCTGCAACGGGGCATGGACCGCAACGAGTTTCGGCAGCTCGATATGGATTACGCGGTGTATCTGGTGCTGGCCCCGATGATTTTTCTCATGCTGTGGAAGCACTCCATGGGCGCCTGCGCGCCGGACGCCCTGGACCTGGACCCCGAAAAATACCTGGCCATGCAAGCCGACAACATCCTGCACGGCCTGTATGGGGCTACGCCCTCCTCTGCCGCACCACCGGCCTGACACCACCATGAAACGCTGGATTCTCTGGGTGGTCGTCGCCATTGCCACCGTGCTGGTGGGCGGCGGTGTCTGGCGCGCGCTGGCCGCGCGGCAGGCGCAGCAAAAGGCCCTGGCTGAATCCAGTGCGCAACGCAAGGAAGCCACGCTGGATCTGGCGCCGGGCGAGCTGGTCACGGTGCGGCGGCACAGCCTGGCCCTGGCAGTGCCGGTGTCTGGCGCGCTGCGCGCTGTCGAGTCTGTCATGGTCAAGGCCCGCGCTGCAGGCGAACTGCAGGGCCTGACCTTGCGCGAGGGGGACAGCGTGCGCGCCGGGCAGGAAATCGCCCGCATCGACAACACCGAGGCACGCGCACGACTGCGCCAGGCCCAGCAGCAGGCCGATGCCGCAAGGGCCCAGGTGGACATCAGCCAGCGCCAGTTCACCAACAACCGCGCGCTGGTGGACCAGGGGTTCATTTCCGCCACGGCGCTCGCCACCTCGCAGGCCAGCCTGGAGGCCGCGCAATCGACCTACCAGGCGGCGCTGGCCGCTGCCGATGTGGCGCGCAAATCGCTGGACGACACCGTGCTGCGCAGCCCGCTGACGGGCCAGGTTTCGCAGCGGCTGGCGCAGCCCGGCGAGCGGGTGGGGATGGATAGCCGCATCATCGAGGTGGTGGACCTGTCCCGCCTGGAGCTCGAAGCCTTGCTGAGCCCGGCCGATTCGTTGGCCGTGCGCGTGGGGCAGAAGGCCAGCCTGCGGATCGAGGGCGTGGCCCACCCCATCGTGGCCACTGTGGCCCGGATCAACCCCAGTGCCCAGGCCGGCAGCCGCACCGTGCCTGTGTACCTTGCCATTGAGCAAGGCGCAACCGCATCGGTGCTGCGCCAGGGCTTGTTTGTGCAGGGCGTGCTCGACACGGGCCACGCCGATGTGCTGGCCTTGCCGCTGGACGCCGTGCGCACCGACAAGCCAGCGCCCTATGTGCAGGCCGTGCAGAGCGGCCGCGTGGTGTATTTGCCAGTGAAGACGGGCGCCCGTGCCGTGGTGGCAAGCGACACGCTGGTGGCGATGGAGGGCGTTCCCGAAGGCACGGCGGTGGTGGCCGGGCGAATGGGGCCGCTGCGCGAGGGCACGCCCGTGCGCATCCAGGAAAGCGTGCCAGCCACTCCTGCCGCAGCCGCAACCTCTGCATCGCGCACCGCACCGTAACCCGCCATGTGGTTCACCCAGGTCAGCCTGAAAAACCCGGTGTTCGCCACCATGGTGATGCTCGCCATCGTGGTGCTGGGCCTGTTTTCCTACCAGCGGCTCAAGGTGGACCAGTTTCCGGACATCGACTTTCCGGTGGTGGTGGTCACGGTGGACTACCCCGGCGCCTCGCCGGAAATCGTTGAAAGCGAAGTCACCAAGAAGATCGAGGAAGGCGTCAACTCCATTGCGGGCATCAACGCCCTCACCTCGCGCAGCTACGAAGGCACGGCCGTCGTCATCATCGAGTTTCAGCTGCACATTGACGGGCGCAAGGCGGCCGACGACGTGCGCGAGAAGGTGGCCATTGTTCGCCCCACGCTGCGCACCGAGGTGAAGGAGCCGCGCGTGCTGCGCTTTGACCCGGCCAGCCGTGCCGTGTGGTCGCTGGCCGTGCTGCCGGATGACAAGGCTGATACTCCTGCACGAAGTGCCGTGGAGCTGACCACCTGGGCCGAGCAGATTCTCAAGAAACGCCTGGAAAACGTGCGCGGGGTGGGTGCCGTCAACCTGGTGGGCGCCACCAGGCGCGAGATCAACATCTACCTGAACCCGCAGGCGCTGGAGGCCTTTGGCGTGACCCCCGACCAGGTGGCCGCTGCCGTGCGCAACGAGAACCAGGATTTGCCCGTGGGCGCCATCCGCTCGCTGGCGCAGGAGCGCGTGGTGCAGATCGATGCGCGCATGCAGCGGCCCGAGGACTTTGGCCGCATCATCGTGGCGCGCAAAGGACCAGGAACCACCGGCCAGGCCAGCGCGGGGGCGCCCGTGCGGGTGGAACAGGTGGCCCGCGTGCAGGACGGCGCGCAAGAGGTCGAGAGCCTGGCGCTGTACAACGGTGAACGCACGCTGCTGCTGTCGGTGCAGAAATCGCAGGGCGAAAACACCATCGAGGTGGTGGATGGGCTGAACGCGGCTGTGATCGAGCTGCGCGACCAGTTGCCGCCCGGCGTGCGCCTGGAAACCATTGGCGACAGTGCCCGCCCCATTCGCGTGGCCGTGAACAACGTGCGCCAGACCCTGATCGAAGGCGCTTTGCTCACGGTGCTGATCGTCTTTTTGTTTTTGAACTCGTGGCGCTCCACCGTCATCACGGGGTTGACGCTGCCCATTGCGCTCATCGGCACGTTTTTGTTCATGAACATGTTCGGCTTCACCATCAACATGATCACGCTGATGGCCCTGAGCCTGTGCGTGGGCCTCTTGATCGACGACGCCATCGTGGTGCGCGAGAACATCGTGCGCCATGTGCAGATGGGCAAAAGCGCCTACCAGGCGGCCATGGACGGCACGCAGGAGATCGGCCTGGCCGTGCTGGCCACCACGCTGTCGATCGTGGCCGTGTTCATGCCCATCGGTTTCATGGGCGGCATCATCGGCAAGTTCTTCCATGAATTCGGGGTCACCATCGTGGCGGCGGTGCTGATCTCGATGTTTGTCAGCTTCACGCTCGACCCCATGCTGTCGAGCATCTGGCACGACCCCAGCATCCACGCCCATTCCCATGGACAGCAGCGCACCGGGCCCGTCAGCTTTTACGACAAGACCATCGGCCGCGTCACCGGCTGGTTCGACCGCGCCACCAATGCCCTGGCCGCGGCCTACCAGGGCATCCTGCGCTGGTCGCTGGTGCACAAGCTGGCCACCCTGGGCATTGCGCTGGCCATCTTTGTGCTGAGTGTGTTCATGGTGCCGCTGCTGGGCACCGAGTTCGTGCCCAAGGCCGACTTTTCCGAAACCACCGTCAACTTCTACGCGCCCGTGGGTTCGTCGCTGGAAGCCACCGAGGCCAAGGCGCGCCAGGTGGAGGGCATCCTGCGCGAGTTTCCCGAGGTGCGCTACACGCTGTCCACCATCAACACCGGCAACGCGCAGGGCAAGATGTACGCCAGCATCTATGTGCGCCTGGTGGACCGCAAGGACCGCAGCCGCAGCGTGGATGCCATGTCGGGCGTGCTGCGCGAGCGCCTCAAGCAGGTGCCGGGCATCACCGTCACCCATGTGGGCCTGCTCGACCCGGTGGGTGGCCAAAAGCAGGTGGAGTTTTCACTGCAGGGGCCTGATCTGCAGGAACTGGAGCGCCTGACAAAAATGGTTTCCGAAAAGATCCACGGCATCCCGGGCCTGGTGGACCTTGACACCAGTGCCAAACCCGACAAGCCCGTGATTGCGCTGGATGTGCAGCGCGATGCGGCGTCGGACCTCGGGGTTTCCGTTGCCCAACTGGCCGCCTCGCTGCGCACGCTGGTGGCCGGCACCACGGTGGGCAACTGGCGCGCACCCGATGACCAGACCTATGACGTCAATGTGCGGCTGGCCCCGGAAGCCCGCACCACCCCGCAAGACCTGGAGCGGCTGCCCTTTGCCCTGGCGGCGGCCGATGGCGGCACCCGCATCGTGCGGCTGAACCAGGTGGCCCGCGTGACCGAATCCACCGGCGCCAACCAGATCAACCGCCGCGACCTCACGCGGGAGGTGGCCGTGACGGCCAACGTGGCCGACCGTTCGGCGGGCGAGGTATCCAACGACATCAGGAAGGCGCTCGACAGCGTGGCCTTTCCACCCGGCTACCGCTACCAGTTTGGTGGCTCCACCAAGAACATGGCGGAATCGTTTGGCTACGCCATCTCGGCGCTGGTGCTGGCCATCGTTTTCATCTACATGATCCTGGCCAGCCAGTTCAAGAGTTTTTTGCAGCCGCTGGCGCTGATGACCTCGCTGCCACTCACGCTGATCGGCGTGGTGCTGGCGCTCTTGATGTTCCGCTCCACGCTGTCGATGTTTTCCATCATCGGCGTGGTGATGCTGATGGGCCTGGTCACCAAGAATGCCATCTTGCTGGTGGACTTTGCCATCCGCGCCCGCGAAGAACATATCGACGAGGCCGGCCACACCGTGCCCGGGCTGCCCCGGGCCGAGGCCCTGCTGCTGGCCGCCCGCGTGCGGCTGCGCCCCATCCTCATGACCACGCTGGCCATGATCTTCGGCATGGTGCCGCTGGCCTTTGCGCTGTCCGAGGGCTCGGAGCAGCGCGCGCCCATGGGCCAGGCGGTGATTGGCGGCGTCATCACCTCGTCGCTTTTGACGCTGGTGGTGGTTCCGGTGGTGTATTGCTACATGGACGATCTGGCCCGCTGGGCACTTGCCCGCATGGGCCGAGGCCAGCCTGCCCCCGTGCCCCCTAAAATCAAGAGTTTGTCCTGACCCGCCTTCCCCGGAGAGATTCCATGAACATGCCCCTGAACACGTCCGCCAACATCAGTGACCCTATTGAACAGGCCCGCTACAACTTGATCGAGCAGCAGATCCGTCCCTGGAATGTGCTCGATGCCGACGTGCTGGACCTGCTGGCTGTCGTGCGCCGCGAAGACTTCGTGCCACCGGCCTGCCGCAGCATGGCTTTCATGGACATCGAGATCCCCCTGCTGGGCAGCGATGCCGAAGAGGCCGTGCGCCTGGGGCACAGCATGCTGCAGCCCCGCGTAGAGGCCCGCATGCTGCAAGACGTGAAGATTTTGCCGACCGACCGCGTGCTGGAAATCGGCGCGGGCTCGGGCTACATGGCCGCGCTGCTGGCACACCGCGCGCAAAGCGTGGTCTCGCTCGAAATCGTGCCTGCCCTGGCCGACATGGCGCGCGAAAACCTCCAGCGTGCCGGCATCACCAACGCCCATGTGCGCCTGTCCGACGGTGCCCGCGATGCCGTGCCCGAAGGCCCTTTCGACGTGATCGTGCTCAGCGGCTCCGTGGCCGAAGTACCGAAAAACCTGCTGGCGCAACTGCGCGAAGGTGGCCGCCTGGCCGCCATCGTGGGCCAGGACCCCGTCATGCGCTTCACGCTGGTGCGCCGCACCGGCGACCGTTTTGAAACCACCCAGCCCTGGGACACCATTGCGCCGCGCCTGGTCGGTTTTCCAGAGCCCTCGGGCTTTTCCTTCTGATCCGGCGCCGCGGAGTTCTTCATGATCGACCACGTTCGCCCCGCACAGCTTTCCGACTGGTTTGCACAGGCTTTGGCCGAGGGCCAGCCCCTGGTGCTGGACGTGCGCGAGCCCTGGGAGCTGCAGACCTCCAGCGTGCGCACGGACGGGTTTGAGCTGATGGCGATTCCCATGGGGGAGCTGCCCCACCGGCTGGCCGAACTGGACCCGTCGCGCCCCCTGGCGTGCCTGTGCCACCACGGCGCCCGCAGCCTGCGCGTGGCAGCTTTCCTTGCGCAGCAGGGTTTTGGAACGGTGGCCAACATCACGGGCGGCATCGATGCCTGGTCCCGCGAACACGATCCCAGTGTGCCGCGGTACTGAGCGTGCTCGCACCAGCCCTTGCACGCGCAGATCCACCTGAAGGACTTCCATGACCCCGCTTCGGCTTCTTCCCCTGACACTGGCACTCACCGCCGCCCTCTGCATGCCGGCGCAGGCCCAGAGCCTTTCGCAACTGGTGGAAGCGGCCCGCGGCTACGACACGGTGTGGCAGGCGGCCAGGCTCCAGCTGGATGCGGCCTCCAGCCGCGCCGAGCAGGCCCGCGCCGGGCTGCTGCCCAGCGCCGGGCTGTCTGCCGGCGTGTCCCGCGCCAACACCGAAGTCACCCGTCCCCAGGTGGACTTCAACGGCAGCACGCAGAACGTGGGTGTGAACGCCTCGCAGCCGCTGTACCGCCCGGCCAACCGCATCAATTTTCAACAAGGCCAGCGCGGCATCGACGTGGCCCGCGCCCAGCTGGACGCCGCCACGCAAGACCTGCTGGTGCGCGTCAGCCAGGCTTACTTTGACGTGCTGGCAGCCCAGGACACGCTCAGCTTCGTGCAGGCGCAAAAGACGGCGGTCTCCGAGCAACTGGCCTCTGCCAAGCGCAATTTCGAGGTAGGCACCTCCACCGTCACCGACTCCCGCGAGGCCCAGGCCCGCTACGACCTGGTCATTGCCCAGGAAATTGCGGCCGAGAACGACCTGCGCGTCAAAAAGCTGGCGCTTGACCAGCTGGTGGGCATCACCGGCACCCAGCCCGTTGCGTTGACCCAGCCAGTGCAGTTGCCAGTGGTGCAGCCTGACGACGTGGCAGCCTGGGTGCAAACGGCGCAGGACCAGCAGCCGGGCGTGCGCCAGGCCCAGATCGCCCTCGACATTGCGCGCCTCGAAACCCAGAAAGCCGGCACCGGGCATTTGCCCACGGTGGACTTGCAGGCCGGCTACAACATTGCGCGCAACCCGAGCAGCACCGTGGCCACGCCAGGCATGAACAGCCGCACCACCAGCGCCAGTGTGGGCGTGGCATTGAATCTGCCGCTTTTTGCCGGCTTTTCCGTGCAAAACCGCATCAAGGAAACACTGGTCCTCGAAGAGAAGGCGCAGGCCGATCTCGAAACCACGCGCCGCAGTGTTGCGCAGGCCACGCGGGCGGCCTTCTTTGGCGTGCAGTCTGGCCAGGGCCAGGTGCGGGCCCTGGAGGCCGCCGAAGCCTCCAGCCAGAGCGCGCTCGATGCCAACAAGCTCGGTTACCAGGTGGGCGTGCGCATCAACATCGATGTGCTCAATGCGCAAAGCCAGCTCTACCAGACCAAGCGCGACCTGGCCCAGGCGCGCTACAACGTGCTGTTGGGCACCCTCAAGCTGCGCCAGGCGGCGGGCTCGCTGACCGAAGAGGATGTGGCCGCCATCAACCGCCTGCTGCTCCAGCCGTAGATCCGTCGCACCGCTTTCGCATGAAGGCGGCGGGACGCCCCTACAACGTGTGGGTGACCAGCCTGAAATCGGGGTCTTCACGATACGGCTTGACGACAAAGCCCAGGCTGCGCATGAGCCGGAGCATGCCGGGGTTGTTGGCCAGCACCAGGCCCTCCATCTCGGCCAGGCCTTTGTCGCGTGCCACATCCATGATGCTCAGCATCAGGCGCGAGCCCAGGCCCTTGCCATTGAAGTCGTCGGCCACCACCAGCGCAAATTCGCAACTCGACTGGTCTGGGTTGGTGACGTAGCGCGACACGCCCACGATGCGTTCGGTTTCCGTGACGTCACCGCCTGCGCCCACCGTGCGCTCGCGGAACACCGCTACCAGCGCCATTTCGCGGTCGTAGTCGATCAGGGTAAAACGTGCCAGCATCGAGGCCGGCAGTTCCACTATGGACGAGATGAAGCGGAAATACCGGCTTTCGGGCGAAAGGTGCTGCACCAGCTGCTGCAGCATCTGCGCATCGTCGGGATGGATGGGGCGCACCAGGTATTCGCCGCCCCCACGCATCGGCCACAGGTGCTCGTAGCGCGCGGGATACGGCAGGATGGCCAGGTGGCTGAAGCTGTCGGCCCGCCCGCCCGAGGTGTTGGCCGCGTGGTCGATGGCAATGCGTGCATCCACCGCCACGACGCCGTGCTCGTCCACGATGAGCGGGTTGATGTCCATCTCGCGCAGTTGGGGCAAGGCGCACACCATTTCCGACACGCGCAGCAGCACCTGTTCCAGCGCATCGTGGTCCACCGCGCTGGCGCCACGCCACTCACCCAGCGTTTCAGCCACGCGCGAGCGCTCGATCAGGCGGCGTGCCAGAAACTGGTTGAGCGGCGGCAGTTCCATGGCGCGGTCATTGATCAGTTCGATCATGGTCCCGCCCGCACCGAACGTGATCACCGGGCCGAACGGATCATCGGTGACAAGGCCGATGCAGATCTCGCGCCCGCGCCTGGCGCCCGCCATGTTCTGCACCGTCACGCCGTTGATGCGCGCCTGCGGCTGCAGGCGCGCCACGCGCTGGACCATGTCGGTGTAGGCGTCGCGGGCCGCGGTGCCGCTGTGGATGTTGAGGGCCACGCCGCCCACATCGGATTTGTGGCTGATGTCGGGCGAATCGATCTTCAGCGCCACGGGAAACCCCATCTGCGTGGCGATCATCATGGCTTCGTGCGCATTGCGCGCAAGGATGGTCTTGGTCACCGGAACATGGAAAGCCGCCAGCAGCGTCTTGGATTCCATCTCGGTGAGCACCTTGCGCCGCTCGGCCAGCACGCTCTCGATGACGAGGCGCGCGCCTTCAATGTCGGGCTTGGCCAGGGTCGAGAGCGGCGGCGGTGTTTGCTGCAGCAACTGCTGGTTCTGGTAGAACGAAGCGATGTTGCCAAAGGCACCCACGGCGGCCTCGGGCGTGCGAAAGCTCGGGATGGCGGCGTCGAGCAAAATGGCGCGCGCCGGCACCACCGAGGCGTCTCCCATCCAGCAGGCCAGCAGCGGCTTGCTCATGTGCCGCTTGACCTCGGCCAGCGCGGTGGCCACCGCACAGGAGTCCGCGCCTGTCTTGGGTGAAAAGATGGCCAGTACGCCATCCACCTGCCGGTCTTTGCTGGCCGCCTCGATGGCCAGGCGATAGTGCTCTGCGCCGGCGTCTTCCGACAGGTCGATCAGGTCCGACAGCGACGCCAGGGGCGGCAGCTGGGGCGCCAGCGCCAGCGCCGATTCGGGCGACAGCTTGCCCAGGTTGAGCAAGATTTCATTGACCCAGTCGGCCGCCAGCACGCCGGGCCCGCCCCCGTTGGTGACGATGGCCAGGCGCTTGCCCACCGGCCGGTAGCGCGATGCCAGGCACTTGGCCGCCGAGAACAGCTCCACGAACGAGCGCACGCGCACCGCGCCCGCACGGCGCAGGGCCGAGTCGAACACGTCGTCGCTGCCCACGATGGTGCCGCTGTGCGTCTGGGCGGCCTCGTTGCCTGCGGGCTTGCGCCCCGCCTTGAGCACCACCACCGGCTTGGCATTGGCGGCCGAGCGCAGCGCACTCATGAAGCGGCGCGCGTTGGAGATGCCTTCCATGTAGATGACGATGCTTTGCGTGCGCGCATCGTTGGCCAGAAAATCGAGCACCTGGGCAATGTCCACGTCCGTGTTCGGCCCGAGCGACACCACGGCCGAGAAACCCACGGCGTTGTTGCGGGCCCAGTCCAGGATCGACGAAGTGAGCGCGCCCGACTGGCACACCAGCGCCAGCGAGCCATCGCGTGCCAGCGGGCCGGCCGCACTGGCATTGAGCTGCAGGTGCGGTCGCTGGAACCCGAGGGAATTGGGGCCCAGCAAATGCAAGCCCTCGCGGCGCGCTATTTTCTTGAGGTTGGCGGCCTGGTCTGCGTCCATGCCGCTCGACAGCACCAGTGCGGCACGGCAGCCAATGCGCCCCGCCACCTCCAGCGCAGCGGGCACTTCGGCGGGCGGCAGCGCGATGATGGCCAGATCCGCCTTTCGTTGCGCCAGATCGGCCAGCGTGCCGCTGGTGTGGGTGTCCACAAACTCCAGGCTGCCGGCAAAGCGTTGCGCCCGCAGAGCCGGATGCAGGACTTGCGCATACGAGGTCAGCGTTTCGGGTTCATCGGCCTTGCCCGCCAGAACGGCAATGGAGGAAGGCGCAAAAAGCGGCGTGAGGTAGTGTTTGTCCATGGGTCTTGCAGCGGCGTCGGGCCGCCAATCAATGATCAACCATCAGGTGGGTGTGACTGTGGCACAGCTCTGGGCGAATCGGCACAAAGCCGAGCACCCGAGGTGACATTTTCAGCGCGGAGCCGGCATGAGAAGCGGGCACGGGCCTGGCATTTGCGCCCCCGCGGCCCCGTTCATGGCGCAGCGGCAATGCCCAGCAGCGCCGCGATGGCGGCGGCGGTCAGCCGCGCGGCGCCCCGGTGCTGCTGCATGAACTCCTGGGTCAAGCCGCGAGCGACGGCCAGCCGGGGGGTGTCGGTTGCCAGATCGCAGGCCAATTCCACCCCCTGCCCGATATCGGCCACGCGGTGGGCCACGCCCTGCTCACAGGCCAGCGCGGCCGCCTCGGCAAAATTGAAGGTGTGTGGCCCCAGCACCACGGGGCAGCCACAGGCAATGGCCTCGATCAGGTTCTGCCCACCCAGCGGGGCAAAGCTGCCGCCCAGCAAGGCCACGTCGGCCAGGCCGTAATACAGCACCATCTCGCCCAGCGAGTCGCCCAGCCAGACATCGGCGGGCTCGGGGGCATCGGCCCACTGGCTGCGGCTCGTTACGCTCAGGCCGGCGCTGCGCAGCAATTGCTGCACTTGCGCAAAACGCTGCGGGTGGCGTGGCACCACCAGCCACTGCACCGCGCCACTGCGTGAATTTGCTTCACTATTGATAGCTGCTTGCGCTTGTCCATCAAGCGCTACAGTGCTTTTTTGCTTCAAAGCAGCCAGCCACATTGCCTCTTCGCCTTCGCGACTGCTGGCGAGCATCACCACCGGCCGGGCTTTGCGCGCGCGCCATTCCCGCCCCCGCGCCAGTTGCCCGGCATGAGGAACCACGTCGAACTTGAGGTTGCCAAACACGCCCTGCACTGGCGCGCCGATGGATCGCAGGCGCTCGGCATCGGCCCCGGTCTGCGCCCAGACCGCCGTCAGCCCGCCATAGGCCGGGCGGGCCAGCGCCGCCAGGCGCTGCGACTTGCGCAGCGAGGTGGCATTGAAGCGCGCATTGGCCAGCACCAGCGGTATGCCGCGCTGCTGGCACCCGGCCACCAGGTTGGGCCAGACCTCGGTTTCCATGAGGATGCCGATGGCGGGCCGGAACTGGCGCAGGAATCGGCGCACCGCGCCCGGCGTATCCCAGGGCTGCCAGACCTGCACATCACCCGGCAAGAGCAGCTTCTCGCCCTCTGCCCGGCCCGTGGCGGTGCCATGGGTGAGCAGCAGGCGCATGCCGGGCAACTGCCGGCGCAGTTCCGTCAGCAGGATGGCGGCCGCGCGGGTTTCGCCCAGCGATACGGCATGGATCCAGACAAAGCTGCCCAGCGGGTCGGTGCTGCTCTGTGGCATCAGGCTGTCGATGGGCCGCGCATAGCGGCCAAAGCGCTCGCCCACCGCGCGGCCATAGCCGGGCTCGGCGACGGCGCGGCGCCGCAGCTTGCGCAGCAGCAGGGGCTGGGCGGCCCAGGTCAGGGCCGAATACAGCCAGAGTGCGGCATGTGCCATGGGGCGGCTGAAAGCGGCGCTCAGTGCGCCGCGCTGCCCACCTGGGCATCGGGCTTCACGCGGTGCAACAGGGCCAGCATGGCCGCCTCGATGCGGGCCAGCGCCTCGGGCGTGTGGCCCTCAAAGCGCAGCACCAGCACGGGCGTGGTGTTGCTGGCGCGAATCAGGCCAAAACCGTCGGGCCAGTCCACGCGCAGGCCGTCAATGGTGTTGATCTGCGCCGGGGCGGCAAAGGTGTCTGCCGCCAAGGCCTGCAGCTCGGCCGTGAGGCGGTGTGGCTCGCCCTCGGTGCAGGCGACATTGAGCTCGGGCGTGCTGAAGCTGGTGGGCAGGCCGTTGAGCACGGCGCTGGGGTCGGCGCTGCGGCTCAGAATTTCGAGCAGGCGGCAGCCCGCGTAGGTGCCGTCGTCAAAGCCGAACCAGCGCTCCTTGAAGAAGATGTGGCCGCTCATCTCGCCGCCCAGGGGGGAGTTGAGCTCTTTCATGCGCGCCTTGATGAGCGAGTGGCCGGTCTTGAACATCACCGGCTGGCCGCCCGCCGCCGCAATGGCCGGCGCCAGGCGCTGGGTGCATTTCACGTCGAACAGGATGGGTGCGCCCGGCAAGCGGCTGAGCACGTCCTGCGCAAACAGCATCATCTGGCGGTCGGGGAAGATGTTGGTGCCGTCCTTGGTGACGATGCCCAGGCGGTCGCCGTCGCCGTCGAAGGCCAGGCCCAGCTCGGCATCGCTGGCCTGCAGGGCGGCAATCAGGTCGCGCAGGTTTTCGGGCTTGCTGGGATCGGGATGGTGGTTGGGAAAGTTGCCATCCACCTCGGAAAACAGCTCGATCACCTCGCAGCCCAGCGCGCGGAATATGGCCGGGGCCGAGGCACCGGCAATGCCGTTGCCGCAATCGACCACGATCTTCATGGGGCGGGCCAGCTTCACGTCGCCGGTGATGCGCTGCGCATAGGCCGGCAGCACATCCACCGAGCGCACGCTGCCGCCGGGCAGCAGTTGCCAGCTCTCGGCCTCCATGGTGTGGCGCAGGGCCTGGATTTCGTCGCCATAAATGGCGCGGCCGTTCAGCACCATCTTGAAGCCGTTGTAGTCGCGCGGGTTGTGGCTGCCCGTGACCTGGATGCCGCTGGCGCACAGGGTGCTGGCCGCGAAATACAGCAAGGGCGTAGTGACCAGGCCCACGTCGATCACTTCGATGCCCGCTTCGACCAGGCCTTGCACCAGCGCGCTGCTGATGGCGGGGCCGGACAGCCGGCCATCGCGCCCCACCGCCACCGTGGTCTGGCCTTCGGCGCGGGCGGCGGTGCCAAAGGCCCGGCCCAGGCCCAGGGCCACTGCTTCGTTCAGGGTGGACGGCACGATGCCACGGATGTCGTAGGCCTTGAAAATAGCGGGAGTGGGGTGCACGGAAGGGTCTTTCGCTGCAAAGGAGGTCGAATGTCCGCTGCATTGTAGGGGCGCCCCTGGCCTCGCCCGTGGGCACAGGCACAGGTCCGAAAACGGCCAGCCTCGCGGCACCGCAGGCCTATCATCCCGTCCATGACCTCGCCTGCCCTGCCCCCTGCCACGCCAGCCTACAGCACGGCTGGTGCTGCGGCCGATACTGCGGCCGATGACGGCTGCTACCGCGCCCTGCAGGCCCGGGATGCGCGCTTTGACGGTCGGTTTTTCACCGGCGTCACCTCCACCGGCATCTATTGCCGCCCAGTGTGTGCCGTGCGCACACCCCGGCGCGAGAACTGCCGGTTCTTCACGCTGGCGGCGCAGGCCGAGGGTGCGGGCTTTCGGCCCTGCCTGCGCTGCCGGCCCGAGCTGGCACCGCAGGCGCTGGTGTGGTCGGTGCAGGACGCGGGCGGCATTCTGGTGCAGCAGGCGGTGCGGCTGCTGGATGCCCCCGATGCGTGGTGCAAGGGCGACGAGCGCACGGCCACGGTGGCCCGGCTGGCAGCCCGACTGGGCGTGAGCGACCGGCACCTGCGCCGCATCTTCGAGGCGGCACTGGGGGTGTCGCCGCTGCAATACCTGCAGACCCGGCGGTTACTGACCGCCAAGCAGTTGCTGACCGACACGCCCATGCCCGTCACGCAGGTGGCCCTGGTCAGTGGCTTTGCGAGCGTTCGCCGCTTCAACGCCGCCTTTGCACAGCACTATGGCCTGAACCCGACCCAGCTGCGCCGTGGGGGCGAAAAGCCGGCGGGCGCTCAGGCGGCCACGCTGCGGCTGGCCTACCGGCCGCCGCTGGATGTGCCCGCCTTGCTGGCGTTTTTTGCCCGCCGCCAGTTCCACGGCGTGGAGTGGGCGGGCGACGCCGCCACCCCTGCCCTGCGCCGCACGGTGCGCCTGCAAAGCCCTGGGGCTGCCGGGCCGCAAGATCACACCGGCTGGCTGAGTGCCTGCTTTGATCCCGCCCGCCACCAGGTGCGGGTGCAGACCAGCGACAGCCTGTACCCCGTGCTGCCGCAGGTGATTCGCCGCGTGCGGGCCATGCTGGACCTGGACGCCGACCCGGCGGCCATCAATGCCGTGCTTCACCCCCGTTTTCCCGAGGGCGATGGCCTGCGCGTGCCCGGCGCCTTCGATGGATTCGAGCTGGCCGTGCGCGCCGTGCTGGGCCAGCAGATCACCGTGGCGGCCGCGCGCACGCTGGGGCAGCGGCTGGTGGAGCGCTTTGGCGAACCCATCGCCACGCCCTGGCCCGAACTGAACCGGCTGTTTCCCGCACCGGCCGTGCTGGCGCAGGCGCCGGGCGAGGCCTTGGGGCAGCTGGGCATCGTGCGCCAGCGCCAGGCGGCCATCGTGGCGCTGGCGCGGGCGGTGGATGCGGGCCAGCTGCAACTGCAGGGTGGCGCAGACGTGGCCGCCACCACGGCGGCGCTGTGCGCGCTGCCCGGCATTGGCGACTGGACGGCGCAGTACATCGCCATGCGCGTGCTGCGCTGGCCCGATGCCTTTCCGGCCGGCGATGTGGCCCTGCAAAAGGCCATGGGCGTGCAGGGGCACCCCCAGCCGGCCCGCGCGGCCACCGAAGCCTCGCGGGCCTGGCAACCCTGGCGCAGCTATGCCGTGGTGCGCGCCTGGGCGGCGGGCGGCACGGTCGACACCGGCAATCCAACGGCAGCGCATAAGCTATTAAAATAATAGCTGTCTGCGCTTGTCCATCAATCACTACACGGCAATTTCATCTAACATTTCCTGGCCATGCAATATCACCCCTCCACCGTGCAGACAAGCACCTCTACCCGCCTGGGCACCGTGCGGCTGGCAGCTTCTCCCCTGGGCCTGGCCGGCCTGTGGTTTGATGGCCAGCGCCATCTGCCCCCGCAACTCGACGGGCCCCATGCCTGGCCGCACGACCCACGCCACCCGGTGCTTGTTGCCGCCATCGAGCAACTGCACCAGTACCTGCGCGGCGAGCGCACGCAATTCGCGCTGCCGCTGGACCTGGCAGGCGGCACGCCGTTCCAGCAGGATGTATGGCGTGCGCTGCTGTCCATCGGTTGCGGCCACACCACCAGCTACGCGGCGCTGGGCCAGCAATTGGGCCGCCCGACGGCCGTGCGTGCCGTGGGGGCCGCCGTGGGGCGCAACCCGATCAGCGTGGTGGTGCCCTGCCACCGGGTGCTGGGCAAGGATGGCGCCCTCACGGGCTACGCCGGCGGCCTGGAGCGCAAAAGCGCGCTGCTGCACCTGGAAGGCGCAGCGCCGCGCCCGGCGCAGGCACAGAGCGAGGTGCGGGCATGAACGCCCCCGCGACCAAGCCCGTGTCGGCCTGGCTGGGCGAGTTTGTGCTGCTGGCGGCCCTGTGGGGCGCATCGTTTCTGTTCATGCGGCTGGGGGCCTCCGAGTTCGGGCCGCTGCCCACGGCCGGGCTGCGGGTGGCGCTGGCCACCGTGTTCCTCTGGCCTCTCCTGCTGCGCCAGGGCCAGTGGCCGGCGCTGCGGCGGCATTGGCGCCCCATCCTGCTGGCCGGGGTCATCAATTCAGCCATTCCGTTTGCGCTGTTCTCCTGGGCCGTGCTGCACATTGCCACCGGCCTCACGTCCATCCTCAACGCCACGGTGCCGCTGTTTGGTGCACTGGTGGCCTGGATGTGGCTGGGAGACCGCATCAGCCGGCTGCGCTGGCTGGGGCTGGCGCTGGGATTTGTCGGCGTCGCCCTGCTGGCATGGCGGGCGCCGGCCGGCACGGGCTTCAAGACCGACCACGCCGCCTGGGCCATCGCGGCCAGCCTGGTGGCTTCGTCGTGTTATGCCATTGCCGCCAGCTTTGCGCGCCGCTACCTCACGGGCCTGCCCCCGCTGGCCACGGCCACGGGCAGCCAGCTGGGCGCCACGCTGGGCCTGGCCCTGCCCGCGCTGTGGTTCTGGCCGGCGCAGATGCCGGGGCTGCGCGCCTGGGCGGCCATCGTGGCCATTGCGGTGCTGTGCACGGGCATTGCCTACATCCTGTACTTTCGCCTCATTGCCCACGCCGGCCCCAGCCGTGCCCTGGCGGTGACATTTCTGGCGCCGGTGTTTGCCGTGCTGTATGGCGCGGTGTTCCTGCACGAGACCATCACGCCCTGGATGATCGGCTGCGGGCTGATCATCGTGTGCGGAACGATGTTGTCAACCGGACTTGTCGGAACGGCGCGCGCTCGGCCGGGAGCCACGGAACGGGCCTAAACTCGGCACATGGATCTTGTGCCGGACTTCACAAATCGCCTTGCCGCCGAGCAGCAGGCCAACCATGATTTGCGTCAGCGCGACCAGCAAATGCGCCTTGCGCTCGATGCCCTGGGCTGCGGGCGCTGGGCATGGGACATTTCGCGCCAGAAGCTGGCATGCCATGGCCGCTTCTATGCCGCCTTCGGCATGGACGCCGCCGACACCGATGACGCCTGGGAACGCTGGCACACGCGCAGGCACCCGGCCGATGCCGCGCGCCTTGCCGACAAGCTGGAACGCGCCATGCGCGGGCAGCTCGACTCCTACGAAGCCGAATTCCGCATTCTCGACACGGCGGGCCGGTGGCGCTGGGTGATATCGCGGGGACTGGTGGGCGAGCGCGATGCCGACGGCCGCCCGCTGACCCTGCTGGGCATGGACGTGGACGTCACGGCCCAGCACGATGTCGAGGATGCGCTGCGCGCCTCGGAAGCCAAATACGCCACCATCTACCAGACGCTGCCCGACCCCGCCGGCATTTCGCGGATTTCCGACGGGCGCTATCTCGACGTGAATCCAGCCTTTTGCGCACTGCTGGGTGCAGAGCGCGACGCCGTGCTGGGACGCACATCCACCGAACTCGATATCTGGGCCTCGGGCCAGGAGCGCGCGCGCATGCTGGAAACCTACCAGCGCGACGGCAAGGTGGACCGTCTGCCCATGGTGGCGCAGCGCCAGGGTGTGCGCGTACCGGGCCTGATGTCGGCACGCCGCATCGTGATGGATGGGGAAGACTGTTTCCTGTTCGTCTTTCACGACATGACCGAGGCGCAGCGCACCAGCGACGAGTTGCGGGCGCTGAACAACCTGCTGCAGCAGGCCGGCCGCATGGCGCGCCTGGGGGCGTGGGAGGGCACGCGCGAAGCTGGCATGGTGTACTGGTCGGATATCTGCCTTGACATCCACGGCCTGCCCCCGGGCACCCCGCCATACCATGACTATGTCGAGCGTTTTGTGGCGCCCGCCTGGCAGGAGGCCGTGCGCAGCAAATTGCGCGACTGCCTCCATCACCAGGCCGAATGGAGCCTGGAGCACGAAATCATCCGTGCCGACGGACGCAAGGTCTGGGTGCGCGCACGCGGCGAACCGGTGTTGCACGAGGGCACCGTCACGGGTATGCGCGGCGTGCTGCAGGACATTGACGAGGCCAAGCGTTCCGAGCAGCGGCTGCGCCACTCGGAAGACCGGTTTTCACGCATCTTCCACCTGATGCCCTACCCCATGGGCATGACGCGGCAAAGCGATGGTGCCTATGTGGAAGTGAACCCCGCGTGGGAGCAGGTGCTGGGCTTCACGCGCGAGCAAGCGGTGGGCAGCTCGGCCATCAAACTGGGCATTTTTGAGGCGCACGATCGTGCCCGCCTGATTGAGGTGACCCGGCAGGCCGGCCAGCTCGACGCCTACGAGGTCAAGATCATCACGCGCAGCGGCGAGGAACGCACCGTGCTGCAGTCCATGCGCGCCACGGAGTTCGATGGCGAAGCGTGCTGGCTCTTCGCGCTGCACGACATCACCGACCGCAAGCGCAGCGAAGAGCAGGTGCGCGAGCGCGAGGCGCTGCTGTCGCTCACCATTTCGGCCGCCGCGCTGGGGCTTTGGGACTGGGATCTGCAAACCGGCATGGTCCATGGCGATGCGCGCTGGCGCACTCTGCGTGGTGCCGCTGCCGGCGATGCCGAGGCGCCCGCCGTGCACTGGACGACGGCGGTGGCCGCCGACGCGCTGCCCGGCATTTCGGCGGAAGTCGCGCGCCACGCCGCCCATCGCGACACCCCGTTCGACGCCACCTGGAAAGTGATGCTGCCCCAGGAAGGAGCCCGATGGATCCGCAACCTGGGCAAGATCATCGGCCACGACGGTGCCGGCCAACCCGCGCGCATGCTGGGCGTGGCCATTGACGTCACGCCGCAGCGCGTGCAGGAAGAATTGCTGCAGAAACTGGCCCATTACGACGCACTGACAGGCCTGCCCAATCGCGTGCTGCTGGCCCAGCGGCTGCAGGACAGCATGGCCCAGGCCCGCGTCCATGGCACCCAGTTGGGCGTGGCCTACCTGGACCTTGACGGCTTCAAGCCCGTCAACGACCGCCTGGGCCACGGCGCGGGCGACCGGCTGCTCGTGGTGGTGGCGGGCCGGCTTTCGCGCGCGTTGCGCCCGCAAGACTGCGTGGCCCGCCTGGGCGGGGACGAGTTCGTGATCCTCATGCCGGGCCTGGCAACGCACGCCGATGGCGAACGCCTGCTGCAACGCGTGATGGAAAGCATTTCTTCGCCTTACACGCTGGACACCGAGCGGGTGACGGTGACGGCGAGCATCGGCTACACGGTGTTCCCCTCGGATGACGCGGACGCCGACACCCTGCTGCGCCACGCGGACCAGGCCATGTATGCCGCCAAGCAGGCGGGGCGCAACCGGTTTCACCAATTCGACGCGGCCCAGGAGCGTGCCCAGCGCGAGCAACGCGAACAGGGCCTGCGCCTGCGCGAGGCGCTGGCGCAGTCGCAATTCGTGCTGTTTCTGCAACCCAAGGTGGTCATGCAGACCGGCCAGGTGGTGGGGGCCGAGGCGCTGGCGCGCTGGCAGCACCCCGAGCGCGGCCTGCTGCCGCCGGGCGCTTTTCTACCGCTGCTGGACGGGACCGAGCTGGAAATCGTTTTTGGCGAGTGGGTGGTCGAGGAAGCACTGGCACAGCTGGAGCGCCTGCTGGATGCGGGCCTCGACATGCCCGTGAGCGTCAACATTTCGGCCCAGCAACTTCAGCACCCCGGTTTTGCAGCCTGGATGGTGCAGTGCCTGGCCCGCCACCCCCGGGTGGCACCCAGCCTGCTGGAGCTGGAGATCACCGAAAGCGCGGCGCTGTACGACCTGCCCGCCGTCAACGCGACACTGGCCAGGCTGCGCGCCCTGGGCGTGGCGGTCTCGCTGGATGATTTTGGAACCGGCTATTCATCGCTCACCTACCTGCGCCGCCTGCCCATGGACACGCTCAAGATCGACCAGAGCTTCGTGCAGGGCATGATGGCCGACCAGGGCGACCGGGCCATCGTGCAAGGGGTGATCGGGCTGGCCCAGTCGTTTGGCTGCCAGGTGATTGCCGAGGGCGTGGAAACCATCGAGCAGGGGCAGTTGCTGCTGCAGCTCGGTTGCGCCCATGCCCAGGGCTATTGCATTGCACGGCCCATGCCCATCGATGCCTTCATCGACTGGACCCGCCACTGGCAACCACCCGCAGCGTGGCAGCACCTGCACCCCGAAGAGTATTCGATCTAAAAACGGCTGCAGCGCTTTCTCATAAAGCGCTTGCAGCTATAGTTTTTGACAAGGCTTGCGCCGCGTCGGGCCCAGCGGTCAGGGGCCCACCAGATCCTTCACCTGCTGCAGCGCGGCCGGATCGTCCATCGTGGTCAGATCGCCCGGGTCGCGGCGCTCGGCCACGGCCTGCAGGGCGCGGCGCAGCAGCTTGCCGCTGCGCGTCTTGGGCAGCACCGTCACAAAGTGCACGCGCGAGGGCCGGGCCACGGCGCCGAGCTGGCTGTCCACCTGCTTCATCACCTCGCCTTCGAGCTTGAGGCGCGCGGCGTCGTCGGTCAGGCCCGAGGCATCGCGCGGCACGGCAAAGGCCATGGCCACCTGCCCCTTGAGGCTGTCGGCCACGCCCACCACGGCCACCTCGGCGATGTTGGGGTGCGACGAAATGGATTCCTCGATCTCGCGGGTGCCCAGGCGGTGGCCGGCCACGTTGATCACGTCGTCGGTCCGGCCCAGGATGAAGTGGTAGCCGTCGGCATCGCGGATGCCCCAGTCGAAGGTGCTGTAGATCAGCCGACCCGGAATGCTCTTCCAGTAGGTGTTGACGAAGCGCTCATCGTCGCGCCACACCGTCTGCATGCAGCCCGGTGGCAGCGGCCCCTCGATGGCCACCACGCCCTTCTGGTTGGGCCCCGTCAGCTCTTCGCCGTTGCTCTCGTCGATCAGCTTGACGTTGTAGCCATACATGGCCTTGCCGGGGCTGCCAAAGCGCGTGGTCTGCTGCTCCACGCCGTTGGCCAGCGTGAGGATGGGCCAGCCAGTCTCGGTCTGCCAATAGTTGTCGATGATGGGCACCTGCAGGGCTTCGCTGATCCATTGCGCCGTGGGCTCGTCGAGCGGTTCGCCCGCCAGCCACAGCGCCTTGAGGGTGGAAACGTCGTATTTCTGGAGCCAACTCGCGTCGTGCTTTTTCAGCACCCGCACCGCCGTGGGCGCCGAGAACATGTGCGTGACCTTGTATTTCTCGACAATGCTCCACCACACGCCCGCGTCGGGCCGCGTGGGCAGGCCTTCGTACATGATGGTGGTCATGCCGGCGATCAGCGGGCCATAGATGATGTAGCTGTGCCCCACCACCCAGCCGATGTCGCTGGTGGCGAAAAAGACCCCCACGCTCTGCCGCTCGCGCGGGTCGCTGCCCCCCGAGGGGGCCGCGTTTTCACCTTGCGGCGGCCCGGCGGTGAAATCGGTCTGGCCAGCCTTGGCGTCGAAGATGTGCTTCATGCTGGCGGCCAGCGCCACGGTGTAGCCGCCCGTGTCGCGCTGCACACCCTTGGGTTTGCCAGTGGTGCCACTGGTGTAGAGCGTGTAGCTGGGGTGCGTGGATTCCACCCACTCGCAGGGCACGGTGGCGTTCAGGTGCTGCTCGCGCAGCGCCGCCCAGTCGTGGTCGCGGCCGGCGCGCATGGCCATGGGCGCCAGGCCCCGGTCCACCATGAGCACGGCGGCCGGCTTGTGTTTGGACAGCGCAATCGCCTCATCCAGCAACGGCTTGTAGGGCACGCCCTTGCCGCCGCGCGAGCCGGCGTCGGCGCTGACGATGGCCACGGGCTCGGCATCCTCGATGCGCGAGGCCAGCGAGCCCGAGGCAAAGCCGCCAAACACCACCGAATGCAGCGCACCGATGCGCACGCAGGCCAACATGGCAAAGGCGGCCTCGGCAATCATGGGCATGTAGATCAGTACACGATCGCCCTTCTTCACCCCCAGGCTCTGCAGCACGGCGGCCATGCGCTGCACTTCGGTGTGCAGCTCGGCAAAGCTGTAGCTGCGCTCGGTGCCGGTTTCGGTGGAGATGGCCACCAGCGCCGGCTGGCTGGCGCGGTCTTTCAGGTGGCGGTCGATCGCGTTGTGGCACAGGTTGGTAGTGCCGCCGACAAACCATTTCGCAAACGGCGGATTGCTGTAGTCGCACACCTTCTGGGGCGGGGTGTGCCAATCGATCAGCTTCGCCTGCTCGCTCCAGAAAGCGTCTGGCTGGTGGATGGACTGGCGGTAGAAGTCGGCGTATGCGGTCATTGTGGGAGTCTCCTCGGCATCTCTCAGCCTGCTACATAGCAGGTTTTGAATTCATAATTATTCATGAGGGGCTTGCGGCAAGCTGACGCGCCGAGGCATTCACTATGCTATTTATTTAATAGCTACAAGCGCTTATCTGGTATGCACCAGAAGCCAAAAAAATCCAAAAAAGATCGCCGCGCTATTTGACCAGCGCCAAAACGTCCCTGAACACCGGGTTCTCGCAACTGCGCAGCCATTCAAACGCCACCATCTCGGTGGTCACCAGCTCGGCACCCGCGCCGGCCAGGCGGTCGAAGGCGGCATCGCGGTTGCGTTCGGTGCGCGAGCTGCAGGCATCGGTCACCACCCACACCTCGAACTCGTCCTCGATCAGGTCCAGCGCAGTCTGCAGCAGGCACACATGGGCCTCGCAGCCGGCAATCACGATGGTGCCGCGCTCGGGGGCCTGCTGGGCGGGCTTTTGCAAATGCCTGGGCAGGCTGCGGGCATTGCCGCCCTGCTGGGGTTTGGCGGGCGGACGCAGCCATTCGCCCAGGCCTTCTTCGGCGGCGCTGAAATGCATCTTGGCCAGCGTGTTCTGGCACAGGGCGCGCAGCGCGGCATCGTTGCTCCCCAGGCGCGAAGGATTTTGCTCCGTGCCCCACACAGGCACCTCCATGAGCTGGGCAATTTTGGCCAGGCGCAGCGCATTGGCCAGCACGGCAGGGCCCTCAAGGATGGCGGGCATCAGGCGTTCCTGGTAGTCCACCAAAACGAGTTGGGATTCAGAAGCGTCGAGCAGCATGGTGTCTTTCGAAAGCGGTCAGTGGCACGCAGAGGGGCAAATTGTCGCAGCCCGGTTCATGCCGGCAACAGCGAATGCAGCGCCCGCGCCAGGGGTTCCGCCATGGGCACGGCGTTGCTGGCGTGGGGAATGCAGTCGGTGCTCCACACTTCGCCCACTCCGGCATCGTGCAGGGCCTGCAATGCATCGCCGGCAAACAGTGCATGGGTGACGGCCACGTCCACCGAGACGGCGCCCGCCGCACGCAGCAGCCGGGCCGCCTGGGCCAGCGTGCGGCCGGTGCTGGCCATGTCGTCGAGCAGCACCACGGCACGCCCTTGGGCATTGAGCGGCGGCAGTTCGATGGCTACATCGCGGTCGCCATGGCGCACCTTGGTGCAAACGGCATGGTCAAAGCCATGGCGGGCCGCCGCCTGGGCAATCCACTGGGCCGATTCGCCATCGGGCCCGACCAGCAAGGCGCCCGGGCGCCGCTGCGCGATCAGGTCGGCCAGCGGCTCGGCGCCGCTGAGCACGATGGCCTGGGGCACGGCAATCGCCTCCTGCAGCGTCGCCACGCGGTGCAGGTGCGGGTCCACCGTGATGACGGCATCCACCAGCCCGGCCAGAAACCCGCCGACCACCTGCTGGCTGACCACCTCGCCCGGCGTGAAGGCGATGTCCTGCCGCATGTAGGCCATGTAGGGCGCCACCAGCGTGATGTGCCGGGCGCCCAGGGTGCGGGCGGTGCGGGCCGCCAGCAGCAATTCCACCAGCTTTTCGTTGGGATCGTGCAGGCTGCGCAGCAGCACCACATGGGGTGGCAGGCGCCCTGCCCCATCCACCGGCAGCCGCAGCTTGAGCTCGCCATCGGGAAAACGGTGGCGGTCGATCATCTTCACGGGCAGGTGCGCGGCCTGCCCGAGGCGCCGGGCGGCATCGGTCTCGTCCGCAAAATGCAGCAGGCAGGCCTGCGAGGGAGCAACCGACATGGTCAGAACTCCACAAACACCTGGGGCACGGCGTCGGCGGAGCCCAGGCGGTAGCCGATGTCGCGGGCACTGGCCTGCCGGGCAAATTCGAGGTCGGCGGGGTAGCCGGCGTGCACGCGGTACAGCACATCGCCCTGTGCCACCGTGGTGCCCAGCTTGTGCATGAGGTCCACACCCGCGCCCTGCACCTTGGGCGCACCCGCCAGGCGCGCCACACGGGCGATCTGGAAGTTGTCGATGCCCACCACCGTGCCGCTGTTGGGTGCACAGACCTCATAGGTCAACGGGCCCAGTTTCGGATGCATATGATCGAAGCCCTTGCTGCCTTGCGCGGTGATGATGTCCTCCATGCGCCTGAGCGCCCGGCCCGAGTCGAGAATGTCGCGCGCAATGGCATAGCCGTCGCCACCGCGCACGTCGGGGTCGCATTCGATCAGGCGGCCCGCCAGCCGCAAGGCCTTCTGGCGCAGGTCGTTGGGTGCATCGGGGTCGTTTTGCAGCACGCGCATCACGTCACGCGCCTCCAGCACCGGGCCGATGCCGTTGCCCACGGGCTGGCGCCCATCGGTGATGACCACGTCCAGCGACAGGCCCATGCGCCGCGCCACATATTCAAACAGCCGGCGCAGGCGCTGGGCCTCCGGCATGGAGCGCACCTTGGCCGTGGGGCCGATGGGAATGTCCAGCACCAGGTGGGTGGCGCCGGCGGCCACCTTCTTGGACAGGATGGAGGCCACCATCTGTCCAGGCGAATCGATCGACAGGGGGCGCTCCACCGAAATCAGCACGTCATCGGCGGGCGAGAGATTGGCGGTGCCGCCCCAGGCGAGGCAGCCGCGGTAGTCGCGCACGATGTCGGCCAGCTGCTCGAAGGGCAGCTCCACGTTGGCAAGCACCTCCATGGTGTCGGCCGTGCCCGCCGGCGAGGTGATGGCACGCGACGACGTCTTGGGGCACAACATGCCGTGCGCTGCCACGATGGGTACGACCAGCATGGTGGTGCGGTTGCCGGGAATGCCGCCGATGCAGTGTTTATCGACCACCAGCGGCTCGTGCCAGTCGAGCCGCCGGCCGCTGGCCACCATGGCATCGCTCAGGAAGAACACCTCTTCGCGGTCCAGTTCGTCGCGGTTGCAGGCCACGACAAAGGCCGTCAACTCGATCTTGGAATAGTGGTGGCCGGCAATGTCGCGCACGATGGACGCGTAATCCGCCCGCGCCAGGCGCTCGCCGGCAATCTTGCGAAACAGCGCGCCCATCGACTCTGGCGGCTCTGCCTGCGTCACCGATACGGTGTGGCCGTTTTCCACGTCCAGCTGGGCAAAGGCGTCTTCGGACAGCCCCAGTTCGTTGCATCCCACGATGGTGGCGTCGTCCACCACATTCACGGTGGCCAGGATGTGGCGCCCGTTGGCGCGCACCTCGATCTTGGACAGTGCCTGAAAGCCCTCGGCCCGGTACACGGCGCAATCGCGATGCAGGTAGGCCACGTTTTCGCGCCAGGTGTCGATGGCGACACGGCGCAGCGCCAATTGCGAGGGAGTCTGGTTGGAAACGGGTGCAGCGGGAATGTCCCGCGGTTCGCTGGTCTCAATGTGCATGGGCAGCAGACTATACCGGAAATGCCACTGCCGAAACAGGAAAGCGATTCAAATCAACGACTTGCGCAGAACCCCGGATTCCAGGCCCGTAAGGACGCAAACACGTACGCTCCAAGAAAAGCGTGTTACCCTCCGCACCCATGTCTCGTTGGTTCATTGCCTTACTGCTCACCTGCGCCTCTGCCGCCCATGCTGCCCCTTCAGCGGCGTCCCCCGAGGACATGGAGCGCTTTCTGGCCGACAAAGGGTTGCTCACACAACTCGATGACGTGCGCCATTCCGTGGCAGACAAAGCCCATGTGGTCGCAGACCGCACCGCCGATCTGATCGGCAACGCCATGGGATTCATCGGCGTGCCCTACCGCCGGGGCGGCACCAGTGCCACTACCGGCTTTGACTGCAGCGGCTTCGTGCTTGCCGTCTATGAGAAAACCGTGGGCATGATCCTGCCCCGCAAGGCCGACCAGCAAGCCGCCAGCACACAGGTGATTGACAAGAAAGAACTGCAACCCGGCGATCTGGTGTTCTTCAACACCATGCGCCACGCTTTCAGCCACGTAGGCATCTACGTGGGTGACGGCAAATTCATCCATTCACCGCGCTCAGGCAGTGAAGTGCGGGTGGAAGACATGCAACAGTCGTACTGGCAGCGCCGCTTTGACGGCGCCCGCCGTGTGGCGGTGGAAGCCAAGGGCCAGCCCTGAGCCCGCGCTTGCAGCGCTGCGAGCGCGCAGCGCCGCCCAAACCGGTCATGGCGTGACCGTAGTCACCGTTTCAGTGCTTCGTATCGGACCGCCCGTGACATTGACGGGCCCCAGATTGGGATGGGTGCGCATGGCGCGTGCATTGGCCATGTCCTGTTGGTAGCGAGACCGGGCATCGGTCTCACATCCCTTGCGCTCCTTGCCCTGGGGCATACCCCTGCACTCTGCCAGGCTGACCGTCAGCCCGCCCCCCGCCTCGCGGATGGCTGACTGGTAGCGCTGCTGGGCGGTGGTGTCCGGGACGGCGCCACGCGTCAGCGATGCTTCATGGCCGCCTTGGGCAAAAGCGGGCGCCGAAAGAACCCCTGCCACCAGCCACGCAGCGGCGGCCAACAGGCCAGAGGCCGAATGGTTCTTCATGCGATTTCCTTTGGAGTCCATCAATAGCCGAGACTTTAGGCGCGAGGCGCGGGTGCACCCATAGTCCCGCTCCCAGGCAATGCGCAGGCGCGAAGCGCTCGGGCATGTCAGACAAGGCCCACACGCATTTCCTTGAAGGTCCGCGCCGTGCCGCGAGGTTTGACCAACACCCTTTGGGAAACACCCCGGTCCCGGTGCACAAGGCCTTGTCTGACACGCGCACCGGGTGAATCTGTCTTACAGTGGGCGCTGTCTTCATCTTCATTACAAGGTGCACCCATGCTCTCAATCCTCGGGACTCTCATCGTCGGACTCGTCGTTGGCTTCATTGCGCGGGCGCTCAAGCCGGGCGACGACAAGATGGGCTGGATCATGACGGCTTTGCTGGGCGTGGCGGGCTCGTTTCTCGCCAGCTACGTGGGGGTGGCCATGGGCTGGTACACCCAAGGCGCACCCGCAGGCTGGATCGCCTCGGTGGTGGGCGCCGTGGTCTTGCTGGCAATTTACAGCCTTGTCAGAAGCAAGACCTGATCGCAGGCACGTTTACAGCACTGCAGGCAAGACGCCGCACCCATGGCATCCGCCCGGCAAATGGCCGCTGACAACCCTGAACTGGCTGCGGCCGTGCAGCGCAGCCGCCGCCTGCTGCACCGGCGCGCCCTGGTGGCAGCGGCGGCCAGCGCGGTGCCGGTGCCAGGGCTGGACTGGGCGGTAGATGCCGCCCTGCTCTCGCGCCTGCTGCCGCAAATCAATGCCCAGTTCGGGCTCACCCCCGAGCAGCTCGACCAGCTAGACCCCAAAAAGCGCGAGCAGGTGCAAAAAGCGGTGACTCTGGTCGGCTCGGTGCTGATCGGCAAGTTCATCACCAAGGAACTCGTGCTGCGCGCCACCCGCACGTTGGGCCTGCGCCTCACCGCCATGCAACTGGCGAAATATGTGCCGCTGGCAGGCCAGGCCGTGGCAGCCACGGTCGGCTATGCCACCTTGCGCTACCTGGGGGAACAGCACCTGCGCGACTGCGTGCAGGTGGTGCAAAAGGCCCAGTTGCGTTTGCCGGCCCCGCCAGATCGCTCCTGAAACAATAGCTTTCAGCGCTTATGGTGTAAGCGCGTGACGCGGTTTTCTCCATACACAAGGCAAATTCCAGGGCGGGGCACGGCGCTTCAACCGCTCTGCCAGCGGGCAATATCCAGCACCCATCCGCAAGGCAAAATTGCAGCCCATGGCTACCGCTGGCAACAACGCCCCTTCCTCCTCCAGCCCACATCCTGCGGCGCGCGAAAAGGCCGTGGCGATGTGGCTCCAGGCGCTGCGCAGCCATGCCGATGCCGCAACCCTGAAAGCGCTCGCACCGCTGTCTGACGCGGAAGCCGCCCGCGTCATGGCCTTGCTGCGCGAAGAAACGCCGCAAGCGGCACCGCCTGCCCTTCCACCAGCGCCCACCGCCACACCCGCGCTTGCGCATGGGCACTTTCGCCCCCGCATCACCCTCATGACCCTGGGCCGGGGCGATGGCCTGCTGGGCCTGCAGCCGCAAGGCAAGCTGGGGCCACGCAGCGACAGCGTGACGCTGGCGCAGATCGACTGGATGTATCGCACCGACACGGGCGCCACCTGGCAAACGCCCGCCCCCACCTCGGTGCTCCATGCCCGCGCGGCCCCGGTGCAAGACCTGTTCGACACCGGCGGCCCCGTGGTGCGCATGCAGCGCAACATTGCCGCCGAGTCCAACGCCATGGACCGCGCGTGGGACCTGGGCCTGATCCCGGTGGACGCCAGCAAGCTGCAATGGCGCCACCGCGCCGCCGCCGCCACGCTGGGCCCCGTGTGGACGCTGGCGCAGGAGGCGCACTTTGGCGACTTCTGGGCCGAGCAAATCCCCCAGTTGCGCGCCGAGGGCTGGAGCGTGGTGGTGCAGCCCGGCTTTGCGCACGAAAGCGTGCCGGTGCAACGCTGGAAGCTGCTCATCGCCCCCGACACCGGCGAACTGCTGGGCAAGGAGGTGGATGGCCCGCTGGGCGAGCGCGCGCGCCCCGTGCAAAAGCTGCAACTGCCCGAGCGCGAAGGCGCCTGGCTGCTGAGCCTGGGGATCGAGATCGACGGCGAAACACTGGACCTGGCCCCCATGCTGGCCGACCTGCTGCGCCGCGACGCCCGCTGGCTCAACGCCCTGCAGATGGCCGCCATGGACGACATCGCCATCATCTCGCTGCGCGCGCCCGGCGGCAAACGCATCGACGCGCCCGCCGGGCCGCTCAAGGCCATCGTGGGGGCGATGATCGATTTGCTCACCGACCCCGCAAGGAACCAGCGCAAGGACGGCGACCCGCTGCACCTGGGCGCATGGGAGGCCCGCCGCATCGAGGCCCTGCGCGCCGGACTGGTGCAGGCCCACCGCGTGGGCACCGTGAATGGCTGGAACAACGACTGGCAACTGCAGGGCGATTCAGGACTGGCCCAACTCGCCAAGCGCCTGCGCACCATCGGCACCCCGCAGCCGGTGCCGGCACCGCAGGGCCTGCAGGTGCAGTTGCGCCCGTATCAACTGGAAGGCCTGGCCTGGCTGCAATACCTGCGCGCCCAGGGCCTGGGCGGCATTCTGGCCGACGACATGGGCCTGGGCAAAACCGCGCAGGCCCTGGCCCATGTGCTGGCAGAGAAGGAGGCAGGGCGCCTCGCCCGCCCCGCCCTGGTGGTGCTGCCCACCTCGCTGCTCTTCAACTGGCAGGCCGAGGCCGCGCGCATGGCGCCCGGACTGCGCGTGCTGGCGCTGCATGGCCCGAGCCGGGGCCAGCGCTACCAGGAAATCGCCGGGCACGACCTGGTGCTGACCACTTACCCGTTGCTCTGGCGCGACGTGCAAGCGCTGGCGGCCGAGCCGTTTCACCTGCTGATCCTGGACGAAGCCCAGATGGTGAAAAACGCCGGCAGCCGCAGCGCCCGCGCCCTGCGCAAGCTGCAGGCCCCGCACCTGCTGTGCCTGACGGGCACGCCGCTCGAAAACCACCTGGGCGAGCTATGGGCGCAGTTCGATTTTTTGATGCCGGGCTTTCTGGGCGATACGCGCAGCTTCAACGCCCGCTGGCGCAAACCCATCGAAGAAAACGGCGAAACCCTGCGCGCCCAGTTGCTCTCGCAGCGCGTGCGCCCGTTCATCCTGCGCCGCCGCAAGCAGGACGTGGCGACCGAGCTGCCGCCACGCACCGAGGTCATCCAGCGCGTGCAATTGCACGGCAAACAACGCGAGCTGTACGAGGCCGTGCGCACCACCGCCGACCAGCAGGTGCGCCGCGCGCTGGAGCGCCAGAGCTTCGAGGGTGCGCAGATCACCATCCTCGACGCATTGCTCAAACTGCGCCAGGTCTGCTGCGACCCACGCCTGGTGAAGGGGACGACGAAGACGGCCCACACCATGGAGCGCGCCAAGCTCGAACTGCTGGCCGACATGCTGCCCGCCCTGGTGGATGAAGGCCGCCGCGTGCTGGTGTTCTCGCAGTTCACCGAAATGCTCACCCTGGCTGCCGAGCTGCTCGACACCCTGGCCCTGCCCTACCTCAGCCTCACGGGCCAGACACCGCCACGCCAGCGGGGTGCCGTGGTGCGGCGGTTCCAGGCGCAAGATGAAAACAGCGCGCCCATCCTGCTGGTCAGCCTCAAGGCCGGTGGCGTGGGCCTGAACCTCACGGCCGCCGACACCGTGATCCACCTCGATCCCTGGTGGAACCCCGCCGTCGAAGACCAAGCCACCGCCCGCGCCCACCGCATTGGCCAGGAACAGCCCGTGTTTGTCTACAAGCTGGTGGTGGAAGGCAGCATTGAAGAACGCATGCTGGAGCTGCAGGCCCGCAAGGCCGCGCTGGCCCAGGGCGTGCTGGGCCACGACGCAGAGGGCGCCGTCAAATTCAGCGAGGCCGACCTGTGCGCCCTGCTGGCGCCGCTGACCGAACCCGCCAACAACCCGCTGGGCATACCGGGCGACGATGCGCAGCGCTGGGGCGGCACGGGCCAGCGCCGGCCCCGGCCACTGCAGCCGCCTGAAGATTCAGATGTTTTTGCCTGATTGGCGACATATATCAGACCCCGTTCGCCCTGAGCCCTTCGGCAGGCTCAAGACAGGCTTGTCGAAGGGCTGTTTGCAAGGAGTGCCCTGGCTTCGACACGCTCAGCCCGAACGGATGGGGTGAGACATCCGAGACAAGTCGCTAATCAGGTGTTTTTGGCCTCTAGCCATTGATAGATAAGCGCAAGAAGCTATCAAATATGAAGCATTTGAAGCCCGCTACGCCCGCAACGGCGCAGGCGCCAGCCACCCCGTTTGCCACAATGGCGCCATGACCACCCCGCCCCCCATCGCCCCTTCCGGCGCTTCCGCGCCGCGCGCACGACGCTACTGGCTCATGAAGTCCGAGCCCGCAGAATGCTCGATTGACGACACCCTGGCGGCAAAGGATTCCACCGTGCCCTGGACCGGCGTGCGCAATTACCAGGCCCGCAACTTCATGCGCGACGACATGCTGGTGGGCGACGGCGTGCTGTTCTACCACTCCAGTTGCCCCGAACCCGGCATCGCCGGCATCGCGCGCGTGGCCAGCGGCACGCGGGCCGATCCCACGCAGTTCGACCCCGCATCGCCCTACCACGACCCCCAATCGCCGCCAGACCAGCCCCGCTGGCTGCTGCTGGATGTGCAGGCGCTGCGCAAAACGCGGCTGTTGCCCCTGTCCGAACTGCGCAGCCACCCGGAACTGGCCGACATGCGCGTGCTGCAAAAAGGCAGCCGCCTCTCCATCACCCCGGTGGATGCCGCGCACTGGGATCGCATCATGGCGCTGCTCAGCGAAGGCTGACCCGTCCGACATAGGCAACATCCTCGACTTCAGCTCCTGGCCGGCCCTGCGCTCCACGGAATCGTGGTCTGCCGATCGCCTCGCTGCCATGGCGGCGGCGGCGCCATGGCACGCGGCGTGGGTGCGCACCGCCTGGCCGATAAGAAGCCCAACGCTTGAGCGATTCAGGCCTGCAGCGCCCGATGGATAAGCGCTTCCAGCTATCAAAATCAAAGCAATCCGCAAAGCAGCGATCAGCTGCCAGACAGTACGTTCGTCACCCGCCCTGGCCGGGCAGCTCGGGCGCCTGGTACACCAGCACCTTCAGCGCCCTGCCCTGGTCCACATCGGCAAACACAGCCGGGTTGGCCACGCGCTCTACAAAATGCAGTTCGGGTGCCAGCTCGCGCATCTGGTTCTGCAAGAAGTCCACGCCCAGCTCGGGCGCGTTCAGGCACAGCAATGCGTGGCCGCCCGGCGCCAGCAGATCAGGCAGGCGGCGCATGAGGCGGGCATAGTCCTTGGTGGCCACAAAACTGCCCTTCTGGTAACTGGGCGGGTCGACGATGACGAGGCCATACGGCCCGCTGCGCGTGATCTTGCCCCAGCTGCTGAAAATGTCGTGCGGCAGGAAGGTGGCGCCCGTGGTGATGCCGTTGAGCTGGTGGTTCTGCTGCCCGATGGCGATGGCGCCGTGGCTCATGTCCACGTTGACCACCTGCCTGGCGCCCGCCTGCAGCGCCACCACCGAGAACGCGCAGGTGTAGGCAAACAGATTCAGCACCTTCAGGCCATAGCGGTCGGCGCTGTGCGCGGCGGCATAGTCGCGTACCCAGCGGCGTCCTTCGGCCATGTCGAGGAACAGGCCGTGATTCTGGCCGCGCAGCACATGCACCTTGAACCGGGCGCCCTGCTCGGTCACCCCATGCGGGTCGGGCACGCTGCCCGCCATCAAGCGCGTTTCGGTGCGGCCCTGCGTGCGCAGCGCCTCGTTGCGGCACTGAAACACCCAGTTCAGCGGCTGCCCCGGCGCCAGGGCCTCCCAGCGCCGGGCCAGCGCGACGCCGATGGCGGCCAGTTGCGCCTCGGTCTCGTCGCCCGCAGGCAAAAAGCTGGTGAGCACGAAGACGGGCGGGTAGGCATCGAGCGTCCACTGCTCACAGCCAGGAAAGCGCCCGCCCCGCCCGTGGAAGACGCGAAGGGCGTCGGTGGGCAGGGGCATGGCGGCGATGGCGTCGAGCAGGGCTTGCATGAAGAAAAAAGGGCTTGCTAAAAACAAATGCAGAATGAAAACGGCACAACGCGCTAGTCGATCATGCCTGTGCAGCTATTGATTCAATAGCATTGCGGCATTATCGCTGGCGCTGCGGCGCGGGCAGCACCGCCTCGGCCACCCACAAAAAAGCCCGCTCATGGCGGGCTCGTGGTCGGTCGTGGGGAGCCGCAAAGGTGCCCCCCATCCCGGGTCAGACGAGCGGAACCGGCGTACCCGAGTTGACGCACAGCGCCATGTTCAGCGCCTTGATCGCAGTTTTGTAATCCTCGCGCTCAATGACGAACTGCATGTTCACCTGGCGCAGGGTTTGCGACACGCAGTTCACATTGACGTGGGCATCGGCCAGCGCCTGGGCCGCCTTGGCCAGCACGCCGGGGATGCCGATGTTGGAGCCAATGGTGCAAACGATGGCGCTGGGCTTCACCGTCACGACCTGGTAGGCGTCTTGCAGCTCTGCCACCAGCTCGGGGGTGACCTGGTTGTCCCACACCAGATGGGCGATGGAATTGGCGTTGGTCGCCTTCAGGATGTAACTCACGTTGTGCTTGCAGAACACGTTCATCAGCCCCGCATCAAAGCCCACGGTGCCCACCATGCTGGGGTCGTGGATCTCGATCAGCGTGACCTTGTCGGTGCCAGTGACGATCTCCACGCGCGCGCGCTCGCCCACAAAGTCCTTGGTGATGAGCGTGCCGGGGTGGTCGGGCTCAAACGTGTTCTTCAGGCGGATGGGAATGCCTGCCAGTTCCATGGGCTTGGCGGCCTTGGGGTGGATGGCTTCCATGCCCACGTCGGCCAGCTGGTCGGCCACGTCGTAGTTGGTGGCGCCCACCACGATGGCGTTTTCCAGGCCCACCAGGTTGGGGTCGGCGGACGACAGATGGAATTCTTTGTGGATCACGGCCTCGGCGGGGCGCACTTCCACGGCGATCTTGCTGAACGTGACCTCGGAGTACCCGCGGTCAAACTCGCGCATGATGCCTTCGGTGCCCTTGGTGTAGCCGGTGGCCACCACCACCTTGTCGCTCAGGTCCAAGCCCTCGAAGCTGTGGGCAATGCGCTCGTCAATCGTCCAGGCTTCGTTGTCGTCAAAACCGGCCAGGTCCATCAGGATGGCGTTGACGCCATTGGCCTTCAATATCTGCACCGAGTTGAACGCGCTGTGCGACTCGCCAATGGAGGCCAGCACTTCACGCGCAGCCAGCAGCACATCCTTGCGGCTCAAATAGCCGCTGGCCAGCACGTGCTGCATGGCGTTCAGGTACTCACGCGCCTGGCCGATGCGCTGGTCGATGAAGGCATCGGCCCCATCCAGCGGCAGGCCCAGATCGGCATAACCAGCGTTGAGCTTTTTCAGGCTGGCGGCCAGATTGGTCAAGGCGTCCTGGTAGCCCTTGCCTTCTGCAAACAGGGCATAAATGCCGCGCTCGCCCGTCTTCTTGTGCTCCAGCAGCTGGTTGGTGACGCCAGAGTAGGCAGACACCACATAGATCCGGCCATAAATGCGCTTGGGATCGTGCAGCATGATGTGGCGCAGCACATCGCCAAAGGCGGTCATGGAAGTGCCGCCGATCTTCTCGACAGAGATCTTGGAGTTTTGAACGTCTTGCATGGACAAGCTCAGGGGAGCAAAAAAGTTGGAAAGCCAAACGGGTGCTCTGCCAAGGGGCTCCGCGGCAGGAAACCCTCTATTTTCCACGACTTTTGTCGGGGCACTTGTCGGGGCACTTTGACGCAGGCCTGATGGGCGACGCAGAAGAAGCCAACAAATCGCTGCGGCTCTGATCCGGGGCGAGGCACCCCACACCAAAGACTTCACCTGGGACAGGTGTGCCCGTGGAGGTTTGAATTGGGCGAATGCCTCCAGAGAACGAGCCCAATTCAGCGTTGCCTTAAAAGCTCCCGAACACCGTGCCCAGCGTGATGACCACCGCCAGCGCGGGCAGCGGGAACAGCATCGTCATCGCCGCAATGTCGGCATACGCCTGGCGGTGGTTGAGCTTGCAGATGGCCAGCAGGGTAATGATGGCGCCGCAGTGCGGCAGCGTGTCCATGCCGCCCGCAGCCATCACCGCCACGCGGTGCAGCAGCTCGGGACTGATGGACGCCGCTTCGGCCATGCGCAGGTAGTCATCACCCAGCGTTTGCAGCGCAATGCTCAGCCCCCCCCCGAGGACGACCCGGTGATGCCGGCCAGCACGTTCATGGCGACGGCTTCAGAGACCAGGGGGTTGGCCGAGATAGCTGCCACCAACAGCGGCCGCTTGGCACCTCGCCCCCGCCTGGAGTCAAGGCCGGGGCCGGGTCACCCACCAGGCTGCAGCCACGATCAGCAACCCACCGAGCCAGCCCTGCAGCGTGAGGCGCTCTCCCAGCCAGATCACCGCAATCAGCGCGCCCCACAACGGCTCGCTGCCCATTAACAATGCGACCCGCGACGGACTGGTTCGAGAAGCGGCGTAGTTCTGTGCAAAGAAGGCCAGCAAGGTGCACAGCAAGACGAGGAAGGCCATCGCACCCCAGAAGGACGGGCTCGTGGGCAGCGGCGTCCAGCCCGGACCGTGTACCGTGATCATCAGCAACGCTGCGCCCAGTGTCATCACGCCCATCTGCACCGCCGTCATCGTCAAGGCCGGCAGGCCATGAAGGAGCCCTTGGCGCCGCGTCAGGCAGACCATGACCCCGCGCAGGAAGGCAGCCAGCACCATGAGCGCATCGCCCCACGCCAGTGCCTTCACGCTCCCGCCATGCTGGAACGCCAGCAGACCCGCGCCCAGCAGCGACAGCGCCGCCGCTGCCAGCACCGCGCCGGTGGGCCGGACTTTGAGCAGCCACCATTCACAAAGCGGCGTGAACGCCACACACAGGCTGATCAGGAAGGCCGCATTCGACGCGGTGGTGAGCGAGACCCCGAAGGTCTCGCAGACGAAGATGGCTAACAGGTTGGCCCCCAGCAACGACGCCCCCGCGAGCGCCGAGCGCCAAGACGCCACTGCCAGACCGCGCAGCGCTGGCAACAACAGCAAGAAGGTCAGGCCGAAGCGCAGCAACAGAAACTGCAGCACCGGCACCTGATCGGTGGCGATCTTGGCGGCGCTGTAGCTGCCGCCCCAGACGATGGCGACGAGCAGCAACAGCGCTTCGATCGGGCCAAGCAAGACCCTCGTCCGGGTTGGAGCGGTTCTCGTGTCGGCAGCAATCGAGGGTGCGGTCATGACTGCACCTTGGTGAAGGCGACCACCAGGACATCCCGGCAAGCCGGTTGAGCTGGATCGAGCGGAACCACCGGTGTCACGGCGTGCATGGTCTGCGCGTCCTGCGCGATCATGATGTCCAGCGGTCTTTGCAAGGTCCGTTGCCAAAGCATCTGCCTGTGGTTGTCTGTGACGGTGGATTCGCCGCCCTCGACGTTGCAGCGGGACACCATCATGCTGACGATGTAGTCGACACCGTCGCGGTGCAGCCCTTCCGGGGTGGGACTGCCAGCTTGCGCCATGCCAGCGACGATGCGGCATGGGTGCAGACGGATGTCCAGGTCTGCAAAGCTTCGGATGATTCGTGTTGACATGCCTTTTCCCCCTGAGTGTTGTTGGCAGGGGGATTGTTCGATGGCCCTTTCTCATTGACTAGACTGTTTGGCAGAACAGGAGTTGTGCCCAGTGAGAACAGGTAACTTTCTTGAGGTGATGCACGAGCTGGTGGCCTTTGTCCGCGCGGCAGAGACGGGCAGCTTTTCGGCCGCTGCGCGGCAACAAGGCGTGACGCCATCGGCCATCAGCCGGCAGGTGGCCAGGTTGGAAAAGACGATGGGTGTCTCGCTGCTGCAGCGGACCACGCGGCAACTGCGCTTGACCGACGTGGGGCTTGAGGTGCTGGTGCACGGTCGCACCATGATCGCCGCCGCACAGGCAACACTGCAAGCGGCCGAAGGCCATGTCGGTGAACCTCAGGGCCTGATTCGCGTCAGCGCGCCCAAGGCGTTCGCGCGCCACATGCTGCAGCCCGTGCTGCTGGATTTTCTGCAGCAACATCCGGCGGTGGACGTGCATCTGCTGGTGGTCGACCGCCCGGTCGATCCCTTGCGGGAGGGTGTGGATGTGGTGATCCGGCTGACCGACGACCCGCCACAGGGCATGGTGGCGCGGGCGCTGATGCCGGTGCGCCAGCTCGTGCTGGCCAGCCCTGCCTACATTCGTACACACGCGCCGCTGCGCACGCCCGAAGACCTGATGGGGCACAGCTGCCTGGCGATCGGCGAACAAGAGCGCGACAGCCGCTGGCGGTTCGTGCGTGGCCAGGAGAGCGTGGCCGTCGTTGTCGCAGGCCGCTACACGGTGAACCACAGCGAGATGCGCCTGGCTGCCATCGAGGCAGGCCTCGGTGTGGGCTGCGTGCCCGATTTCGTGGCGCAAGAGGCGCTGGACGCAGGGCGGGTGGTTCGACTTTTACCGGAGTGGGCTTTCGACACCAACTACCAAGGCATGGCCTACCTGTTGTTTGCCGGGTCGCGCTACACGGCTCCTAAAGTGCGAGTGTTCATCGAACATCTGGTTGCCGCGCTGGCACCAGGCCTTCAGGCCGCCTGACCGGGCGGCAACGCCGCCAGCAGGCCTTGCAATAAAAAAGCCGCGTAGCCCTTGCGGAATATGCGCGGCAAGCTACTGAATCAGTAGCAATTCAACAGCTATTCAGCACTACTTCCGCGCCGGCGGCACATCGGTGCAGCTGCCGTGCGCAATCTCCGCCGCCATGCCGATGCTCTCGCCCAGCGTGGGGTGCGGGTGGATGGTCTTGCCGATGTCCACCGCGTCGGCGCCCATCTCGATGGCCAGGGCAATCTCACCGATCATGTCGCCCGCATGCGTACCGACGATGCCGCCGCCCAGAATCTTGCCGTGGCCGTGCGCTTCGGGACTATCGTCGAACAGCAGCTTGGTCACGCCTTCGTCACGGCCGTTGGCAATCGCGCGGCCCGAGGCCGTCCAGGGGAACAGGCCCTTCTTGACCTTGATGCCTTGCGCCTTGGCCTGGTCTTCGGTCAGGCCGACCCAGGCCACTTCGGGGTCGGTGTAGGCCACGCTGGGGATCACGCGGGCATTGAAGGCGGCGGCGGCCAGTTCCTTGTTGCCCTGCAGTTCACCGGCGATGACTTCGGCCGCCACATGTGCCTCGTGCACCGCCTTGTGCGCCAGCATGGGCTGGCCCACGATGTCGCCGATGGCGAAGATGTGCGGCACGTTGGTGCGCATCTGGATGTCGACGTTGATGAAGCCGCGGTCCGTCACGGCCACACCGGCTTTTTCGGCGGCGATCTTCTTGCCGTTGGGTGTGCGGCCCACGGCCTGGAGGACCAGGTCGTAGGTTTGCGGGGCTGGAGCCGTGCCACCCTCTTGCGCTGGTGCAAACGTCACCTCGATGCCTTCGGGCGTGGCCTTGGCGCCCACGGTTTTCGTCTTCAACATGATGTTGTCGAAGCGCTTGGCGTTCATCTTCTGCCAGATATTGACGAGGTCGCGGTCTGCGCCCTGCATCAGGCCGTCCATCATCTCGACCACATCGAGGCGCGCGCCCAGGGTGCTGTACACGGTGCCCATTTCCAGGCCGATGATGCCGCCGCCCAGGATGAGCATGCGCTTGGGGACTTCCTTGAGCGCCAGGGCGCCGGTGGAATCGACCACGCGCGGGTCGTCGGGCATGAAAGGCAGGCGCACGGCCTGGCTGCCGGCGGCGATGATGGCTTTCTTGAAGGCGATGACCTTCTTGGTGCCGGTCTTGTCCTGGGCGGTGCCGGTGGTTTCTTCGACCTCGACATGGTTGGCGCCCACGAAGGCGCCGTAGCCGCGCACGGTGGTCACCTTGCGCATCTTGGCCATGGCGGCCAGGCCGCCGGTCAGCTTGCCGATGACCTTTTCCTTGTGGCCGCGCAGATTGTCCACATTGACCTTGGGGGCGCCAAAGTCGATGCCCGCCGCCGCCAGGTGAGACACCTCGTCCATGACGGCGGCCACATGCAGCAGCGCTTTGGAGGGGATGCAGCCCACGTTCAGGCACACGCCGCCCAGTTGGGCATAACGCTCGACCAGCACCACCTTCAAGCCCAGGTCGGCCGCGCGGAAAGCGGCGCTGTAGCCGCCAGGGCCGCCTCCGAGCACGAGCAGGTCGCACTCCAGATCGGCCGTTCCCGCGAAGCTGGATGCTTCTGTATTGATAGCTTGTTGCGCTTGTGGCACCTGCGCCGGAGCAGGTTTTGACTCAGGAACTACAGAAACTGCAGGAGCGGCAGCGGGCGCTGGGGCCGCAGCGCCAGCGCCCTGCACTTCCAGCGTCAGCACCACCGAGCCTTCGGCGACCTTGTCGCCGAGCTTCACGCGCAGTTCCTTGACCACGCCAGCATGGCTGGAAGGAATCTCCATGGAAGCCTTGTCGGACTCCACGGTGATCAGGCTTTGCTCGGCCTTGATGGTGTCGCCGGGTTGGACCAGCACTTCGATGATGGCCACTTCGGCGAAGTCGCCGATGTCGGGCACCTTGATGTCGATGATTGCCATGGGTGTTGACCTCGCGTTACATCACGATGCGGCGGAAATCCGCCAGCAGCGAGGCAAAGTACACGTTGAAGCGCGCTGCGGAGGCGCCGTCGATCACGCGGTGGTCCCAGCTCAGGCTCAGGGGCAGCATCAGGCGCGGCGCGAACTGCTTGCCGTCCCACTTGGGCTCCAGGCTGCTCTTGCACACGCCCATGATGGCCACTTCGGGCGCGTTGATGATGGGCGTGAAATAGCGCCCGCCTATGCCGCCCAGCGAGCTGATGGAGAAGCAGCCGCCGGTCATGTCGGCCGGGCCGAGCTTGCCGTCGCGCGCCTTCCTGGCCAGCTCGCCCATCTCTTGGCTGATCTGCACGATGCCCTTCTGGTCGGCGTCACGGATGACGGGCACGACGAGGCCGTTGGGCGTGTCGGCCGCAAAGCCGATGTGGAAGTACTGCTTGAGCACCAGTTGGTCGCCGTCGAGCGAACTGTTGAACTCGGGGAACTTCCTGAGCGCGGCCACGGCAGCCTTGATCATGAACGCGAGCATGGTGACCTTGACGCCACTCTTCTCGTTTTCCTTGTTGAACTGCACGCGGAAGGCTTCGAGGTCGGTGATGTCCGCGTCGTCATGGTTGGTGACGTGCGGGATGACGACCCAGTTGCGGTGCAGGTTGGCGCCGCTGATCTTCTTGATGCGCGAGAGGTCCTTGCGCTCCACGGGGCCGAACTTGGTGAAGTCCACCTTGGGCCAGGGCAGCAGGTCCAGGCCCACGCCCGAACCGGCGGGTGCGGCGGGCGCCTTGGCGGCCTGCGCCTTGGTCTGCGTGGCGCCGCTCATCACCTGCTTGGTGAAAGCCTGCACATCGTCTTGCGTGATACGGCCCTTGGGGCCGGTGCCCTTGACTTCGTCGATGGGCACGCCCAGCTCGCGGGCGAACTTGCGCACGGAAGGGCTGGCATGCGGTAGTCCTTGCAGGCCCACGGTGGGCACGCCGGGCTGGTGGGCGGGCACGGACGCCGTGGCGGTGACCGGTGCAGCCGCCGCAGCTTCGGGTGCGGGCGCGGGAGTAGCTGCGGGCGCCGCTGCGGCAGCGCCTGCAACGCCTTCGAGCACGGCCACCAGGTCACCGATATTGACGGTGTCACCGATCTTGACCTTGAGTTCCTTGAGCACCCCGGCGGCGGGCGACGGGATTTCCATGGAGGCCTTGTCGGACTCGACGGTGAACAGCGACTGATCCAGCCCGATGGTGTCGCCGGGCTTGACCAGCACCTCGATGACGGCCACATCCTTGAAGTCGCCGATGTTGGGCACTCGCACTTCCACCGGGCCGGCAGGCGCTGCTGCCGCGGGCGCCGGTGCAGCAACGGGGGCGGCGCTGGGTGCTGGCGTTGTTGCTACGGTTTGAATAGCTGCCTGCGCTTGCTGTGATTGGTCGGACGTTGAATTTGACTCAGAAACAGCACCCGCCACTTCGAGCGTCAGCACCACCGAGCCTTGCTTGACCTTGTCACCGACCTGCACGCGCAGTTCTTTGACCACGCCCGCATGGCTGGAGGGAATCTCCATCGATGCCTTGTCCGACTCCACCGTGATCAGCGATTGCTCGGCCTTGACCGTGTCGCCGGGCTTGACCAGCAACTCGATCACGCCGACTTCGTCGAAGTCACCGATGTCCGGAACTTGGATTTCTACCAATGCCATTGTTGTCTCCGGTGGGTTCGGTTTACGCGTAGAGCGGGTTGACCTTGTCGGCCTGGATGTTGTACTTGGCAATCGCCTCTGCCACCTTGGTGGCGGGCAACACGCCGTCTTCGCTCAGCGCCTTGAGGGCGGCCACGACGATGTAGTGGCGGTTGACCTCGAAATGCTCGCGCAGCTTGCTGCGGAAGTCGCTGCGCCCAAAGCCGTCGGTGCCCAGCACCTTGTAGGTGCGGCCCTTGGGGATGAACGGACGGATCTGCTCGGCATAGGCCTTCATGTAGTCGGTGGATGCGACCACGGGGCCGGTGCTGGTGCCCAGCTGTTGCGCCACGAAGGGCACGCGCGGGGTTTCCAGCGGGTGCAGCAGGTTCCAGCGGTCGGCGTCCTGGCCTTCGCGGGTGAGTTCGTTGAAGCTGGGGCAGCTCCACACGTCGGCCTGCACGCCCCAGTCGGCGGCCAGCAGGGTTTGTGCGGCCAGCGATTCGCGCAGGATGGTGCCCGAGCCCAGCAGCTGCACGCGCTTGTCGCCGACACTGGAGGTGCCCTGCGGTGGCACGGCACCCGGCTTGCACAGGTACATGCCCTTGATGATCTGCTCTTCGGTGCCCACCGTGAGGCCGGGCATGGCGTAGTTCTCGTTGAGCAGCGTGATGTAGTAGAAAACGTTCTCCTGCTGCTCCACCATGCGCTTGAGGCCGCGGTGCATGATCACCGCCACTTCGTGGGCGAAGGTGGGGTCGTAGGTCACGCAGTTGGGGATGGTGTTGGCCAGGATGTGGCTGTGGCCATCTTCGTGCTGCAGGCCTTCGCCGTTGAGCGTGGTGCGCCCCGAGGTGCCGCCCAGCAGGAAGCCACGCGCCTGCATGTCGCCAGCGGCCCAGGCCAGGTCGCCAATGCGCTGGAAGCCGAACATCGAGTAGTACACGTAGAACGGCACCATGATGCGGTTGTTGGTGCTGTAGCTGGTGGCCGCGGCGATCCAGCTGGCCATGCCGCCGGCTTCGTTGATGCCTTCCTGCAGGATCTGGCCGGCCTTGTCTTCGCGGTAATACATGACCTGGTCGCGGTCGACCGGGGTGTACAGCTGCCCCTTGGGGTTGTAGATGCCGATCTGGCGGAACAGCCCTTCCATGCCGAAGGTGCGGGCCTCGTCCACCAGGATGGGCACCACGCGCGGGCCCAGGGCCTGGTCGCGAAGCAGCTGCGTGATGAAGCGCACATAGGCCTGCGTGGTGCTGATCTCGCGGCCTTCGGCCGTGGGGTCGAGGATGGCCTTGAAGGTTTCGATGGCAGGCACGGTGAAGTGCTCGTCGGCCTTCACGCGGCGCTTGGGCAGGTAGCCGCCCAGCGCCTTGCGGCGCTCGTGCAGGTACTTGATTTCGGGCGTGTCGTCGGCGGGTTTGTAGTAGGGGATCTTGTGCAGTTCGCTGTCCGGGATGGGGATGTTGAACCGGTCGCGGATGTACTTGATGTCTTCGTCGCTGAGCTTCTTGGTCTGGTGCACGGTGTTCTTGCCTTCACCGGCCTTGCCCATGCCGTAGCCCTTGACGGTCTTGACCAGCAGCACCGTGGGCTGGCCCTTGTGCTCGTTGGCGGCATGGAAGGCGGCGTAGACCTTGGTGGGCTCGTGGCCGCCGCGGCGCAGTTCGAACACTTCCTCGTCGGTCATGTGCTCGACGAGCTGCAGCGTCTCGGGGTACTTGCCAAAGAAGTTCTTGCGCACAAAGGCGCCGTCGTTGGCCTTCATGGCCTGGTAGTCGCCGTCGAGCGTCTCCATCATCAGTTGCCTGAGCTTGCCCGTCTTGTCGCGGGCCAGCAGCGCGTCCCAGCCAGCGCCCCACAGCAGCTTGATGACGTTCCAGCCGCTGCCACGGAACTCGCCTTCGAGCTCCTGCACGATCTTGCCGTTGCCGCGCACCGGACCGTCCAGGCGTTGCAGGTTGCAGTTGACCACGAACACCAGGTTGTCGAGGCTCTCACGCGCCGCCAGGCCGATGGCGCCCAGCGATTCGGGCTCGTCCATCTCGCCATCGCCGCAGAACACCCAGACCTTGCGGTTCTCGGTGTTGGCAATGCCGCGCGCATGCAGATATTTCAAGAAACGCGCCTGGTAGATCGCCATCAGCGGGCCCAGGCCCATCGACACGGTGGGGAACTGCCAGAACTCGGGCATCAGCTTGGGATGCGGGTAGCTGGACAGGCCCTTGCCGTCCACTTCCCGACGGAAGCTGTCGAGCTGCTCTTCGTTCAGGCGGCCTTCCAGGAAGGCCCGGGCGTAGATGCCGGGCGAGCTGTGGCCCTGGATGTAGAGCAGGTCACCACCGTGGCCCTCGCTCTCGGCATGCCAGAAATGGTTGAAACCCGCGCCGAACATGCTGGCCACGGAAGCGAACGAACCGATGTGCCCGCCCAGGTCGCCGCCGTCGGCAGGGTCCAGGCGGTTGGCGCGCACCACCATGGCCATGGCGTTCCAGCGCATGTAGGCGCGCAGGCGCTTTTCGATGGCGATGTTGCCGGCGCAGCGGGCTTCCTGCTCGGGCTCGATGGTGTTCACATACCCCGTGTTGCCCGAAAACGGCATGTCGATGCTGTTCTGGCGGGCGTGTTCCAGCAATTGCTCGATCAGGAAATGCGCGCGCTCAGCACCTTCCTTGTCGATGACCGCGGACAGCGCGTCCATCCACTCACGGGTTTCTTGCTGATCGGTGTCGGTGGCGGGCGCGGCACCGTTTCCGGCCAGGGGGGCGGGCTGAGCTGACATGCTTGTCTCCTGTGTATAGGGGTGCAATTTAGTACGTTGTCCCTAGTTTCGCATATTTTTTTCCAATTTCAAATAGTGCTTTTTGATTTCACATAATGATATTGACTGCGGGCGCACATACCACCAGCAGACCGCAAGCCGCCCACCCTCCTCTACACTTGCCACATGGACAACACCCCCGCCACCGCCCCGTCCGCGCCGGCCGCACCCATCGCCGCCCCGGCGCGCAGGTGGCGCACCTGGTGGCGCAGCCTCTCACCCGCGCGGCAGGACCGCTTTGCCGCACTGGCGCCCCTGGCCGCCGTGCTGCTGTTCATGGCGGCCATCGTGGCGGCTTTCTGGTATCTGCGGGCCGAGGAGGTTGAACGCGAACACGAAGCCCTCAAACGCGATGTGGAATACGCCCAGCAACGCGTGCGCCTGCGGCTGCTGGAACGGCAGGAACAACTGATGCGCATCGCACGGGACCTGTCCAACCAGGAACTCGATCGCGCGGAATTTGTGGGCCGGGCCGAATCCCTGATCAGCCAATACCCCGAACTTCAGGCCATCACCTGGATTGATGAAAAGCGGCGCATCCGCGCCAGCCATGCCGCGCCTACGCTGGGCAGCAGCGAGTTGCGCGTGGCCGGTGAAGTGCTGACCTCCGGCGACACCGCAGACACCTATGACCTGGCGCGCGACCTGCAGCAACCGGTGTATGCGCAACCCACCGCCACCCAAGGCGACTCCACGCCCCTGCTGCAACTGCACGTTCCCCTTAACCAGCAGGGAAAATTCAGCGGCGTAGTACTGGGCGAGTATTCCATCGACAGCCTGTTGCGTTACGGCACGCCCACCGAGGTTCTGGCACGCTATGCCGTCACGCTGCTCGATGGCAAAGGCCAGGTGCTCGCCGGCACACCGCTGGGCCGCCGCAACCCCGGCACCCAGTTGCTGCCATGGAGCCCTGGCGCCAATGAATACGAAGCGCCCGTCTCGCCGGTGGGCAACGGCCTGGTGTTGCGTGCGCAGGCCTACCGCACATCGCTGGGCGTGGTGGGTAGCGGCCTGTTCTGGCTGGTGGGCACGCTCAGCGCCATGACGGCCTGGATGCTGATTGCCACCTGGCGCCACACCCGCCGTCGCATGCAGGCCCAGCAGGCGCTGGTGACGGAAACCAACTTCCGTCGTGCCATGGAAAATTCCGTCCTCACCGGCATGCGCGCGCTGGATCTGGAGGGGCGCATCACCTATGTGAATGCGGCGTTCTGCCAGATGACGGGGTGGAGTGAGGCCGAGCTGGTGGGCCTGAGAGCCCCCTTCCCCTATTGGCCCGAATCCGACTATGAGGCGCTGTATGCGAAGCTGCGCGACGAGCTCAGCGGCAAAACCCTGGAGGGCGGGTTTCAGGTGCGCGTGCGGCGCAAGAACGGCACGCAGTTTGATGCGCGCCTGTATGTGTCACCACTGATCGACGCCCATGGCCAGCAAACGGGCTGGATGACGTCGATGACCGACATCACCGAGCCCAACCGCATCCGCGAACAGCTGTCGGCAACCTACGAGCGCTTCACCATCGTGCTGGAGTCGCTGGACGCCTCGGTCTCGGTGGCACCGCTGGGCAGCCAGGAATTGCTGTTTGCCAACAAGCTCTACCGCCAGTGGTTTGGCTCGCAAACCGTCGGCCATCTGCAACTGGTGGCCCAGGCGGGCGTGGTGCCGGCGGCGGGCAGCAACCCGGCGAGCATGGACGATGAGGACGGCCTGATGGGCCTGCCCACTGACTCGCTGACCAGCGCGCGTACCGAAAACGCCGAAATCTACCTGCCCGACCTGGGCAAATGGCTGGAAGTGCGTTCACGCTACCTCAACTGGGTCGACGGGCGCCTGGCCCAGATGGTGATTGCCACCGACATCACGCCGCGCCGCGTGGCCGAGGAACAGGCGGCCCGCCAGGCCGAGCGGGCCCAGTCGGTCAGCCGCCTGATCACCATGGGCGAGATGGCATCGAGCGTGGCGCATGAGCTCAATCAGCCACTCACGGCCATCAGCAACTACTGCAGCGGCATGGTCTCGCGCATCCAGAGCGGCCAGATCACCGAGGAAGCCCTGCTCGCCGCCCTGCAAAAGACGGCCCACCAGGCCCAGCGCGCGGGGCAGATCATCCAGCGCATCCGTGCCTTCGTGAAAAAGAGCGAACCCAATCGTGCACTGGCCGATGTGCATTCGATGGTGAACGAGGCGGTCGAGCTGGCCGACATCGAGCTGCGCCGCCACAACGTGCGCCTGACCCACTACATCGCCGCGCGCCTGCCGCCCGTGATGGCAGACACCATCCTGATCGAGCAGGTGCTCGTCAACCTCATGAAGAACGGTGCCGAGGCCATCCAGATGGCCAACCGCCCCACGTCCGGCCGCAGCGTGGAACTGCGCGTGGTGCCCAAGCACATCAGCGACCAGGACGTGGTGGAGTTTTCAGTGCAGGACACGGGCAAGGGACTGGCGCCCGAGGTGCTCGAACGCCTGTTTGAAGCCTTCTTTTCCACCAAGGAAGAAGGCATGGGCATGGGCCTGAACCTGTGCCGCAGCATCGTCGAATCACACCACGGCCGAATGCAGGCGGAGAACCTCTACAATGGTTCCGAGGTCACAGGCTGCCGGTTCTCCTTCTGGCTTCCGCTCGCCAAGCCTGTGGATGCCACTACAGATTCTGTAGCAAACGCACAACCCCCAAGGACAATTGCATGAGTTTGATTCCGAAAAAAGGCACCGTTTACGTGGTGGATGACGACGAGGCGGTTCGCGACTCCCTGCAGTGGCTGCTGGAGGGCAAGGACTACCGGGTACGCTGCTTTGATTCGGCCGAAACCTTTCTCTCACGCTACGACCCGCGCGAGGTAGCCTGCCTGATCGTGGACATCCGCATGGGCGGCATGACAGGGCTGGAACTGCAGGACCGCCTGATCGAGCGCAAGTCGCCCCTGCCCATCGTGTTCATCACCGGCCATGGCGATGTGCCCATGGCCGTGAACACCATGAAGAAAGGCGCGCTCGATTTCATCCAGAAGCCCTTTAACGAAGAAGAACTCGTCCGGCTGGTGGAGCGCATGCTGGACCATGCCCGTGAAGCCTTTGCCGGCTACCAGCAGGCCGCCAGCCGCGATGCGCTGCTATCCAAGCTCACAGGCCGCGAAGCCCAGGTGCTCGAACGCATCGTCGCCGGCCGCCTGAACAAGCAGATCGCCGACGACCTGGGCATCAGCATCAAGACGGTGGAGGCGCACCGCGCCAACATCATGGAAAAGCTCAACGCCAACACCGTGGCCGATCTGCTCAAGATTGCCCTGGGCCAGAACGCCGCCAAAGGCTGATTGCTCACTTTTTAATAGCTTCCAGCGCTTATCTACAAAGCGCTAAAAGCCATTTTGACTTGTATTTTCTGACATGACCGCACAACCCATCGACGGCAACGCCCTGTCCCGCCAATTGCGCACCGAAGTCGCCGAGCGCGCCCTCTCCCTCAAGGCCCGTGGCGTCACGCCCGGTCTGGCCGTCGTGTTGGTGGGCGACAACCCCGCCTCCCAGGTATACGTGCGCAACAAGGTCAAGGCCTGCCATGACGCTGGCCTGCACTCGGTGCTGGAGCAATACCCGGCCGACCTGAGCGAGGCCGAGTTGCTGGCACGCGTCGATGCCCTCAACAACGACCCTGCCATCCACGGCATCCTCGTGCAGCTGCCCCTGCCCGCGCACATCGACGCGCAAAAGGTCATCGAGGCCATCTCGCCCGCCAAGGACGTGGACGGCTTTCACATCGCCAGCGCCGGTGCGCTGATGACCGGCATGCCCGGTTTCTGGCCCTGCACGCCTTATGGCTGCATGAAGATGCTCGAATCGCTCAATGATGGCGAAGGCTACGACCTCAAGGGCAAACATGCCGTGGTCATTGGCCGCAGCAACATCGTGGGCAAGCCCATGGCGCTGATGCTCCTCGCCAGGAACGCCACCGTCACCATCTGCCACAGCGCCACCCAGAACCTGAAGGCCCAGACGCTGCAGGCCGATGTGATCGTCGCCGCCGTGGGCAAGCGCAACGTGCTCACGGCCGACATGGTCAAGCCCGGTGCCGTGGTGATCGACGTGGGCATGAACCGCAACGACGAAGGCAAGCTTTGCGGCGACGTGGATTTCGAGGGCGTGAAAAACGTGGCCGGCTGGATCACCCCTGTACCGGGAGGGGTGGGCCCCATGACCATTACCATGCTGCTGGTCAACACCCTGGAAGCCGCCGAGCGCGCTGCGGGCACCTGAAGCCCGCCGCCGTTTCCCGAGGCCTCGCAACTTGAACCCGCGCCGCAAGGCGCCATCTAGAAACGCATGAGCAACGCCCTCCTCGACTTCTCCGGCCTTCCCCAGTTTGACCGGATCACGCCCGCCGACGTCGCCCCTGCGATCGACGTGTTGCTGGAAAAAGCCAACGCGGCCCTTGAAACGGTCACGGCCGCCGATTTTCCGGCCCGCTGGGATGCCATTGCGAAGGTGCTGGACGTCGCCACGGAGCACCTGGGCACCGCCTGGGGGGCCGTCAGCCACCTGAACAGTGTTGCCGACACACCGGAACTGCGGGCCGCCTACAACGCGGCATTGCCCCGGGTCACCGAATTCTGGACCCGCCTGGGCGCCGATGAGCGCCTGTATGCCAAGTACAAGGCGATTGACCCCGCCACCCTGACCCCCGAGCAGCGCCAGGCCCACAAGAATGCCGTGCGCAATTTTGTGCTCAGCGGCGCCGAACTCACCGGGGCTGCGAAAGAGCGTTTTGCGCAGATCCAGGAACGGCAGGCCGAGCTGAGCCAGAAATTCAGCGAAAACGCGCTCGACGCCACCGACGCCTTTGCCTACTACGCCACGGCAGAAGAACTCGATGGCGTGCCCGCCGACGTGCAGCAAACAGCGCTGGCGGCTGCCCAGGCCGAAGGCAAGAACGGCTACAAGCTCACGCTCAAGATGCCCTGCTATCTGCCGGTGATGCAGTTCGCCACCCGCAGCGCCCTGCGCGAAACGATGTACCGCGCCTACGTGACACGCGCCTCCGACCAGGCCGAAGGCGATGCCCTGCGCTTCGACAACTCGGCACTCATCCGTGAAATCCTCGTGCTGCGCCGCGAAGAGGCCCGCCTTCTTGGTTACGGCAATTTCGGCCAGGTGTCGGTGGTGCCCAAGATGGCACAGTCGCCTGAAGAAGTGGTCACCTTCCTGCGCGACCTGGCGCGCCGCGCCCGTCCCTACGCCGAGAAGGACGTGGCCGACCTGCGCGATTTCGCGGCCAGCCAGTTGGGCCTGCAAGATCCACAGGCTTGGGACTGGCCCTATCTTGCCGAGAAGCTCAAGGAGGCGCGCTATGCCTTCAGCGAGCAGGAAGTCAAAAAGTACTTCACGGCCCCCAAGGTGTTGGCGGGTCTTTTCAAGATCATCGAAACGCTGTTCGAGGTCAGCATCCGCCGCGACAGCGCGCCCGTATGGAACCCTGCCGTCGAGTTTTATCGCATTGAACGCAACGGCCCCAACGGCCCTGAACTGGTGGGCCAGTTCTATCTCGACCAACCCGCCCGCACCGGCAAACGCGGCGGCGCCTGGATGGACGATGTGCGCACACGCTGGCTGCGCCCCGACACTGGCGTGCTGCAGACCCCCGTGGCGCACCTGGTGTGCAATTTTGCCGAAGGCGTTGAGGGCAAGCCACCGCTGCTCACGCATGACGACGTGATCACGCTGTTCCACGAATTCGGCCACGGATTGCACCACATGCTGACCCAGGTGAACGAACGCGACGTGTCGGGCATCAGCGGTGTGGAGTGGGATGCCGTCGAGTTGCCCAGCCAGTTCATGGAGAACTTCTGCTGGGAATGGGATGTGCTGCGCAACATGACCGCCCACGTGGATACCGGAGCGCCACTGCCGCGCGAACTGTTCGACAAGATGACCGCCGCCAAGAACTTCCAGAGCGGCATGGGCACCCTGCGCCAGATCGAGTTTGCCCTGTTCGACATGCTGCTGCACACCGACCACGATCCTGCCCAGGATTTCATGCCCCTGCTGGCCGAAGTGCGCAGCGAAGTGGCGGTGCTTCCGCCGCCCTCATTCAGCCGCACGGCCCACACCTTCAGCCATATTTTTGCCGGTGGCTATGCCGCAGGCTATTACAGCTACAAATGGGCGGAAGTGCTCAGCGCCGATGCCTATGCGGCTTTTGAGGAAACCGCCGGCAGCGACGGCCTGCCCAGCACCGAAACGGGCCGCCGCTACCGGAAAGCCATTCTCGAGGCGGGTGGCAGTCGCCCCGCCATGGAATCCTTCAAGGCGTTCCGTGGCCGCGAGCCGAGCCTGGATGCACTGCTGCGCCACCAGGGCATGGCAGATTAGATTAGCACCTCAGCCCGGCAGTGGATGAGCGTAATGAAAACGATGGATTCGTTTGCAGGGCAAGGCGCAAACCGCAGCCATGGCACGGCTGTGGCGAGGATTTGCAACGCCACCATGCAGACGAAGGCGCGCTTTCCGGTTCCGATATTTCCGGGCTGAGGTACCAGCCCATTCTTTTGCACCGACTCTGCCTTATCAGGAGATTGACCATGCGCAAGCTGTTGTATACACCCTTGCTGGCCTCATTGCTGATGGGCCTGGCAGGTGCCGGGGCACAGGCCCAGACCGTGTACCGGATTGTCGGCCCCGATGGAAAGGTAACCTTCTCCGACCGGGCTCCCGACAACAATGCCAAGCCGGCGCAAAGCGCCGCGCAGGGGCCGGCCACCACGGGCGCCGCCCTGCCCTACGAGCTGCAGCAGATCGCCACGCGCTTTCCTGTCACGCTCTACACCGGCAGTGACTGCGCTCCGTGCAACAGTGCGCGCAATCTGCTGGTCGGGCGCGGCATTCCCTTTACTGAGCGCACCGTCACCACCAACGAAGACATCGACGCCTTGCAGCGCCTGAGTGGCGGCAGCGGCCTGCCGTTTGGCACGATCGGTGGCCAGCAGCTGGGAGGATTCTCCGACACCGAGTGGACGCAATACCTGGACGCTGCGGGATACCCCAAGCAATCGCAACTGCCGTCGAACTACCGCCGTCCACCCGCTGCCCCGCTTGTGGCCGTCAAGGCAGCGCAACCTGCTGCAGCCGAGGTGCCGGCAAACAGAAAGCCTTCTGTGGAGCGTCAGCGTCCCGCCCCTGCCACGGACGGCCTCACGCCCAGCAACCCGGCAGGTATCCGTTTCTAAAACCCACCGCTGAAGCAGGCATGGCCCTGCATGGCCATGCCATGCAGGGGTTCAGTAGGAGACGGTCTTCACCACGCCCTGCGCCGTTCCCACAAGGCACACTGATGCCTTCTGGTGCGCAAACACCCCCACCGTCACCACCCCGGGCCATTGGTTGACATCGGACTCGAACGCCAGTGGGTCCTTGATTGACAGGCCCGTGACGTCCAGGATCTGCTGACCGTTGTCCGTCACCAGGGGTTGACCATCCTTCAGGCGCACGCGTGCCACGCCGCCCAGCGCGGCAAACCGCCGCGTGATGTGCTGCGCCGCCATCGGAATCACCTCCACCGGCAAAGGAAAGCGGCCCAGTGCCGGCACCAGCTTGGACTCATCGACGATGCAGACAAAGCGGCTGGCCAGGGCCGCCACAATCTTTTCTCGCGTCAATGCGGCGCCGCCGCCCTTGACCATGTAACCCTGTCCATCGATTTCGTCGGCGCCGTCGATGTACACCGCCAGAGACTCCACCTCGTTGGCATCGAACACCGCGATTCCCAGTGCCTTGAGCCGCTCGGTACTGGCCACCGAGCTGGAAACGGCGCCCCTGATCTGATCCTTCATGCCCGCCAGGGCGTCGATGAACTTGTTGACGGTGGAGCCCGTGCCCACCCCCACAATGCCACCAGGTACAACGTATTGCAGCGCTGCCTGACCCACCAGGGCCTTGAGTTCGTCTTGGGTCAGAGGGGAGGAATTCGTCATGGGAGAGAATCAGAAGGTAATCGTTGAATTATCCCTCCATGTCATTGATCCCCTACGCTCTTACCCGCCCCTTTCTTTTTGGCATGGATGCCGAAGCCGCCCATGAACTGACCATGGGCATGCTTGCGCGGGGCCAGCATACCCCCATGCAATGGGCCTGGTGCAACGAAACAGTGGACGACCCCATCGAGCTGGCCGGGCTGACCTTTCCCAACCGCGTGGGCATGGCGGCAGGCCTGGACAAGAACGCCCGCTGCATCGACGCCCTGGGCGCCATGGGCTTCGGGTTTGTGGAAGTGGGAACGGTCACGCCCAAGGGACAGCCGGGCAACCCCAAACCCCGCATGTTCCGACTGCCCCAGGCCCGGGCCCTGATCAACCGGCTGGGCTTCAACAACGATGGCCTGGAAGCGTTCATTCACAACGTGCAGCAGGCCCGCTTTCGCACCCAGAAACGCAAGCACCCCATGTTGCTGGGCCTGAACATTGGCAAGAACGCCAGCACGCCGATTGAAAACGCCACCAGCGATTACCTCGCCTGCCTGGAAGGCGTGTACCCGCACGCCGATTACGTCACGGTCAATATCAGTTCACCGAACACGCAGAACCTGCGCGCGCTGCAAAGCGACGCTGCACTCGATGCCCTGCTGGGAGCCATTGCCGAACGCCGCGAAACACTGGCAGTGCAACACACGCAGCCGGACGGCAAGGGCACCACCACGGCACGCCGCGTGCCCATTTTCGTCAAGATTGCCCCAGACCTTGACGAGGCGCAGGTGTCGGTGATTGCCGCCACGCTGCAACGCCATGGCATGGATGGTGTGATCGCCACCAACACCACCATCAGCCGGGAAGCCGTCAAGGGGATGCCCCACGCCAATGAACCGGGAGGACTCAGCGGCGCACCTGTGCTGGAGGCCAGCAACCAGGTCATCCGCCAATTGCGCGCGGCGCTGGGAAGCCGCTTTCCGATCATCGGAGTGGGCGGCATCCTGAGCGCCGAAGACGCCCTGAGCAAAATCCGCGCGGGGGCGGACGTGGTGCAGATTTACACCGGCCTGATTTATGAAGGCCCCGAGCTCGTCGCCAAGGCAGCGCGCGCCATCAAGGCGATGGGCTGACCGGCTGATTTACAGGCGACAGACGGGGGTTTGCGCCCCGTCCTGAAGGCTACTGCGCCCTAGTGTCCTATCGCCGCAGGCGCATCACAAGCGGCAGCACCACCCCGGCCCACCGGATCAGCCGGCGTGGGCCGGCGGCAATTGCCACGCCGGCCACGGCGGCCACGGCGGCCGGGTGCTGGCGGGCAAAGGCAACGGCGCGCGTCAGCAACGGGGCATCGGCATCCCCTGCCCCCGCCACCGCCGCCAAGGCCTGGGACTGCAACCGGGCGGCGCGGCGAGCGCGCAAACGCTCGCGCTGCACGGCAATGCGGTCCAGCACCTGTCGCTGCGCCGCCGTTGCGTGCACGGGCAAGGCCTGTTCGGAAGAGTTCACAAGCGCTCCTTGATATCACGCCAGTCTTGCGACAACTCGCGCCGGGTCAGTGCAAAGCCATTGCCTGTACTGCGCACCACCGAGGCGAGCCTGACGATGGCAATGAACCAGGCCACCAGCCACACACCTGCCACCACCCATGCAACCAGCACGCGATGCGGCGTATCCCAGAACTGCACCAGCACCGCCGTCGACAACAGCACCAGGGTCACCACGGTGAGCCCCGCCACGGCAATCAGCAGCACCAGCAATTGCTGCAAGCGCCCCTTCTGGTCCAGCCACTCCAGGCGTGCCAGTTCCAGCCGGTCTTCGGCGGCGATGGCCCCTTCGATGACATTCGCCCGCCAGCGCGCCGCGAATGCCTCCAACCCAAGCAGGGAAAGCCAGTTCATACGTACCGTACCTGCGTCAGCGCGATGGACGGCAGGCGATCAGCGCCGCGCAAGCAAAAAGCCCACCAGAGCGCCGACGGCCAGTGCGGCGCCGGCGACGCGCCATGGCTCGTCGTGGGCGTAGCGGTCGGCCGCCAGGGCGGCGTCCTTGGCCTGGCGTGCAGCTTCCTGTGCAGCACGCACCGCGGATTCACGCACCGAATGCATGCCGTCGTCGATACGCTGGCGAAGCACCTTGATCTCGGGAAAGGAATCCAGATCCCTGCTGGCCAACAAGCCGCGCAGATCGGATACGAGTTTTTCAAGTTCGCCCTGGGTGGTGGTGGTTTCAGAAACAGTCATATCGGCCTTTCGTTGCAATAAGTGAGCAGCCATGCAGCGCAGATGCTGCAGCGGCGTGAGGACCATCTTAGCGACATGCCCAAAAACCGTCACGCCGCTTGGTCGCTAAACGTTACCAAAAGACCGGGATTTGACGCATGTCAAACCAAATCGAGCACATGGCCGGCAATGGCCAGCGCGCTGGTGAGGCCCGGAGATTCGATGCCAAACAGATTCACCAAACCTGCCACACCATGGTCGCGCGGCCCCTGGATAAGAAAGTCCGCTGCGGGTGCGCCGGCGCCATGGATCTTGGGGCGGATGCCAGCGTACCCCGGCGCCAGCGCACCGTCCCGCAAGCCGGGCCAGTATTTGCGCACTTCGCCGTAAAAAACATCTCCCCGCGCCGCATCGACCAGCAGGTCATCGGCCGAATCCACCCATTGCACGTCGGGCCCGAACTTGGCCTGCCCGCCCAGATCCAGCGTCAGATGCACCCCCAGGCCAGCCGCCTCGGGCACCGGGTAGATCAGGCGGCTGAATGGTGCTTTTCCGGTCAGTGTGAAATAGCTCCCCTTGGCGAAGTGCGCGGCAGGAATATGGCGTGCGTCGAGTCCGGAGAACTGCCGGGCCAGGGACGGCGCATGCAAGCCCGCTGCATTGACCACGGTGCGGGCTTGCAGGCGCGTGCCGTCTTTTGCTTCTAAAACAATAGCATCTTGCGCACATTCCGCGAGCGCTAGAGGCGAATTCAATGCCACAAGCCCACCAGCATGCTCCAGATCACCCTGCAGGGCGAGCATGAGCGCATGGCTGTCCACGATCCCCGTGCTGGGCGAATGCAGGGCCGCCACGCATTCAAGTGCGGGCTCCAGCGCCCGGGCTGCGTTGCGGTCCAGCCACTGCAGGTCCGGCACGCCGTTCGCCGTGGCACGCGCCTGAATCGAACGAAGGCCTGCCAGCTGATCCGGCGAAGTCGCCACCAGGAGCTTGCCGCAGCGGCGATGCGGCACGGCATGGTCGGCGCAATAGGCGTACAGCAGATCCCTGCCCTGAACACACAGGCGCGCCTTGAGCGAGCCCGTGGGGTAATACAGCCCGGCGTGAATGACCTCGCTGTTGCGCGAACTGGTACCCGTGCCAATGGCGTCCGCGGCCTCCAGCACCATCACCTCCCGCCCTTGCAGCGCCAGCGCACGGGCCACGGCAAGGCCCACCACCCCGGCACCCACCACCACGCAATCCACTTTGTCCGTCATCTTTTTCTTCCGAATTTCCAGAGAGAGACTGCCAACTCTAATGGCTGGCGCAACGCGTTTTTGCGCAGTGACAAATCGAACACCCCCATCCGCCGTATGTGCCGGCGCCTTGTGGCGCTGAACCACACCCACCGACAGGAAACCATCACCAGCGACCACACGGAAGCGTGGCGTGGCGTGGCGTGGCGTGGCGTGGCGGTCAAGTATGTGCTGTCGCTTGATTCGGTCTCTGGCTTGCTGCTTGATGAAAGTGCCTACGCCACCGAGGAGCCAACTCATGAATTTCACTCGTCGCCAATGGATGGGCGCGGTCGCCGCAGGCATGAAGCTGACCCGCTGGCGCAGGCCCTGGCCGCCACCGAGATGGATGCGGCCGCGCCGCGGGAGGCATTGAAATCCTTCAGTGGCCAGGTGCCGCATGCCACCCACTATGGCCCGCTGATTGCCACGGCGGAGAAGGGCCGGATCGTCAAGATCGAGGCGCAGGCCAGCGACAAGAAACCATCTGGGATGGCGGCGCATGCTGGAGCGATACCCCCAAACCCATTCAGCCCGCGCACTGCCCACGCGAAGCCCTCGGCAGATCTGAACAACACATAACTGGGACATCGCCTTTTCTTTGGTGCGCCCAAGTTAGGCGCACAAAGAAAAAGGACCTAGGCGTTAGCCTAAGTCCTTGATTTCATTCAATAAACTGGTGGGTGATACATGGATCGAACATGTGACCCCTGCCGTGTGAAGGCAGTGCTCTACCGCTGAGCTAATCACCCGTCGCGCGCCATCCGAAGGGTTTGCGAGGCTGTCAGCAGACCTGGTGGGTGATACATGGATCGAACATGTGACCCCTGCCGTGTGAAGGCAGTGCTCTACCGCTGAGCTAATCACCCGTGTCGCTGCGACAGCCTTCGATTATGACACAGCTTTTCAGCCCGTCTGAACGGATCGCCAAATTGTTTTCCCGCCACTGGCCTTGTCGATCTGCGCCAGAACCTCTTCATGCGCAGCAACTTCCTGCTCGCTGGCCGGCAACACGGGCAACGCAAAACTGCGCAGGTCGATCTGGACGAAATTGGCACCACCGGCACTGTCCTGCGCATCGTCGATGATCAGCAGCGCATCCTGGCCCCGCGTGAGGTTGATGTACACGTCCGCCAGCAGCTCGGCATCCAGCAAGGCGCCGTGCAGCGTGCGTCCCGAGTTGTCCACGCCCAAACGGTCGCACAAGGCGTCGAGCGAGTTGCGCTTGCCGGGATAAAGTTCCTTGGCCATGGCCAGGGTGTCGGTGATGCTGTCCACAAAGCTGCGGAACGCGGGGCGCCCCACAAGCTCCAGTTCCTTGTTCAGGAAGCTCACGTCAAACGCCGCGTTGTGGATGATGATCTCGGCCCCCTGCAGGTAGTCCAGCAGTTCATCTGCCACGGCAGCAAACTTGGGCTTGTCCTTGAGGAACTCATTGCTGATGCCGTGCACCCTCAGCGCATCCTCGTGGCTGTCGCGCTCGGGATTCAGGTAGAAATGCTTGTTGTTGCCCGTGAGCTTGCGCGCCACCAGCTCCACACAGCCGATTTCGATGATGCGGTCGCCGCCTTCGGCGGACAGACCGGTGGTTTCCGTATCGAGAACTATCTGGCGCGACATCCGACCTCCCCTGGTGCAACCGCCGCGCGGCGCAGGGCATTCATGCCGTGCGGGGCAAAAGCACCGCGCATATCAATGATTTTCCTTGGCATGGTTGATGGAGTATTTGGGGATCTCCACCACAAGGTCTTTCTGCGCAAGGATGGCCTGGCACGACAGGCGCGACTGGGGCTCCAGCCCCCAGGCACGGTCGAGCAGGTCTTCTTCTTCTTCCTCGGCCTCATTGAGCGATTCGATGCCCGCGCGCACGATGACGTGGCAGGTGGTGCACGCGCAGCTCATGTCGCAGGCATGCTCGATGTTGATGTGGTTCTCCAGCAGCGCTTCGCAGATGGACGTGCCCGCAGGCGCAGTGATCTCGGCGCCAGAGGGGCAATATTCGGGGTGGGGCAGTATCTTGATGACCGGCATGGCGTCGCTTGGATGGTCAGGGCTTGCATCACCGATGCTGCATTTCGGCGAAACATATCGCCGGAATCAGAAAGAGAGCATCTGCGTTGCTGCAAGCCATGAAGGGTTAAAGGGTTTGCACGTTCTTGCCGGCCAGGGCCTGCCGGATACCGCGGTTCATGCGCTGCGCGGCAAAGGCCTCGGTGCCCTTGGCCAGGGCCTGGGTCGCCGCTTCGATGACGGCGGCATCGTCGGCATCGCGTTGCAGGGCCAGGGCAGCCATCAACGCCTCGATATCGGCACGCTCCGAAGGGGACAACACATCGCCATCGGCATCCAGGGCGCTCTGGGTGGCAATCCGCATGCGGTCGGCATCCACGCGCGCCTCCACCACGGCCCGTGCGCGCATGTCCTGCGCGGCCGTGGCAAAACCGTCCTGGAGCATGCGGGCGATCTGGTCGTCCGACAGGCCATAGGAGGGCTTCACGTCGATACGGGCCTCCACGCCACTGCCCTGCTCTTTCGCATTCACGCTCAGCAGGCCATCGGCATCCACCGTGAAAGTCACACGAATGCGGGCCGCGCCTGCCGCCATGGGCGGAATGCCACGCAGCTCAAACCGCGCAAGGCTGCGGCAGTCCTGCACCAGGTCGCGTTCGCCCTGCACCACATGGATGGCCAATGCCGTCTGGCCGTCCTTGTAGGTGGTGAAATCCTGCGCCTTGGCGGTAGGAATGGTTTCGTTGCGCGCCACGATGCGCTCCACCAGCCCGCCCATGGTCTCGATGCCCAGCGACAGGGGAATCACGTCGAGCAGCAGCAAATCACCCGCCGTGTTGTTGCCCGCCAGCTGGTTGGCCTGGATGGCAGCGCCCAGCGCAACCACTTCATCGGGGTTGAGATTGGTCAGGGGCTCCTTGCCAAAAAACTCGGCGACCGCGCGCTGCACCTGGGGCATGCGGGTGGAGCCACCCACCATGACCACGCCCTGCACATCGTCGCGCGCAAGCTTCGCATCACGCAATACGCTGCGCACAGCCGCCATGGACCGCGCCGTCAACTCGGCGGTAGCGGCCTCAAAATCGGATTTCTTGACATCAAATCGCGCTCTAGCGCCCGCCAGATCAGCGGTAAAAGCTACTATTTCAGTAGCAGTCAGAGCCTCTTTGCAGGCTCTGGCCGCCATGCGGATTGCGGCCTTGTCGGCGGGCGTATCGGCGGACAAGCCCTGTTGTTCAAGCACCCAGTTGGCGAGGGCTGCGTCATAGTCGTCGCCGCCCAAGGCCGAATCACCACCCGTGGCGATCACCTCGAAAACGCCTTGCGTCAGCCGCAACACCGAGATGTCGAAGGTGCCACCGCCCAGGTCGTAAACGGCGTAAACGCCTTCGCTGGCGTTGTCCAGGCCGTAGGCAATGGCCGCTGCGGTTGGCTCATTGATCAGCCGCAGCAGATGGATGCCCGCCAGCTTGGCCGCATCCTTGGTGGCCTGGCGCTGCGCGTCATCAAAATAGGCCGGCACCGTGATCACCGCACCGTACAGGTCGTCGTTGAAGGTGTCTTCGGCGCGGTAACGCAGCGTGGCCAGGATCTCGGCACTGATTTCGACCGGCGACTTGATGCCCCCTGCCGTCACCAGACTCACCATGCCACCCGCGCTGTCGCCGGGGTTCTGAACGAATTCGTAGGGCAGCTGTCCTGCGTGCGCCACGTCCTGCAGGCCGCGGCCCATGAAGCGCTTGGCCGAGGCGATGGTGTTGCGCGCATCGCTGGACTGCGCCGCCACCGCGTCGTAGCCAATCTGCCGTCCGCCCTGCTCCAGGTAGCGCACCACCGATGGGAGCAGCACACGCCCCTCGCCATCGGGCAGGCACTCGGCCACGCCATGGCGCACAGCCGCCACCAGAGAATGTGTCGTACCCAAATCAATGCCGACCGCAATGCGCCGCTGGTGCGGATCCGGGGACTGCCCGGGCTCGGAAATCTGCAAAAGCGCCATGAAAATCTTGTGTTCTACGTAATGAGGCACCGCCCTGCGGAAGATGCCTCGAAAGGGGGAATAGTGCCGCTATTGTCCCAGTTGATCCCGGCGGCGCTCGATATCGTCGGCAAATCGCGCAATGAACATGAGGGCTCTGACCTGTTTTGCAGCAGCGGCGTAATCGCGCTGCTGGTCGATCAGTTGCCCGCAAAGCGCCAATGCCTGGCTCCGGGCCTGCTGCACGCCATCGTCCAGCGCATCGAGTTCGGCGACTGCCTGGGCATCGTCGAGCGATTCGCGCCACTCCATCTGCTGCATCAGAAAAGCTGCAGGCATGGCCGTGTTGTCTTCGGCCTGGATGGGCGCGCCATTGAGTTCGCACAGGTAGGCGGCACGGCGCATCGGGTCTTTCAGGCGCTGGTAGGCCTCGTTGATGCGCACCGACCACTGCATGGCCACGCGCTGGGCGGCAGCGCCCTGGGCCGCGAACTTGTCGGGATGCGCTTCGCGCTGCAGGTCTTTCCAGCGCGCATCCAGTGCCGCCCTGTCCTGGGCGAAGCGTTGCGGCACGCCAAACAGCTCAAAATCATCAGATTGCAGATTCATGCCTATACCAGGTTACACCGGATCAATAAAAAACCGCCAGCACGCAGTGCGATGGCGGTTTGGCAGCAACGCAGCAGAAAACCTCAAACGCGAAAGCTCTCCCCACATCCGCAGCGGTCACGTTCATTGGGATTATTGAACTTGAAGCCTTCGTTCAGGCCTTCGCGCACAAAATCAAGCTCGGTACCGTCAATGTAAGCCAGGCTCTTGGGATCGATCAACACCTTGACGCCGTGGTTCTCGAACACGATGTCTTCGGGCTCGGAGTCGTCCACATATTCGAGCTTGTAAGCCAGGCCCGAGCACCCGGTGGTCTTGACCCCCAGGCGCACGCCCAGCCCCTTGCCTCGACGCGCCAGGTAACGGGTGACATGCCGGGCTGCAGCTTCAGTCAGCGTAATGGCCATGGTCAGGCTGCGGCCACCGCGCTGTTGTGCTTGGCCTTGTAGTCGTTCACAGCCGCCTTGATGGCGTCTTCGGCCAGGATGGAGCAGTGGATCTTGACGGGCGGCAGGGCCAGTTCTTCGGCAATCTCGCTGTTCTTGAGGGCCGCCGCTTCGTCCAGCGTCTTGCCCTTGACCCATTCGGTCACCAGCGACGACGAGGCGATGGCCGAGCCGCAACCGTAGGTCTTGAAGCGTGCGTCTTCGATCACGCCGGTTTGCGGGTTCACCTTGATCTGCAGCTTCATCACATCGCCACAGGCGGGTGCACCCACCATGCCGGTGCCCACCGAATCATCACCCTTGTCGAACGAACCCACGTTGCGGGGGTTTTCGTAGTGGTCAACCACTTTGTCTGAGTAAGCCATGATGTGTACCTCTTCAATTCTTCCAGATTCTTCGGGGATTCAGTGCGCAGCCCACTGGATGGTGCTGATGTCGATGCCGTCCTTGTACATCTCCCACAACGGGCTCAGCTCGCGCAGGCGTGCCACGTTTTCGCGGATGGTGCCAATGGCGTAGTCGATTTCTTCTTCGGTCGTGAAACGGCCAATGGTCATGCGCAGGCTGCTGTGGGCCAGTTCGTCGCTGCGGCCCAGGGCGCGCAGCACGTAGCTGGGCTCCAGGCTGGCGGACGTGCAGGCCGAGCCCGACGAAACAGCCAGGCCCTTGATCCCCATGATGAGCGACTCGCCCTCGACGAAGTTGAAGCTCATGTTCAGGTTCTGCGGCACGCGGCGCTCAAGGCTGCCGTTGATGAACACCTGTTCGATGTCCTTCAAGCCGTTGAGCAGGCGCTGCTGCAGGGCCTTGGCCTTGGCATTGCTCTCGGCCATTTCTTCCTTGGCGATGCGAAAGGCCTCGCCCATGCCCACGATCTGGTGCGTAGGCAGCGTGCCCGAACGCATGCCGCGCTCATGTCCACCGCCGTGCATCTGCGCTTCCAGGCGCACCCGGGGCTTGCGGCGCACAAACAAGGCACCCACACCCTTGGGGCCGTAGGTCTTGTGGGCCGTCATGCTCATCAGGTCGATCGGCAGCACGTTCATGTCGATCTCGACCCGGCCCGTGGCCTGTGCGGCATCCGCATGCAGCAGGATGCCCTTTTCATGGCACAGGGCGCCGATGGCCGGAATGTCCTGGATCACGCCGATTTCGTTGTTCACGAACAGGATGCTGATCAAGATGGTGTCGGGGCGGATGGCGGCCTTGAGGGCGTCCATGTTCACCAAACCGTCTTCCTGCACATCCAGATAGGTCACCTCAAAGCCCTGGCGCTCCAGCTCGCGCATGGTGTCCAGCACGGCCTTGTGCTCGGTCTTGAGGGTGATCAGGTGCTTGCCCTTGCCCTGGTAGAAATGGGCGGCACCTTTCAAGGCCAGGTTGATGGACTCGGTGGCACCGCTGGTCCAGACGATTTCGCGGGGGTCTGCGCCAATCAGGTCGGCCACCTGCACGCGCGCCTTCTCCACGGCCTCTTCTGCTTCCCAGCCCCAGGCGTGGCTGCGGGAGGCAGGATTGCCGAAATGCTCGCGCAGCCACGGAATCATGGCATCCACGACGCGTGGATCGACCGGGGTGGTGGCGCCGTAATCGAGATAGATGGGGAAATGCGGGGTCATGTCCATGGCTGGCTCAGTAAAAGTTTCTGGCTGGCAACAAAAAGCAAGCAATCAAAAAATCGTTCAGGGCGCGGCTGGCCCAGGGACCGAAGCGGGTGGCGCGCCGTTCAGGACTTGGCGAATACGTTACCCAGCGCAAAGACCGAGTTCGGTGCATTCACACGGATGGGCTTGACCACGGGAGTGGTCGAAATCGCGCGCCGCGCAACCGGCTTGTCCTCGATCTGGACACCCTTTGCCAATTGCTCGTCCACCAGCTTCTGCAGGGTGACGGAGTCGAGAAACTCCACCATGCGCTGGTTGAGCGAAGCCCACAACTCGTGCGTCATGCAACGGCCCGCTTCGCCCAGGCAGTTTTCCTTGCCACCGCACTGCGTGGCATCAATGGGCTCGTCCACCGAGACAATGATGTCTGCCACCGTGATGTCGGCCGCCTTGCGAGCCAGGGTGTAACCACCACCGGGCCCACGGGTCGATTCAACAAGCTCATGGCGGCGCAGCTTGCCAAAGAGCTGCTCAAGGTAGGACAGCGAAATTTGTTGCCGTTGGCTGATGGCCGCCAGCGTGACAGGGCCGTTGTTCTGGCGCAGTGCCAGGTCAATCATGGCGGTGACCGCAAAACGGCCTTTGGTTGTGAGACGCATCGCAAGCTCCTTGTCTAGGCTTGTTCGTTATAAAAACTGCTGGCTCTGGCAAATGCGCAGTACCGGCACCGTCTCCGCCCCTTACCCCGCCCAGCCTTCTGGCACGGGGCCCTTCATCGTCGGGCTCTTTTCTTGAGTATTTTGTAGGAGTATATCACAAATCCCAATCGAATTAGTCGGGTTAAAAAACCAACAGGTCACAATTCCAGCTATCAAGTTTTTTAACCACGAGACCACCGTATTCAAAGCGCTACCGGATCACTGCCGTGCGCTCCAAAAGCCTGGTCCTTGAGCCGCGTCAACTGGTCGCGCACGCGCGCTGCCTGCTCGAACTCCAGATTGCGCGCGTGCTCCAGCATCAGTTTTTCCAGCCGCTTGATCTCGCGCGCCACGTCTTTCTCCGACATGTCCTCCACCTTGGCACGCTGCAAGGCTTCCTGCTCCAGCCGCTCGGCGTCCTTGCCGGCTTTCTCGCTGTAAACGCCGTCAATCAGGTCTCGTACCCGCTTGACAATGCTGCGCGGCGTGATCCCGTGGGCCTCGTTGTGTGCGATCTGTTTGATGCGCCGGCGTTCCGTCTCGCCCATGGCTTTTTTCATGGATTCGGTCATGCGGTCCGCGTACAGGATGGCGCGGCCATTGAGATTGCGCGCCGCGCGGCCGATGGTCTGGATCAGGCTGCGCTCGGCCCGCAGGAAGCCTTCCTTGTCCGCATCAAGGATGGCGACCAGCGACACCTCGGGAATATCCAGCCCCTCGCGCAGCAGGTTGATGCCCACCAGCACGTCGAACGCGCCCAGCCGCAGGTCGCGGATGATCTCCACGCGCTCCACCGTGTCCACATCGCTGTGCAGATAGCGCACCTTCACGCCGTTGTCGGTGAGGTAGTCCGTGAGCTGCTCGGCCATCCGCTTGGTCAGCGTGGTTATGAGCACGCGCTCGTGCTTTTCTGCGCGAATGCGTATTTCCTGCAGCACATCGTCCACCTGGTGGGTGGCGGGGCGCACCTCCACCTGCGGGTCCACCAGGCCGGTGGGGCGCACCACCTGGTCCACGATCTGGCCTGAGTGCGTCTTTTCGTAGTCGGCCGGCGTGGCCGATACAAAGATCACCTGCCGCATGCGCTGCTCGAACTCCTCGAACTTGAGCGGCCGGTTGTCCAAGGCGGAAGGCAGGCGAAAGCCATATTCGACCAGCGTGGTCTTGCGCGAGCGGTCGCCGCTGTACATGGCGTTGAGCTGGCCAATCATCTGGTGGCTTTCGTCCAGGAACATGATGGCGTTCTTGGGCATGTAGTCGGTCAGCGTGCTGGGCGGGTCGCCCGGCGCGGCGCCCGACAGGTGGCGCGTGTAGTTCTCGATGCCCTTGCAATGCCCCACTTCGCTGAGCATTTCGAGGTCAAACCGCGTGCGCTGCTCCAGCCGCTGCGCCTCCACCAGTTTGCCCTGCCCTACCAGCTCCTTGAGGCGGTCTGCCAATTCCACCTTGATGGTCTCCACCGCCGCCAGCACCTTGTCGCGCGGCGTCACGTAGTGGCTGCTGGGGTACACGGTAAAGCGCGGGATTTTTTGCTTCACGCGGCCCGTGAGCGGGTCGAACAGCTGCAGGCTCTCGATTTCGTCGTCAAACAGCTCGATGCGGATGGCCAGCTCGGAGTGCTCGGCCGGGAACACGTCGATGGTGTCCCCCCGCACGCGGAACTTGCCGCGCGAGAAGTCGGCCTCGTTGCGCTGGTACTGCATGCGAATGAGCTGGGCGATCACGTCGCGCTGGCCCAGCTTGTCGCCGGTGCGCAGCGTCATCACCATGCGGTGGTAGCTCTCGGGCTCGCCAATGCCGTAGATGGCCGACACGGTGGCCACGATGACCACGTCGGTGCGCTCCATCAGGCTCTTGGTGCACGACAGCCGCATCTGCTCGATATGCTCGTTGATCGCGCTGTCCTTCTCGATGAACAGGTCGCGCTGCGGCACATAGGCCTCAGGCTGGTAGTAGTCGTAGTAGCTGACGAAATACTCGACGGCGTTCCTGGGGAAGAACTCGCGGAACTCGCTATACAGCTGCGCGGCCAGCGTCTTGTTGGGCGCGAACACGATGGCCGGGCGGCCCATGCGGGCGATCACGTTGGCCATGGTGAAGGTCTTGCCCGAGCCCGTCACGCCCAGCAGGGTCTGGAAGGTTTCCCCGTCATTCAGGCCCTCGACCAGCTTGTCGATCGCCTCGGGCTGGTCGCCCGCGGGCGGGTAAGGCTGGAACAGCTCAAAGGGGGAATTGGGGAAATGGACGAACTCGCCGTCTTGCTTTTCCGTGATGACTTCTGTGATATCCGGCATGGGGGCAGTCAACGAATGAGGGGTAGCGACCGTTAAAATCGGCGGAACCCGGCACAGTACACCACGCCCGGATTCTTCGCTACTGACAACCTTTCAAGGATTTTCATGTCTCTGTTCACCGCCGTCGAAATGGCCCCCCGCGACCCTATCCTGGGCCTCAACGAGCAATTCAACGCCGACACCAACCCCAACAAGGTCAACCTGGGTGTTGGCGTTTATTTCGACGACAACGGCAAGCTACCCCTGCTTGCCTGCGTGCAGGCCGCAGAAAAGACCATGATGGCCACCCCCACCGCGCGGGGCTACCTGCCCATCGACGGCATCGTGGCCTATGACAACGCCGTCAAGAGCCTGGTGTTCGGCGCTGACAGCGAACCCGTCCAATCCGGCCGCGTGGCCACCGTGCAGGCCATCGGCGGCACCGGCGGCCTGAAGATCGGCGCCGACTTCCTGAAGAAGGTCAGCCCCAACGCCAAGGTGCTGATCTCCGACCCCAGCTGGGAAAACCACCGCGCGCTGTTCACCAACGCTGGATTTGAAGTCGATACCTACGCTTATTACGACGCCGAAAAGCGCGGCGTGAACTTCGAAGGCTTCCTGGCCAGCCTGAACGCAGCCGCTGCCGGCACCATCGTGGTGCTGCATGCCTGCTGCCACAACCCCACCGGCTACGACATCACTGCAGCCCAGTGGGACCAGGTGATTGCCGCCGTCAAGGCCAAGGGTCTCACACCCTTCCTCGACATGGCCTACCAGGGCTTTGGCCACGGCATCGCCGAAGATGGCGCCGTGATCGGCAAGTTCGTGGCGGCCGGCCTGAACTTCTTTGTCTCCACCTCGTTCAGCAAGAGCTTCAGCCTGTATGGCGAGCGCGTGGGCGGCCTGTCGGTGCTGTGCACCGACAAGGAAGAAGCGTCGCGCGTGCTGAGCCAGCTCAAGATCGTCATCCGCACCAACTATTCCAACCCGCCCATCCACGGCGGCGCGGTGGTGGCCGCCGTGCTGAACAACCCCGAGCTGCGCGCGCTGTGGGAAAAGGAACTGGGCGAAATGCGCGTGCGCATCAAGGCCATGCGCCAGAAGCTGGTCGATGGCCTGAAGGCCGCTGGCGTCAAGCAGGACATGGGCTTCATCACCCGGCAGATCGGCATGTTCAGCTACTCGGGCCTGACCAAGGACCAAATGGTGCGCCTGCGCAATGAGTTCGGCGTGTATGGCACCGACACCGGCCGCATGTGCGTGGCGGCCCTGAACAGCAAGAACATCGACTACGTCTGCCAGGCGATTGCCAAAGTGATGTAAGCACGATGCGGCGGCGCCCAGCCGCTGCTGCGCGAAACCAGCGCCCACCAACGCCCCGAACACCGCGCAACGCGGCCACCTCGGGGCGTTTTTTTGTTTCTGAACTCCGCATAATTCACGCCCCCGGTTGCAGAATGTTGTGATGCTTTTTGGTGCATACCGCTTACCACACAAGCGGGATTAGCTACAAAAACAGAAGCAAAAAACGTCCATAACGGTCCCACTGCCTGCACCAAAGCCCCCATCCAGCACCCCACCCGGCGCCGCTGCATTCAGCGCCTGAAGGATGCGCCTCGCCGCTTACACTTTGCGGCCATGACCGCCACCACCCTGCCCTTGCCCCTGCGCAACACCCGCGTGTTGAGCCTGGCCCTCAACCTGCCCGGCCCCGCCGCCCTGATGCGCTGTGTGCGCATGGGCGCCGAATGCACCAAGCTCGAACCCCTGCCCGCCCCCGGCCAGCCCAGCGCCGACCCCATGGCCATTTACAGCCCCAGCGCCTACGCCCACATGCACCACGGCATCCGGGTGCTGCAGGCCCACCTCAAGACCGAAGACGGGCAGGCCACGCTGCACGCCGAACTGGCCCGCACCGATGTGCTGATCACCTCCTTCCGCCCCTCGGCACTGGCCAAGCTGGGCCTGGGCTGGGACGTCCTGCAAGCGAAATACCCCCACCTGTCGCTGGTGCGCATCGTGGGCGCTGCGGGCGAGCGTGCCGAAGAACCCGGCCACGACCTCACCTACCTGGCCGACGCCGGCCTGGTCACCGGCACCGAGATGCCGCCCACGCTGTATGCCGACATGGGCGGCGCCCTGATGGCCAGCGAGGCCGTGCTGCAGGCCCTGCTGGAGCGCGCCCGCACCGGTGCCGGCGTGGGCATCGAAGTCGCCCTGGCCGACGCCGCCGCCTGGCTCGCCCAGCCGCGCGGCTGGGGCCTGACCACGCCCGATGGCGACGTGGGCGGCAACCATGCGGGCTACCGCATCTACCCCTGCGCCGATGGCCGCGTGGCCGTGGCCGCACTGGAACCCCACTTCGCCGCCCGCCTGTGCGCAGCGGCCGGCCTGCCCGCCACGGGCGATGCCGACCTGCTGCGCGCGCCCGCCACGCACCAGGCTGTGGCCGCGTTCGTGCGCAGCCAGACCCGCGCGCAGCTCGATGCCCTGGCGCTGGCCCAGGACATCCCGCTGCACACGCTGGCGTGACCACCCTGGTTCCGCTGGCCCTGGTGCCGGGGTGGGCCGCGCTGCTGGCCTGGGGCGCATGGACGGGACAGCTTCCCCTGTGGCTGCCCGGTGCCATGCTGGCCATCAACATGCTGGCCTTTGCGGTCTATGCCGCCGACAAGCGCGCAGCCCAGCGCGGCGGCTGGCGCACCCGCGAGAAAAACCTGCACCTGCTGAGCCTGGCCGGCGGCTGGCCCGCGGCATGGTTTGCCCAGCAAAACTTGCGGCACAAATCGCGCAAGGCCGCGTTCCGGGCGGTTTACCGGCTCACAGTGGTGCTGCACTGCTGCGCGCTGGCAGCATGGGTGGTGCCGGGCCGGTTTGCGCAGCGCCTATCGCTTCTATTTTGATAGCTTATAGCGCTTTATCCATAAGCGCTGGAAGGCTTTTTTCATCAAAATGGGGCGCCACGCCCGCAAGCGCGCCTCGGCATACGCAAATGTAAATAGCCAAATGGCCTACACGCAGGGCGGGCAGGCGCGGGTTCAATGCATGCTTGTGCAACACCATCGGGAGATGCCATGAAACCCCTTCTTCTTGATTCCTCCATGACCAGCATGGCCGGCGTTTTCTACCCCACCGGCCATGTGTTTGCGCTGTTTCCCGACGAGGACTGCGTGCGCCAGGCCGCTGCTGCGCTGCAAACGGCCGGCCATGCGGGCGAAACCGCCTACGCCAGCCCCGAGGTCATCCTGGAGGACATCGCGCAAACGGTGGGCACGGCCGGCAACCCCTTGCCCTCGCTGGGTGCGGAAGGCGACATCGTTCGGCGCATGGCTGATCTGGCCGGCACCGGCCACCACGGCATGCTGGTGGCCCTGGCCGACAGGGACGACCCCCAAGCCGTGGCCGCTGCCATGGCCTCCGAGGGGGCTGTCGCCGCCTTCCATTACCGGACCTTCGTGATTGACGACCTGATCGCGCCGGCCGCCGCCCCCGCCGCGCAGTCCGTTACCGTCGGCACGCACGCCCCAGACACCTGAAAGGCGGGGGCACGGGGCACGGAAGTGCCGCTGCGCTCAGCGTGCCCGCCGCCCCCTTTGCTCCTTTTGTAAAAACAACCGCTTCCTGCCCACGCCACATCAGCAGGCGCAGGCTGGGCCGTGGCGGGGCGGCTATCCCGCGATCACCCCCTGCGCGACATGCCAACGATGCTGGCGCACAGCAGGCCGGCGCCCACCAGTTGCCAGGTGCCCATGCTTTCCCCCAGCAAGCAGACCGCCAGCACGGCCGCGACCAGGGGCTCCACCAGCGTTCCGACCACCGCGGCCGTCGGCCCCAGCCGGCGGGCACTCCACGCAAAGGCCACATAGGCGATGGCCGTGGTGACCACACCCGTGTAACCCGCGCCCGCCCACTGCCACGCGCCCTGCGGCCAGGTCACGCCCTGGACCACTGCCACCGCGCCTGCACACAGCGTGGCCGCCGTCATGCCCCAGGCCGAGGCCACCAGCGGCGACACGGTGCGTGGCATACGCGCATTGCCCAGCACCGCCAGTGCATACATCGCGGCCGACCCGAGCGACCAGGCCACACCCAGCCACTGCACCGCAGGCAGCGGTCCCCCGCCCGAAGGTGCCACCACCAGTGCGGTGCCCAGCAGCGCAGCCCCCATGCACGCCAGCAAAGGGGCCGAGACCCGTTCGTAGCCGCGCAGCGCAGAGATGGCCGCCACCAGCACAGGAGCGCAACAGATGGAGATCACCGTGGGCAGCGCCGCCCCCATATAGGTGATGGCAACGAACCAGCAGCCCACATTGAGGGCCATGGCGGCGCCCGTGCCTGCCACCAGGCCTTTCACTCGCCAGGGAAGCTCGCGCCATGCGGCGGTGACCCGGCCCTGCGGCGCTGCGCGCCCGGCCCAATGCGCCCCGACCCACAGCAGCGGCAAGCCCAGAGCGAACCGCGCCAGCGCCAGGCTGGCGGGTGCCATGCCCGCATCCAGCAATTGCTGGGCCACCAGGGCGCCGCCGCCCCACAGCGCCCCGGCAAGCAATACACCGCCCCAGGCCAGGGCGGCACTCGAATTTTTCATGAAAGTTCTCCCGTTCAGCGCATGCGGGGCATTCAAGCCGCACGCGCAAATCCACGCCGCGCAGCCACCGTGGGGTGCGCAGTCCGCTGGGAGCCCCGAGGGGCCGCACCGAATCAGCAGAAGGAGGGAGGAGAAAGAAGACGCATGGAGGGCCGATGCCAGGGCGTGTCATCCATCAATTCTCCCACGCGAAAGCCAGCCAGGCCGTGCAGTGTTAGGCGCCCTGAGCGCCGTGTAGCCTGGCTACACAAGCGAAGGGCAACGACGCAATGCGCGGCCTGGATGGCTTTCCCTTCGGGCTGGCTGCGCAATGCGGCGTCTGCCTTGTCGGGCGGCTTGCCAATAGCCCGCTATTGGCTGCGCCCCCCCTTCGCGCATCCATCCGCATTGCGCGGCCAGCGCGTGGGGGTATTGATGGATGACACGCCCTAACAGCTTCGCGCCGCCCGCCCGGTGGGCGACAGGGCGTTGCCGGCACCGTGGGCTCAGGGCACGGAAAAGCGCGGGCTGGACCGCCCAGCCCAGCACCGGCAGCACAAGCCTGGCCCTGCCCTGCGGGGATCGGATCAGATCGCAGAGAATTTTCTGCGAAAACGGGATGTAGCGCTTGGCGTTCAAGCGCGAGCAGCTATCTTATCGATAGCAATCCGATCCGCCCGCGCAAGGGCCGTCTCAACGCGGCCTGCGGACGGAGGACGGCTTGGGCGCGCCCGTCACCCGGGGTGGCAGGCCGGTGTGCTGGGTCAGCAGGCGGCCTTTTTGCGGCATGGCCGGTGTGGCGCCGGGCGCCCTGGCGGAGCCGGGTTTGGAGGGCGTGGAATTGGTGCGCCGCGCGCTCTGGTACCCGCCATCCGTCAAGGGTTGGAAGGTCGGGATCAGGTGGTGCTTGCCATTGCCGATCAGGTCGGCCCGGCCCATGGCCTTGAGCGCCTCGCGCAGCAGCGGCCAGTTGTTGGGGTCGTGGTAGCGCAAAAACGCCTTGTGCAGGCGGCGGCGCTTTTCGCCACGCACGATATCCACCGTCTCGCTGTCGCGCGTGATCTTGCGCAGCGGGTTCCTGCTGCTGTGGTACATGGCCGTGGCCGTGGCCATGGGGCTGGGGTAGAAGGTCTGCACCTGGTCGGCACGGAAACCGTTCTTTTTCAGCCAGATGGCGAGGTTCATCATGTCCTCGTCGCTCGTGCCCGGGTGCGCGGCGATGAAGTACGGAATCAGAAACTGCTTCTTGCCCGCTTCTTCGCTGAACTTCTCGAACATCTGCTTGAACTTGTCATAGCTGCCGATGCCCGGCTTCATCATCTTGGTCAGCGGCCCCTGTTCGGTGTGCTCGGGCGCGATCTTCAGATACCCGCCCACATGGTGCTGCACCAGCTCCTTCACGTATTCAGGGCTCTTCACGGCCAGGTCGTAGCGCAGGCCCGATCCGATCAGGATCTTCTTGATGCCCTTCAATGCGCGGCCACGGCGGTAGATCTTGATGAGCGGGCCGTGGTCGGTGGTGAGGTTCTGGCAGATGCCGGGGTACACGCAGCTCGGCTTGCGGCAGGCGGCCTCGATCTCGGGCGAGCGGCAGCCCAGGCGGTACATGTTGGCCGTGGGGCCGCCCAGGTCGCTGATCGTGCCGGTAAAGCCCTTGACCTTGTCGCGGATGTCCTCGATCTCCTGGATGATCGAATCCTCGGAGCGGCTCTGGATGATGCGGCCCTCGTGCTCGGTGATCGAGCAGAAGGTGCAGCCGCCAAAGCAGCCGCGCATGATGTTGATCGAAAAACGGATCATCTCCCACGCGGGGATCTTGGTCGCGCCGTCGTGGCTGCCGTTCTCGTCGGCATAGCTCGGGTGCGGGCTGCGGGCGTAAGGCAGATCGAACACATGGTCCATCTCGGCCGTGGTCAGCGGGATGGGCGGCGGGTTGATCCACACGTCGCGCGCCGTCACGCCCTCGCCATGCGCCTGCACCAGCGCGCGGGCGTTGCCGGGGTTGGTCTCCAAGTGCAGCACGCGGTTGGCGTGGGCATACAGCACCGGGTCGCTTTTCACCTGCTCGTAGCTGGGCAGGCGGATCACGCTCCTGTCGCGCGGCGGCACCTTGAGCCTGGCCTTGAGCGCCGGGTTGGCCACGAACAGCATGGGCTGGATGGCCGGGTTGGGTTCGGCAGACTTTGGGTCTTTTTGGCCGCTGGCGCTTGTTCCACCTGCGCTACCAGCTCCTGAATCAGGAGCATCTTCCTTGCTGCAACTGCTGCCCTGCGATGCAGCCTGCTCGCTGGTCGTCATGTAGGGGTTGATATGCGCTTCCACGCGGCCGGGCTCGTCCACGCTGGTGGAGTCGATCTCGAACCAGCCCTTGCCGCTTTCGTCATCCGGCCGGCGCACAAAGGCCGTGCCGCGCACATCGGTGATCTGCTCGACCGGCTCGCGCGCCGCCAGGCGGTGGGCCACTTCGACGAGGGCGCGCTCGGCGTTGCCGTACAGCAGCAGGTCGCACTTGGCATCCACCACGATACTGCGGCGCACCTTGTCGCTCCAATAGTCGTAGTGGGCGATGCGGCGCAGGCTGCCTTCGATGCCGCCCAGCACGATGGGCACGTCCTTGAAGGCCTCGCGGCAACGCTGGCTGTAAACGATGGCGGCGCGATCAGGACGCTTGCCGGCAACGTCGCCGGGCGTGTAGGCGTCGTCGCTGCGGATCTTGCGGTCGGCCGTATACCGGTTGATCATAGAATCCATGTTGCCCGCCGTCACGCCCCAGAACAGGTTGGGCTTGCCCAGCGCCTTGAAGGGCTCGGCACTCTGCCAGTCGGGCTGGGCAATGATGCCCACGCGAAAACCCTGCGCTTCCAGCACCCGCCCGATCACCGCCATGCCAAAGCTCGGGTGGTCCACGTAGGCGTCGCCCGTCACCAGCACGATGTCGCAGCTGTCCCAGCCCAGTTGCTCCATCTCGGCGCGGCTCATCGGCAAAAACGGGGCCGTGCCAAAGCGCTTCGCCCAGTAGGGGCGGTAGCTGGTTAGCGGCTTGGCTGCGCGCGCGAAAAAGGAGACGTCAACGGGGGCGTTCATGCGGGGGAGGTGCGGCCGCCCATGCATGTGTGGGGCATGGTGGGGCGCGGTCGTGGTGGGTAACCCGCGATTTTACGGCGGCAGGGCATTTTTGTCGCCATGACTTTCCTTGCCCCCGCCTGTTCAGGGGCTTGGTAGCCAGGGGCATTTACTTGCTTTGTCAACTACCTGAGTGACAAAGGTGCATTCAATACGAGGCGACAGACGCTCCGGACGCGTCGGAATCGTGCGCGGTGCTGTGTTGGTTCACCACCGTGTGATCGAGCCGCTCCTGGAGCGACAGTCTCGCGGCGTCTTTTTCTGCTTCGCCACGGGTTGATGGAGCCGCGCTCATGCCAACGTCGTTCACGCTTAAACCGCAGGAGGCAAGGAGCACTCCACCGAGAATCACAGCGCCCAGCCGGCTGTTGGAGGATCGCATCGGCCTTCGACGTAGCGGTGCCACGATCAAGCGATCCATTCGAGTTGCCCGTGCTATGCATGCTTTAGGCTCGTTTAACGCGGGGGAAGAGAGAGACCTGCCTTGCAATTCGCTGACTGCGGCATTGGTTTCTTTGGTCATTATTGGCTCCTGGGGCTATATCTTTGTGAAGCCATTTTTCCCGATGGATGCATCATCGCCACTGCGATGCGCACAGGGCATATTGGTCACGCGTTGAGCTTAGGCAATGCACCTGCCCCCGCGTCATCGGAAGCAATGACACCACCAATAAAGTTACCGTTATTACTGACGCAATCAAGCGCGGCCGCCATTGCCATTGAAAAATAAGAGTCCCTGCATAAAATAATTCTTGCTGATATGGTGAGTTCGATATCAGAAAAGAACAGAAAAGAAGGTGCCGATTTTTCAAGGGCCCGGCTGCAATCGAAGAGCCCGCTTTGCACTCAAGCGTGAGCCGCTTCCCCTTGAAGGCGCATGACATGACACTTCAACATCCTTCGAACTGGGGAGTTCTCCATGATCGGCGTAAAGGGAGTTTCTGCTGAAAAACTTACCAGCCTGATAGGTGCGATCTATGACTGCGCACTCGATCCGCAGCGCTGGGAGGCCACTTGTCAACAGATTGCAGGGCTCAGTAAAAGCACAGCGGGCGGAATATGCGTTCATGATCTGCGGCACGTGCAGAATAACCAGCTGTTCGTATTTGGATATCAGCCAGAGTTTTTGGAAATGCTGGAAAATTACTATGCAGAAAATCCAATGGCAGCTACCGATATTGTCTCAAACAGCGGTGGCGTCAGCGCATTCTCAATGGAACGTTACCAGATGCTCGAAACTCGATTCTTTCGAGAGGTTCTAAAGCCGTTTGGACTTCAGGACATGGTCTGGTTCCCCGCGATGCAAACCGAAGGACGCATGGCCTCCCTGCATGCGTCAAGAAGCGAAAACGAACCTGATTTTCAACAGCGCGATCTCACTCTGTTCAAACTTCTTTCACCGCATGTATGCCGTGCACTGGCCATCTCCGACATGCTTGATACCAGGGCGATCAGGTCGGAAATGCTGGAAAAGACGCTGGATGGGCTTGTTGCTGGTGTTTTCCTTACAGCACGCGACGGTCACGTCGTATATTTGAACCATGCTGCTGAAAGCCAGATCAAGATGGGCCATGCGATTCACTTGGTAAATAATCGGATTGTTCCCACTGATTTGGCGGCTCGCAAGGCACTGACAAAGGCGATGGAAGAAGCGGCGCGTGATAACGCAGTGAGAAACATGCGCGAACATTTCGTGGCTATACCAGCTGGAATCGGCGGCGGATACATTGCGACCCTTCTTCCGATGGAGAACGGCCAGCGCCACGGCCTTCTTGCGTCCTTTGCCGCATCGGTCGCAGTGTTCATCCAAGATCCTGTTCAGACGACACTCATGCCGGGTGAGGCCTTCGCCAGGCTGCATGGGCTCACCGGAGGCGAACTGCGCGTGCTGCTCGCGCTTTCCCAGGGGCTGAGCGGCACAGAGGCGGCCGACATGCTCGGCATCAGTGAGCCGACTGTTCGCACACACCTGCAGCACATCTTCTCCAAGACCGGCACGTCCAAGCAACTCGACCTGCTGCGACTGTTGCATAACTCGACGCCACCGATTCGTGCTCTACAGACGACTGCACATTGAATCCGGGTGGGCCTGACTCTTGGTCCGCCTCGCGCGTTAAGCTCGCGCCCCATGCCCCAGACCCTGGCCGCGCCCGCCCACAGCGACATCACCATCAAGAAAAGCCGCTTCATCGGCTGCGTGCAACCCATGGCCGACCGCGCCAGCGCCCAGGCCCATGTGGATGCGCTGTGGAAGCAGCACCCCGGCGCGGCCCACATCTGCTGGGCACTGCTGGCGGGCGGGCAATCGGCCGCGGTGGACGATGGCGAGCCCGGCGGCACCGCCGGGCGCCCCATGCTCGATGTGCTGCGCCACCAGGACCTCGAAGGCGTGCTGGCCACCGTGGTGCGCTACTTTGGCGGCGTCAAGCTGGGCGCAGGCGGCTTGGTGCGCGCCTACACCGACAGCGTGGCCCAGGCCCTGCTCACCGCGCCTAAGGTGCAACTGCAGCGCATGGCCACGCTGCAATGCCTGGTGCCCTATGCGCTGGAGGGCCTGCTGCGCCGCGAGATCCAGGCCGCTGGCGCCGAACTGCTCGATGTGCAACATGGCTCGCTCGTCACGCTGCAGCTGCGCCTGCCCGAAGCCCAGGCCAGCGCCTTTGTGCAGCGCGTCAACGACCACGGCCAAGGCCGCGTCGGCTGGCCCGGCCCGGCGGACTGACCACGTCCTAAACACATCATTACAGACGCTACACTTGCACACAGCCCTACTCCTCCGCGCAGCTAACCGCCCATGCTGATACACCCCAGCCACCAGCCTGCAGCCAGCCAAGCCACCCGTGCCGTGGGCGCGCTTTTTCTGCTGCTGGTTGTGGTCATGGGGCTTCCCTCCCTGCCCGGCATGAAGGGTGTGGCGCACTACCTGCCCCTGCACATGGCGCTGGAGACGCTGGCGATTGTGGTGGCGGGGCTCACGTTTGGCGTGGTCTGGAGCGCACGCCGCGAGCAGTTGCCACGCAACGCGCTGCTGCTGGGGTGCGCCTTCCTGGGCGTGGGCCTGCTCGATTTCAGCCACATGCTGTCTTACAGCGGCATGCCCGAATTCATCACCCCCAGCTCTCCCGAAAAGGGCATTCATTTCTGGCTGGCCGCGCGGCTGCTGAGCGCGCTGGCCTTGCTCGCAGTGGCCTGGCTGCCCTGGAGCACCAGCGCTTCGCGGCCGTATGCCGTGTCGCTGGTGGCCCTGGTGCTGCTGCTGGTGGCAGCGCTGCACGGGCTGTTCCTTCTGGCCCCGCACCGGGTGCCCAGAACCTTCGTGCCCGGCCAGGGGCTCACCGCATTCAAGATCGGGTTCGAATACGCGCTGATGGCCTTTTACCTGGCCGCCGCCGCGCTGCTGCTGTGGCACATGCGCCGCCCGCGCAGTTTCAACGCCAGCGGCCTGTTTGCAGCGGCATGCGTCATGGCGCTGGGCGAGTTTTTCTTCACACGCTATACCGACGTTACCGACACCTACAACATCATGGGCCACCTCTACAAGGTGCTGGCCTACGCCTATCTGTACCGCGCCATTTTTGTCGAAACGGTACAACAGCCCTACACGCTGCTGCATGCCTCCCAAAGGCAGCTGCAGGCCACGCTGGATGCACTGCCAGACCCGCTGCTGGAGATCGACGACGAAGGGCGCTACGTCGATGTGCGCGCGGGCCACGCCGGCAGCCTGGCCGCACCCGCCACCATGATGCTGGGCAAGACCCTGCAGGAAGTCCTGCCCGCCGAAAGCGCCCGCATCTCCCTGGCCGCCCTGGACGAAGCACGCCAGCAAGGCTTCTCCCGTGGCCGCGTGGTTGCCCTGGACGTGCCCGACGGCAAACGCTGGTTTGAGCTGTCCGTGTCGCGCAAGGCCCCGCAACCGGGCCAGGGCCAGCGCTTCGTGGTCATCTCGCGCGACATCACCCAGCGCCTGCAGAGCGACGATGCCATGCGCAAGCTCTCGCAGGCCGTTTCGCAAAGCCCCCTGCCCATCGTGATCACCGACCTGCAGGCGCGCATCGAATTCGTCAACGACGCCTTCACCCACGTTACCGAATACACCGCCGCGCAGGTGCTGGGCAAAAACCCGCGCATGCTGCGCTCGGGCAAAACCCCCCAAGCCACCTACAGCAGCATGTGGGGCCAGCTCGCACAAGGCAAGCCCTGGCAGGGCGAACTGATCAACCGCAGCCAGAGCGGGCGCGAATTCACCGAATCGGTGTTCATTTACCCGGTGCGCAATGCCGAAGGCGTGGTCACCAACTACCTCGCCCACAAAGAAGACATCACCGAGCGCAAACGGGCCGCCGAGCGCATCCAGCAGCTCTCGCACTACGACCAGCTCACCGGCCTGCCCAACCGCGTCTTGCTGGGCAAGCACTTTGATTACGCCGCCAGCCGCAGTGCGGCCCTGGCCGTGCTGTGGATCGACCTTGACCGGTTCAAGGACGTGAACGACTCGCTGGGCCACAACGCAGGCGACCTGCTGCTGCTGGAAATCTCCCAGCGCCTGCGCGCCTGCCTGCAAGACAACGCCACCCTGTCGCGCCATTCGGGCGATGACTTTGTCGCCCTCCTGCCCCACGCCAGCCAGGACGAAGCGGCCAAGCTCTGCACCCGCCTTCTGGACGCGCTGGCACAGCCAATACAAGTGGCGGGGCAAGAAATCTTTGTGACCGCATCCATCGGCATTGCCGTCGCCCCCAACGATGGCGACCAATTCGACGCCCTGCTCAAGAACGCCGAAATCGCCATGTACCGCGTCAAGGACGACGGGCGCAACAGCTACCGGTTTTTCACCCCCGAGATGCAGGCGCAGTCCGCTCGCGCGCTGGCCCTGGGCAATGCCCTCAAGCAGGCCCTGCCGCGTGGCGAGCTGCACCTGGTTTACCAGCCGCAGGTGTCGCTGCTCGATGGCCGCATCGTTGGCGCCGAAGCGCTGCTGCGCTGGAACCACCCGCAATGGGGCGTGGTGTCGCCCGCCGAGTTCATTCCGCTGGCCGAAGCCAACGGGCTCATCGTGCCCATTGGCGAATGGGTGCTGCACACCGCCCTGCGCCAGCTGCGCGCCTGGCTCGACAGCGGCCTGCCCATGATGACCATGGCCGTCAACCTCTCGGCGGTGCAGTTTGGCCAGCCCGGGCTGACCGACATGGTGAGCCAGCTGCTGCGGCAAACCGGCGTGCCCCCCGAAGGCCTTGAGCTCGAACTGACCGAAGCCGTGGCCATGAAAACCCCCGAAATCGCCGCCCAGAAAATGCAGGAGCTGAGCCAGCGCGGCATCCGCCTGTCCATCGACGACTTTGGCACCGGCTACTCGTCGCTCAGCTACCTCAAGCGCTTCAACATCAACCAGCTCAAGATCGACCAATCCTTCGTGCGCGATATCGGCACCGACCCGGACGACCAGGCCATTGCCACCGCCATCGTCCAGATGGCCCACAGCCTGGGCATGACCACCATCGCAGAAGGCGTGGAAACCGCCGAGCAACTCGACTTTCTGCGCGCGCGCGGCTGCGACCAGGTGCAGGGCTACCACTACAGCCGCCCGCTGCTGCCCGAGCATTTCGAAGCCTTCGTGCGCGCCAACCTGCAGGCACACCAGCAGACGCCCGCCCACGCGGCGCAGGCCCGGGCCTAGGCCTAGGCCTAGGCCAATGCGCAGGCCCGGGCGGTCGAAAACGATACATAAAACATAGCTGCAGGCGCTTTGCCAGCAATCGGTTCAGCCCAAAAACCCTCTTTCTTTATTTCCTCCCAGACCGAATTGGTTCGATCCGGGATTCGGTGGCCCCCTAAGTCTCCAGGCCTGCATGCGTGCCCACCGCCGGCATTGCAGCCCCCACCGCCACGCGCAAGGCCTGTGCGCCTACAAGCCGCCCGGCCGCTGCGCCCGCACACTGCGGCTTTCTCGGCCCCTGGGAGACACCGCATGAGCCAACCGCTCGACACCCTCATCATCGGCGCAGGCACGGCAGGCCTGGCTGCGCTGCGCGAGGTGCGCAAGCGCACCGATCGTTATCTCATCGTCAACGAAGGCCCCTGGGGCACCACCTGCGCGCGGGTGGGTTGCATGCCGTCCAAAGCGCTCATCGAGGCGGCCAACGCCTTTCACCGCCGCCACGCGTTGGAAGCGTTCGGCCTGCGCGGCGCCATGGGCCTGAGCGCCGACATTGCCGCCGTGCTGCAGCGCGTGCGCACCCTGCGCGACCACTTTGTGGCGGGCGCGCTGCAAGCCACCGAAGCGCTGGGCGCGGCCCGCATCGCAGGCAGCGCCACATTGCTGGGCCCCAACGCCGTGGACATTGACGGCACCACCTACGCCACGCGCAGCATCATCATCGCCACCGGCTCGCGCCCCCGCGTGCCCGATGCGTGGCTGGCATTTGGCGAGTGCATGCTGACCACCGAGACCCTGTTCGAGCAGCGCACGCTGGGCCCGCGCATGGCCGTGATCGGCATGGGGGTGATTGGCGTGGAGATTGCACAGGCGCTGGCCCGGCTGGGCATCGAGGTGGCCGCCTTCAGCACCCGCCCCAACCTGGCCGGCCTGAAAGACCCCGCACTCAACGCCGAACTGGCCGCCCTGCTCAAGCACGAAATGCGGCTGCACACCGGCGCCCCGGCCGAGCTGCGCGAAGTGGCGGGCGGCATCGAGGTCAGCAGCGGCGCCCACCGCGTGGTGGTGGACCAGGTCATTGCCGCCATGGGCCGCGTGCCCAACATCGAACACCTGGGCCTGCAGGCACTGAGCGTGCCGCTGGACCCACGTGGCATGCCCGCCGTCAACCCGCAGACCCAGCAGATCGGCGACCTGCCGGTGTTTCTGGCCGGCGATGCCAACGCCCATGCGCCGCTGCTGCACGAAGCCGCCGATGAAGGCCACATTGCCGGCATCAACGCCATGGCCTGCGCGCTCACGCCTGCGGCCGCGCCCACGCGCTTTCAGCGCCGCACGCCGCTGACCATCGTGTTTTGCGATCCGCAGGTGGCCGTGGCGGGCCAGCGCCTGGCCGACCTGGACAGCGCCCACACCGTCACCGGCACCGTCAGTTTTGAGAACCAGGGCCGCGCCCGCGCCGCCCAGCGCAACCACGGGCGACTGCATGTGTATGCCGACCGCGCCACCGGCCGCCTGCAAGGCGCCGAAATGTGCGCCCCCGAAGCCGAGCACATGGCCCACCTGCTGGCACTGGCCGTGCAGCAAAAGCTCACGGTGCACGAGCTGCTGGGCATGCCGTTCTACCACCCGGTGCTGGAGGAAGGCCTGCGCACCGCGCTGCGCGATGCCGCACGCCAGTTGCCCAACGCCCCCGAATCCGACCTGGCCTCCTGCCCCGCCCTGGGCGTGCCCGCGCTGGAGTGACGGGGGGCGCCATGGTTCCGGCCCGATGAATTTTGATCCGCTCGCGCTGAGCTTGTCGAAAGGCTTCGACAAGCCTGTCCTGAGCCCGCCGAAGGGCTCAGCCCGAACGGATGGGGTGAGATGCCTGAGACAAGTCGCTAATCAGGTCATTTCGCCTTAACCTGGCGCGCAACCCGCATCACCCCACCGGCGCCCCAAAGAGCGCCCCCACGCCCGCCGTGATGGCCATGGCCAGCGCGCCCCAGAAGGTGACGCGCCAGGCGCCCACCAGCACGCCCGCACCGCCCGTGCGCGCGGCCACGCCGCCCAGCAGGGCCAGAAACACCAGCGCGGTGCCGGCCACCCAATACAGCAGGCTGCTGGCGGGCGCCACGGCGGCCACCACCAGGGGCAAGGCGGCGCCACAGGCAAACGCGGCGGCCGAGGTGAGCGCGGCCTGCACCGGGCGGGCCGCCATGGCGCTGGAGATTTCGAGCTCGTCGCGCGCATGGGCGCCCAGCGCATCGTGCGCCATGAGTTGCTGGGCCACCTGCTGCGCCAGCGCGGCGTCGAGCCCCCGGCGCTCGTAGATGGTGGCCAGCTCGCGCGCCTCGGCGGCGGGGTCGGCGGCCAGTTCGCGCCGCTCGCGGTCGAGGTCGGCTTTTTCGGTGTCGGCCTGCGAGTGCACCGACACATATTCCCCCGCCGCCATCGACATGGCCCCGGCCACCAGCCCGGCCACCGCCGTCATCAAGATGGTGGACTGGCTGGCCTGCGCCGCCGCCACGCCCACCACCAGGCTGGCGGTGGAGACGATGCCGTCGTTGGCGCCCAGCACGGCGGCGCGCAGCCAGCCAACGCGGTCGGTGCGGTGGCGCTCAAGGTGCAGGCGGCGTGTGGCAGAGGTCATGGCGGTGTCTTTGTGCGGGTGGTGAAGGCTGGCAGGGTATGGGGCAATGGGGTGGGGAGTCAACCGTCAGCGCCACGCCTGGCGCCAGGCCTCGATAGTGTCGCAACCGGTGTTTAGCGACACCAAGACCCCCTTTTATTGTCGCGATTCAAGTATCGCGACACTGTGAATCGAGGCAAGGTGCTCAAGCGCAGCTTCAAGGCGGGCGATGTGATGTGGTCGGACGCGCAGACGCACATTGGCGAGAACATTGGCACCACGCCCACGCATGCGCTGATCGTGGAGCTGAAAAGCGCACCGGCGGCCGACACTGGGGCGTGTGCCGCGCGGTAGCGGGCATCGCAAGCCACTACACTATTAATAGCTGGTTGCGCTTGCTGGACGGGCGCTGCAGGCACTAAAGGCCCGATTTCTATCGCATTGCCCCAGTGCCGCGCTCATCGTGCCGGGGCACGGGTCACCCGCCACACCGCGTTGCCCACATCGTCGGCCACCAGCAGCGCACCGCGCGGGTCGATGGCCACGCCCACCGGACGGCCCCAGGCCTTGCCGTCGGGGCTGACGAAGCCAGTCAGCACATCAATCGGCAGCCCCACCGGCTGGCCGTTGGCAAACGGCACGAACACCACCTTGTAGCCGCTGCGTGGCTTGCGGTTCCACGAGCCGTGCTCGCCCACAAAGGCGCCGTTGGCCAGCGTGGGCAACAACGCCGGGCCCGTGGCAAACGCCAGGCCCAGCGGGGCGACGTGCGAGCCCAGCGCGTAGTCGGGCGCGATGGCCTGGGCCACCAGGTCGGGCCGGGGCGGCTGCATGCGCTGGTCCACGTTCTGGCCGAAGTAGCTGTAGGGCCAGCCGTAGAAGACGCCGTCTTTCACCGAGGTGAGGTAGTCGGGCACCAGGTCGTTGCCGAGTTCGTCGCGCTCGTTCACCACCGTCCACAGCGCGCCGGTGTCGGGTTGCCAGCCCATTCCATTGGGGTTGCGCAGGCCCGAGGCAAACACGCGGTGGGCGCCGGTGAGGCGGTCCACCTCCCAGATGGCGGCGCGGCCGGTTTCGGCGGCCATGCCGTTTTCGCCCACGTTGCTGTTGGAGCCCACGGTCACATAGAGCTTGCTGCCGTCGGGGCTGGCAATGAGGTTCTTGGTCCAGTGGTGGTTGATGGGGGCTGCGGGCAGGTCGAGCACCTTGGTGCCGGGGCCGGTGATGGTGGTCTGGCCGCTTTGGTAGTCAAAGCGCAGCACCGCATCGGTGTTGGCCACATACAGGGCGTTGCCCACCAGCGCCATGCCAAAGGGCGAGTGCAGGTTTTGCAAAAAGGTGGTGCGGGTTTCGGCAATGCCGTCGCCATCTGCATCGCGCAGCAAGGTGATGCGGTTGGCCGATGGCACGGCCGCGCCGGCGCGTTTCATCACCAGGCTGGTGATCCAGCCTTTGACGCCACCGGCGCTGTCGGGCTTGGGCGGTGCGTTGCTCTCGGCCACCAGCACGTCGCCGTTGGGCAGAACCAGCACCCAGCGCGGGTGGTCAAGCCCCGTGGCCAGCGCCGTCACGCGCAGGCCGGTCATGGGCGTGGGCTGGGTGCCGGCGGGCCAGCCCACCGCGGGCGCAATGAGTACGGTGGGAACGGTGGAATGCACGGGCGGCGGCAGCGTGGGCGATGGGCCCATGCCCGCCTCGGGCGGCAGGGGGGCGGGCTCGGCGCAGGCGCCGAGGGCCGCAATGGCCCCTATTGCCAGCAGGTTGCCCAAGCGCCACCGGCCATGGCTGCCGTGCTGCGTGCCACCGGGGCGGTGCGTTGCGTGAAGGTGAGAGGTCAGCATGGCGGGCCTTGAGCCGCAGCGCACGGGCTGCATCGCATGGCATTGTGGCCTGCGGGGGCACAGCGGCATGTCAGCCTGCGGCGCGAACCGCTGTCAGAATTTTCACCCTTGCACGCCACGGCGCGGGTATCCACCGCTGTGCGGCGTGGTGGGCTTGCGCACCATGCAGCCCTGTGTGCGGTCCGATAACATGCACGCGTTGGTTTTCTCCCTTTCGCAGGAGGTTGCGCATGGCAAAGATTCTGGTGGCAGCGCTGGCAAGCAAGGCCGACGCAAGCGTGTTCGAAGTGCCTTTTGAAACCCAGGCCGACCTGTGCTGGTATGAACTGCCCCACCGCCAGCAGGCCGAGGGTGACGCGCTGTGGTGTTTTGTGGATTACGAGGCCGATGCCACGTTCAGGATCTTCCGGGTGAAATACGCCACCCAGGCAGACATCAAGACCTTCAAGGTCAAATACCCCGACCAGGCGGGCTGGCGCAATGCCAGCCACCGGTTGCGCGGGCAAATCGGCTGATCGAGGCGAAGCAGCAACGACACGGATGCTTGGAAATGGAATGAGTCGGTTGACAGGCGGCTGGGTGGGTTCCCTGTGGCACCCGCGTGCCGGCTGCCCACGCACCGCCGGTGCCGTGGCCCATCAGCAATCATGATGCCCCTGTCGCGGTTCGCGATGCCGGGGCCGTGGGGCAGGCCTGCCTTGCGGCTTACCATGAAGCGCCCCTGCCCATGGCCCGTTCAAGCCTCCGGCAAACTCCTGTTTTCATAGCTGCTTGCGCTGATGGTTATTGCGCCAGAGGCATATTTCTATCCCAATCATCATGTCCGCGCCCTTGCCCTCCCCTGATGCACCCGAAGCGCGGCCGCGGCCGCGCAACCCTGCCGACCTGTTCTGGTCGTTCACCTTGCTGGCGCTGCAGGGCTTTGGCGGTGTACTGGCGGTGGTGCAGCGCGAACTGGTGGAAAAAAAGCGCTGGATGACCAACGAGGAGTTCGTGGAAGACTGGGCCGTGGCCCAGATCATGCCGGGGCCGAACGTGGTGAATCTCTCGGTCATGATCGGCGACCGCCACTTCGGGCTGCGCGGCGCGATGGCGGCGCTGGCGGGCATGCTCACCGTTCCCCTGCTGCTGGTGCTGGCGCTGGCGCTGGTGTATGCGCAGTTCGCCAGCCACCCGGCCGTGGCGGGTGCGCTGCGGGGCATGGGTGCCGTGGCCGCCGGGCTGATCGCGGGCACGGGCTTCAAGCTGGCGGCGGCGCTGCGCAATCACCCGCTGAGCCCCTGGCTGTGCGCGGCACTGGTCGCCCTCACCTTCGCCGGCATGGCGCTGCTGCGCTGGCCGCTGGCCTGGGTGCTGCCGGCGCTGGGCGGCCTGGCCTGCGTGCTGACGTGGCGAAAGTTGGCGCCATGACCCACGCGATTGCGCTGCAGCCGCTGGACTGGCTGAATCTCTTCCTCTACTTCATCTCGGTCTCGCTGCTGGCCGTGGGCGGCGCCATTGCCACCGCGCCCGACATGCACCGTTTTCTGGTGGATCGCCAGGGCTGGCTGACCGATCTGCAGTTCAACGCCTCGATTGCCATTGCCCAGGCTGCGCCGGGGCCCAATGTGCTGTTCATCGCGCTGCTGGGCTGGAACGTGGGCATCAACACCGGCGGCGCCGGGCCGGCGGCATGGGCCAGCGGCGCCTTGGGCATGCTGCTGAGCATGGTCGGCATCATGCTGCCCAGCACCACGCTGACCTGGCTGGCCACGCGCTGGGGCCACCGCAACCGCGAGCGGCGCAGCGTGCGCGCCTTCAAGCAGGGCATGGCGCCCGTGGTGATTGGCCTGCTGCTGGCCACCGCGTGGCTGCTGGGCAGCGCCCATGGCAACCCCGCCACCGACGGGCCGCTGTGGCTGCTTACGCTGGTGTGCACGCTGCTGGTGTGGCGCACCCGGCTGCATCTGCTGTGGCTGCTGGGCGCCGGGGCGCTGCTGGGGGCGCTGGGGCTGGTGTGATGTCGCCTGGCGGGCGAATCCGCATCAAGTGGCAGCCAGCAAGGCCGGCAACACGCTGGCGGCGGTGCCGCACAACAGCGCATGGGCCACATCGTCGAGGGCGCTGGCGGCCGGGTTGACGATGACCACGCGTGCGCCCGCCTCGCGCGCCAGCTGCGCCAGGCCCGCTGCCGGGTACACCGCACCGGCCGTGCCCACTACCAGCATCAGGTCGCAGGCGCGGGCGGCCTTTTGGGCGGCTTCCAGCGTGGCATGCGGCAGGGGTTCGCCAAACCACACGACGCCCGGCCGCACCAGGTTGCCGCAGTGGTCGCAATGCGGCGGGTGGCCGGCCACGGCATGGTCGATGTGGCAGCAGTTGCGCGGGGCGTCGAGCCAGCGTTCGGCAAGGATGTCGCCATGCATGCACAGCACGCCGCTGCTGCCCGCGCGCTGGTGCAGGCCATCGACGTTCTGGGTAATCAGCGTGAGGCGCCCGGCGTGCTGCTGCTGGAACTGCGCCAGCGCCACATGGCCGGCATTGGGCTGCACGCCGGCCAGCAGATCGCGCCGGTGCTGGTACCAGTCCCACACGCGCCGGGGGTGGGCACGAAAGCCCGCTTCGGTCGCCATGTCTTCGGAGCGAAACTGCGCCCAGTAGCCGGTTTGCGCCTCGCGGAAGGTGGGCACGCCGGACTCGGCGCTGACGCCCGCGCCCGTCAGCACGGCGATGTGCCGCGCCTGCCGGACCCAGGCTTTCACGGTGTCCAGCATGGCGCTTTCCTCTTTGGAGGCAATGGACAGAGGATCAAGTCCTCTGGCGGAGCGCCTCGTACAAACACACGCCGCTGGCCACCGAGACGTTCAGGCTCTCCACCGCGCCCTTCATGGGAATGCTGACGAGTTCGTCGCAGGTCTTGCGTGTGAGCTGGCGCATGCCATCGCCCTCGGCGCCCAGCACCAGGGCCACGGGGCCTTTCAGGTCCACCTGGTACACGGTCTTGGGCGCATCGTCGCTGGTGCCGATGCACCAGATGTTGCGCTCCTTGAGTTCGTTCAGGGTGCGCGCGAGGTTGGTGACCATGAAATACGGCATGGTCTCGGCCGCGCCGCTGGCCACCTTGGCCACGGTGGCGTTGATGCCCACGGCGTGGTCCTTGGGGGCGATCACCGCATGGGCACCCGCGCCATCGGCCACGCGCAGGCAGGCGCCCAGGTTGTGCGGGTCGGTCACGCCATCGAGCACCAGCAGCAGGGGCTGTTCGATGCCGGCGGCTTCGAGGTTTTCGAGCAGCTCGTCGAGCGAGGTGACCTGCGCCACGGGTTCCACGCGCGCAGCCACGCCCTGGTGGCCGTGGCTGCCGGCCAGCTTGGCGATGCGCACGCTGTCGGCCTCGATCAGGCGGGCACCGGCCTCGCGGGCACGGTCGAGAAACTGGCGCATGCGGGCATCGCGCCGCGTGGCTTCGTAGTAGATCTCGATGATGGATTTCGGCGCGGTCTTCAGACGCACGCCCACGGCGTGAAAGCCGAAGAGAACTTTGGGGCTGGACATGGGGGGATTATCCGGGCATTGCCCGGCTTCATGGAATGGCCCTCCCTGGGCAAGCAGCCGAACCAGCGCATGGCGGCCCAAAGCCATTGCGCAAAGGGCTTGCACTCAAGCGCCCCAGAACGTGTTCACGATCCAGGAGGCTGTCGGACTTGGCGCGTCGACCAGCGAAAACCGGAGGTTTCACCAAAATGCACGCCAGCGAGGACAGTTTTTGCCGGATTTGCAGCCCATGGCCGAGCCACAGGGCAAAAAAACGGTAAAAAATGGACCGCTGCGGTCGATTTGCAGCCGGCGATTTCCAAGTCCGACAGCCTCCTGGACACGAATGATTTGGAAACGGAATTAACCTGGAAACGGCAGTTGGATGCGCCTGTCGGTGGCGACTGTCGGTGGCGCCTGCCGGTGGCGCCTGTCGGTGCCGTGATCGGCATGCCAGGCCAGGCTGAGCGCTGCGGCTCCAATAGCACCTGCGCTGCTGGACAGCGCGAAGAAGGCCCGTCTCCGACGGGCCTTCGCCCTGCAAGGGCGGCGACGCGGCGGGCTACTGTCCTACTACCCTACCGCCCGCAAGGAGGAGCAACGCCGCATGGCGCGCTGAGCGCGGTGCAGGCAGGCGCATGGCGCTCTCACCCCTGCGGTGAACCCCATCGCAGCCATCAACGCTTGATTTCATGCGGCCTGGCAAGGAATGCGAAACGGTCAACTGCCGTTTCCAGGTTGAAACACCGGCTTGGGTCAGGGGCTGACCCTGCCGGCCTCGATGCTGATAAGGCGGTCGCAGCGCTGGGCAATGGCCCGATCGTGGGTGACCAGAACCAGCGTGGTGCCCTGTTCGCGGTTGAGGTCAAACATCAGCTGCATGATGGTCTCGCCGGTGGCGAAGTCAAGGCTGCCGGTGGGCTCGTCGGCCAGCAGCACGGCGGGCTGCATCACAAAAGCGCGCGCCAGCGCCACGCGCTGCTGCTCGCCCCCGCTGAGCACCTTGGGGTAATGCCCCAGGCGCTGACCCAGCCCCACATGCTTGAGCATCTCGGCAGCTGCTTTGCGGGCATCGCTGCGGTCGGCAAGTTCGAGCGGCAGCATGACGTTTTCCAGCGCCGTGAGGTTGCCCATCAGCTGAAAACTCTGGAACACGAACCCCACCTTTTGCGCACGCAGCGCAGCGCGGCCGTCTTCGCTCAGCGCAAACAGATCGTGGCCATCGAGCCGCACGGTGCCGCGCGTGGGCGTATCCAGGCCCGCGATGATCGACAGCAGGGTGCTTTTGCCCGAGCCCGACGCACCGACAATGGCCACGGTTTCCCCAGGCGCCAGGCGGAAATCGATATCACGCAGAATGTCCAGCGTGCCGGTGGAATCCGTCACCGACTTGAATACATGCTCGACCGCAATAATGGGTGTGGCTGGCGGCGGGGTAGGTTCGGACATGAAAGGTTTCTTATTTTGATTTTCGATGTGCATCGACGCCACTTTATCCTGACCGCCGCAGCCGGCGCGCTGGCGGGGCTTTGTGCCCCGGCCGCCATGGCCCAGATGGCCGGCAAGGCACAGGCTGCCGCAACGCGGCCACAGGTCATCCTGGTGCTGGGCGACTCGCTCAGCGCCGAATATGGACTGGCACGCGGAACGGGTTGGGTGGCGTTGCTGGAAAAACGCCTGGCGCAGGAAAAGATCGCGGCCACCGTGGTGAATGCCAGTGTGAGCGGAGAAACCACATCCGGCGGGCGTTCGCGTCTGGCGGCGCTGCTGGCCCAGCACCGGCCCAGCCAGGTGGTGATCGAGCTGGGCGGCAATGACGCGCTGCGCGGTTTGGCGCTGAAAAATACCGAAGAAAACCTGTCGTGGATGGTGCAGACGGCCCAGAAGACCGGTGCCAAGGTGCTGCTGGTGGGAATGCAGGTGCCCCCCAATTACGGCACCGACTATGCCAACCGCTTTGCGGCCACCTTTACGGCGGTGGCCAAGGCGCACAAGGCGGGCGTGGTGCCGTTTTTCCTCAAGGGTGTGGCCGATGGCCCCGACCCGACCCGCCTGTTCCAGCCAGACCGCATCCACCCGCGCGCCGAGGCGCATCCGCAGATGCTGGCCAATGTGTGGCCGGAACTCCAGAAGCTCTTGCGTTAAGAGCCCTGGCCAAAATTAACTGCCTGCAGATTCCGAGGGCTCGGCGGGTGCGGGAGACGCAAACGCGGCCGGTCCATCGGCGGGCTGATCATCTTGCGGCTCGTCAGGCCTGCGGTGGGTTTTGGCTTTGAGCTTCTCTTCCTTTTTTTTCTTTTTGGCGAGTTCGCGCTGGCGCTTTTCGTATCCGTAGTTGGGTGTTGCCAAGGTATTTGCTTCCTGAAGTAGTGGCCCACTGTAACAGCTTGCCCTCTGGGCACGCTCAAACCGACACACGCTGCGCAGGGGATACCGCCGCGCGGTAGGCGTGCCAGCTGGCATGGCCCAGCACCGGGCAGGCCAGCAACAGGCCTGCACCCCAGAACCACAGCGATGCCGCCACGATGAGGGTGATCAACAGGCCCCACAGCAGCATGACGGCGGTGTTTTCCAGCACCACCCGCATGCTGGTGATGCCGGCGGTCAGCGCATCGGTATCGCGGTCCAGGATCATGGGAATGGAGACCACCGAAGTCGAGAAAACCAGCGCAGCAAAGGCGCCGCCCACCGCCAGGTAAACGCCGACAAAACCCCAGTTCTGCGGGTTGAAGATGGCAGCCATCACCCCTGTGGTGGAGGGCATGCCGGTGTTGAAGAACACGGCAAACACCACCAGTGACGCCCTGCCCCACAGCAACTCCAGCACCACCAGCACGAGCACCAGCATGCCCATGCTGCCCATGTGCGTGTCCCAGCAGGTGATGGATTGCCCCAGATCGGGTACTTGGCCCGCCTCACGGCGCCGGCTGGTGTCGTACAGGCCCATCGCCAGAAAGGGCCCCACCAGCAGGCACCCGCTGGCCAGCGACATGGTGTATTCGGGCCGCGTGCGAAATACCCAGCCCAGCACCAGCGCCATGCCCCAGAAACATGCGCCATAAAACAGTGCAATGCCCGGAGCGGCCACCACATCCTGCACACCCTTGCGCAGCCAGCGAAAGGGATCGGCGAAGCGCAAGGGGTTCAGCGTGATGGCGGGGGTGGTGGCGGACGGGAGTTGGGTGACAGGAGGTGCGGACATGGTGGTGGCGGCAAAAATGGGCAAGTGGGTTTGTGGGGCCGGCAGGTACGACCCCATCCCCGGCAAGCCACACCCTAAGCCACCCGACCACCTTGCGCCACTGAGGAAACTACCACCCCCGCCGCAACACCCGCCGTGCCATCAGTCCGTCAGGTCGCGCCGAAAGCCCGGCCCATGGCCTGCTGCAAATCCCGGCGGAGGTCTTCCACCTCTTCCAGCCCCACGGAAAAGCGCACCAGCGTGCCCGGCTGCAGATGCGGCGCCGGCCGGCTGCGCATGGACGCGAGCTGGTAGGGCACCACCAGGCTCATGGGGCCGCCCCAGCTGTAGCCCAACTTGAACAGGCGCAGGCCGTCACAGAACGCATCGACCTGCTGCTGGCTGTAGCGCGTGTCGATCATCACGCTGAACAGGCCGGCTGCAGCGCCATCGCCACCGTTTGCAGCACCGCACAGGGCCTGCCAGTGGGCGTGGCCGGGGGCGCCGGGCAGCGCCGGGTGCAGCACCTGCGCCACGGCGGGCTGCTGCTGCATCCACAGGGCGAGCCTGCGTGCCGCCGCGTCGTGCGCGCGGTAGCGCAAGCCGATGCTGGGCAAGGCGCGCAGCACGGCTTCGGCATCGTTGCCGGCGATTCCCAGGCCCAGGCGCATATGCGTGAGCTTGACTTTCATATGCAGGGCCAGGTCGCGCGTAACGACACTGCCCATGAGCACATCGCCGCCGCCACTGGGGTATTTGGTGAGCGCATGGACCGAAATGTCCACCGCCAGGCTACCGCTGCCATCCCCGGCCAGGTCAAAGGGCGCGAACGCCAGACCGGCGCCCCAGGTGTTGTCGAGCGCCGAGGTCACCCCTCGGGCACGGCAGATGCGCACCTGTTCGCACAGGTCCGGAAACTCCATGGTCACCGACCCTGGGGCCTCCAGCCACACCAATCGCGTTGCGGTTGTGATGCGCGCAGCCAGATCCGCTGGGTCGAGCGGGTCATACAGCACATGGCGTATGCCAAAACGGGCCAGCTCGCCGTTGGCCAGGTCCTTGTTGGGGCCGTAGGCGTTGTCGGGAATCAGGACTTCATCACCGGGCCGGAGCAGGGCCAGCGCCACATTGGCAATCGCCGCAAGGCCGCTGGGAACCAGCACGCACTGCAATCCGCCTTCGAGTGCACACAGGCGCTCTTCCAGAATGAAGGTGGTGGGCGTGCCGTGCAGCCCGTAGGTGTAGCCGCTCTTGTCTTTCCATTCGCGCGACCGCATCGCGGCGACATTGGGAAAAATGACCGTGGAGGCCTTGAACACGCCAGGCTGCGGCGCGGCAAAACCGCCGGGAGGGGTGTACGGGTGGTGGATGATGCGGGTTGCAGGCCCGAAAGCGGTGTCTTCATTCATGCCTGGCATGGTAGCGCGCCATCGCGATCTACCATGCCGCCGCCGGCTCCACCGGACCGTCCGGCCACGCGGCTCCCCCACCCCCTACCGGGGAAAGGAGCCCGAGGATCAGCCTGCCACCTTGAGGTTATTGGTCACCGACGACACACCCTTCACGCCCTTGGCGATGGTTTCAGCGCGTTCGCGGGCGCTGGCATTGGGTGCGGGGCCCGTGAGCGTCACGGCGCCGGCACGGGTGTCCACATCGATCTTGAACGCGCTCAGGTCGGGGTCCTTGGCCAGGCCGGCCGACACCTGCGCCGTGATGGTGGCGTCATCCACCGCGCCGATGGCGGCAGTGCCCATTTCCTGGGCGCCCGACTGCACCTTGGCAGCGCCCTCTCCAACCTTCGTTTCCGCACTCTTGAGGGCGCTCTCTGCCTTCACCTTGGCATCCGCGGCGGCCTGTTCGGTTTGTTGCACCGCAGAATCGAGCTTTTGCCCGACGGTGGGTTGTTCCTGCTTGTTGCAGGCGGCCAGACCGAACGCCAGGGCACTGAGTCCCAGAATGGTCCAGATGCGTTGCGAGGCCGTAGGCGATGAATGACCGATATTCATGTGTTGACTCCTTCCAGATAAAGACGGTCTGACTGTAGGCCGCCTCCCCGACCGCCGGGGTCGGAGGGCGCCGAATGGGCTGTAGGACAACATCGCCAACAGGCTGAATCCATCTCGGGACAAGAACGCCGTGCACGACGAGCGAAATGGCCGATACGCCGTGCGCAAAGGCGACAATCGCAGCGATGTCACTGCACACCTTGACCCGCTGGTTTCCGTTTCTGGCCTGGCCGCGCCCTGACCGCGCCTTGCTCAAGGGGGAGTTCTGGGCCGGAATGACGGTGGGCCTGATGCTGGTGCCGCAGGGCGTTGCCTACGCCGCCCTGGCGGGCATGCCGCTGGTGACCGGCGTTTACGCATCCCTGGTGCCGGCGCTGGTGGCCGTGCTGTTCAGCGCCTCCACGCGCCTGGGCGTGGGCCCCACGGCCCTCACCAGCCTGCTGATTGGCGCATCGCTGTCGGGACTGGCCGAACCCGGCAGTGCGCAGTGGGTGGCGATGGCGGCCTGGATGGCCATGTTGTCGGGCCTGGTGCAACTGGTGATGGGGCTGGCGCGCTTTGGCTGGCTGCTCAACCTCGTGACGTCACCGGTGCTCAGCGGCTTCACCCAGGCGGCGGCATTGCTGATTCTTTCGTCCCAGCTGGGGGCGCTGACCGGGCTGCGCTCCGATCTGGGCGCCTTGTGGACGACGCCCTCGCTGGGCCATTTCGACCTGACTGCGGCGGCCTTCGGGCTGGGCAGCCTGGTGCTGCTGATGCTGGCGCGCCGGCTGCGTCCGGGCTTTCCGGCCACCATCGTGGTGCTGGGGGCGGCGGGGGCCGTCAGTTGGGCCCTGGGTTACGCCGAGGCCGATGGCGCGGTGGTGGGGGCCTTACCTGCAGGCCTGCCCCGCCTTTACTGGCCGGGCGCCCTGCCCTGGCCCAGCTTTGCGGCACTGGTGATGCCGGTGCTGGTCGTCACGCTGGTGAGCTTTCTCGAAACGGCCTCCAGCGCCAAGGTGGACAGCCAGCGCTCCGGAGAACGCTGGAACGAAAACCAGGATCTGATCGGCCAGGGACTGGCCAAAATCAGCAGCGGCCTGTGCGGCAGCTTTGCCACCAGCGCATCGTTTTCGCGCTCGGCCATCAACCTCTATGCCGGCGCCCGCAGCGGCTGGGCCACCGTGTTTGCCATCGGCCTGGTGCTGGTGGTGCTGCTGTGGCTGACGCCAGCGCTCTACCATGTGCCGCAGTCGGTGCTGGCCGCCGTGGTGGTGACGGCCGTCACCAGCCTGATCAAACCAGGCAGCTTCGTGCGGCTGTGGCGCATTTCCCGCGTCGAGGCGGTCATCTCCGGCATCACCTTTGGCCTGACGCTGGCCACGGCCCCCCGCATGTACTGGGGCGTGCTGGTGGGCCTGCTGATGAACCTGAGCCATTTCCTCTACCAGCGCCTGCACCCGCGCATCATCGAGGTGGGCATGCACCCCGACGGCAGCCTGCGCGACCGGCACCTCTGGCACCTGCCTGCGCTGGCACCGCATGTGCTGGCCCTGCGCATGGATGCCGAACTCGACTTCGCTTCCGCCAGCGCGCTGGAACGCCGGGTGATGGACCACTTGAGCGCACACCCCGACGTGGTGCATGTCTGCCTGCTGGCCCAGCCCATCAACCGCATCGACGTGACCGGCGTGGAAACCTTCGCCCAACTGGTGGCCACCCTGCGCGCCCGCGCGGGCACGCTGCACCTGAGCGGGCTCAAACTGCCCGTGGAACAGGTGCTGCGCCGCGCCGGGGTGCTGGAGCCCGGCGCGGGGCTGGCCATGTACCGCACCGACGCCGAGGCCCTGGGGGCGCTGCGGCAACTGCCTGTCACTGACGAAAGCGCCGATGGCGCGGCCTCTGGCGGCCAAAAGTCGCGGGCCGGCTGATACACTCGCAGGCTCTTTCTGGCTCTCCAATTCCGTGTCTGATTCGGCTTCCCACCTCGTAGACCTGCGCGACCTGCGCCTGGACACTGCGCACGCTCTGGTAGCCCAGGCCAGCGGGAGCGAGGCCGCCCTGCGCCGCGAGCAGCCGTCGCGTTACCTGCAAAACCTGATCGACGGACTGTGCGAACTGTCGCTGAAAGACCCCCTCACCGGGCTGGCAAATCGCCGCCATTTTCGTGCGGTGCTGGAACGCGAGATCGACCGGGTGACGCGCTCGGGCGAGGCTGCATTGCTGCTGATGCTGGACATCGACCATTTCAAGCAGATCAATGACACCCACGGGCATCTGGCCGGCGACGTGGTGCTGCAGTCGGTGGCGCGCACGCTGAGCGCCTGCGTGCGCCCCATGGACACACTGGCACGCTACGGTGGCGAAGAATTTTCCGTGGTGCTGCCCGCCTGCCAGGCGGGCTTTGGGAAGGTGGTGGCCGAGCGCATTCGCCGTGCGGTGGCCAATACGCCGGTGCGCATTTCGCCCTCGGTAGAAGTCAACGTCACGCTCAGCATTGGCGGCGCCTTCGCCATGCAATGGATACGTTCCACCACCCTGCTCTGGACAGACCGCGCAGACCAACAGTTGTACAACGCAAAATCCATGGGCCGCAATCGTGTGAGCATCGAGGAGCAACCCGACAGCACGGTCAGTGCCGAAGAAAAGAGCCTGTTGTTCGGCCCGCTCTACACGCCGTCGGGCTGGGGCGATCTGCCCCCGCTGGACTCTGCAGGCAGCGTCAACTGAAAGTAACGAGATGAGCGACGCGCTGTCCCCCCCCTTCAACAACCCGGCCACAACCACCGCGCCGCCCACACCGCCCTTTGCAGCGGCAGGCGCCGGTGCGCGCATCATTGCCGTCACCAGCGGCAAGGGCGGCGTGGGCAAGACCTTTGTCTCCGCCAACCTGGCTGCCGCCCTGACCCGACGGGGCCAGCGTGTGCTGGTGCTCGATGCCGACCTGGGTCTGGCCAACCTCGACGTGGTGCTCAACCTGCACCCCAAAGTCACGCTGCACGACGTGTTCACCGGCAAGGCGCCCCTGCAGGACGCCATCATCCAGGCGCCCGGCGGATTCTCGGTGCTGCTGGCGGGCTCGGGCATGGTCGAGTATTCGCGCCTGACCCCCGAGGTGCGCAACCAGTTCCTCAACGTCATCCAGGCGATCACGCCCAATTACGACGTGGTGCTGCTCGACACCGGCGCCGGCATCTCCGATGTGGTGCTGTTTTCCATCTCGCTCGCGTCCGAAGTGCTGATCGTGGCCACGCCCGAGCCCACCTCGCTCACCGATGCCTACGCTGCCATCAAAGTGCTGGCCATGCAGCAAAAGCGCCAGCATGTGCGCATGGTCATCAACCAGGCCGCCCGGCCGGGCGATGGCCGCGCCATCACCAGCCAGTTGCAGCAGGTGCTGGACCGCTTTGTCAGCACCGAGTCGGGCCGCGCCATGCGCCTGATTCACATGGGCGACATACCGGCCGACCCTGCGGTGCGCGATGCCGTCATGCGCCGCCAGTTGCTGCTGCTGCAAACGCCGGGCTGCGCCGCGTCTCTGGCCATTGCCCAGCTGGCCAACAAGATCGAATCCACGCTGCTGGTGCCCACCGCCTGAAAGCAGCGGCCCCGGCGCAGCGCTTGCCTGCCTGCGGGCCGGGGCGCCGTCCTGAGATATTTGCCGTGAACCCTGTCCTGAACATCTCCTGCTACAAATTCGTGCCCCTGCCCGATGCGCCGGCATTGCGCGAACTGCTGCACGGGCGGGCCACGGCTGCAGCGCTCAAAGGCACCATCTTGCTGGCCCACGAAGGCATCAACATGTTCCTTGCGGGCCCGGCAGCGGCAGTGCACGGCTTTGTCGATGCCCTGCGCACCGACCCGCGCTTTGCCGACCTGGCCCCCAAGGAGAGCTGGTCAGACACCGTGCCATTTCGCAAGATGCTGGTCAAGGTCAAGCGCGAGATCATCCGCATGGACCACCCCGCCATCCAGCCCTGCGAAGGCCGGGCCCCGGCCGTCACCCCGGCCACCCTGCACCGCTGGCTGGACCAGGGCCATGACGACGCGGGCCGCCCCGTGGTGACGCTGGACACGCGCAACGCCTTCGAGGTGGATGAAGGCACGTTCGACAACGCCATCGACTGGCGCATCGACAAGTTCACCGAGTTCCCCCCGGCCCTGCGGGCGCACAAGGCCGAGCTGGCGGACAAGACGGTGGTGAGCTTTTGCACGGGCGGCATCCGCTGCGAAAAGGCCGCCATCCTGATGCGCGAGGAAGGCCTTACGCATGTCTACCAGCTCGAAGGCGGCATCCTGAAATATTTCGAGGAAACGGATGGCGCGCATTACCACGGCGGCTGCTTCGTGTTCGACGAGCGCCGCACGCTGGCCGCCGACCTTTCGACCGGCACCCTGCGCCCCGCCCCTGAAAATGCTATTGATAAGTGAGCTACAAGCGCTTACTGCATAAGCGCTACAGGCCTATTTCACCACAAACCTGCATCCAGCCTCGCCTCACGGCTTGAAACGGTGCGCCGGCAGGGGAATCCGCTCGGTGTCTCCGGGCACCTGGCCCATCTGATCGGTCTCCCAGTCGTGGGCGGCCTGCACGATCCGATCTTTGCTGCTGGAGACAAAATTCCACCACATGTGGCGGGGCGCATCGAGCGGCGCACCGCCTATCACCATCAGCCGCGCCCCCGTGGCGCCCGCCTGCAGCCGTGCCGAGGCGGCGGATGGCAACACGGCCATGGTGTGCTCGGCAAGCGGCTGGCCATCGAGCTGCAAGGCGGCATCCACCGCGTACACCGCCATTTCCTGCACCAGGGCGGGCAGCTCCAGCACGGCCTGCGGCGGCAATTGCACATCCAGGTACAGCGTGGGCGACATGGTGGCCACCGGCGAGGTCACGCCAAACGCCGACCCGATGAGCACCCGCACCGTGGCGTCGCCCACCGCCAGCTGCGCAATGGCGCTGGCGGGCGTGTGCGTGAACGAGGGCGGGCAGTCCTCTTGCGCCAGCGGCAGTGCGGCCCACAGCTGGATGCCATGGTTGACATGACTTTGGCTGGCCAATGCCGGCGGGCGGCGCTCGGAATGCACAATGCCGCGCCCGGCGGTCATCCAGTTGATGGCGCCGGGCTCGATCTGCTGCACGCTGCCCAGGCTGTCGCGGTGCAGGATGGCGCCCGAGAACAGATAGGTGACCGTGGCCAGGCCGATGTGCGGGTGCGGCCGCACGTCGTATTCGTTCGCGGGCTGCACCGTGACGGGGCCGAAATGATCGAAAAACAGGAACGGCCCCACCGATCGCCGCTGCAGGGCAGGAAGCAGCCGGCGCACCGTGAAGCCGCCCCCCAGGTCCTTGAAATGACCGGTGAGCAGGAGCGGGGCATTGCTCATGCCATGCGCTCCACGGTGGTGGTGATTTCGGTGGTGACGGCCGTCATGAGCTTGTGCACCGGGCATTTGTGCGCCACGGCCTGCAGCTCCTGCAACTGGTCATCGCTCAGCTCCCCACCGATCTGGATGCGGGCCGCGAGGCGGTAGGTGCCCGCGCGCTCGGCCGACGCATCGCGCTCGATCACCGTGTGCACATCGCTCACCGGTATGCCCTTGCGGCGTGCATACCAGAGCACCGTGAGCGCCTTGCACGAACCCAGCGCCGCGTCATACAGGTCGTGCGGATTGGGGCCTGCGTCGTCACCGCCCTCTGCGGCCGTGCCATCCACCACCAGCGTGTGGCTGCGGATGGTCAGCGTCTGCGCCATGGGGGCGGATGTGATGCGATTGAGTTCAATAGCCATCGGGGACTCCAAAGTGGGTTCGACCAATCAGGCGCCCAGGCGTGCCGCAACCGCTGCCACGCGCTGGCCCAGCAGCCGGCCGGTTTCCAGGTCACCAGAAAACATCTCGGCCGCGGAGACATCGGAGGGCGACTGTGCCATGGCGCCACTGAACGCGCCCAGCCAGTTCACATCGTTGCGCGTGGCCGCCTTCGCGTTGGAGGGCTGCGTGCCCGCGCCCACCCACAGCCCGCCGTGCTGCATGGCCAGGTGGAACAGATAGTCCAGCGTGATCTGCTTGTCGCCATTGGTGCTGGCGCTGTTGGTGAAGCCCGCAAAAAGCTTGTCTTTCCATGACTGGTTGAACCAGGGCTTGGACGAGGCATCCGCGAACTTCTTGAACTGCCAGCTCGGGCCCGCCATGTAGGTGGGCGAACCCAGGATGATGGCCTTGGCGGCCAGCAGGGTGTCCCAGCCGCCTTCGGGCAGGTTGCCGTCGGCATCAATCGCGACCAGTTGGGCATCGGCGCCATCGGCCACGGCCTGGGCCAGGCGCTGGGTGTGGCCGTAGCCCGAGTGATAAACCACTGCAATCAAGGACATGGTGGGCCTTTCAGGGCAAGAGAAACACAAATACAAAATACGTTCTGAATAAGGAACGAACGGGAAACGGCCAGGAAATCTCAGGCGGCCAGATCAAACACCAACACCTCGGCGTCCTGGCCATCGGTCAGCGCCAGGGACGACTCGTTTTCGAGCAGCGCGGCATCGCCAGCGGCCAGTGCCTGGCCATTGACACGCAGCGCGCCGCGCACCAGGTGCACATAGGTCTTGCGCGCCGGGTTCAGGGGCCGGGTGACGGCCTCCTGGCCATCGAGCAGCCCCGCATACAGCGCGGCATCGGCATGCACGGTCACCGAGCCCCGCGCCCCATCGGGAGACGCCACAAGCCGCAGCGCACCGCGTTTTTCGGCGGTGGCAAACGTCTTTTGCTCGTAGCTGGGCGCAATGCCCTGCTGGTCGGGCAGTATCCATATCTGCAGGAAATGCGTGGTCTGGCGGGCAGCATGGTTGAACTCGCTGTGCATCACGCCGGTGCCCGCACTCATGCGCTGGACATCGCCGGGTGGAATACCTTGGACGTTGCCCATGCTGTCCTTGTGGGCCAGTTCACCCGACAGCACATAGCTGATGATTTCCATGTCGCGGTGGCCATGGGTGCCAAAGCCGGTGCCCGGCGCAATGCGGTCTTCGTTGATGACGCGCAGGTTGCCAAAGCCCATGTGGCGGGGATCGTGGTAACCCGCGAAGGAAAAGCTGTGGAAGGAATTGAGCCAGCCATGGTCGGCGTGGCCCCGGTCTTGCGATTTACGAACAGTCAGCATGGTGATTGCTCCTTTCAAGACTCGACTGTATTGGGCGGGCCACCGCCGCAGTGCCTGGAGGATTGTCGGAATCGTTCAAAATATCTGAACCAACATTTCCGCACCATGCCCCACCCCTACGACGTTCTCACCCCGGACAGTCTCGCCATGCTACAGGTGATTTCGGAAACCGGCAGCTTTGCGGCGGCGGCCCGGCACCTCGGCCTGGTGCCCAGCGCGCTGACCTACCGGGTTCGCCAGATCGAGGACGCCCTGGACGTGCTGCTGTTTGACCGCACGGCCCGCCAGGCCCGCCCCACCGAAGCCGGCGCCGAGCTGCTGCGCGAGGGCGCGCGGCTGCTGCGGGAGATCGATGCCGTGGCCAACCGCGTGCGCCGGGTTGCGACGGGCTGGGAGCCCCAGCTCACGATTGCCGTCGATGGCGTGGTCTCGCCCCACACCATGCTGGAGCTGGTCGATGCGTTTTACGCCATGGCCCCGCCCACCCACCTGAAGCTGCGCGACGGCATCATGACCGGCACCCTCGAGGCACTGACATCGGGCCACGCCGACCTGGCCATTGGCGTCTCGGTCGAGGGCTCGAACGTGGCCGGCCTGCAACAAGGGCTGCTCGGTGAGTTGCTGTTCATCTACGTGGTGGCGCCACACCACCCGCTGGCCCTGGTGCCGGAACCCCTCACCGACGCCACCTTGCTGCAGCACCGCGCCGTGGCCGTGGCCGACTCCGCGCAGCGCGGCGGCGCCACCATGGGCCTGCTGGGCGGGCAGGACGTGCTCACGGTGGACACCATGCAGGCCAAGGTGCAGGCGCAGTTGCGCGGCCTGGGCGGAGGCTTCCTGCCCGAGCCCATGGTGCGCCCCTACCTGCAAGCCGGCCACCTGGTGGCGCGCCGCGTGGCCCGCCCCGAGCGCAACATGCGCATGCACTATGCATGGGGTGGCCCCGGCTTCACGGCGGCGGGGCGCGCACTGCAATGGTGGCTGAACCAGTTGCAAAGCCCGGCCACGCGCCGCGCCTTGCTGGAAAACCACCATCATTTCTGATGCCCGATCCCGCGCCACGCGTGTAGAGTGGCCCTTGTCAGATTTCTCCAGCCGACCGTCTCCGAAAGGCCTTCCATGACAAAACCCGTTTCCCGTCCCGCCAAACGGCCCCGACGCCCCGGCACACCTGCAGCATCACCCACCAAAAGCCAGCCCGGCAAGGCGGCAAAGACCGCGAAGGCGCCACGCCATTTCGCCATCATTGGCGCCGGCATGGCCGGCGTCGTCTGCGCGCGCACGCTGGTGCAGGCAGGCCATCGGGTCACCGTCTTTGAAAAATCGTCCCAGGCCGGCGGCCGCACCACCACCATCGACTCCCCGTTCGGCAACTTTGATGCGGGTGCGCAGTATTTCACCGTGCGGGACCCGCGCTTTGCACAAGCCATCGACACCGTGCCCGGCGTGTGCCGGCCCTGGAGCGCCAATGCCGTGCGTGTGCTCGACGCGGCAGGCCGCGTGGCGGCCGCGGGCCTTCCCACCCGCGAACCGCACTGGGTGGCCAGCCCGGGCATGAACGCCCTCGTCGCCACCTGGTCCGCCCCCTTGCTGCAGGCAGGCCAGCTCATCACCGACACCCGCGTGAGCAGCATCGAGCGCGACCCCCTCGATGGCGCCCACTGGCAGGTGCGCACCGAAGGATCGGGCGGCACGCAGCATGTCTATGCCGGCTTCGATGCGGTGCTGCTCGCCCAGCCCGCCACGCCCGCCCAGGCATTGCTGGCGCTGTCGGGGCTGGAAACCCCGCTGAGCGCCGCCCTTTCGCGCGTGACCACCGCCCCGTGCTGGACGCTGATGCTCGCCTATCCGCAAGCCGTGCGCCCTGGCCTGACCACCCTCGGCCCCCAGTGGAACGCGGCACGCAGCACCCACCACCGCATTTCCTGGCTGGCGCGCGAGTCGTCCAAACCCGGCCGCACCAGCGTCGAACGCTGGACGGTGCAAGCCAGTCCGGCCTGGTCGGCGGAGCACCTTGAAGACGACGCGGAACGCGTGCAATCGAAGCTGCTCAAGGCATTTTCCGAGGTGACCGGCATTCGTGCGCAACCCACCCATGCCGACACGCGCCGCTGGCGCTATGCCCAAACCACCCAACCCCTGGGCCAGAGCCACTTGTGGGACGCCAGCCTGGCCCTGGGCGCCTGTGGCGACTGGTGCCTGGGCCACCGCCTGGAAGACGCTTTCGTGTCCGGTCTGGAGCTGGCACTCGCCGTGGCATGACGGGCCGCGAAGGGGCCCACCAGGCGGCCACCAGTTACCAGGGCCGCTTTGCCCCCTCGCCCACCGGCCCGCTGCATGCGGGCTCGCTGGTGGCGGCGCTGGCCAGCTGGCTGGATGCGCGGGCCTGGAACGAGGGGCGCGGCGGGCGCTGGCTGGTGCGCATCGAAGACGTGGACACACCGCGCTGCATTCCCGGCGCTGCCGAGGTCATCCTGCGGCAGCTCGCCACCTGCGGGCTCATGCCCGACGCACCTGCGGTATGGCAATCCGCCCGCGGCGCGCTGTACCAGCGGGCGCTGGACCAGCTCATCGCGCAGGGCCATGCCTACCCCTGCGCCTGCTCCCGCAAGGACATCGAAGACGCCCACGCGGCGCAAGGCCATGCCCGCGCGCGCCATGCCGCATTGCCCTACCCCGGCACCTGCCGCCACGGCCTGCGCGGGCGGCCCGCGCGCTCCTGGCGGTTCAACACTACGGATTTCAAGCCAAAAGAGGCTATAGCGCCCGTAGATAAAGCGCATACAGCTATTTTTTCAATAGCAAATGGCATGGTGCGCTGGACGGACCGCCGCCTCGGGCCGCAGGCGCAAGACGTGGCCAGCGCCGTGGGCGACTTCGTGCTGCGCCGGGCGGACGGCCTGTGGGCCTACCAGCTGGCCGTGGTGGTGGACGACGCCGCCCAGCAGATCACCCATGTGGTGCGCGGAGAAGACCTGGCCGACAACACGCCCCGCCAGATCCTGCTGCAGCAGGCGCTGGGCCTGAATACACCCAGCTACCTGCACACCCCGCTGGTCTGCGGGGCCAACGGGGAAAAGCTCTCCAAGCAAAACGGCGCTGCCGCGCTGGACCTTCGCAGCCCCTTGCGGGCCCTGGGCGAAGCCGCCCGGCTGCTCGGTCTTCCCCCCGTGGAGCCTTCGCACAAGAATTCACTTGCACACGCCTTGGGGATGTGGGCCAATGCTTGGGCGCGAACCTACAATGGACCATCGTGACCGAATTGATCATTTCTCCAGACTCCGCGCACCCTGCAGCCGCTTCAGCCGCTGCCGCCCGTGCCTGCGACGGCACACCGCCCCCCGGCGTGGCCTACCCCAAAACCATCAAGAGCTTTGTGCGCCGCGCGGGCCGCACCACCACCGGCCAGGCCAAGGCCTTTGAAGACCTGGGCCCCCGCTTCGTGCTGCCCTACGCGCCGACCCCGCTCGATGCCGACGCCGCCTTTGGCCGCAGCGCCCCGCTGGTGCTCGAAATCGGGTTTGGCATGGGCGAGGCCACGGCCCACATCGCCAGGGTACGCCCCGGCGACAATTTTCTGTGCTGCGAAGTGCACGAGCCCGGCGTGGGCGCCCTGCTCAAGCGCATCGGCGAGCAAGGCCTGACCAATATCCGCATCCTGCAGCATGATGCCGTCGAGGTGATCGACAACATGCTGCCACCGGCTTGCCTGGACGGCATCCACATCTTCTTTCCCGACCCGTGGCACAAGAAGAAGCACAACAAGCGCCGCCTGATCCAGCTCCCCCTCGTGGCCAAGCTGGCCGCGCGCCTGAAGCCCGGCGGCTACCTGCACTGCGCCACCGACTGGCAACCCTACGCCGAGCAGATGCTGCAGGTGCTGGGCGCCCAGCCCCTGCTCGCCAACACCGCCCAGGGCTTTGCACCGCAACCCGATTACCGCCCCCTGACCAAGTTCGAGAACCGTGGCCTGCGACTGGGGCATGGTGTCTGGGACGTGGTCTTCGTGCGCCGCAGCTGAACGCCCGAATCCGCAAGCGCCGCCACCCTTTCATGAAGCCCATCCTGCAAAACCTGGTCGAAATGACCGGCCACCGAGACCATCTGCGCCTGGAAGTGTCGGTGCTTTCGACCCTGCAAGAACTCAGCAACACCACCGAGGTGCGGGCTCTCGAAGTGTTCACCGATGGCGGCGCCACCCACGTGCGCCCGCGCACCTGGCTGCAGGATGGCGAGCTGGTCTCCACCGACTCGGAAGCCGCCAGCGACCCGCACCGCGAGCCCCTGCAAAACTACCCGGCCCTGTTCCAGTGCATCGAAAAACGCGAGATCCGGGCCACGGCCAGCGTGCAAAAGAGTCGCTACACGCTGTGGCTGCCCGTGTGGATGCACGACAAGGTCAGCACCTGCCTGGAGATCACGCAGTCGCGGCCGTTTTCCGCACACAAGCTCGATGTGATCCAGGGTATCTTTCACGTCTACCAGAACTACCAGAGCCTGCTGGACTACAGCGAGCGCGACGCGCTCACGGGGTTGCTCAATCGCAAGACCTTTGACGAGCAGTTTTCCCGCAACCCCAGCGCCAGCCTGGCCAGCCGCGTGCGTCCGGCCGCAACGGGCGTGCCGGGCGTGCCGGGCGACGAAGTAGCATCCTGCCGTGAAACCCCTGTCGAGCAGTGGCTGGCCGTGGTGGATATCGACCACTTCAAGCAGGTCAATGACCGCTTCGGCCACCTGTATGGCGACGAGGTGCTGATCCTGGTCGCCAATATATTGCGCAGCGCGTTCCGCAGCCACGACCGCATCTTCCGCTTTGGGGGTGAAGAGTTTGTGGTGCTGCTGCGCTCCACGAACCTGGCCACGGCCCACAAGGTGTTCAACCGCTTTCGCCTCGCAGTGCAGGAATACCATTTCCCCCAGGTGGGTCAGGTGACCGTGAGCATGGGCTTTGTCAGCACATCCAGGGGCTCGCCGGTGGAGATCCTGGGGCAGGCCGACCAGGCGCTTTACCACGCCAAGGAAAACGGTCGCAACCAGGTCTGCTTCTACGACGATCTGGTGGCCAGCGGCCAACTGGCAACCAAGGTGGCCAACGACAGCGTCGAGCTGTTCTGAAGGCGACCGCCCCCCTCCAAGGCGCTCCATCGCTCCTCTACGCGGCAACCGGGCTGGCGCCCATCAGGCGCTCGATAGCGTCCAGATCTACAGTGTCCCGCTGGGCCTCGACCAAAAAGCGCTGTGCGTAGTCCAGCCAGACGCCGCTGTGCAAAAAGAACCGGAACACCTCAGCGTCGATATGCTGGTTGCGCACCATGTTGGCCATGATGCCCAGCGATTCCGACAGCGTCTTGGCCGGCTTGTAGGGCCGGTCGGAGGCGGTCAGGGCCTCAAAGATGTCGGCCAGGGTCATGACCCGGTCGGCCAGCGTGAGCTCATCGCCTTTGAGGCGGCGCGGGTAACCGGTGCCGTCGAGCTTTTCGTGGTGCGAGCCCGCAATGGACGGCACGCGCGCCAGGTGCGGCGGAAACGGCAAATCGCTGAGCATGGTGATGGTTTGCACAATGTGGTCGTTGATCTTGAAGCGGTCTTCGGCCGTCAGCGTGCCGCGGCGCACCGCGAGGTTGTGCAATTCACCCAAGTGCACTTCCTGGGGCGGCAGCACCATGTCAAAGCCCCACCGATTGGCCGGGTTGCCCGCCTCCACCGGCGGGCGGCGCGCGCCCCAGGGCACGATGTGCTCGGGCCGGTCGGCCAGCAGCAGCTCGGTGGCTGGAAGCGCCCTCGCCGGCCCATCGGCGAGGCGAGCGCGCTCGGCCTGGGACAGGCCGATGCGGTCGTCAAAATGCCGCTGCCACCGTGCCTGGCCAATGGTCTGCAGGCGCTGCACATCGGCATCGGCCATGAACTCGCCGCCCACGTTGCTCTGGGCCACAAACGCGAAATCGGCCTGCAACTGCTCTTGTATTTCTAGCAGCTCGCGCTTTAGCTGTGCAGGCTCAACGCCAGAAACAACCTGTTTCCAGTAATGCAGTTCGGCATCGCGCCACAGCACTTCAAAGCGCATGCGCACTTCGTGGATGCGGTTGTAGATGGTCTCCAGCTTGGTGGCCTTGTCGATGATGTGCTCGGGGCTGGTGACCTTGCCGCAGTCGTGCAGCCAGGCTCCCAGGCGAAACTCGTAAAGCTCGGCCTCGGTCATGGAGACTTCGGCAAAAGGCCCTTCGCGGGCATCGCACAGGCCTTGCATCAAGGCCTCGGCCAGTTGAGGCACACGTTCGCAATGCTCGCCGGTGTAGGGGCTCTTGGCATCGATGGTGTCGGCCAGCACGCGGATGACGGCATCGAACAGCTTGCGCTGCCCTTCGATCAGACCGCGCGTTTCGATGGCCACCGACAAGGCGCCTGAGAGTTTTTCCGCAAAAGCACGAAAGTGGCCACCATCCTTGCGCTGGTCCTGCGCATGGCGCAACACCAAAAGCCCCAGCGGCTGGCCGCCCCGCGTGTGCAACTGCACGCGCAGAACCTGCTGCGCCGCGGCATCCGGCGCGGCATCGTCATCGCCCGCCTGATGCTCAGCATAGTTGATGAAATGCACCATCTCCAGCAGCTCCGGATAGCGCGGCTGATCGTCCGGGTCCTTGCAGTAGCGGGCGGTGCGCACCAGGTCTGCGCGTCCGGGCTCCACCAGGTACACCGCACCGCCCGTGCAGCTGGTGGCCTGCACCAGCTGATACAGCACGCTGGACAGCATCAGATCCAGCCGCGTCTCGGCGCTAATGTGGTGCGTGATGTGCAAAAAATCCTGAATGGTGTCGGACATGCCGTCCATCACCCGCCCGAGTTCGCGCACCTCGCGCACCGGTGAAGGCGCACGCTCGGGGCGCCGAAAATCAAACCGCGCCAGTGCATGCGCCTGGGCCGCCAGGCCCGCCAGGGTGCGCCCGACGCCGCCCGGCTATCCACCCCAGGGGCAGCAGCAGGGCCAGCAGCCCGAGTGAAAGCAACACCTGCCGGCGCAAGTCCCGGTTCATGTCCACCAGCAGCTCTGCCGTGGGGATTGCCATGAGCAGGCTCAGGTTGCGCCAGCGCGGGGACTGCAGCGGTTGCACCTGGCCCAGCCACTCCTCGCCCTGCGCCTCGAAACGGCGCGATGCGCCCGGCTGCACGCCCAACGCGTTGAGCGACGTCAGGCTAGGCACGCCCAGTTCGCTCAGGGGGCTCATGCGGGCCTGGTCGCCGTCGCGCAGCAGCACGCGGGACATGTCGGGATAGGCCAGCACCCGCCGGTCTTTGCCCAGCACCGCGATCTCCGTGCGGGGCATGAGGCGCAGGCTGCCAATCTCGCGGCCCAGATCGGTCAGCGCCACATCCAGGCCCAGCACGGCGCCGCCTTCTTCGCTGGGCTGGCTCAGCGTGACGCCCACCTCCTGCGTGGTGAAAAACACATAGGGCGTGGTGAGGATCTGCGTTCTGGATTGCAGCGCCTCGTCGTACCACGGGCGGGTGCGCGGGTCGAATCGGTAGTCTGGCCGTATCGATGTCGCCAGCAGCCGCAGTTGCGCGTCATAAAAACTCCAGCGGCCCACCATCGCCGCCCCGCCCTGCTCGTGGGCGATGGACTGCAACAGAAACACGGCATCGTCAGGCGCCCCCATGCGCGCGTGCAGCTCGGCGGTGCGCAGTGGCCGCACCAGCAAAAATTGCCCATCAGGGTAGCCCACGTAGACAGCGGACAACAGCGGGTTCTGCTCCAGCAGCCGGGCCAGCACCGGCAGGCGGCGCAGGCGCGGTGCCAGACTGGAGGCAGAGGCCACGGGGTCGAACGCCAGCAGGCGCAAGGTGGCGTCGGCCGGGTCCACGATGCGGTGCACGCGCTCGCTGATCAGCTGGCTGATGCGCAGCGCAGTCTCGCCGGAGGCGGTCTCGATGGCCTGGCGGGCGCTGGTGCTGAACTGGTAGGCCATCAGCGCCGTCAGCAGCAGCATGGCCAGCACCACCACCGAGGCACTCAGCACCTCAAAGCGGACGGTGATGCGCCGCCACCAGGGCAATGGTGTCGCCACCCCGGCAGGAGTGGCCGGGCGACCGGGCGAATCGGAATCGACGTCGCTGTGTGAATCCATGCCCCGATAGTAGACGCAAACGGTTACACAGCGCCCCGTTGGCTTCGGGTCAGCGGCCGCAGCCGCCCTCCATCACAGCTGCAGGGTCACCCAGCCCGTCACCGAGGCCAGCGCTGCAGGCAGCCTGGATGCATCGGTACCACCGGCCATGGCCATGTCGGGCTTGCCGCCGCCCTTGCCGCCGACCTGCTGGGCCACAAAGTTCACCAGTTCGCCGGCCTTGATGCGGCCCACGCTGTCGGCTGTCACGCCTGCGGCGATCTGCACCTTGTCGCCATCGACAGCGGCAAGCACGATGGCAGCGGTCTTGAGCTTGTCCTTGAGCTTGTCCATGGTGTCGCGCAGCGTCTTGGCATCGGCGCCAGGCAGCACAACGGACAGCACCTTGATGCCCTTCACCTCCACGGCCTGCGTCAGCAACTCGTCGCCCTGGGCAGAAGCCAGCTTGCCCTTGAGCGCGGCGACTTCCTTCTCCAGCGTGCGGGCGTTTTCCAGCGCCTGGGCAATGCGGGCGTTCAGCTCGGCCACCGGTGCCTTCAAGGTGCTGGCAGCCTGGTTCACGGTGTCTTCCAGGCTTTGCAGATAGGCCAGTGCGTTGGCGCCCGTCACGGCCTCGATGCGGCGCACGCCTGCGGCCACGCCGCCCTCGCCCACCACCTTGAACAGGCCAATGTCGCCGGTGCGCTGCACATGGGTGCCGCCGCACAGCTCGCGGCTTGAGCCAATGTCGAGCACGCGCACGGTCTCGCCATATTTCTCGCCGAACAGCATCATCGCGCCGGTCTTCTGGGCCGACTCGATGTCCATCACGCGGGCCTGCGTTGGCTGGTTGGCCAGGATTTCCTCGTTCACGCGGCGCTCGATCTCGCGGATCTCGGCATCGGTCACGGCCGAGTTGTGGGCAAAGTCAAAGCGCGTACGGTCAGCATTGACCAGACTGCCCTTTTGCTGCACATGGCTGCCCAGCACTTCGCGCAACGCCTTGTGCATGATGTGCGTGACCGAGTGGTTGCGCACGGTGGCGGCGCGCACCGCCGTATTCACTTGGGCCTGCACCGTGTCGCCCACGTTCAGCGTGCCCTCTTCGAGCGTGCCGTGGTGGCCGAACACATCGGCCTTGATCTTGAGCGTGTCGCCCACCGCAAAACGGGCCGAGCCGCTGGTGATGACACCCTCGTCACCCACCTGGCCGCCGCTTTCGGCGTAGAACGGGGTCGTGTCGAGCACCACCACACCGGTTTGACCTGCTTTAAGGGCTGCAGCGCTTGTACCGTCTACGTAGATTGCTACGATTTTTGCAGACTCGGCAAGATTCTCGTAGCCCGTGAACTGATTGGCCGCGCCGGTGTACTCCAGCGCCTTATCCATCTTGAACTTGCCGGCCGCGCGGGCCTGCGCCTTCTGCTTTTCCATGGCCGTCTTGAAACCGGCCTCGTCCACTTCCACATCGCGTTCGCGGCACACGTCGTTGGTCAAATCGAGCGGGAAGCCGTAGGTGTCGTGCAGCTTGAAGGCCACGTCGCCGGGCAGCACCTTGGCGCCGCCGTCCAGGGCAGCGTCGAGGATTTCCATGCCATTGGCCAGCGTTTCAAAAAAGCGCTCTTCCTCGGTCTTGAGCACCTCGGTGATGCGCTGCTCCTGCGCGCGCAGGGCTGGGTAGGCATCGCCCATCAGGCGAGCCAGGTCGGCCACCAGCTTGTGGAAGAACGGGGTCTTCTTGCCCAGCTTGTAGCCGTGACGGATGGCGCGGCGCACGATGCGGCGCTGCACGTAGCCGCGGCCTTCGTTGCTGGGGATCACGCCGTCGCTCACCAAAAATGCGGTGGCGCGAATGTGGTCGGCGATCACGCGCAGGGATTTGTGGTTCAGGTCCGTCTCGCCGGTTTCGCGCGCTGCCGCCTTGATGAGCGCATCGAACAGGTCGATCTCGTAGTTGCTGTGCACATGCTGCAGGATGGCCGCCAGGCGCTCCAGGCCCATGCCGGTGTCCACGCAGGGCGCGGGCAGCGGCGTGACGGCGCCGGTTTCGTCCATGTTGAACTGCATGAACACGTTGTTCCAGATCTCGATGAAGCGGTCGCCGTCTTCATCGGGGCTGCCCGGGGGCCCGCCGGGGATGTGGTCGCCGTGGTCATAGAAGATTTCAGAACACGGGCCGCAGGGGCCGGTGTCGGCCATCATCCAGAAGTTGTCGGACTTGTAGCGGCCACCCTTGTTGTCGCCAATGCGGATCACGCGCTCGGGCGGCAGGCCGATTTCCTTGGTCCAGATGTCGTAGGCCTCGTCGTCCTCCTGGTACACAGTGGCCAGCAGGCGGTCGGCAGGCAGTTTGTAAACCTCGGTCAGCAGCTCCCACGCCCATTTCAGCGATTCGCGCTTGAAGTAGTCGCCAAAGCTCCAGTTGCCCAGCATTTCAAAGAAGGTGTGGTGGCGCGCGGTGTAACCCACGTTCTCCAGATCGTTGTGCTTGCCGCCGGCGCGCAGGCAGGCCTGCACCGACACGGCCCGGTTGTAGGGGCGCTTGTCGGTGCCCAGAAACACATCCTTGAACTGCACCATGCCCGAGTTGGTGAACATCAGCGTCGGGTCGTTGCCGGGCACCAGCGGGCTGGACGCCACGACGGTGTGGCCCTTGGAGGCAAAAAAGTCCAAAAATGACTTGCGGATGTCGGCAACGGTGAATGTAGGGGTCATGGGCTTTTTCTTCACGAACGGAGATGCTGCGGCAGGCCTGCGCTGTTACCAGCAGGCGAACGGGGGATTTTAGGGGGTTTCATGCGCCCCCACCCCCCGCCCTGATGCCCAGCCTCCAACCCGAATCCCGCCGTCAGCCCTGCTTGGTCGTCATTTCCAGTTTCACGATGCGGCCGTCCACCGGATGGTGGACGATCTCGACGCGGTTGCCGTCCTTGTCCCAGCCGTGCATCTTGTAGCAGCTGGCTTTGGTGACGGCGAAGCGCTCGATCGAGTAGCCCGCATCCACCAGCTTTTGCAGCATTTGCGCCTGCGTCAGCCGGGTGTCGTTGCGGGCCGCGGTGCACGATGGCGAATCGGCAAAAGCGGATGTGCTCAGCAGCAGTGCAGCGGCTGCTGCGCAAAGGGTAAGAGTCTTCATGATGATCTCCTGTTGGCATGCCGGATTGGCATGGGGACCATTGTGAAAACGCCAACTGAAGATCGGCTGAACACGCCGCACCATGAACCTGCGCTGCGCCCAGGTTCGCCGGGTGCTACGCTTTGTCTGTTATCCGCCCACATGAGACAAGCATGGACACCAAAACCACTCCCCTCGCCCAACTCAACGACCCCAGCCTCCTCAAGACCGATGGCCTGATCAACGGCCAGTGGGTGGCAGGCACCAGCCGTTTTGACGTGCACGACCCCGCCACGGGCCTCAAGCTAGCCGACGTGGCCAACCTGGGCCCGCAGGACGCCGAGGCGGCGATTGCGGCCGCCAACGCCGCCTGGCCAGCCTGGAAGACCAAGACCGCCAAGGAGCGCAGCATCATCCTGCGCAAGTGGTTTGACCTGCTGATGGCCCACCAGGACGACCTGGGCCGCATCATGACGGCGGAGCAAGGCAAGCCGCTTGCTGAAGCCAAGGGCGAAGTGGCCTACGGCGCGAGTTTTGTGGAATGGTTTGCCGAAGAGGCCAAGCGCATCAACGGCGAGACCCTGCCCCAGTTCGACAACAGCCGCCGCCTGCTGGTCCTCAAAGCACCGATCGGCGTGTGTGCGGCGATCACGCCGTGGAACTTTCCGCTCGCCATGATCACGCGCAAAGTTGCGCCTGCGCTGGCCGCCGGCTGCCCCGTGGTCATCAAGCCGGCCGAGCTGACCCCGCTCACGGCCCTGGCTGTGGCCGAGCTGGCCCAGCGTGCGGGCATCCCGGCGGGCGTGCTCAACATCCTGAGTGCCGACGCCGCCAATTCGATCGCCATCGGCAAGGTGCTGTGCGCCAGCGATGTGGTGCGCCACATCAGCTTCACCGGCAGCACCGAAGTGGGCCGCATCCTGATGGCGCAGTCGGCACCCACCGTGAAGAAGATGTCGCTGGAACTGGGCGGCAATGCGCCCTTCATCGTGTTCGACGACGCCGACATCGACAGCGCCGTGGAAGGCGCCTTTGCCAGCAAGTACCGCAACGCCGGCCAGACCTGCGTGTGCACCAACCGCTTTTACGTGCAGGAAGGCGTGTACGACGATTTCGTGACCAAGTTTGCCGCCAAAGTAAAAACCGCCAAGGTCGGCAACGGCTTCGAGGACGGCGTGAACCAGGGCCCGCTGATCGAGGAAGCCGCGCTGGTGAAGGTGCAGCGCCATGTCGATGACGCCGTTGCCAAGGGCGGCCAGGTGGTTGCAGGCGGCAAGCGCCTGCCAAACCTGGGTTCAGGCCAGTTCTTCGAGCCCACGGTGGTGGCGGGTGCCACGGCCGACATGCTGTGCGCGCGCGAAGAAACCTTTGGCCCCTTTGCGCCGGTCTTTTCCTTCAAGACCGAGCAGGAAGCCATCGATGCAGCCAACGCCACCGAGTTCGGCCTGGCCAGCTATTTCTACAGCCGCGACGTGGGCCGCATCTTCCGCGTGAGCGAGGCGCTGGAATACGGCATGGTCGGTATCAACGTGGGCATTCTGGCCACCGAGCATGTGCCGTTTGGCGGCGTTAAGCAGTCAGGCCTGGGCCGCGAGGGCTCGCACCATGGCATCGACGACTACGTGGAAATCAAGTACCTGTGCCTGGGGGATATCCAGAAGTGAAGCCTGCGTCAGCAGGGTGGCGCGGCCAGCTGCCGCGCGTCATGCTGCCGCCACCGCCCGGGATTCCCGCACGGCCAGGAACCGCATCACTGCCGCAGTGCGCGTTTCCACGCCAAGCTTCACGTAGATGTGCTCCAGGTGTTTGTGCACCGTGCGCGGGCTGATGGACAGCAGCGCGGCAATGTCCGCGTCGGTCTTGCCACATGCCAGCCATTGCAGCACGTCGCACTCCCGCGCCGTGAGTTCGCTGGGCGCGGGGTCAAGCAACAGCGGCACTGGCAGCGGCGCAGGCGCACCGCCCGCCGCATGCACCGCTACCCGGCAGGCATGGCCATACAAAAATGCCAGGTGGGGGCGCAACAGTTCGAGCCGCTCGCGATCGCGCTCAGAAAAATCAAGCCGGTGCCGATTCAGCACAATGCTCACGAGCGTGTCTTTATCCTGGTGCAGCAGCACGGCAATGGCGTGCTCCAGACCGATGCGCCGGTAATAGTCGGCATACAGCGCACTGCGCTGGAAATCCACACGGCCGACGGCATCGGACATGCGTTGCGCGGAACGCCCGCCGTGCAGACCATGAAGGCGCACCAGCGGGTGTTCGAAAAAATGCCGGTCAAAGCACGCGATATCCTCCGCCCCCAGGCAGACACCGGGCAGACCCACCACCTGGCGATGGCCGGTTCGCAAGTCACAGACCGACAGCGTCGTGAGCTCTGAGGCTACGTAGCTGTTCAGCGCAACGACCGCAGCGCGCGCAAAACCTTCGACATCGTCGGCCTGCGCCTCGATGCACGCCAGTAGCCGCAGGGCGGCGGCATAGTCATTGCGGGTGAGATGGTTCATCACGCGGCGTATCTCGATGGTTCATACGCATTGCTGCGTATTGGCACCCTGCCCCGTTTGGTTGGACCATTCCGTGGCGGGTGTCCAGAGCCAGCCAGTATAGGCACTACCCCGCACCAGCGCGAATGGCGCACAGGAGCGAAACATGGCCATCAACGAGGAAAAACTCAGCGAGTTCATGGCGCGATTCGTCGGTGATATCGGCGCCGTGATGCACGCCGCGACGGTGGCGGTCGGCGATCAACTGGGTCTCTACAAGGCCTTGGCCGAGGGGCCAGGCACCGTCGAGGAGTTGGCGCGGCGCACAGAAACTGACACACGTTACCTGCGCGAATGGTTGTCTGCCCAGGCTGCCAGCGGCTATGTTCAGTACGACGCGGCAACCCAGCGATTTTCGATGACCGAAGAGCAGGCCTTTGCGCTGGCACAGGAAGGCAGTCCTGCCTTCATTGCAGGCGCATTTCAGATTGCGGTGGCGCAATTCAAGGCCATCCCCAAGATGGTCCAGGCCATGCGCACCGGGCTGGGACTGGGTTGGCATGAGCATGACCCATCGCTCTTTGCGGGCACCGAGCGCTTCTTCCGACCTGGCTATGCGGCCAACCTGGTAAGCCAGTGGATTCCCGCGCTCAACGGCGTGGAAAAGCAGCTTCAGCGTGGCGCCCATGTGGCCGATGTCGGCTGCGGCCACGGCGCCTCCACCATTCTGATGGCGCAGGCCTATCCGGCCTCCACCTTCACGGGATTCGACTACCACGCCCCGTCGATCGAACAGGCACGCGCCTCGGCCCTGGCGGCGGGTCTGGACGGGCGTGCTCGCTTTGAGGTGGCCAGCGCCAAGGATTACCCAGGACGCGACTACGACATGGTTGCCATGTTCGACTGCCTGCATGACATGGGCGACCCGACAGGGGCCTCGGCGCATGTCAAGCAAAGCCTCAAACCCGGCGGCGCCTGGATGATCGTCGAACCCTTTGCCAACGACCGGCTGGAAGACAACCTCAACCCGGTCGGACGTGTGTTCTATTCCGCCTCCACCTTCATCTGCACCCCCGCCTCGAGAGCGCAGGAAGTAGGCCTGTGCCTGGGCGCGCAGGCCGGAGAGGCGCGCATGCGCAAGGTCGTCACCGAGGGTGGCTTCTCGCAGTTCCGGCGCGCAGCACAAACGCCCTTCAATCTGGTTTACGAGGCACGTCCCTGAAAGGAAACACCATGTCACGCCAATACATCGATTGCCGCGAATTCCCCAGCACCATGCATTGCAGCGTCGCCATCAGCGCCGATACGCCCAAGGAACTGCTGGAGGCCGCCGTTCAACATGCCACAACGGTGCACGGCCATCAGGATTCGCCCGAACTGCGCCAGCAACTGACCCAGATGTTCAAGCCCGGTACACCACCCGCCACCATGCCGACCGCCAAGGCGGCCTGACCTCCTCGCTGACCGGCATCACGCTGCAAAGGCCTTCAAAAGCACGCTGCACCCACGCAACCCGAGCCTCCACCCTCCAGACGACGCCTTGACGGCAAACCAGTCAATCTGCTTTTCCAAGGGACGCTCGGCCATGGCCCACATATCGGGCGGGGTGCCGTTGATCGCGATTGCCCCCTTTGCGAACCTCAGATGGAGCTCAGTAGGCGCTTAAGCCGCAAGCCCGCCCACACCGCAAAGAACACCGCCGCCCCGAACACCCAGCCCGACAGCGCCCCAGCCATGCCGCCCGACAGCAGCGTGCCGATGGTGCAGCCCAGGCCCGTCATGGCGCCCCATCCCAGCAGCACGCCGCCCGACAGGCCCCGCACGGCGTCGCGCCAGGTGGGCCAGCGCGGCGCAAACTGGCGGCTCACCAAGGCGGCAACGAATGCCCCCGCCACCAGCCCTGCCAGCAGCAGCGCATTGGGCGTGAACCAGGTGGACTGCGGCAGCGTGGCGCAGCCGGCGAAGCCATCCAGCCCATCGAGGCGATCGGGAATCCATCCCTGCCCCTGCGCCCATTGGCGTGCCGCACTGCCCAGCGTGGCCGTTACCCCCAGGGGCCGCATGCGCACGATGGCAAAGGCCCCGATCAGGCCCACAGCCAGCCCGCCCACCCAGTAGTGCCAGCGTCCCGTCCACAGGTTGCGCCACACTGCACGCAAAGGCGGCACCGCACCAGCCTGCGCGGGGGCAGCAGCCTCGCGCGCAAAGCCGCGCCACAGCCACGCCGCCAGCAAGCCCAGCCCACCCAGTTGCACTGCCAGCGCCCCGCCATACCCCAGGTGGGCCGGCAGCCACACCACCGGCGCATCGGCCACGCTCAGGCTGTACAGCGCGTTCCAGGTCTTGAAGCCCAGGATGAAGCCCAGCGCGGAACCCAGCAAAGCAAACGGCGACACCGCCGAGCCTTCGGCCAGCCGGTACCAGTGCGCGCTGATGCACGAGCCCGACACCACCATTCCAGCGCCAAACGACAGCCCCGCCGCCACCAGCACCCAGCTCACCGGGCCGATGTGCATGTCGGGCGGCAGCTTGCCGGGCTGGGGCACCGGCAGCCAGCTGCCCAGCACCACGGTGTAGCCCACCACGCCCACGGCCAGCGCTAAAACGATGGCCAGCAGCCCGCGCGGGTTGCGGTCCTCGAACCAGTCTCGCGCATGGCAATAAAAGCAAAAGCGCGAGCGCTGCAACACCAGCCCCAACACCACACCCGTGACCAGCGCAAACACCAGCGTGCGCCCGCCCGGCTGGCCCTGCAACACTGGGGCCGCACCACCCAGTGCCAACAGCAGCGCCAGCGCCGCCAAAGAAGTGAAGTTGATCTTGAATGTCATAAGCCCGCGCAAAAAAAAGCCCGCACAAGGCGGGCTGTAAAAGAGACCCCCTACCGAAAATCAAGACTTCTTTTTTCCCTGTTGCGCCCTCTTCCCCATGGCGAGTTGCTCATTCTGTTTCCAAATCATTCGTGTCCAGGCGCGAAGCCGCAGGCAGTGCTGAAGCACTGCAAGGCGAAGCAACATCGACACGGGTGATTTAGAAATGGAATTACTTGGCGGCCCAGATGGTGCCTGCCGGATTGGAGATGGGCACACCCACCGCGTTGCCGTACTCGGTCCATGAGCCGTCATAGTTCTTCACGCTGTAGCCCAGGATCTTGGACAGCGCAAACCAGGTGTGGCTGGAGCGCTCGCCAATGCGGCAGTAGGTGATGATGGGCCTGCTGCCATCCACGCCGACGCTGGCATAAAGCTTTTTCAGGTCTTCGGCCGACTTGAAGGTGCCGTCTTCCCTCACCGCCTGGCCCCAGGGCACGTTGGCCGCGCCGGGAATGTGGCCGGCGCGAATACTCAGCTCGGGCACGCCGGCAGGGGCAAAAATCTTGCCCGCGTATTCGTCGGCAGAGCGGATGTCCACCAGCTTGGCGTTGCTCTTGCCCTCGGCAGCGGCCAGCGCATCCGACAGGCGGGCGCGCAGGTCGGTGTTGACCCGGGCCACCTTGTAGCTGGTGGCAGCCAACTCGGGCACCCGGTTGTTCAGCGGCAGGTTCTCGGCCTCCCACTTCTTGCGGCCGCCGTCGAGCAGCTTCACGTTCTTGACACCATAGATGTCAAACACCCACGCGCCCCAGGCGGCAAACCAGTTGTTGGTGTCACCGTACAACACCACCGTGGTGTCCTGCGCCACACCGGCCTTGGAGAGCAGCGCCTCAAAGGCCTCCTTGCCCACGATGTCGCGGCGCACGCGGTCGTTCAGGTCCTGGTGCCACGAGAAGTTGACCGCGCCCGGCACATGGCCGCGCTCATACAGGCCCGGGTTCACGCTTACCTCGACAATGCGCACCTGCTGGTTATCAAGGTTTTGCGCCAGCCACTCGGTGGTGACCAGCGGCCCGGCGGGAATGGGCGTGGCGGCAAAAACCGCGCTGCACAGCAGCAATGCCCCTCCCAACGCCGAATTGCGAAGCCATGCGCGTGCGGATGGCGCAAAGGCGGTGGTGCGTGGTGATGCGTTCATCGTGGTCCTTTCCATGTTTTTGAGATCACGGGGCCTGCGGCACCCGATGGCTGCAATCTAGAAGGAAGTCGGCCAGGAGCCAACCAAACAAAACGGCTATGAATATGCGGAATCTGCGCTTGCTTGCGGGGCACACAGATACGGCAAAGCCTGCGCAAGGCACGCGGTGCAAACCAGAGAAACCAGGGGGATGGGAAAAGGCGGTCAGCCAGGAAGGGCTGGAGCGGGTGATGGGAATCGAACCCACGTTATTTGCTTGGGAAGCAAGAGTCCTACCATTGAACGACACCCGCAGAGCCCTGCATTATAAGCAGCACCACCGGCGCATTGCGGGGTGCCTGGCCTGGTTGCTTCGGGCGGGGGTCTGGCAGGGCCGATGCGCCAGCGGCGCACGCAACCGTCAGGCCAACACCAACCGCCGATCACTCTCAAACGCCCGCGGCTCCCCCGTGAGCGGGTCCACGAACTCCAGCGACCGCGCCAGCAACTGCAGTGGCCGCGAATAGTCACCCTCAGGCGGATCGTTGACGACCGGGTAGAACGGGTCGTTGCGCAGTGGCAAGCCCAGCGCGGCCATGTGCACCCGCAGTTGATGGCGCTTGCCGGTAATGGGCGACAGCCGGTAGCGTGCCCAACTGCCCGCCACCTCCAGCACCTGCATACCGGTGTGGCTGTTGGGCTCGCCGGGCACTTCGTGCATGCGAAAGAACTGCGGACTTTCTTCCAGGCGGCTGGCATGGTCGCGCGGAAAGGCCACATCCGCGCGCCAGGGCGCAATCGCGTCATAGTGCTTGGTGATCTGGCGATCCCGGAACAAGGCCTGGTAGGCACCGCGTGTGCGCTGCTGCACCGAAAGCAGCACCAGCCCGGCGGTGTCGCGGTCGATGCGGTGCAGCGGCGACAACTCGGGCAGCCCGAGCTGGCGCTTGAGCCGCACCAGCAGCGTGTTGTGCAGGTAGCGGCCCGAGGGCGTCACGGGCATGAAGTGGGGTTTGTCGGCCACCACCAGGTGCTCGTCCTGAAACAGCACCGTCTCGCTGAACGGCAGCACCGGTTCTGCGGGCAGGCTGCGGTAGTAGTACAGGCGCAGGCCGCCCTCGAACGGCCGCTCGGGCACCACAGCCTGGCCGTGCTCGTCCACCACGTCGCCCGCCAGCATGCGCTGGCGCCATTCTTCGCGGGCCACCACCGGCAAGCGCTGGGCCAGAAAGTCCAGCATGCTGCCCTGCCCGCGTGTTGGCAGCACCACGCAGCTGGGGCTCACGCCGTCGCGCACGGGCAGAACATGGGGATGGTGGGGGTTGTGCATGGCGTGCGGATTTTAAAAGGCTGTCGGACTTGGAGCATCGGCTGCGACACCCCCAGGGCCGTGCACGGGCTGTAGGACAACTGCGCCAATGCGCCCTTAGGCGCGCGGGATCGACCAAAAATAGCGCGCTGCGGGCTAGCATGACTTCTCCATGACAGAACCCCAGACTGATCCCCGCACCGAGCAGGCGCCTGCGCCTGTAAAGCCCTCGCCACAACCATCGCGTCGCCGCAGAGTCCTGCACATGGCGCTGGGCGCGGCAGGTGGGTTGGCGGGGCTGATGGTGATCGGCGCCGTTGTGATCAGTCAGTTCGACTGGAACCGTGCCAAACCCTGGCTCAACCAAACGATCAGCGACGCCACAGGCCGCCACTTTGCGGTGGAAGGCGATCTTTCAGCCACCTGGCATTGGCCGCAGACACTGGGTCATGGCTGGCGCCGCTGGGTGCCGGGCGTCACGCTGCAAGGCACGCAGTTGGTCATGCAAGACCCTCCCGGTTTTGCCCGGCCCGGCAAGGCCGCCGAACCCCGGCCGATGGCCCGCGCCGAGATGGCACGCGCGTCGCTTCAGTTCTGGCCCCTGCTGGCGCGCGAAGTGGCCATCGACACCCTTGAACTCACGGACCCCGACGTCGCCCTGGCCCGCCTCAGCGATGGCCGCAACAACTGGACCTTCGAGCGCCAGCGCGCGCCCGATGACATCACGCCGCGCTGGACGTTCGGCATCGATCAGCTGGTGGTGCGCCAAGGGCAACTGGCCTATGTGGATGCGGGCAGAGACCTGGACCTGAGCGCACGCATCGACACCATCAACGAGGCGGCGCAGGCCCCCGCTGCGGCCGGCCCGGCAACGCCCGCCTCGGCTACCGCATCCTCAACTGCCAGCCCAGCCACCGCCCCGGTCTACGGCGTGCGCTTTGACCTGAAAGGCACCCTGGGCAAGGCCCGCATCGAGGGCCAGGGCAAGGCAGGCCCCGTGCTCTCGCTGCGCGGCAAGGAGGTGAACTACCCGCTGCAATTCACCGCCAGAGCCGGCAGCCTGGAAACTGCCGTGGAAGGCATTCTGGCCAACCCCGGAGCGCTGTCGGGCATGGACCTGCAGGTGATGCTCAAGGGCGCCAGCATGGCCGACCTGTATGCGCTGACCGGCCTGGTGCTGCCCAACACCCCCGCGTTCCAGACCCGGGGCCGGTTGCAAGGCGGCCTGCAGCCGGGCCGGGCGGTGTGGGACTACCGCGACTTCACCGGCACCGTGGGCCAGAGCGATCTGCATGGCAGCCTGCGCTTTGTGTCGGGTGCGCCGCGCGGCAAGCTGTCGGGCAGCGTCACATCCAGGCAATTGCGCCTGGTGGACCTGGGCCCCGTGCTTGGCACGGCCACCACCACCTCTGCCAAGGCGGGCCGCGGCGGCAAGGTGCTGCCCGATGCCCCGTTCGCCACCGACCGGTGGAACGCCATGGACATGGACCTGAAGTTCTCGGGGCAGCGCGTGATCCGGCCCGGCAGCCTGCCGCTGGAAGACCTCAGCGTGCACGCCCTGCTCAGCGATGCCGTGCTGCGCCTGGACCCGCTGCACTTCGGCGTGGCCAAGGGCCAGATCGAGTCGAAGGTGGTGCTGGACAGCCGCAACCAGCCGCTGGCCGTGCGGCTGGACACGCGGGTGCAGAACCTGCGGCTGGCCGCGCTCTTTCCCGAAGTCGAACTCACCAAAAAAAGCCTGGGCCGGCTTGATGGCGCGATGGCACTCAGCGGCAAGGGCAACTCGGTGGCGCAATGGCTGGGCACCAGCAGCGGCCAGGCCCGCCTGTATGTGCGCGACGGCACCCTGAGCCGCGAACTGCTCAACCGCGCAGCGCTCAACGTGGGCAGCATCGTGGTGGGCAAGCTGTTTGGCGACGACAAGGAAGTGCAGTTGCGCTGCGCCGTGGCCGACCTGGCCGTGCGCGAAGGCGTGGCCACCGTGCGCACGGGCAAGCTCAGTACCAACGAGGCCATTGTGGACGCCAGCGGCACCATCGACATGGCGCAGGAGCGCCTGGACCTGCACATCAAGCCCGAATCGCTGCAGTGGAAATTCTTCTCGCTGCGCACCCCGCTGTATGTGCGCGGCAGCTTCGCCAAGCCCGATGTGGGCGTGGAACCCGGCCCCCTGCTGCTGCGCGCGGGCGCTGCAATCGCCGCGGTGGTGGCGGCTCCGGCTGCGCTGGCGCTGCTGCCCGTGACGGTGCCGGGCGCCGACGACGATGCGCAGTGCGCGCCCCTGCTGGCGCAGGCCACGCAGCCGGTGAAGGCGGGGCGTGCGGGCCAGCCCGCAGCGCCCGCACCGCGCTGAAAAGCGCCAGCAGCACGGTGGTACCTTGGCACCTACATCACTCTGTTTTTGATAGCTACCAGCGCTTTATCCATAAGCGCTACAGGCCATTTTCATTCAAATTTTGGCAAAAAGAGCTGCATGCCCATGGCGGCATTCACGAGGGCGAACGCTCCCAGCAAGATCGTCAAAGCGTCCTGAAGCACCTTGGCCTGCCCTCAATGAAAATCCCGGCTGCCCTGCAGCGCCTGCGCCATGCGGCCCAGCAGGGGCGTGAGGTCCTTGAAACGCTGGGCCACCAGGTGGCGCACCACGGCCTGGCCGTCGGGGCCATGGGGGCTGCACTGCCACAGGCCCTCCACCGCCAGCAGTTGCGACCGCAGCAGCGCATTGCGCCAGGTCTCGACCAGTGCGGGCCACACGATCACGTTGACGGGGCCGGTCTCGTCCTCCAGCGTGACAAACATCGTGCCCTTGGCCGTGCCGGGGCGCTGGCGCACGGTGACGATGCCGCAGGCGCCCACCTTGCGGCCGTTGGGTGCGCTGTGCAGCTGCAGCGCGGTCTGCAGCCGCCAGCGCGCCAGGCGCGGGCGCAGCAGGGCCAGCGGGTGGCGGCGCAGGGTGAGGCCGGTGGCGGCATAGTCAAACAAGATTTCTTCTCCCTCGGGCGCGGCGGGCAGCGCCAGCGGCGCTTCATGCACGGGCACATCGCGCCACAAGGGCGGCGCGCTGTGGTGCGCGGCGGCCTCCCACATCTGCTGGCGCCGGTGGCCCGAGAGGCTGGCCAGCGCATCGGCGGCGGCCAGTGCCTGCAGGTCCTGCAGGCTCAGCTGGGCGCGCAGGGCCAGGTCTTCGGTGCTGGTGAAAGGCGCAGCGGCACGGGCCTGCACCAGGCGCTGCGTGGCGCTGGCGTGCAGGCCGCTGACCAGGCACAGGCCCAGGCGCACGGCGGGCTGCGGCAGCAGTGGCGTGGGCAGGCCCTTGGCGGGCCGCAAGCGCTCTGCCGGGCCTTCGAGCGTGCAATCGCTGTCGCTGCAGGCCACATCGATGGGCAGCACGCGCACACCGTGGCGGCGCGCGTCCTGCACCAGTTGCGAGGCGCTGTAAAAGCCCATGGGCAGCGAGTTGAGCAACGCCGCCAGAAAACATGCGGGTTCGTGGCACTTGAGCCAGCTGCTGGCATAGGCCAGCAACGCAAAGCTGTGGGCGTGGCTCTCGGGAAAGCCGTATTCGCCAAAGCCCAGCATCTGCTGAAAGATGGCCTGCGCAAACTCGGGGCGGTAGCCCTTGGCCAGCATGCCTTTCACCAGGGGTTCCTCGAACCGGTGCACGCCGCCCTTGCGCTTCCAGGCCGCCATGGACCGGCGCAAGTCATCCGCCATGCCTGGCGTGAAGTCCGCCGCGATCATGGCGATCTGCATCACCTGCTCCTGAAAGATCGGCACGCCCAGCGTGCGCGCCAGGGCGGCTTCGAGCTCGGGCTTCTCCAGTTGCAGCGGCTCGCCGCGCCGCCGCCGTTCGCGCGCCTGCAGGTAGGGGTGCACCATGCCGCCCTGGATGGGGCCGGGCCGCACGATGGCCACCTCCACCACCAGGTCGTAGAACACGCGTGGCTGCAGGCGCGGCAGCATGCCCATCTGCGCGCGGCTTTCGATCTGGAACACGCCCACCGTGTCGGCGGCGCAGACCATGTCGTAGGTGGCGGGGTCTTCGCGCGGAATGTCGTGCAGCAGCCAGCGTTCGCCCCGCAGCACGGCACGCAGATCCAAACAGCGGCGCAGCGCGCTGAGCATGCCCAGCGCCAGCACATCGACCTTGAGCAGGCCCATGGTGTCCAGGTCGTCCTTGTCCCACTGGATGACGCTGCGGCCCTCCATGCTCGCGGGCTCCACCGGCACCAGGCGCGTGAGCTTGCCCTGCGTGAGCACGAAGCCGCCCACATGCTGGCTCAGGTGGCGCGGAAAGCCCTTGAGCTGCGCGGCCAGCTCCAGCCACAGCGCGGCGGTGTGCCGGTGCAGCGGCACAGCCACCGCCTGGGCAAGTTCCTGCAGGCGGTCGGTGGCAATGCCTTCGTCAAACCAGTGGTGGTCTTTGGCAAACGCATCGACCAGCGCGGGCGCCACGCCCAGCGCCTTGCCCACATCGCGCAGGGCGCTGCGCGTGCGGTAGGTGGTGACCACGGCGGTGATGGCGGCGCGGTCGCGGCCGTATTTGGCATAGATGTACTGGATGACCTCCTCGCGCCGGTCGTGCTCAAAATCTACATCGATGTCGGGCGGCTCGCTGCGCTCCTTGCTGATGAAGCGCTCGAACAGCAGGTGCGAATCCTCGGGGTTCACCGCCGTGATGCCCAGCACATAGCAGACGACCGAGTTGGCGGCCGAGCCCCGCCCCTGGCACAGGATGCCCTGGCTGCGCGCAAAGCGCACGATGTCGTGCACGGTCAGGAAGTACATCTCGTACTGGCAGTGCGCGATCAGGTCCAGCTCCTTGCGGATCTGTGCGGCAATGGTGGCGGGCACGCCCTGCGGGTAAAAGCCTGTGGCACCGGCCTCGACCAGCCAGGCCAGGGCCTGGGCGGGCGTCATGCCCTCGGGCACCGTTTCCAGGGGGTACTGGTACTTGATCTCGTCCAGGCTGAAGTGGGAGCGCCCTGCCACCGTGAGCGTGGCCGCCAGCAACTCGGGCGGGTAGATGCCCGCCAGGCGCACGCGCTGGCGCAGGTGGCGCTCGGCATTGGGCTGCAGGGCAAAGCCGCATTCGGCCACGCTGCGCCCGCGCTGCACGGCGGTGATCACGTCCTGCAGCGGCTTGCGCGAGCGGGCGTGCATGTGCACATCGCCCGCCGCCACCAGCGGCAGACCCAGCGCCGCGCCCGCGCGCTGCAGCGTGGCCAGCCACAGGCTGTCGTCGGGGGCCAGGTGCAGTTCCACCGCCAGCCAGAGGTGACCGTCAAAATTTGAGCCAAATTGGCCTCTAGCGCTTGATACACAAGCGCTAACAGCTACAAAATCAGAAGCATCAAAGCGCTCGCGATCAGGGGCCAGCAGCAGCTCGCACCCCTCCAGAAGGCTGAAGGGGCTGCCGGGGCCTACGTGGTATTGCCCCTTGGGCGCCGCCGCGCGGGCTGCGGTGATGAACTCGCACAGATTGCCCCAGCCCTGCGCATCCCGCGCCAGGGCCACCAGCCGCAGGTCGCCCCACACAAACTCGCTGCCCACGATGAGGTGCAAGCCACATTCCTGGGCCGCCTCCCAGGCGCGCACCACCCCCGCCACCGAGCACTCATCGGTCAGCGCCAGGGCCTGGTAACCCAGTTGGGCAGCACGGGCCACCAGCTCCTTGGGATGGGAAGCGCCGCGCTGGAAACTGAAGTTGGACAGGCAATGCAGCTCGGCGTAGCCCGGCAAGGGCGCAGGGGATGGGATGGCGCTCCCTGATGGAGCGGACATCGCAGGCGGCATGCGGGCAGACGCCATGGTCTCACCCAAAGATGCCGTGCAGGAACCAGCGGTGCGGCTGCGTGGCCGTCGTCACGCCTTTTTGCACCGCGCCCTTTTGTATTCCGCCCTCTTGCACCGCGCCGCCTGCTTGGGGCGCCAACCGCTCGCGGAACACCCACACCAGCCCCGCCACGTCGTTGTGCGCCACAAAATAATCGCGCAGCGCCAGGCCCGCACAGGGATGGGCCGGGTCGCCAGCGCCCTCGTCTGCGGCCGACCACCAGCCCGCCTCGAACCGGTGCGGCCCCGCCAGCAGGCGCAGCAAGCCGTGGTGGCAGGGGCGGTTGCCCTGCACCGCCAGCCGCCGGGGTGGGCGCAGCAGCCAGGTGGGCCACAGGGTGGCATCGGGGGCTTGTGTGTCGGTGGTCTGGGCGCCGGGGTGCGCGCGGTCCTGGCCCAGCACCTGGGCCGCAGGGCACCACTGCTGCATGCGCTCGGGGCGGTGGTCGGCCTGCAACACGGGGGCCACCACATGGTCGGCCCCCAGGCGGGCCGACAGGCGCTCGAGCAACTGGTGCAAGGCCTCGCCGGGTGCGCCACCCGGGTCGTCGCGACCACCGCCCCCGCGATCCCCGGGCGGCAGCAAGCTCGCACTGCGGTGCGGCAACGGGGCGGATTCGAGCAGGCGCAGCGTGATCTGGTTGACCGGCGCCGCCAGCGCTGTGCGCGCCAGGTTTTCAGACAGCAGGCGCCGCAGGTGCGCCATGTCTTGCGTGGCCTGGGCGGTGCGCACCGGCAGGGCCTGCGTAGGGGCAATGGCCACGCCATCGATACGCCGCAGGTCGTGGCGCCAGGCCAGCTCCAGCGCCAGTGCGCCCTGCTGGCGCGCCTGCAGCCAGCCCTGCAGGGCCGTGAGACAGCGGCTGGCACTCCACAGCAGCGCATCGGCCGACTCGGCCAGTGCGGACAGCTCGGCGGTCAGCGCAAACTGCTCGGGCAGCTCCAGCCAGGCGTGGGCCTCCGGGGCATCGCCCAGGGCCTGGTCCAGCACCTGCAGCACCTTGGCACCAAAACGCCTGGCCACGCCGGCACGCGGCAGCGCCCGCAACGACCCCCAGGTGCGGCAGCCCATGCGCTCCAGGCTGGCCCCATGCGGGCGCAGGGCGGTCAGCGTGTGCAAGGGCAAGCCGTCCACGTTCTGCACGGGGCGCGCACGCCCGGCCTGCGCCATGCGCAGCCAGGCCTGCGCCACCAGGGCCGTCGGCCCGCAGCCCCACACCGCCTGCGTGCCAGGCGGTTGTGACGCCGCTTCCCGGGTGGCAGGGTGATCCGGCAGCCCGCCGGATGCATCCGCCCAGGCCTGCAGCACCTGCGCCAGCAAGGCATCGCGCCCGCCCCAGAGCCGCTCGGTGGTGGAGACCTCCAGCAGCATCGCTTCGCCATCCACCAGCGCCACGCGCGGCGTAAAGCGCAAGGCCCACCAGCCCGCCGCCACGGCTTGCACAGCGGCGCCCGGAGGTGCCGCGGGCTCATCGCACCAGGGCAACGGCAGCGCGATCCAGTGCATGGCCCCTCCTCTCTGGCACGGCCATCAAAGGCTCCAGCGCCGGGCGCACCGGCAGCGCCGCTGGTGCTGCTGGTGCCCCCAGGGCCGCCGCTTCGTTGCGGCGCACCACCAGGGTGTTGGCGATCCACTGCGCTGCGCGCCGGCGCTCGGCCTGCGCCGCCAGCACCTGCGCCAGACGGGGGTGGCAACCTGGCAGATCCAGCCCCTGCGCCAATGGTGGCCCCCGGCGCTTGAGGATCTGCACCTGCATGCCGGGCGATGCGGCGGCATCTCCCGGCAGGGCCAGCCCCTGCACCTGCAGCCGCAGCAAGGCCGGCGACGCCTGCGGGGCGGCACTGACCGGGCGAAACACCCAGAGCAACTGCTGTTGCTGCGCCGCTGCCAGTTGCAGCCTGCGCAAGGCTGCGGGTTGTGCCTGCGGCAACCAGGCCATGACAGCCAGCACATCACGGCAACGCAGCGCCTGTTCGGCCGCCCAGAGCGCGGCCTTGGCGCTATCGGCCCGTACCACGCACAAGCGCCGGGCCGACAGCCCCTGCGCCTTGAGCGCCGGGCCAAAAGGCTCGCACGGTGGCGCCACCACTACCACCACGGCACCCACGCGCCGGGCCGCCGCCTGCGCCAGTGCGGGCAGCACCAGTTGCCATTCGTGCAGGCCCGCCAGGGGTTGCAGTACCTCGCTCAACGCCCCCACTGGCCAGCCACCGCCCGGCAGTTGCGCATCGAGCAGCGCGTATCCCGTGGGCTGCGCTGGCTGCGGGCCCGCGCCCAAGGCGTCCGCATGCCAGACACCGGGCACGGCAGACGGCAGATCGAACGCAACCCGTAGAGAGGGGCGTGGCGCAGGCATGGTGATACAGGGGTTTCAGAAAACGAAAACACTGTGAATATAACCAGTATTTTGAATACTGTGCCATAGACTTGTCACACGGATTTTTTTGGTGGACCGCCCCTCCTGCCTGCGCCGAACGCCGAAAGCGCCTGCCACGCCCGCAGGACAGTAGAAGGCGACCATGGGCTCTGGCCACAACCCACAGGGTCATTTCTTGACAAGGCCCGAGGCGCAATGGCGCAGATGCCTTGTTACCCCAGCATGGCTGCCATCACAGCCGCCCATGGTTCTGGGTGAACCATGGCGACCGTGATACCCGAAAGGCAGACGGCTACAACTTGCGCATCGCCCAATCGCACCAGTCGGCCACCGCCGCATCCGCAGGGCTGGCGTGGTCCGGCAACTGGGGCCAGCGGCGGTGGCAGGCATTGACGATGCTTTGCAGTTGCCACAGCGCTTCGCGCCCCACCAGGGCCACTTCGGCCAGGCCCACGGCATCGCCCTGCAACTGTTCGAGCAGGTCGCCTTGCTGCCCGGGGTGGGAGCCGGCTTCGATCAGCGCCTTTTGCAATGCCTGCAGCCGGGCATCGGCAAAGGCGAACGCGCTGCCTGGCTCCTGCTTTGCGGCGGCGGGCAAGGCGGCCTTGAGTTGTTCCCACTGCGCAAAGGCGTCCGCCAGGGTATCGATGTGCACCGGTGCATCGGCGCCCAGGGGCATCAGGGCAGAATCGCGGGCCACGTCTTCCTGCAGCAGCGGCAGCACATGGGCCACCAGTGCGGCCGGGAACTTGCGGTGGTTCAGGCGCAGCATCAGCGACAGCCGCTGGGCGGGCATGTCGGTGTATTTTTCGTAGAAGGCCGCCACCACCTCGGCCAGCAGCAGGATGCGCCCCATGGGCGAGATGTCTGCCCCTGCCAGGCCGCGCGGGTAGCCGCTGCCATCCATGCGCTCGTGGTGCTCCAGCACGGCAATCTCCACGGGACGGGGATACACCCCGGCATCCTTGAGCATCAGCATGGAGGTGATGGGATGGGCCACCAGGTGCTTGCGCTGCGCACCCGTGACCTTGTTGAGGGGGTCCATCCAGGCCGGATCCATGTGCAGCACACCGGCATCGTGCAGCAGCGCAGCGGCCGCCAGCGGCACGCAGTCGCGTTCGCCCAATCCGCTTTTCAGCCCAAGGAACACGGCCACCATCATCATCTGCAGGCTGTGCTCGAACAGGCCGGGCCGCTGCTCGCGCATCACCGTGAGCTTGCAGGCGATGGGCTCTGGCAAGGGCATTGAGCGCAAGGGCGCCAGCAGCTTGGCGGCAGAACCGAGGGCCTGCGCCAGCATCTGGGGCAAGGCGTTCTGCAAGGCCAGATCCCGCCCGGCAGCGATCAATGCAGGCACATCCACCGCATTCTCGACCGTCAGGTGCCGGTCGATGGGTTCGCGCAGCTTGTGCTGCACCAGCCGGTCATACAGGCGGCTGTCGATGCGGGCCCCCTTGTCCACCAGCTTGATGCCGTTGTCGGTATAGATGGCATCCTGGGTTACCACCGCGCGCCGGTCGGCCATGTCGGTGAGCGCGCGCAGGTAGTGCGGGCTGTCAGTGGCAGTGGCAGTGGCAGCCAGGAATGGATCTGTCATGCGGAAACTTCAAAAGGGACAGCCTTGAATATAAGACCAGAGGATGCTGCTCGCCCATGCAAAAGGCCCGCTTGCGCGGGCCGGTCTTGAGGCAAGTCAAGCAGCGCCTTCAGTGCAGCAGCGTGACACCCGTCTTGGCCTGCAGGGCATCGAACGTGACGCCAGGCGCCAGTTCCACCACCTTGAGGCCCAGGGGCGTCACATCCATCACGGCCAGGTCGGTGATGATGCGGTCCACCACGCCCACCCCCGTGAGCGGCAGCGTGCACTGGGGCAGGATCTTCATGTCCTCGGTGCCGTCCTTCTTGCGCGCCACATGCTCCATGAGCACGATCACGCGCTTGACGCCGGCCACCAGGTCCATGGCGCCGCCCATGCCCTTGACCATCTTGCCGGGAATCATCCAGTTGGCCAGGTCGCCCTGCTCGCTCACCTGCATGGCGCCCAGGATGGACAGGTTGATCTTGCCGCCACGGATCATGGCAAACGACTGGTCGCTGCTGAAGATCGACGAGCCCGGGATGGTGGTCACGGTCTGCTTGCCGGCGTTGATGAGGTCGGCATCCACCTTGTCTTCGGTGGGGAACGGGCCAATGCCCAGCATGCCGTTCTCGGACTGCAGCCACACTTCCTTGTCGCCGGTGAAGTTGGCCACCAGCGTGGGAATGCCGATGCCCAGGTTCACATAGAAACCATCTTCGAGTTCTTGGGCCGCACGGGCGGCCATCTGGTCTTGGGTCCAAGGCATGGTCAGGCTCCTGCTTTCTCTGTGACAGTTCTTTTCTCGATGCGCTTTTCAGGGTGGGCGTTGTGCACGATGCGGTGCACATAGATGCCGGGCAGGTGGATCTGGTCGGGGTCGATCGCGCCCGTCTCCACCACCTCTTCCACCTCCACGATGCACAGCTTTCCGGCCATGGCCACGGCCGGGTTGAAGTTGCGTGCCGTCAGGCGAAACTGCAGGTTGCCCGACTTGTCGGCGCGCCAGGCCTTGACCAGCGAGACGTCGGGCACCAGCGAGCGCTCCATTACATAGGTTTCGCCGTCGAACTCGCGCAGCTCCTTGCCATCGGCCACGATGGTGCCCACGCCGGTCTTGGTGAAGAAGGCCGGAATGCCCGCGCCGCCGGCGCGCAGCTTTTCGGCCAGCGTGCCCTGCGGCGTGAACTCCAGCTCCAGTTCGCCCGCCAGGTACTGGCGCTCGAATTCCTTGTTCTCGCCCACATAGGACGAAATCATTTTCTTGATCTGGCGCGTTTCGAGCAGCTTGCCCAGGCCAAAGCCATCCACGCCGGCGTTGTTGGAGACCACGGAGAGATTCTTCACCCCCGAATCGCGCAGCGCATCGATCAGTGCCTCGGGAATACCGCACAGGCCGAAGCCACCCACGGCCAGCAGCTGGCCATCGGCAACCACGCCCTCAAGGGCCTTGGCTGCGGAAGGAAATAACTTTTTCACCACGATCTCCTTGATAGTTTTGATGCGCTACGATACTACCTAGATAGATAAGTAGTACCCCGTAAAGATTTGCACTATGGACGTTGATTACAGACTGGCTTTTGAATTTGCGCCCGTGGGGTTGGTGCTCTCGCGAAACCGCACCATGATGGATTGCAACCGGCACGTCTGCGAGATGTTTGGCGCCTCGCGCGAGGTGCTGATCGGACAGTCCTTTCAGATTCTCTATCCCAGTGCCGATGAGTACGAACGCCTCGGTGCGCACATGGAACCCATCCTGAACGCCAAGGGCCACTATGCAGACAACCGCATCATGAAGCGGGCCAACGGCGAAGTGTTCTGGTGCCATGTGTCAGGCCGCGCCCTCAACCGCGAAGCGCCCCACGAATCGGGCATCTGGAGCTTTGAAGACCTCAGCTCGCAGCGCACCGTCAAAGCCGAACTCACGGGGCGCGAACGCGAAGTGGCGGCCAAGCTGCTGGAAGGCCTGACCTCCAAGGAAATCGGCAAGGCCCTGGAGATCAGCCACCGCACCGTGGAAATCTACCGCGCCCGCCTGATGCGCAAGTACAACGCCTCCACGGCCGCCGATCTGGTGCACAAGCTGGTGGCTGGAAGCTAGGCCCCCCACGCCGCGGTCAGGGCTTGCCGGAGCCGTCCACCACCTCGGACGCGGTGCGAAAGGCATCCACTGCCGCCGGCAGGCCGCAGTAGATGCTGGCATGCAGCAGCACCTCCTGAATCTCCTGCGCCGTGGCGCCGTTGTTGAGCGCGCCGCGCACATGGCCCTTGAGTTCGTGCTGCTTGCCCAACGCCGTGAGGAAGGCCACCGTAATGAGGCTGCGCGTTTTCATGTCCAGCCCCGGGCGCTGCCATACATCGCCCCAGGCATTGCGGGTGATGAACTCCTGAATCGGCTGGGTGAACGCCGTGGCGTTGCCAAAGGCATTGGCCACAAAGTCCTCGCCCATGACCTGCTTGCGCGTGGCCAGGCCTTTGTCGAAATCTTTGGCGGATGGGGGTTGGGTCATGCGGGCTCTCCATTGCGGCTTGAGAAAAAGGGCTGCCATGTTAGCCGCCTCGCCCGTGTGGAAAGCAGAACGCCACCTGTCCGGCCCACAGCGGGCCAGGCAGGTGGCGTTAGCAAGGCGCTCAGGCGTTGGCAGGCGCTTCAGCCAGCTCGAAGCGGTCCAGGTTCATCACCTGGGTCCAGGCCGCGACGAAGTCGCTAACGAACTTCTCATGCGCATCCGCGCTGGCATAGACCTCGGCCAGGGCGCGCAGCACCGAGTTGGAGCCAAACACCAGATCGTTGCGGGTGGCCGTGTATTTGGCCGCGCCGGTCTTGCGATCCCGGCCCTCGAACACCTGCGCCGTGTCATCCACCGGCTTCCAGACGGTGCCCATGTCCAGCAGGTTGACGAAGAAGTCGCTGCTGAGCACGCCCACCTTGTCGGTGAAGACGCCGTGCTGGCTGCCGTCGTAATTGGCGCCCAGCACGCGCAGCCCGCCCACCAGGGCCGTCAGCTGCGGCGCCGTGAGGGTGAGTTGCTGGGCCTTGTCGAGCAGCAGTTCTTCCGTCGCGGTGCTGCCGGCTACCCGGCGGTAGTTGCGGAAACCATCGGCCACCGGCTCCATCAATTCAAAGGACTCGACATCGGTCTGGTCCTGGCGCGCATCGACCCGGCCGGGGGCAAAGGGCACCTCCACCGCCACGCCCGCAGCCCGGGCGGCCTGCTCCACGCCCACCACACCGGCGAGCACGATCACATCGGCCAGCGATGCCTTGCCGGACGCCTGTTGAATGGCTTGCAGTTTGGGCAGCACGCCCACGGCAATGGCATTCACCGCCCAATCCTTTTGCGGGGCCAGTGCCAGGCGCGCACCGTTGGCGCCACCGCGCTTGTCGCCGCCCCGGAACGTGGAGGCCGAGGCCCAGGCCACCGACACCAGTTCACTGACCGACAGGCCCGAGGCCGCGATCTTCGCCTTCAGGTCGGCAATGTCTGAGGCCGTGGGGTTGTGCAGCGGCGCGGGCAGCGGGTCTTGCCAGATCAGCTCTTCCTTCGGAACTTCAGGCCCGATGTAACGCGCCTTGGGGCCCATGTCGCGGTGGGTCAGCTTGAACCAGGCGCGGGCAAAGGCTTCGTTGAACGCCTGCGGATCATTCAGGAAGCGGCGCGAGATTTTCTCGAACTCGGGGTCGAAGCGCAGAGTCAGGTCGGTGACCAGCATGGTGGGCTTGCGCTTCCTGGCGGGATCGAAGGGGTCGGGAATGATCTCGGGTGCGTCCTTGGCCTCGAACTGGATGGCACCGGCCGGGCTGCGCGTCTGCACCCATTCGAACTTGAAGAGGTTCTCGAAAAAGTGGTTGCTCCACTGGGTGGGCGTCTGCGTCCACACCACCTCCAGGCCCGATGTGATGGCGTCGCTGCCGCTGCCACTGCCGTAGCTGCTGGTCCAGCCCAGCCCCATCTGCTCGATCGGTGCGGCCTCGGGATCAACACCCACATGGCTGGCAGCGCTGGCGCCATGGGTCTTGCCCAGCGTGTGGCCACCGGCGATCAGCGCCACGATTTCCTCGTCATCCATGGCCATGTTGCCGAAGGTGGCGCGGATGGCCGCTGCGGCCGAGCGCGGGTCGCCACTGGCGTTCGGGCCTTCGGGGTTGACGTAGATAAGGCCCATCTCGGTGGCGGCCAGGGGGTTCCTGGCCAGGGTTTCGGGGTTGCGGTGGGTGAGCCAGGCTTTTTCGTCGCCCCAGTTCACGTCCATGTCAGGCTCCCACACGTCTTCGCGGCCGGCACCAAAGCCAAAGGTGCGAAAGCCGGAGTTTTCCAGCGCCACATTGCCTGCCAGGATCATCAGGTCGGCCCACGAGATTTTCTGCCCGTACTTTTGCTTGACCGGCCACAGCAGGCGGCGCGCCTTGTCCAGGCTCACGTTGTCCGGCCAGCTGTTGAGCGGGGCAAAGCGCTGCTGGCCCCGCCCGGCACCGCCACGGCCATCCACCGTGCGATAGGTGCCTGCGCTGTGCCACGCCATGCGGATGAACAGGCCGGCGTAGGTGCCCCAGTCGGCGGGCCACCAGTCCTGCGAATCCGTCAGCAGCGCCTTCAGATCGGCCTTGAGCGCGGCGTAGTCGAGTTTCTTGAACTCCTCGGCGTAGTTGAACTTTTCGCCCAGGGGGTTGGAGCGCCCGGAATGCTGGTTCAGCAGGTCCACGCGCAACTGGTTCGGCCACCAGTCACGGCTGGTGCGGCTGCTGCTGGCCCCAGCGGCATGGAATGGGCATTTGGATTCTTCGGTCATGGCGCGCTCCTTGTGTGGATGATTGCAAGCCAAATGATAGTAAGTGGCCCAACAAATAAGAAATCAATTAATACAAAAATACTGATAGTTTTTTTGATTGCCATCAACCTCATCGACCCCAAGAAACCCGCTACTCCCGCTGCTGCCAACCGCCAGCGCAGTGGCCCGTGCCCGGCACCGTGGTACGGTAATTGGTATCGACATTGACCCCCAAGGAGCCCCGCGTGAGCCGTTACCCCTTTCCCGACCTGAGCACCCTGCCCGAAGACATCCGCACGCGCATCCTGGAGGTGCAGGAGAAGGCGGGCTTCATCCCCAACGTGTTCCTGGCGTTTGCGCGCCGCCCTGCCGAATGGCGCGCGTTTTTTGCCTACCACGACGCCCTCATGCTCAAGGAAGAAGGCAGCCTGACCAAGGGCGAGCGCGAGATGATCGTCACCGCCACCAGCGCCGCCAACCAGTGCCTGTACTGCGTGGTGGCGCATGGCGCGATCCTGCGCATCCACGAAAAGAAACCGTTCGTGGCCGACCAGGTGGCCGTGAACCACCGCAAGGCCGACATCACGCCGCGCCAGCGCGCCATGCTCGACTTTGCAATGAAGGTATGCCAGCGCTCGCACGAGGTGGAGGATGCCGACTTCACCGCCCTGCACGCCCACGGCTTTGACGACGAGGACATCTGGGACATTGCCGCCATCACGGCGTTTTTTGGCTTGTCGAACCGCATGGCCAGCTTTGCCGGCATGCAGCCCAATCCTGAGTTCTATCTGATGGGCCGGCTGCCCAAAGCCAAAAAGTCCGCCGAATAACTATTATTTTGATAGCTTGTAGCGCTTGATAGTAAAGCGCTACAAGTCGATTTCATTCAAAATCACCCGGCGACCAGTGCCCGCATCCAGTCGGGCAGCGGCACGGCTTTTTGCTGCGGAAAATCCACCCAGATGGTGGTGGCGCCACCGGCGGCGCAAATCACGCCGGGCTGGTCAACGCGTTCCATCGTGCCCCAGGTCTCGAACGTGGTGCGCGCCGGGTCGCTCACATACAGCTTGAGCAGCACATCGGCCGGAAATTCGAGCTGCCGGTAGAAGTTGCAGAACGCATTGACGATGACAGGCCCCTGCCCTTTCGGGTCGGGGTTGCAGCCCACCGACACCATCCATTCGATGCGCGCCGATTCCAGGTAGCGAAAGTACACGGTGTTGTTCACATGGCCCATGGCGTCCATGTCGCCCCAGCGCACGGGAAAACGCATTTCGTGAACCAGCGTCTTGACCTCGGGGATTTCGATCTTCATCGGTGTGCCTTGATGGATGCCAGGATGCCCAGGGTGAACAGCACACTGGCCGCCCATTGCGCGGGCGCGGGCCATTGGCCGTCCCAGGCAAAAGAATAAACCAGCGCAAACAGGGTCTCGCTCACGATGAGCTGCCCGCACAGGCTGGCCGAAAGCCGCTGGCTGGCGATGTTCCACAAAATCGTGGCCAGCCAGCTCGACCCGAAACCGATGGCCAGGCACAGCAGCAGAAAAAGGGCGATGCCCGGCGTAGCGGCCAGCTCGGCGGCCGGCGTGCCCGCCAGCAGCCACAGCACAAGCCCTCCCAGACCCGTGGCCACGCCCAGCCAGTTGGCCCACTCGGTGGCGCGCACCCCGGGGTGGCGCTTGAGCCAGGCGGCATTGAGCAGCGCAAAGGCCGTCCAGCTCACCAGCGCCCCGCCCGCCGAGGCCAGGCCGCGCCAGAAATGCAGGCCCTGGCCTGCGTCGCCCTGCCCGTCCGGCGGCACATCGGCCATCAGCAGCAGCCCCGCCACCGTGAGCACCAGGCCCGGCAGCAATGCCGCCCAGCGCAGCCCACGGGGCTTGCCCAGCAGCATCACCCACACCGGGATGGTGCCGATGATGAGCGCCGGCATCGCCACGCCCATGTCGCGGATGGCCAGCACCAGCAGCAGGTAATAGCCGGTAAAGCCCAGCAGGCTCAGCAGCAGCGCGGCAAAAAACTGGCGGGGCGTGGGCAGGCGGCGGATGTGCAGGCCCCAGGCCATCATGCCCACCGACACCAGCCCGTAGATGATGAACCGCCCGGCGGTCACGTCCATGGCCGCAAAGCCGCTGGCCATGCGGGGCGCCACAAACGACAGTCCCCACAGCGCGCCAGACGCCAGCCCCGCCAGAATGCCAGCGCCGGTGCCAACGCCAACGCCGGTACCCGCCGGCACCTCAGATCGCAAAGCCGTCGTCGGCGGCGATCACGGCGCCATTCACAAAGTGGCTCTGGTCACTGGCCAGCATCACGATGAGCGCATCGAGGTCTTGCGGCTGCCCCACGCGCTTGCGCGGCAGCATGGCCACCAGCTTCTGGCCCTGCTCGGTCTGCCAGTGGCTGTGGTTGATCTCGGTGTCGATGTAGCCCGGGCAGAGGGCGTTGACGTTGATGCCGAAACGCCCCCACTCCAGCGCCATGACACGGGTCATCTGCACCACGGCGGCCTTGCTCATGCAGTAGGCGCCGATCTGCGGCAGCACCTTGAGCCCGGCCATCGAGGCGATGTTGATGATGCGCCCGCCCGTGAAGCTGCCCGGCGCGGCGCCACGCGAGCGCGCCAGCATGCGCTTGCCCACCTCTTGCGCCACAAAGAAAGCGCCCTTGACGTTGGTGTCGAAGATGAAATCGTAGTCCTCGGGCGTCACATCCTGGATGCGCTGCGTGGTGCTCACACCCGAGTTGTTGACCAGAATGTCGATGGAGCCCATTTCCGTTTCGGCGTGGGCGATGGCGGCCTTGATGGAATCGTGGTCGGTCACATCGAGTTCGACCACATGGGCATCGCCCCCTTCGCCTTCGATGCGGGCACGCAGCTCCTTGAGCTTTTCCAGCCGGCGGCTGGCCAGCACCACACCGGCGCCCGCGCGGGCCAGGGTGCGCGCGAACTGGGCCCCCAGGCCGCTGGAGGCGCCCGTCACCAGGGCCACGCGGCCGGACAAATCGATGCTGTAAGCCATTTAGAGTCTCTCCACGGATCAGAAATAGAACGAAAACATTGAACGAAAACGCCCGTTCGATGGTGCGTATTCGCATGAATACAATCAGTCGCCAGCCAGACAGCGCCTTGCCGCCCGGTCTGGAGAAAATCACCCCATTATCAAACGCCCGACGAGACGCTATGACAAACCAAGAAATCCTCGCCCAATACGGTCCCCGCGAAGCCATGGAATATGACGTCGTCGTGGTGGGTGGCGGCCCCGCCGGCCTGTCCACCGCCATCCGGCTCAAGCAGCTGGCCGCCGAAAAAGGCCAGGACGTGTCGGTCGTGGTGCTCGAAAAAGGCTCCGAGCCCGGCGCGCACATTCTCTCGGGCGCCATCATGGACCCCAAGGCGCTGACCGAGCTGATTCCCAACTGGAAGGAACTCGGCGCCCCGCTGAACCAGCCCGTCACCGACGATGCCATGGTGTTCCTGGGCGAGAAATCGTCGTTTCGCACGCCCAACTTCCTGCTGCCAGGGTGTTTTCAGAACCACGGCAACTACATCGTCAGCCTGGGCAACGTCACGCGCTGGCTGGCGCAGCAGGCCGAGAACCTGGGCGTGGAAATTTTCCCCGGCTTTGCCGCCGCGGAAGTGCTCTACAACGACAACGGCAGCGTCAAGGGCGTGGCCACCGGCAACATGGGCGTGAGCAAGGAAGGCGAGCCCACGGGCGACTTCCAGCTCGGCATGGAACTGCACGCCAAATACACCATCTTTGCCGAAGGCGCGCGCGGCCACCTGGGCAAGCAGGTCATCGCGCGCTTCAAGCTCGATGCGCAAAGCGACCCGCAGACCTACGGCCTGGGCATCAAGGAACTGTGGGAAATCGACCCCGCCCGCCACCAGCCCGGCTTCGTGCTGCACACCGCCGGCTGGCCCATGGACAACAACACCTATGGCGGCGCCTTCCTGTACCACATGGAAGACAACAAGGTCACGCTGGGCTTCATCACGGGCCTGGACTACGCCAACCCCTACCTCAGCCCGTTCGAGGAATTCCAGCGCTGGAAGACGCACGCCAACATCCGCTACTACCTGGAAGGCGACGAATCCAAGGGCATCAAGCCGGCCAAGCGCATCAGCTACGGCGCACGCGCCATCACGGCCGGCGGCCTGATGAGCCTGCCCAAGACCGTGTTCCCGGGCGGCGCGCTGGTGGGCTGCGATGCGGGTTACCTCAACGTCAGCCGCATCAAGGGCAGCCATGCCGCCATCAAGACCGGCATGCTGGCCGCCGAAGCGGCCTATGACGCCGTCACGGGCGGACGCCAGCACGACGAACTCACGGCCTACCCCAAGGCGTTCGAGGAAAGCTGGCTCTACACCGAGCTGAACAAGGCGCGCAACTTCAAGGCCTGGTTCAAGAAGGGCCTGACGGTGGCCACGGTGATGAACGGTGTCGAGCAGTTCGCGCTCAAGGGCCATATCCCATGGACGCTGCACCGCGACAAACCCGACCACGCCTATCTGAAGCCCGCCGCCGAGTGCAAGCCCATCGCCTATCCCAAGCCCGATGGCAAGATCACCTTTGACCGCCTCTCCAGCGTGTTCGTGAGCAACACCAACCACGCCGAAAACCAGCCCGCCCACCTCACGCTCAAGGATGCCAGCGTGCCGGTGAACATCAACCTGGCCAAATACGCCGGCCCCGAGGCCCGCTACTGCCCGGCCGGCGTGTACGAGTTCGTGCCCGACGCGGCCAAGGGCGGCAATGCCCAGCGCCTGCAGATCAACGCGCAAAACTGCGTGCACTGCAAGACCTGCGACATCAAGGACCCAACGCAGAACATCGTCTGGGTCACACCCGAAGGTGGCGGCGGCCCCAACTACTCTGGCATGTAAAAACCATAGCAGCTTGCGCTGGAAGGGCCTGCGTTGCAGGCCTTTTTTGTTGACATTTCAGCCGCACTTCGCTGAAAACCCGACCCTGCCACGGGGCGGCTTGCCCCGCCCGCCGGCGCAGCACCTCGGCGCAGTAAACTTGGCTGCCGGCCCCCTGAGGCAGCCTGTGCGGGCCGGCCAACTCCCTCCAAAATCAGAAAGACCGCGCAGATGAACATGAAGCAATTGCCCTGGATGTCCCTGGGCGCCCTGGCCCTGGCCGTGGCCGCCGTGGCTCCCGCCAGCGCGCAGCAAAAATCCGTGGCAGTGACCGCCATCGTCGAACACCCCGCCCTTGATTCCGTGCGCGATGGTGTGCAGGCTGCTTTGAAGGAAGCCGGTTTTGAAGCTGGCAAGAACCTCAAGTGGCAATACCAGAGCGCCCAGGGCAACACCGGCACCGCAGCGCAAATCGCCCGCAAGTTCGTCGGTGACAAGCCCGATGCCATCGTGGCCATCGCCACGCCCTCGGCCCAGGCCGTGATTGCCTCGACCAAGACCGTTCCCGTCGTGTTCTCGGCCGTGACCGACCCCGTTGCCGCCAAGCTCGTGAAGAACTGGGAGCCTTCGCACAACAACGTGACCGGCGTGTCCGACCTGCTGGCGCTCGACAAGCAGATGGACCTGGTCAAGCAGGTGGTGCCCGGTGCCAAGCGCGTGGGCGTGGTCTACAACCCCGGCGAGGCCAATTCGGTCGTCGTGGTCAAGCAATTGCAGGCCCTGCTGCCCAAGCTGGGCATGACGCTGGTCGAGGCCGCGGCGCCCCGCTCGGTGGACGTGAGCAGCGCCGCGCGCAGCCTGATCGGCAAGGTCGATGTGATCTACACCAGCACCGACAACAACGTGGTCTCGGCCTACGAGGCGCTGGTGAAGGTGGGCCAGGAGGCCAAGATTCCGCTGGTGGCATCGGACACCGACAGCGTCAAGCGCGGCGCCATCGCCGCCTTCGGCATCAACTACCGCGATCTGGGCGAGCAGACCGGCCGCATGGTGGCGCGCATCCTCAAGGGCGAAAAGCCCGGCGACATCAAGCCCGAGATCAGCACGAAAATGGAACTGTTCGTGAACCCCGGCGCGGCCGAAAAACAGGGCGTGAAGCTGTCTGACGCGCTGATCAAGTCGGCCGCGCAGGTCGTGCAATAAGCGCACACCCTGTGCAGGATCGGGTCGTCAGGCCCGGCCCCCCTCCGGCAGGAGCCATGCCCCGCGTGGCTCCTGCTTTGTTTTTTCAATCCCTAGCCCCGCTGCCCCATGTCCTTCTTTTCCCTGCTCGGCGCCGTTGAAATCGGCTTGATCTTCAGCCTGGTGGCGCTGGGCGTGTTCATCTCGTTTCGGCTGCTGCGCTTTCCCGACCTCACGGTGGATGGCAGCTTTCCGCTGGGCGGCGCCGTCTGCGCCATCCTGATCTCCACCGGCACCAACGCCTGGCTGGCCACGCTGGCCGCCACGGCGGCGGGGGCGGTGGCCGGGCTGATCACCGGCTGGCTCAACGTCAAGCTCAAGATCATGGATCTGCTTGCCAGCATCCTGATGATGATTGCGCTGTATTCGATCAACCTGCGCATCATGGGCGGGCCCAACGTGCCCCTCATCAACGACCCCACCCTGTTCGTGCTGCTGCAGCCCGAAGGCATGGAGGATTTCATCGCGCGCCCACTGATCCTGGTGGTGATCGTGCTGGCCGCCAAGCTGCTGCTCGACTGGTTCTTCGCCACCGAACGGGGCCTGGCCATCCGCGCCACGGGCTCGAATGCGCGCATGGCCCGCGCCCAGGGCGTGAACACCGGTGCCATGCTGCTGCTGGGCATGGCGATTTCCAACGGCCTGGTGGGCCTGGCCGGCGCACTGTTTGCGCAGACCCAGGGCGGCTCGGACATTTCCATGGGCATCGGCACCATCGTCATCGGACTGGCCGCCGTGATCGTGGGCGAGAGCATCCTGCCCTCGCGCCGCCTGGTTTACGCCACGCTGGCCGTGGTCATTGGCGCCATTGCCTACCGCTTCTTCATCGCACTGGCGCTCAACAGTGACTTCATTGGCCTGAAGGCGCAAGACCTGAACCTCGTGACCGCCGTGCTGGTGGCGGTGGCGCTGGTGATTCCGCAGCTCAAGCGCAAGTTCGCCAAGCGCAAGCCGTCCTGAACCCGCGCACCGAAAGAGCCCCATGCTGAGCGCCCAACACCTCGAAATCACCTTCAACCCCGGCACGCCGATTGAAACGCGCGCCCTGCGCGGCATGTCGCTGGACATTCCGGTCGGGCAGTTTGTCACCGTCATCGGTTCCAACGGCGCCGGCAAGTCCACCTTTCTCAACGCCATCTCGGGCGACCAGTCGGTGGACAGTGGCCGCATCGCCATCGATGGCGTCGACGTCACGCGCATGCCCGTGTGGGCCCGCGCCGAGCGCGTGGCCCGCGTGTTTCAGGACCCGATGGCCGGCACCTGCGAAGACCTCACCATCGAAGAAAACATGGCGTTGGCGCAGCGCCGCGGCGCCTTCCGCAACCTGGGCCGCGCCGTCAAGGCATCGATGCGCGAAGGCTTTCGCGAACGCCTGGCCACGCTGGGCCTGGGCCTGGAAAACCGCCTGAGCGACCGCATCGGCCTGCTCTCGGGCGGCCAGCGCCAGGCGGTGAGCCTGCTCATGGCGGCGCTGCAGCCGTCCCGCATCCTGCTGCTCGATGAGCACACCGCCGCGCTCGACCCGCGCACGGCCGACTTCGTGCTGCGCCTGACCGAGCGCATCGTGGCCGAGAGCAAGCTGACAACCATGATGGTGACGCACAGCATGCGGCAAGCGCTCGACGTGGGCGAGCGCACCGTGATGCTGCACCAGGGCCAGGTGGTGCTGGATGTTTCCGGCGAAGAGCGCAAGCGCCTGGATGTGCCCGACCTGCTGCACATGTTCGAGAAAGTGCGCGGCGAAAAGCTGTCGGACGACGCCCTGCTGCTGGGCTGAGGGTGGCGCAGGCTGCGCCTTGTCAGTATTAATTTGATAGCTGCTCGCGCTTACTGGATAAGCGCGAGAAGCTATTTTCGCTTGCAAATCAGTCCACCAACAGCGGCAGTTCGGCCTTCTTCAGCGTGCGCAGCACAAAGCTGGATCGGCTGTGGCGGATGCCCTTGATCTTGTAGAGCTTTTCGCGCAGCAGGTAGCCGTAGTCGCCCGACACCAGGTGCGCCTCGATCACCTCGGGAATGCTGGCCAGGGTTTCGCCAAATTTTTCCAGCGTGTTGTCGGAATGGCTGTCGAGCGTGACCATCACCAGCACCGTGTCCGACAGATCGAGCGCGCGCGCGGATTGATGCGCACGGTATAGCCCTCGATCACGCCGGCCTCTTCCATCTTCTTGATGCGCCCCCAGCATGGCGAAGGGCCCGCCGCTTCGCCTCCCTTGCTGGGTGCAGGCCCGTCGGAGACGGGCCTTCTTCGCGCTGTCCAACAGCACGCAGGTGCTGCATGAGCCACAGCGCTCAGCCGTGCCTGGCACGCCAATCACGGCACCGGCAGGCGCATCCAGCTGCCGTTTCTATTGATCCGGCCCTTTGATGTCTCAAGTACCGTTCAGGCTGAGCCCTTCGGCGGGCCCAGGACAGGCTTGTCGAAGCCCTTCGACGAGCTCAGGGCGAACGGTTCAAACTTCATCGGGCCGGATCAATAGGTACAATATCGCCTTCGTCAGGAGAGAGTGCTCCGCCACCAGCGAGCAGCACCGCCGAAGGCGCAGGCACCCGCCGAACGCTCAGGCAAAAGGACTGGCAACCGCCCGCAGTGATGCGGGCGTTCCCTTGCTGGAGAGAGATGGCCCGCACCATGCGGTTGCCATCCACCGAAGGAGCAAGCCGCACAGCCAGCCAGGGTGTTGCGGTGAATCTCTCAGGTAAAGCGGACAGCAGGGCAAATCCCGTGGCACATGTGCCGCGGCCCCCATTTGCCCTGGAGTTCCCATGTCCGCACCTGCCGCCCCCCTGCTCAACACGCCCCTGAACGCCCTGCACATCGAGCTGGGCGCCCGCATGGTGCCGTTCGCCGGCTACTCCATGCCCGTGCAATACCCCGCAGGCCTGATGGCCGAGCACCAGCACACACGCCAGGCCGCAGGGCTGTTCGATGTGTCCCACATGGGCCAGCTCAAGCTGGTTGGCCCCGACGCCGCAGCCGCGTTCGAGACCCTGATGCCCGTGGATGTGATCGATCTGCCCGTGGGCAAGCAGCGCTACGGGCTGTTGCTGAACGATGCGGGCGGCATCATCGACGACCTGATGTTCTTTCGCGTGGCGCACAACGAGATCTTCGTGATCGTCAACGGCGCCTGCAAGGTGGCTGACATCGCGCACATCAAGGCCCGCATCGGCCAGCGCTGCGACGTCGTCCCCATGCCCGACCACGCGCTGCTGGCGCTGCAGGGCCCGCAGGCGGTCACCGCCCTGTCGCGCCTGGCGCCTGGCATTGAAAAGCGGGTGTTCATGACCGGCGGCAGCTACGCCATCGCGGGCTGCGACTGCTTTGTGACGCGCAGCGGCTACACCGGCGAAGACGGCTTCGAGATCTCGGTGCCCGCTGCGCAGGCCGACACCCTGGCGCGCGCCCTGCTGGCGCAGCCCGAGGTGAAACCCATCGGCCTGGGTGCGCGCAACTCGCTGCGCCTCGAAGCGGGCCTGTGCCTGTATGGCAACGACATCGACACCACCACCACACCCGTGGAAGCGGCCATTGGCTGGGCGATGCAGAAGGTGCGCCGCACCGGCGGCGCCCGCGCGGGCGGGTTTCCGGGCGCCGACACGGTGCTGGCCCAGCTCGACAACCCGGCCAGCCTGACCCGCAAGCGCGTGGGCCTGATCGCGCTGGAGCGCGTGCCCGTGCGCGAACACACCGAACTGCAAAGCCTGGACGGCCAGAAGATCGGCGAAGTCACCAGCGGCCTGCTCGGCCCAACCATCGACAAACCCGTGGCCATGGGCTACGTGCTGCCGTCCTTTGCCGCCCTGGGCACGCGCGTGAACGCCATCGTGCGCGGCAAGGCCGTGCCCATGGAAGTGAGCGCCATGCCCTTTGTACCCACCCGCTACTACCGCGGCTAATTGCCCCACGCCGCCGGCCCAGGGCCCGGCTACATTCCGGATTCCTTCCATTTTTTCCAGGAGCTTTTCCAATGACGATCAAATTTTCCAAAGACCACGAATGGATCAACGCCGCTGACGCCAATGCGGCCGTGGTCGGCATCACCGTGCACGCCCAGGACGCGCTGGGTGATGTGGTGTTTGTGGACCTGCCCGCCGTGGGCACCACGTTTGCCCAGGGCGACGTGGCCGGCGTGGTCGAGTCGGTCAAGGCGGCCGCCGACGTGTACATGCCGGTCTCCGGCGAAGTGGTCGAAGTCAACGAAGCCCTGCGCGCCGACCCCTCGCTGGCCAACTCCGACCCGCTCAACACCGGCTGGTTCTTCAAGATCAAGCTCAGTGACGCCAGCCAGCTCGATGCGCTGCTGGATGAAGCCACCTACGCCGATTTCGCCAAGAACGCCTGAGCGCCAGGCCTGACAACCCCTTCCGAGACTGCCCCATGCTGATGCCAACCGCCCTGCCACTCGGCGAGCTTGAAAACGCCACCGAATTCCTGCCCCGCCACATCGGCATCGACGCAGCCGACGAAGCGCACATGCTGTCGGTGATCGGCGAGGCCTCGCGCCGCGCCCTCATCGACTCCATCGTGCCGCGCTCCATCGCGCGCAGCCGTGCCATGGATCTGCCGCTGCCGGTCACGGAAGCGGCGGCGCTGGCCGAACTCAAGGCGATGGCATCGCAGAACAAGCTGCTCAAGAGCTTCATCGGACAGGGCTACTACGGCACGCACATCCCCGGCGTCATCCTGCGCAACATCCTCGAAAACCCCGCCTGGTACACCGCCTACACGCCCTACCAGGCCGAAATTTCGCAGGGCCGCATGGAGGCGCTGGTCAACTTCCAGACCATGGTGTGCGACCTCACGGCCATGCCGATCGCCAATGCATCGATGCTGGACGAAGCCACCGCCGCCGCCGAGGCCATGACGCTGGCCAAGCGCTCGGTCAAGTCCAGGAGCAACCGCTTTATCGTGGCCGGTGACGCCCACCCTCAGACCATCGAAGTGATCCAGACCCGCGCACGCCCCCTGGGCATCGAGGTGGTGCTGGCCAACTCCGCAGCCGAATGGGATGCCGCGCTGGACGGCGAGTATTTCGCCGTGCTGGCCCAGTACCCCGCCACCAGCGGCCGTATCGATGACCTGCGCGCCGACGTGGAAAAGGTCCATGGCAAGCACGCCGCGTTCATCGCCGCCGCCGACCTGCTGGCCCTCACGCTGATCACAGCGCCCGGCGAATGGGGCGCCGACATCGTGGTCGGCACCACGCAACGCCTGGGCATGCCCATGGGTGCGGGCGGCCCGCACGCGGCCTACATGGCCTGCCGCGACGAATTCAAGCGCAGCCTGCCCGGCCGCCTGGTGGGCGTGAGCATGGACGTGCATGGCAAGCCCGCCTACCGCCTGGCCCTGCAAACGCGCGAGCAGCACATCCGCCGCGAGAAGGCCACATCCAACATCTGCACCGCGCAGGTGCTGCCGGCCGTGATTGCCAGCATGTACGCCGTGTACCACGGCCCCAAGGGCCTCAAGCGCATTGCCCAGCGCGTGGCCAGCTACACGGCCATCCTGGCCAAGGGGCTGGAGCAGCTGGGCGCGCCCGTGCACCCGCAGGCCTGCTTTGACACGTTGACGCTCAAAACCGATGACGCTACAAAATCAATAGCTTCTCGCGCAGTATCCATGGGCGCAAACCTGCGGATTTACGTCGAAGACCAGCTATGCATCTCGCTCGACGAAACCACCACGCGCACCGACATCGAGCTGCTGTGGAAGATCTTCGCCAAGGACGGCCAGGCCCTGCCCACGTTTGACGCCTTCGAAAAGGGTGTGGAACCGCTGATCCCCGCCGAACTGCGCCGCACCAGCAGCTACCTCACGCACCCGGTGTTCAACACCCACCACAGTGAGACCGGCATGCTGCGCTACATCCGCCAGCTGTCCGACAAGGACCTGGCGCTCGACCGCAGCATGATCCCGCTGGGCAGTTGCACCATGAAGCTCAACGCCACGAGCGAGATGATCCCCATCACCTGGCCCGAGTTTGCCGATGTGCATCCCTTCGCACCCGCCGACCAGCTCGAAGGCTACCGGTTGCTCGACGAGCAACTGCGCGCCTGGCTGTGCCAGGCCACGGGCTACGCCGGCATCAGCCTGCAGCCCAACGCGGGCAGCCAGGGCGAATACGCGGGCCTGCTGGCCATCAAGGCCTACCACGAGGCCCAGGGCCATGGCCACCGCAACATCTGCCTGATCCCCAGCAGCGCGCACGGCACCAACCCGGCCAGCGCCCATATGGTCGGCATGCAGGTGGTGGTGACGGCCTGCGATGCCAATGGCAACGTGGACATGGCCGACCTCAAGGCCAAGTGCGAACAGCACAGCGCCAACCTGGCGGCCGTGATGATCACCTACCCCAGCACGCACGGTGTGTTTGAAACCAGCGTGAAGGAACTGTGCGCGCTGGTGCACAGCCATGGCGGCCGCGTGTACGTGGACGGCGCCAACATGAACGCCCTGGTGGGCGTGGCGGCCCCCGGCGAGTTCGGCGGCGACGTGAGCCACCTGAACCTGCACAAGACCTTCTGCATCCCCCATGGCGGTGGCGGCCCCGGCGTGGGCCCCGTGTGCGTGGTGGCCGACCTCGTGCCCTACCTGCCGGGCCATGCCACGGCCGGCGTGGCCGGTGGCGTGGGCGCCGTCTCGGCCGCGCCCCTGGGCAATGCCGCCGTGCTGCCCATCAGCTGGATGTACTGCCGCATGATGGGCGCCGAGGGCCTGCAGGCCGCGACCGAAACCGCCATCCTCTCGGCCAACTACATCAGCGCGCGGCTCAAGGACCACTACCCAACGCTGTACGCATCGGCCAACGGCCATGTGGCGCACGAGTGCATCCTGGACCTGCGCGGCTTGAAGGACACCAGCGGCGTGATGGCCGAGGACGTGGCCAAGCGCCTGATCGACTACGGCTTTCATGCGCCCACGCTGAGCTTCCCCGTGCCCAACACGCTGATGGTGGAGCCCACCGAGAGCGAAACGCTGTTCGAGATCGACCGCTTCATCGACGCGATGATCGCCATCCGGGGTGAGATCCGCCAGATCGAATCCGGCGCCTGGCCGCAGGACAACAACCCGCTCAAGAACGCGCCCCACACGGCGACCAGCCTGCTGGGCAGCGAATGGACCCGCCCCTACACCCGCGAGGCGGCCGCCTACCCGGTGGCGGCCCTGCGCAGCAACAAGTACTGGTCGCCCGTGGGCCGCGTGGACAATGTCTGGGGTGACCGCAACCTCAACTGCAGCTGCATCCCGGTGTCGGACTACGCCTGATTGAGAAAAAAACGCTCCACGACAAACCTCCGCACGGCGTGGCTGTGCGGAGGTTTTTTCATGGCGTCACGCAGGCAGGCACTTGCTCGAAGGCTCTAAGATCACGTTCTTTTCGGCCTCTTCATGGAGTCTTCTTTGCGAAATATTTTGTGCGTCCTGCTCACCGGCTTTGTCATCGCCCCCGCCGCCATGGCGCAAGCCAAGCCCGTCACCACCGCCAGCGGCCTGGTCTATGAATCACTCAAGGAAGGCACGGGCGAATCGCCCAAGGCCACCGATACCGTCAAGGTCCATTACAAAGGAACCTTGCTCGACGGCAAGGAGTTCGACAGCTCCTACAAGCGCGGCGAGCCCACCGAGTTTCCGCTCAACCGTGTGATCCCCTGCTGGACCGAAGGCGTGCAGCGCATGAAGCCCGGCGGCAAGGCCAGGCTGACCTGCCCTCCCGGCATCGCCTACGGCGAGCGCGGGGCTGGCGGCGTGGTTCCGCCCAACGCCACGCTGAATTTCGAGGTCGAACTGGTGTCCGTTCGCCGCTGAGCGTTGGTCATGCAGGGGTTGCGGCGGGCCTGAGCGGGCGTACACTCCTGCGCACAGGCAACGGCCTTGCTGCGCAGGGGGTGCGGCACCTGCCGGCGCCATCCGCCCATGAGTCTTCCAGACCTGTCCTTCCTGCTGCACGCCCAGTCTCCCGACACCGGACCTGCCGGAGCCTCTGCTGCGCCCCCTGCGCAAACGCCGGATGCCACTGCCGGCGCCCTGCCGCAACCCAATACGCCCATGCCGGCACTGATTGCAGAACTGCGCGCCTACCAGGCCGAGCTGGAGGCCCAGAACAAGGTTCTGCAATACAGCCAGACCGCCGCCGAAAGCGCCTCGGAACGCTTCGAGGCCTTGTTTTCCAGCGTGCCGCTGGCCCTCATGGTGCTGGACGAATACGACGTGGTGGTGCAGGCCAACTCGATGGCGCATCGCTCTTTTCAGCCCACCGAGCAAGACCGCCCGCTGACGGCGCTGATGCCCTTTGTGTGCGAGGACGACACCCAGCGCGTGCACGAGGCCTTCAGCGCGGCGCGCACGCAGGGCCACAGCGAAGTGACCGAAGTGGTCTTCATGATCGGCGACGCCGGGCGCGTCACGGGCGACCTGCATATCGCCTGCATCGAGATGGCCCAGGACAGCACCGCCCCGTTACTCCAGTTCCTGTGCGCCGTGATCGACCAGGGCCCGCTGCTGGCCGAACGCCAGGCCCTGCAGCAGGGCAACGAGCAGCTGTACGCCAGCGAAAAGCGGCTGGAGGCCATCATCAATTCAGCGCTGGATGCCATCGTCTGCGTGGACCAGCACCAGCGCATCACGGTGTTCAACCCCACGGCAGCCGCGCTGTTCCAGTGCAGCGCCAGCGACGCGCTGGGCAGCCCGCTGCAGCGCTTTTTGCCCGACGCGGCGCAGGCGCTGGCGTTTGCGCAGCTCACCACGCAGGCCCTGCTGGGCGAAATGACCGCTCTCACCGCCAGTGGCAAGGAACTGGCGGTGGAAGTGAGCGTGTCGTTCGAGCGCCATGCCGAGGGCGAGACCACCACCGTCTTCGCACGCGACCTGACCGGCCGCAAGAAGGCCGAGGCGCACAGGAGCGAGCTGGAAGCCCAGCTGCGTGAATCGCAAAAAATGCAGGCGGTGGGCACCATGGCGGGTGGCATCGCGCACGATTTCAACAACATCCTGGGCGCCATTCTGGGCAATGTCGAGCTGGCCAAGGCCGACTGCCCAGCTGATTCTCCCGTGCTGGAGAGCCTGCACGAGATCGACAAGGCCGGGCGGCGCGCACGCGATCTGGTGCGCCAGATCCTGACCTTCAGCCGCAATGAACCACCCCAGCGCACCACCGTGAACCTGGCCGAAGTGGTGCACGACACCGAGCGGCTGCTGCGCGTCACCCTGCCTCCCGCCATTGATCTGCACATGCATTTGCCAACGGGCCTGCCGGCCTTGCTGGCCGATGCCACCCAGGTCGAGCAGGCCCTGCTGAACCTGTGCACCAACGCCGTGCATGCCATTGGCACAGAGCGCGGCAGCATCCATGTAGAGGCCGCCCGGATGCAGCCCGACCAGCGCCAGTGCGAGCGGCTGGGCCTGGCGCCGAGGGACTATGTGGCGCTGACGGTGCGCGACAACGGCCCGGGCATGGATGCCGCCACGCTCGAGCGCATTTTTGAACCCTTTTTCACCACCAAGCCCGTGGGCCAGGGCACGGGCCTGGGCCTGGCGGTGGTGCATGGCGTGATGCGCACCCACGAGGGCGCGGTCGATGTGCACAGCGCACCGGGCCATGGCAGCCGGTTCACGCTGTATTTTCCCGCAGCCATGGGCCACGAAAACGCAGCTGCGGCCCCGCCGCCGCCCGCAGCACCTGCTGCGCCCCCGCCTGCCGCAGACCCGGCCGCACAGCGCAGCCACCATGTCATGTATGTGGACGACGACGAGGCACTGGTGTTTCTGGTGCAGCGCCTGCTGCGCCGCCGGGGCTACCAGGTCAGCGGATTCACCGACCCCCACGAGGCCACGGCCGCCCTGCGCGCCGACCCGCTGCGTTATGACCTGGTGGTGACCGACTACAACATGCCCGGCTTTTGCGGCGTGGACCTGGTGCGCGAGGCCCGCCGCATCCGCCCCGACCTGCCAGTGGCGCTGGCATCGGGCTACGTCACGGCAGAAATCGAGCAGGCCGCCATGGCCGAGGGCGCCAGCGCCCTCATCCACAAACCCAACGATGTGGAAGAACTGTGCGCCACGGTGCAGCGGCTCGTGAGCGGCAATGAACCCGCCTGAAGCGGCGGACACCGGCGTGCAGGCGGCCCATGTCGATGCCGACCTGCTCGTGCTGCACAAACCGCCAGGGCTGCTGTGCGTGCCCGGCCGGGGGCCCGACAAACAGGATTGCCTGAGCGCCCGCGCCCAGCAGCGCTGGCCCGGTGCACTCATCGTGCACCGGCTGGACCAGGCCACCTCGGGCCTGGTGCTCATGGCCCGCCATCCGGATGCGCAGCGGCGCCTGAGCCACGCATTCGCCGAGCGCCAGGTGCACAAGCGCTACCAGGCCGTGGTGCAGGGGCAGCTTGGCGGTGACGACAGCGCGTGGCATGACATCGACCTGCCCATCGCAGCCGACTGGGCGCGCCGCCCGCTGCGCGTGATCGACCACGCCCTGGGCAAGCCCAGCCTGACGCGCTGGCGCGCACTGGCTCATGACACGGCGGCCCGGACCACCCGGATCGAGCTGGAGCCCGTGACCGGGCGCACCCACCAGTTGCGCGTGCACCTTGCGGCCATCGGCCACCCCATCGTGGGCGATGCGCTCTATGCCGACGCCGCCGCGCAGGCAAAGGCCCCACGCCTGCTGCTGCATGCCAGCCACCTGGCTTTCACGCACCCGGTGACGGGTGAGCTGATCACCCTGGAATGGGCCGCCGATTTTTAGCAAAATCGCCTGATTGGCAACATCTCTCAGAGCCCGTTCGCCCTGAGCCAGAACGGATGGGGTAAGGCACTGAGACCAGTCGCTAATCAGGCAAAATCGGCTTGTAGCGCTTGCCAGCATTGCGCGAGCAGCTATTGATTTGATAGTTCGCGGTTTTTTCCGTGACCCAGGCCGCCTGGCGATGGCGGGCCGCAGGCTTCCCGCGCTAATATGGCGCAATGCCTTTGAACCACCTCACCCTCCTCACCGGCGCATCGCGCGGCATGGGTCTGGCCATGGCGCACCAGTTGCTGCGCCCGGGCCACACGCTGGTCTGCATCTCGCGGCACCGCAACGCCGACCTCGCCCAGGCGGCAAGCCAGGCCGGTGCCACGCTGGAGCAATGGGAACAGGACCTATCGCAAGGCGAGCAGGCCGCGCGCACGCTGCGCGACTGGCTCACGGCCCAGGGCCCCGCCGCCTTTGCCAGCGCCACGCTGATCAACAACGCCGGCGTCATCCCGCGCATCGCGCCGCTGTCTGCCAGCGAGCCGGCCGACCTCGCCAACGCCCTGCGCGTGGGGCTGGAAGCGCCCATGCTGCTCACGGCCGCCTTCCTGGGCGCCACCGAGGGCTGGGCCATGCCGCGCAAGGTGCTCAACATTTCATCGGGGCTGGGCCGCCGTGCGATGGCCTCGCAGGCGGCGTATTGCGCCGCCAAGGCGGGCATGGACCATTTCACGCGCTGCGTGGCGCTGGACGAAGCCATCAAGCCCCATGGCGCCAGGTTGTGCTCGCTGGCGCCGGGCGTCATCGACACCGACATGCAGCTGCAGCTGCGCGGCACCGACCCCGCCGCGTTCCCGGATGCACCCAATTTTGCCAACCTCAAGACGGGTGGCCAGCTCACATCGCCTGCCGACGCCGCTACCCGCGTGCTGGCCTGGCTGGAGCGCGCAGACTTCGGCGCCAACCCGGTGGCCGACGTGCGCGAAACATGACATCCCCCCTGAGTCGCTTCGCGCCTTCCCCCAGGGGGACGCCACCCGTGGCCTGGCAGAGCCAGATCCACGGTGGCACTGGCCTGGTCCGTGCCAGTTTCATCGCTCGGGACGAGGCGCAACCTGGGAGCATCAGATGCAATTCACTCTTATATTCATAGCTGGTAGCGCCTGAATTCAAACCTTGGCAGCCATTTTCATACCCAACTTATCAAGGAGTTTCCCCATGAGCCGTGAAGTCGTCGTCGTCAGCGCAGTGCGCACCGCCATTGGCACCTTTGGCGGCAGCCTGAAAGATGTGCCGCCCACCGAACTGGGCGCCCTCGTCGTGCGCGAATCCCTCGCGCGTGCCAACGTGGAAGGCAAGGATGTGGGCCATGTGGTGTTCGGCCATGTGGTCAACACCGAGCCCAAGGACATGTACCTCTCGCGCGTGGCCGCCATCAACGGCGGCTGCGGCGAAGGCACACCCGCCTTCAACGTCAACCGCCTGTGCGGCTCGGGCCTGCAGGCCATCGTGAACGCCAGCCAGTCCATCCTGCTGGGCGACACCGACGTGGCCATTGGCGGTGGTGCCGAGAACATGAGCCGCGTGCCCTTTGCCAGCCTGAACATGCGCTGGGGCGCCCGCATGGGCGACACCAAGATGGTGGACATGATGATCGGCGCGCTGCACGACCCCTTCCACAACATCCACATGGGTGTGACGGCCGAGAACATCGCCGCCAAGTGGGGCATCACCCGCGAAGACCAGGACAAGCTGGCCGTGGAAAGCCACAACCGCGCCGAGCGCGCCATTCAGTCTGGCGTGTTCAAGGACCAGATCGTGCCTGTCACCTTGAAAAGCAGGAAGGGTGACGTGCAGTACGCCACCGACGAGCATTTCCGCCCCGGCGCCACCCTGGAAGACCTGGCCAAGCTCAAGCCCGCCTTCCTCAAGGAAAACGGCACCGTGACGGCCGGCAATGCCTCGGGCATCAACGACGCCGCCGCCGCCGTGGTGCTGATGGAAGCGGGCGCCGCCAAGGCCCGTGGTGCCAAGCCCCTGGCGCGCCTGGTGGCCTACGCCCACGCTGGCGTGGACCCCAAGTACATGGGCATCGGCCCCGTCCCCGCCACGCAACTGGCCTTGAAGAAAGCCGGCCTCACGGTGAACGACCTCGATGTGATCGAGGCCAACGAGGCCTTTGCCGCCCAGGCCTGCGCCGTCACGCGCGACCTGGGGCTCGACCCGGCCAAGGTCAACCCCAATGGCTCGGGCATTTCGCTGGGCCACCCCATTGGCGCCACCGGCGCGCTGATTACGGTGAAAGCCATCCACGAACTGCAGCGCATCCAGGGCCGCTATGCGCTGGTGACCATGTGCATTGGCGGCGGCCAGGGCATTGCCGCCATTTTCGAACGCCTCTGACCTCGTCCGCCGCGGGCGGCCCAGGGCCGCCCCGGCTTTTATCCGACGGAGACTTTTTGATGATTCGCACGCTGCTTTCTTTCACCGCGCTCGCCCTCACCCTGGGTGCCACGGCGGCCCATGCCCAGGCGACCGCACCGGCAGCCGCCTACCCCAACAAGCCCATCCGCCTGATCGTGCCTTTCCCGCCCGGGGGCGGCACCGACATCCTTGCGCGCCTGGTAGCCACCAAGCTCACCGAAAGCACCAAATGGACGGTGGTGGCAGACAACAAGGCCGGCGCGGGCGGCACCATCGGCATCAGCGAAGCCGTGAAGGCCGCGCCCACGGGCTACGACCTCGTGATGGGCCAGAAAGACAACCTCGTGATCGGCCCCTGGCTCTACAAGAACCTGCCCTGGGACCCCACCAAGGACCTGACCGCCGTGGCCCATGTGGCCTACACGCCCGTGGTCATTGCCACCAGCGTCAACAGCAAGTACAAAACCCTGGCCGATGTGGTGGCCGCCGCCAAGGCATCGCCCGGCACCATCACCTATGGCTCGCCCGGCAACGGCACCTCCATCCACCTGGCAGGCGACCTGTTTGAAAAAGCCGCGGGCATCAAGCTGAGCCACATCCCCTACAAGGGCTCCAACCCCGCGCTGATGGATGCGCTGGCGGGCAACGTGGACCTGCTGGTGTCGTCACTTCCCTCGGCCATGGGCCAGATCAAGTCTGGCAAGCTGCGCCCGCTGGCCGTCACGTCAGCCAGGCGCAGTTCGTCGCTGCCCGATGTGCCCACCGTGGCCGAATCCGGTTTCAAGGGCTTTGACGTAAGCACCTGGTATGGCGTGTTCGCCCCCGCCGGCACGCCCGCCAGCGTGGTCAGCACCCTCAACGCAGAAATCAACAAGCTGCTGGCCACGGCCGACATGAAGGCCGCCATCCAGGCCCAGGGCGCCGAGCCCGAAGCCATGTCGGCGGCGCAGTTGGCCACCCTGCTCAAGACCGACTACGCCAAGTGGAAGGGCATCGTGGAAGCCTCGGGCGCCAAGATCGAATAAGCAGGCAATCTCCGCACCATGCAAAACGGCTCCCGAGGGCAATGCCGCTCAGTTAAGCCTGAGCGGCATTTTTTTGATGGGATACCGGGTCTTGGAGGCTCGAACTGTACGGGCATAGCGCCGCTCGGATCGACGTGGGGGTAGAAGAAATCGACGAATGTTCT